>LFFM01003290.1_pt1 | contig 10250 bp, 11 predicted proteins | sample 643131 | NCBI WGS metagenome assembly LFFM01 (sample SAMN03777445, study PRJNA286221) | soda lake metagenome | biome: soda lake; feature: Kulunda steppe; material: water; isolation source: sample Tc-Br brine of Tanatar trona crystallizer | place: Russia: Kulunda steppe | collected 2011-07 | reverse complement strand
TACACGCCAGCGACGTCGAGATGAAAGTCCACGAACTCGTCAACGAAGAACGAGCGGAACACGGATTGGACGCACTCGAGTTCGACGGTACGGTTGCGTCCGTCTCTCGTGCACACAGCCAGGACATGTACGAACACGATGCGTTGTCCCACGTCAACCAGGACGATGAGTCACCGTTCGAACGATTCCAGGATGTTGCGGACTACTGTCACGCCTATGGCGAGAACATCGCTCGGACGAATCTCGATACGACTGTCGAACGCGACCACGATGGGGAACACGTCGAGTACACGACGGCCGAGGAACTCGCCGAGGGGCTCGTCGATCAGTGGATGCACTCTGAAGAACATCGTGCTGCGATTCTCGAAGAAGACATCGATGGAGGGGACCAGGAGATCAGTGCCTGGGACCGTGGAGGCGTTGGAATTTATATCGGCACGGACGGGGACGTGTTCGCCACGCATAATTTCTGCACGCTGGTCTAAGCCGACACTGATCGACGGTGTAGGCCGAGTCGTCTGGAATAATTGGGTCCCATACTCTTTATACTCGAAACCATAGGGGTGGCCATGGCTCTCGAGCGATATGGTGGTCCCCGTGCGCTCCTCGTCGACATCCTTACTACGGCAAAGGAGCGGGATGTGACGTTCCTCGCAGCCGGGTTTGCGTACTATGCGTTCGTCTCGTTGATACCGATGGTCTTACTCGCACTCGTTGCCGGTTCGTTTATCGGTGGGGAACGAGTTGCTGAACGAATCGTTCTGGCCGCAGGCGACTTCTTCCCAGAAGCAGGAGAGGACCTCTTGATAGAGGTGTTGACGACGGAGGCAGGCCGGGCGGAAGCGACAGTGGTCGCCCTCGGGATTTCAACCTGGGGGGCGCTGAAAGTGTTTCGCGGCCTCTCGCTCGCGTTCGATCAGGTGTACGAAGGCGCCGGTGAGGACTCGCTGCTCGAGGAGATCCGGGATGGACTCACCGTGTTGTTCTCAGGTGTGCTTGCACTGTTGTTGATGATTTCCCTCGGGGCGGTTATCGGGGTTGCTGCCGCCGAAATCCCTTTTGGTGGGCTTCTTGGATGGGTAACACTGCTGGGAGGATTGGTCCTGGTATTCGTGCCGATCTATTACGTCCTCCCGCCTGTTTCGGTCACCCTGCGTGAGATCCTTCCTGGCGCAACATTTGCTGCTATTGGATGGGTGATCCTCCAACTCGGCTTTCAGGTTTATGCGGGCAATGCGGGCCAATATGAAGCCTATGGGGCCATCGGGGCCATCCTCGTCTTCGTTACCTGGCTGTACTTCGCGGGGATCCTCATCGTACTCGGCGCCGTCGTGAACGTGGTGCTCGCCGCCGACCGCGAGTGACTCAAGCGCGTTCTCGATCCCCGAACCGAGAACGCTTATGCCGGTGCGCTCATCACATCTCCACCATGGGCGATCACACGGACGACGGTGGCCAGGGGGATGCGGGTGCGGATGGACCAGGTGGCGGTCCAAAACGCGTCGTCTCGGACAAGAGCGTCGACGATATCCTGAACTCGCTGAACGAAACGCAATCATCAGCGGAACCACCACAGCCTGAGCCTGTCACGTCGACCCGCGAGGACTCGGACGGCGACGAAACCCTCCCTCACGGACCGAGCGAGTCAGCGGAGAAGGCGATTGGGACGGTCGCAGCGGACGGGCCGGATGAATCACCCACCACATCCCCCCAATCGGACGCGAACGAACTCGAGACGTCTGGAGGAGACGCAGGTTCGGAAATCGAAGCACACAACACGTCCTCGAGTCCGGACCCAGCAGAGGGTCTCGAAACCCGGATCGAACAGGGAACGGTCACGGGTGCTGACGTCCGGGCTGCCGAGGCTGGTGAGGGTCGCGAACGGACACCGGATGTCTCCGATATCGATCTGTCGCTCGATGATCTCGAGGGAACACCGACGGGCAACGGTGCAACCGCTACCGAGACGGATGCCACGGACGCCGCCGGACCACTTGCTGGCTCGCTCGAGGAATCAACGAACGACAGCCCTGCTCGAGAAACTGCCACTGAGGACGAACACTCGGACGACGATTCGGAGCCGAAGGCCGGATTTCTTGCTCGCATACGCGGATTCTTCTCGTCGTAGCCGGATCATCGGCTTCGAGACACGTTCTGAGCGACTCTTTCAGCTAATGCCCACCGCACCCATCAAACAGGGTTCCTCGACCGGACACGTTTTGACTCGAGCACCCGTTCTACGCGTATGGACCGGACCGTCACCGTCCGCTACACGTGCCCGCACTGTGACGCCGTCGTCAGCCTCGAGCGAACCGTCGACCTCGCGGACCGATCGGTGACGACGATGGCCCAACCTGGCTGGACCTACGCGACACCAGCGGACGATATCGAACGCCGGGAGGCCGCCGACGGGATCGCGTTTCACTGCGGGGAAGACCAGCCGGTCACCGACTGGGATGGCGACCCGATCGAGGGCTGTGGTCGCCCGTTCTATCTCAATTACGTCCGCTTCGAACACGGCGTCGAACTCGAGCCAGATCCGCCGACGTACGGTGGCCCTCGCTTCGACTTCCGACCCTGAAGACAGTGATTGCCGCCGGCGAGCACAACGCTTTTCGACCACCGGCAACCACCATGGCGTATGGACAAAGCAAGCGTGCTCGAGCGTCTCGAGACGGTCGAGGACCCCACCCTTGGCGACGACATCGTCTCTCTTGGCCTGGTCAACGAGGTGACGGTGGACGACGAGGTGATCGCCATCGACCTCGCCCTTGGCGCCCCGTATTCACCGACTGAAACCGCGATGGCCGGCGACGTTCGGGACGCCCTGTCGGATACCGGACTCGAGATCGATCTCTCAGCGAGTATTCCGGGACGTGACGATGCCGGACCGGAGACGGTCTTGCCCAACGTGAAAAACGTCATCGCCGTCGCCTCGGGCAAAGGCGGCGTCGGGAAGTCGACGGTCTCGGTCAACCTCGCAGCTGGGCTCTCACAACTCGGTGCCAGTGTCGGCTTGCTCGATGCAGACGTGTACGGTCCGAACGTGCCGCGGATGTTCGATGCTGACGAGCCCCCGCTGGCGACCGAAGACGAAACCCTCGTCCCGCCCGAGAAGTACGGCGTCAAGCTCATGAGCATGGCCTTTTTGCTCGGCGAGGACGACCCGGTCATCTGGCGGGGACCGATGGTTCACAAGGTCATTACCCAGTTGACAGAGGACGTCGAGTGGGGCCACCTCGACTACCTCGTGATCGATCTTCCGCCGGGGACTGGCGACACTCAACTGACGATGCTCCAGACGATTCCTGTCACGGGGGCCGTCATCGTCACGACGCCACAGAACGTCGCCCTCGACGACGCCCGCAAGGGACTACAAATGTTCGCCCGTCACGACACCGTCGTGCTCGGTATCGCCGAAAATATGGCGACGTTCGTCTGTCCTGACTGCGGCGGCGATCACGACATCTTCGGCGCTGGCGGCGGTTCGGCGTTCGCCGAAAGCCACGATCTGCCGTTTCTCGGCTCGATCCCGCTCGACCCCACCGTTCGGGCCGGCGGCGACGAGGGTGAACCGACTGTCCTCGAGGACGACGGGACCACCGGAGATGCCTTCCGGGACCTGACAGCGACTGTCGCCGACAACATCGGCATCGTGCACCGGCGGAGCGTCTCCACGTCAGCCTCGAGTCGAACGCCGCCCGAAGACACACAGACGGAGTAGCGATGAGCGACCCCGAACACGAATTCGAGCCCGACCCAGAACGTGTTGCCCTCCTCAGGGAGGTTGCAGACGACGTTCGCGGCGAGACGAGCGAAAGCAAACAGCTCTCGAACATCCTCTACCGGACGAGCGACCTGTACGACGACGCCACAGACACCTCCCCGGAGGAGATCGTTCGGAACGTCAAATTCATCCTCGAGGTCACCGAACGCGGCGGGTTAGGACGGTAACCGTCGGCTCGCGACCGTCCACCTCGCCGGATCCCACACCACTATACGAGCTGTCACTGATCACCTGACGTGACTCGGTTCGCCAGTCTGCGTGGACTTAGCCGCGACGTGTGGATCGTCGCCACCGCCCGATTCATCAACGTGCTCGGCTCAGGCCTCGTCTATCCCTTCGCGACGCTGTACTTCTACCTCGAGGTTGGGATTCCGTTCACCTTGGTCGGCGTCGGTCTCTTCGCCAACAGCGTCGGCCTCGCCGTGGGGACACTCGTGGGTGGGCTCCTCGCGGATCGGTATGGCCGGCGGCCGGTGATGGTGACGAGCATGGCTCTCGGGGCCCCTGCACTCGCGGGGTACGCGCTGGTCACGACCGCTCTCGAGTTCACCCTCGTCGCTGCGGTCGCCGGTCTCGTGATGGGATTGTTCACCCCAGCCAGCCAGGCGATGATCGCCGACCTGACCACGGACGATGCTCGAGAACGGGCGTACGCGGTGCTCAAAGTGGCGAGTAACGCCGGCTTCGGTATCGGATTCGTGCTCGGCGGCGTCATCTACGGGATCACCCAGACAGGGGTGTTCGTCGCCAATGGCTTCACGAGTGCCGTCGTCGCGGTCGTGCTCTTCGTCGCGTTGTCTCCGTCTCCGGCAGCCGCCGACCTCGCGGACGAAGGTACAAGACTCGAGTCACCTCGAGAAACGATTCACACGTGGGCCCGGGCGGTAACTCATCCGACGATACTCGCCTTGGCCCTGCTGAACGTCGGATTCGCCATCATGTACGCCCAGATGAACTCGACGATTCCCGTCCACGCCGAAACGACGTTCGACCTGACGAGTGAACAACTCGGGACCCTGTTCGTGTTGAATCCGCTCGTCATCGTCGTCTTTCAGCTCCCCGTCGTCGCACGGATTGCCCGGTGGCGACGGACGCGAGGGCTGGTACTTTCAGCGATCTTCTGGACGCTGAGTTTCGTCGCTGTGTTCGCCTCTTACGGTGCGCCGTGGGCGGTCGGCGTGGGGCTCATCGGGGCGTTCCTCGTCCTGCGAACGTTCGGCGAAATCCTCCACGCACCACTGATTACGGCCCTGGCAAGTGACGTTGGGCCGGTGCGCTCCAGGGGGTCACAGCTTTCGGTGCTCGAGGTTGCCAAACGGCTCGGCTTCGGTATTGGGCCCGTCCTCGGCGGCCTCTTTTTCGATTACGGCATCGATCACCTGCTCTGGCCGCTGTTGATCGGTGGGTGCTGTCTGCTCGGCCTCGGGGTGTTCGCACTCGAGCGACGGGTGACACCGGCACAGAACGGCGCCCTCTCGAGTACCTGAGCCGGTGGTCTGCCCGCCAAAAATGACCCGAGACACACAGTTTTTGTACTCGCTGTCCCCAGTTCGACCGTGGACGCGAACCAACAGTCGACGGCGAACCCGTTCGGAATGGACGAGCAGTGTACGAACTGTCCAAACCTCTGTGAGCCCCGGACACAGGTCGTTCACGGATACGGGGACGTTGGAGCCGACTTCCTCTTCGTCGGGGAACGCCCCAGTACTCGAGCGGATGCGGTCGGGATTCCGTTTCTGCGTTCGACGGACGGTGACGAGGGGTTCGCCGACGATGGACTCTTCCGGATCCTCCAGCGACTCGGCCTGTGTGCAAGCACGAGCGATCCCGCAGCGCCAACGGTCTCGAACGTGTACCTGACGAACCTAACCAGATGTCGAGACCCGGAACGGCCACCGACCGACGACGAAATCGACACGTGCGAGCCGTATCTCAACGCCGAAATCCGGATGATCAACCCAGAGATCATCGTCCCCGTCGGCGACCGAGCCTTACACGAAATTGGCGTCGAGTACACCACAACACCGGCCGACGAGTTGGCTATCGAGCGTGACCACGCGACGACGATCAGAGGCCGCGGGTTCGAACTGGTCCCGATGCTCGAGCCAACGGCACAGACCGAAGCGCAGCGTCAGGCGTGGCTCGAGCACTTCGTCCAGCTGATGGCATCGGATTATCGCCAGACTAAGGGTCGACAGGAGCGATAAACACCTACTCGAGGCTGAGTCCTGCGTGCCAGTGATCGACGCCGGCGTCGGCTTTGACCTGGTCCATTTTCGCGAGGAGGTGTGTCGCGAGAGATGCCGTTTTCGCGGCCCGTGATTCACCCTCGGTACGGAACTCGCCGGTGAGGCGGTTTGCGTAGACAGAACAGACGGCTCCGGCTCGAAGGCCGTAGACCGACGCGATGGTGAGGAGGGCACTCGCTTCCATTTCGATGTTCGCCACGTTTGCCTCTCGCAGTTCGTCCACGAGGGTATCGAACCCAGCAGCCTCGAAGCCCTCGAATCCGGGACGTCCCTGGCCGCTGTAGAACGAATCCGCACTCATCGTGACACCGGTGTGGTAGTCGTATCCCAGCCGTTCGGCGGCCGCCACGAGTGCGCTCACGACTTCGTAATCTGCGGTCGCCGGGTAGTCCTCCCGGACGTACTCCTTGCTCGTTCCTTCCTGGCGAACCCCGCCCGTGGTGATGACGAGGTCGCCAACGTCCATCTCCGGCTGAATCGCCCCACAGGAACCAACCCGAATAAAGGTGTCACACCCGACGCGAGCGAGCTCCTCGACGGCGATCGCCGCCGATGGGCCGCCGATGCCCGTGGAGGTCACTGAAATCGGCGTCTCCTCGTATGTCCCCGTCGCGGTCCGATACTCGCGGTGGTACGCCCGTTCTTCGTACTCGTCCCAGTGGGCGACGATTTTATCGATCCGTTCGGGGTTACCCGGGAGCAACACCGTCTCGGCTACGTCCGCGGGGCCCACCTCGAGGTGGTACTGTACGTCGGCGTTCGGGTCTTCGCTGTCGCCGGCCATAGAGACCTGAATGTGTCGTGGGCGGCTATATAATGGTGCCGTCCAGTGCCAGCGGCGAACGGGGCGTTTTTGGGGACGGCCTGTGTGGCTGGGCGTATGGACGTACACGTCGTAGCTGAGGACCCGATCCGAGCGGCCATCGTCGCCGCCTTCGATGACGTCGATAGCGTGACCGCCGTCGACGCCACCCCTGATGACCTCGAAGACGCTACCCTCGGTGTCGTCGGTCACGTCGTCGGTGCAAACACGTTCGAGGCGGCGAACGACGCCGCTCGAGCGGGCGGGACACCCTGGATAGCCGTCGAGGTCGGCGGTGTTGGGGGCCAGGCAATCGAGGAAGTCGACGCCGCAGTCACCGGTTTTTCGGCCGATACGGGCTGGTTCGATTGCCTCGAGGCCAGAGTCGACTCGCTGTACGACGGCGGCGACAGTGCGCCATCGGCCGGTCGCGCCGAAGCCAGACTCGCCGGAGCGATTGCGGGTCGAGAGTGTATCCGTCTCTTCAGCGGCGAAAGCCCGTCGATCCTCGGGCAGATCCGAGAAGTGCCCCACGCTCGCCGGCAGTTGCTCCCCGTGCCCGGCTGTGCCGATATCGACGCGCCGGCAGCCGACGACATCGACCTGACGGCCGATGACAGTCTAGCGCTCGAGGAGGCAGTTGACCGTGTCGAGATCGCAATCGACAACCGAGTCGGGATCGTCGAATCGATCGGCGAATTCGAATCGTTTCCGGCACCTTACTACCTCGCAACCGTTGCTGAGACGACGGCCTACAGTGACGCAACGGCACCCCAGCAGGCAGCCGGCGTCGCCGTCGACTGGAACGAAGCGCTGATGAAAGCCGTCGGGGAGGCCCTCGAGCGATACTGTGCTGGCGTCTACCGAGCTGCCACGTTCGAGACGGCGGCAGCGACCGATCTCGACTCAACTGTCACGCCCGCCGACGTGGTCAGACCAGCCGACGCACCCGCGTTCGACCCGGAATCCGAGGCGCGGTGGGCCCCTGGTCTCGCGCTCGAGTCGGAATCGAGTGTCCACATCCACGCCGACCTCGTGCAGTTCCCCCAACCCTCGAAAACGTACGGCGACACCCAACCGCTGCCGTCGATCACGACCGGGCTTGGCCTCGGCTCCTCGACAGTCGATGCGCTCATCAGTGGACTGACGGAGGTCATCGAGCGCGACGCTACGATGCTCTCGTGGTACTCGACGTTCGAGCCACTCGAGCTCACCATCACTCACGATCACTATCGGACCCTGGCCCGTCGGGCGAAGAGTGAAGGGCTCGAGACGACCGCGCTGTTGCTCACACAGGACGTCGATATCCCCGTCGTCGGTGTCGCCGTCCACCGGCCACTCGATGACCCCACTCCCGAAGACGAACCGTGGCCCCACTTCGCGATGGGATCGGCCTGTGGACTCGACGCCAACGCAGCCGCCGTTGGCGCACTCGAGGAAGCCCTGCAAAACTGGATGGAGTTGCGAGGCATGGGCGAAGACGAGGCGGGCGCAGCCGGTGGCGCGATCGGCGAGTACGGTGGCTTCCCCGAACAGGCCCAGGAATTCGTCGATGCAACACAGGAGATCCCCGCCGCGACGGTCGGCCCGGACCCCGTTCCAACCGGAGCCGAGGCACTCGAGGAGCTCATAGAACGGACGACGGCAGCGGAACTCTCACCGGTCGCCACGAGACTGACGACCCCCGACGTCCATCAACTCGGATTCGAGGCCGTCAGGGTAGTCGTTCCCGGCGCACAACCGCTCTTTACGGACGAACCATATTTCGGCGACCGCGCCGAATCAGTGCCAGCCGATCTTGGGTTCGAGCCAGTACTCGAGCAGGAATTCCATCCGTACCCGTAGGGTGGTAGGGTACCGCTAAGTGACTCAGTCCTGCTCGCCGTCGCTCGTCTCGTTCGCTTCTTCCTCGAGTTCCGCACGCTCGGCTTCGCTTTGACTCTCGATCACGTCCAGGTCGATGCTGTCGTTGTGAAAATGCACCAACACGAGTTGGGTGTCTTCGGTGATACTCGCCTGCTCGACCAGGTCCTCTTCGGCTCCGTCACTGCCGGAGGATTCCCCGTGGCGGGTAATACTGAGGCTCTGTTCAGTTCGCTGGATGTTTTGGGGAGCCGCCCGCTCACCTGGAATGAGATTGATACTCAGATCGTAGGTTTCCCGACCCGTCCCGGCTTCTCGAGCCCGCAATTCGACGTTGAACGGATAATCTCCGGCATTGAAGACTTCCACTGGGGCGTTCGTGCGGACACTTCCCGTGAAGTGCTCGCGAACGCCGTCGATACACCCGGCTAGGCCCACGAGGGACACGACGCCTGCCGACTGGAGAAGCCGTCTGCGGTTCACGAGCAGGCCTAGGGAGCCAGCGCTTCTAAATTTGCTGTTTCCCGGTGAGTGACCACTCACTCGAATTTTTCGAACGGCTGTTCACAGGTGCGGCAAAAATGCATCGACCGACACAGCGACGGGCCCTTTGGATGTTCACGTACGGTATCGCTCGAGCCACAGTAGGGGCAGTCGGCCCCCTGGTCGTCGCCGGTCGTCTCGATACTTGGATCAGTTCGTCGGCGCATATCAGACACTCAACCCGAATTCACGGAGGTCAGTTTTCCCCTGGTCGGTGACCATGTCGAGGGACCACTCGGGACTCCAGACGAGTTCGACCGAGGCCGAGTCGATGCCATCCGGTGATTCGGCGGCAGTCTCCACCTCGTCGGTCAGCATCGACCGAGCAGGACACCCGGTATAGGTGAGAGTCATGATGACCTGTGCATGCGTGCCGTCTTGGTCGTCCTCCCCTGCCTCGAGCTCGACCTTGTATATCAATCCGAGGTCGACGATCGAGACGGGCATTTCGGGATCCTCGACGGCGTAGAGGGCGTCCCAGACGTCTTTCTCGAGGCCAGTGGCGTGTTCGCCAGTCGCTGGCAGCCCTTCGACCTCCCCACGTTCGACGTAGGCCGTATACGCACAGGGTGTCGCGTCGGCGTCGGGATCGATCGTCACGTCGACGTCGTGGTCCTGGTCGGTGGAGCCAAACTCACTCGATGGGTCGGTGCGGTCGTGTTCAGACATGGGTGATCACTGGTCGTCGGGGTCGGGCATAATCCGATCTGCGCTGTCGCGGCCCAGTTCGCGGTAGGTGTGGGTGAAGTCGTCGTGCAGGTCGAACCAGTCGTCCGTGTGGGAGCCATCCCGACCGACGTGTGATGGCAAATCTTCCGCCGTGACCGTCCGGTCGGACGACAGCGGCACCTCGAGGCCGAGTGACTCGAGGAACGGGACGACGGTCTCGAGCCACTGCTCGCCCATGTCCTCGAGCGAACGAGTTCGGATGCCGTACTCGTCGATGCGACGCTCGACGTCGGGATCGACTGCTTCGAAAAGCGTCAAGGCGTGGGGGAACACCCGG
>LFFM01003289.1_pt1 | contig 10250 bp, 7 predicted proteins | sample 643131 | NCBI WGS metagenome assembly LFFM01 (sample SAMN03777445, study PRJNA286221) | soda lake metagenome | biome: soda lake; feature: Kulunda steppe; material: water; isolation source: sample Tc-Br brine of Tanatar trona crystallizer | place: Russia: Kulunda steppe | collected 2011-07 | reverse complement strand
ATCACCTTTATCACGGCTTTCAAGTTGAATTGAGGACAAGGCTTGGTTAAATCGGACGTTCGAATGCTGAACCAAATCCGAGAATCTACTCACTTCCCCGGCTTCTCGCTCCTCCAACATGACCTCTCCGAAGGCGATCACCGCAGGGCGGTACCTCGCAAACTGTGGGTCAAACAGTCGATTAGCCAACGTTTGGATTTTTACAACGCGACGGGTGATTTCATAGGGGTCGGATTCGTCCTTGTCGTAGCTCAATTCGGCCATCCACCACAACCGGCCGAACGCGTTGCTGTAGATGTCGGTGCCACCACCGAGGAACTTCTCGCGCATTGATGAGTACGTCCGATCACCCGTACTGTACGGCCAGCGATGCCGGACGAAGTCGGGTCGCCACATCGTTGCCATCCAGTGCCAGATTCCGGCTTCTGACGCTTCCCTACGCGTCAAATCCGTATTTTGGTGGACGATCGGTGCAAGCTCTGCGTCGATCTCGTGGCGGGCATCGAAATCACCTTCGTCGGCGAGGATGTTGTCAATTGCCGACCCGATTGTATCAAGATTAGCGGAGACGCCTACATCTTGAAGCTCGCCAGAGAGGTTCTCCTCTTGGATACGATATTTTTGCCCGCCCTTTTCGAACAGCTCCTCGTCAACGAGCGACCGATCCTCCCGTGGGAAGGACTTTAGCGTCGCCATCAGAGCACCTCCTCAAAGAGATTCTCAAGATCACTCCGTGGATCAAAGTACTCTTGAAGTGATTCGTTGATTTCTTCGACAAGCATGGGCACCCGTTCCGGATCGGAGATTCGTTCTTCCAAGTCGCGGGCAGTCTCGTCTGGGTCGTCGTGGTCGTACATGTGTTCTGTGAGGGTCTTCACGACATCGCGTTGCCAACCGTGCTGACACTCGCCGTTCTGGATATCGGCCGCCGTCCACAGCACGAGTTCGATCCAGACGGGGTGTCCGATCAACCGTTCGAGTACCTCCCGTGTCCAGCGTTTGGATCCATGTGGTGCGCGGTTCTTCAGTGCCGGAACGAGCAGGTCGATCCGGCTGTTGACGTAGAACGTCGGGTCGTCTGCAGGTGAGTGTTCTAAGTCGAACACGTTGTCTTCGGGGAGCGGGTCCTCAAACCGTTTCGACATGATCTCAAGGAACGACCCAGACTCGTCGTCTGGTGAGTCAACGTGGAGATATACGTTAGGTCCGTCGGCAAGTCTGATTCCGGGGATCTGGCCGTAGCGGAAGTCCTTATTATCATCCTCCTGTGGCTCCTCGCTCCGAACTAGGACGGGGCTTAACTGGACGGTCCCTGCTAACATATCACGCTGAAACGTTGCTTCGAACTCAACTGAGCCAGTCTCTACGGCGGTCGGCTCTGCGGCGACGAATCGATTGTGTGTCTGTATGCAGTCGGCACAGACCAACAGGCTCGTTACATCGTCCGGCGTGCTTTCGTCTTCGAGAACGTACTCCAACAATTCGTCTGGAACCTCAATACGGCCTCGGAGGTGGAGTTCGTCCCAGTCTGTCTCGTCCGCTCTGACTTCGCCGTCGGCAACTCCGTAGGAACCGAAGTCGGTTTGGTCGTACGCGTACTCATTGACAGTCAAGCTAAGGGCGTCGTAGCCGTAATTGTACCAGTACTCGTCGTTGCGTCCCGGGTCGGGCCGTTCGAATACATTGTCAACGCTCATTCCTCGTCCTCCACGAGTTCGTGTCTAATTCCAGTCCGTCCAATTCGCCCCGAGGTGGGGTCAAGTCTTCCAGTCTCTCTTGACTGACAACGGAGTCGCACGGCGCCGGGCGAACTGGCTTGGACGAAGGCGTTCCCATCGGCGTCAATTCCGCAAATCGCACCCTCCGCCTCGACGTTGACCGTCTCAACGGAGTCGATCGAGATGCGCTCTCCGTCGCCCCCGTTCTCGAATAGCTGAGTGAGCCACAACTTGACCTCCCACCCCTCATCGGTGTCGACGTTTGGTTCGACGGAGACATCGAATGTCCAACGAGTCCCATTAAACGAGAAATCGTGGATGTCACGGTCGATCGACGACACGCTCGGCGTCGGCGGCGATGGCGGACTGGGGCCATCACTGGTGCTCTCGTTCCTAGCCCCGGGGAACCACTTCTCAAAATTGGAGATTCGCTCACCGTCTGACTCGTCGTCGTCCGTGATGAGGTCACGGACGGTGTCCCGGAGTCGACTTCCCTGTAAGGATTTCACGAGACCGACCCGGCCGACTGGGTAGTCGTTGTACTCGTTCTTTAGCCGTGGCGTTCCCGTCCATTCGTCGTGTGCGGCGGGCTCCGCGGCTCGGAGGAGCTTCTCAACGTGGAGATCAGCATCGTCAGGGTCTCGCTCCGGCGAGGCTCTCGCCCTCCCAGCCGCGAGGATTCCGTGGAAATCAGCGCCGTACTTGGCGACGTCGGACAGATCGACGTACTGAACGACCATCCCGGAGCCTCGGAAGACTGCGATCTGGTTCCGCCTTTCGTCGTCTGATGGTCCTGCGGTTCGTACCGAGACAGTAACGGTTCCCTGATCTGGGGTGTCCGCACCGTCGGAGCGCGTCGGGAAATCAAAATTGACGTGCTCGCTTTTGACCCCACCCGGCTCACCCACTTGACCATCGTTTTTATACATTCGGCGGTACGCGTCAACGAACGGCTCCACACTGTTGACGGTCTCTAGGTTGGCTGGCTGCGGGTCGTCGTCTTCTGGTCCTTGAACTCTGACCTTGAGATTGCCACGAAGGATCGCCGGCCAGAAGTTCTCAACAGCCGATCGCTTGAAGAGCTCAATCGTCTCCATCATGTCCTCGCCTGTTGGCTGTCCCTCACCGGGTTCTCTGAATCCGACGATCGTGGTCGTTGTGCCGAACTCGCCCGATCGGTTACCGTACAGGGACGCAGCCGTTGACTCGGCATCATCTCCCCACAATGAAATGTGCCTCCCCGTCTCGTCGTCGGGATCCGGTTGACCGAACCAACCATAGCCCTTGTAGAGACCATCGCCTATGAGGTGGTCTGGGAGGTATGACCTTCCGACGAAGCGAGGCGGTTTGTGTCCGTCCCGCTCCACCGGATTGGACGTGAACAAGACAGTTGAAATCCCCGAGAATGCCCACAGCACCGTTCCACCGACACCGTGACTCCCACCCTGTGTGTCGTCCTTGTTGCTCCGGTGCATGTCGCGGACGAGAGCCGTATAGTTGGACTCATCTGCGTCTTCCTTTCCGGAGAGCCCCTGTGTGTTCTGGTCCTCAACCGTCAGTAGAACCAGTTCATCGGAGTCATCATTGAGAAAGTGCTCAAGACTCAGATCTGTCTCCTCTTCTGCAGCAGCGTCCAGATGTGGGAGCAGCTGATCGTCCCACTGGAGAGCAGACTTGAACTCGCGACACTCCTCCCCCGTGAGGTGGGTAAAGCGGAACGTAACGACGACGGGTTCGTCTTCGTCAACCGGACCTGCATCGTTCGCATTTTGGAGGACCTCCCGGACAAACGTATTCGTGTCCTCGTCTAGAGCGTGTTTGGTCGGGATGTCACCCTGACGGGACTGCTTCTGGTTCATTTCGCGGAAATACCAGCTTCCCGGCATCTCACTGCCCCCGCAAGCTATGAGTGGATCCCATCCGCGAAGTGTTCACATACATCGTCTCTCAAGTTGTTGTCACTGTATAAATTATTGCTGGAACGCAAACAGAATTATATTGCGCTCCGGGCGGGACGCCCAGCCGTGGTACCCTGCCGAACAAACGAGGAGGATTCGGACAGTGGTATGTGACTATTTCACGTCCTTAACGATCTCTCGGATCATCGCCTCCGCTTCACTCTCGTCAAGGCCCTCTAGTTGAACACTGGATAGGGCATGGTTGAATTGGTTCGTGGCCTCGTCGACGACACTGGAGTCCTCGTCGGCGACCGCGCGCACCACGGCGACCGCCGCCGGCTCGTACCGGGCGAACCAGCGGTCGAATACCTTGTTCACGATCGTCTGGTTCTTAAAGACTAGATCCGTGACCTCGTAGCTCCGCGTGGACTCGTCGTGTGTCAACTCCGCGATCCACCAGAGTCGGTGTAGCGCGTTGGAGTAGAGGTCGGATCCGGCGCCGAGGAACTTCTCACGCATGGCGGTCTCCGAGCGATACTTCCACCGGTGCCGGACGAAGTGTGGGTATCGTTCTACTGCGAGCCAGTGCCAGAGCCCGGGATCACCAGCGATGCGTCTGCTCACGTTGAGGTGGCGATGGACGTCGGCGGCGAGCGCGCCGTCCATGGCCGTGTCGTATCGCGAGTGGTTTGAGACGACTCGCTTGACGGCCTCGTCTAAGGCCTCCAGATCAGCAGTCGGTTCTCCCGGCATAGGTTCGACGAATTCGCCGAGCTCGTCGGGGTCGATCTCTGCTTCACCCTTCAAGAACGGGTCGCTAACTAGTCGTCGCCCGTCTTCCGTCAGTCTGTAGAGTGTGTTCGGTTCGGTCACGTTAGATCTGGAGTCCTTCCTCCATGAGGTTGATCAGCTGCGATCTGGGATCGAGGTACTCCTGCAGTTCGACGTCGATACGATTCATCAGCTCCGGGAGCGCCTCGGGGTCGCGCACGTCCCGTCGGAGCGCGAGGGCGGCCTCCTCAACGCTGTCAACGTCGTAGATTTCGCGAGCGAACGCCTCAATGACCGTTCGCTGCCACTGGTGTTCGACCGCGCCGTCGTCATTGACGGCTGTCCCCGCACGGACGATGAGCTGTTGCCAGACCGAGTAGGAGATCTGGTCGAGGATCACGTCTCGCATTCGCGGTTCGGCTCCGACGGATCCGTCGGACTGTAGGATGTCTGTAATCCGCGGATGGTCACCGTTGACCCACAGTTTGGGTCTCGCTTCGTTACGGAGGTCAAGATAGTATAACTTGTCACCATCGGGTAGGTGGGGCGACTGTGCGAAGCTGATCTCCTCACCGTCGATCTGAGCGCGTGCGTCCTCCTCAACCGGATCCACGACTGCGGTGTAGATCCGGCCGCTGGCGACACGGACGTTAGCCTCGGACGCCTGTGGACCGTCCAGCTCGTTTGGTTCGGTACGAACAAGGTAGGGCCGAAGCTCTACTTCGTCTCGGAAGTCCTCTCGATCGAGTGTGACGACGACGTCATACTCTCCCGCACTCGTCGGTGCGGTTCGCACTGAGATCCGGTCGCGATATATCGTTTGGTGGCATTGCACCGTCACGTAGAGCTTTGCCGGGGGCTGCGCGCGCTCGCCGGCGGGGAACACCGCCTCCACCGTGCTCTCCGGCACCCGTATTGTCCCGGACAGTACGACCGTCGCCCACTCCTCTTCGTCACCCGGGGGAATCTCGATACGAGTCTGACCCGCTTTCAGGTTGAGATCCAGAGGTTCTCCACCGTCGACAGAGTACCCGTTGAGTTCGAAGTCAAGTCCTTCATTCCTGTACGCGTAGGGTAGTGACGTCGAACGGTAGCGCTGTGTCTGTCGCTCCACGGTCAGTCACCCCCAGCGGTGCGCAGTTCGGCACGGATCTCCAAGCGGGTCTCTCCGACAGTGACTCCGGTCTCGTCCTCAACGCGCTTGGACTCCCCCTCGAACTGCACCAACGAGTCGTGGCTATTGGCGATCAGACGTGCTGTCCCGTTCTCACAGTCGACGTTTACGTCCTCCGACGACACGCGAACTGCGTCAATGTGGATAGTTTCGGACGTCGCTCCATCTTCGCCGATCCCCTGCATAGAGATTTCTGCGGTCCATCCCTCGTAGTCCTCTTCAAGCGGTTCGATCTGTCCTTCGAAGCGCCAGCGGCCGTTGTCGTACTCGGAATTGCTGTCAATCTCGAAGACCGACGAGGGGCTCGCTGCCGACCGTTTTCGCATCCGTTCTTCATGGATCGGAAACTGTTTCAAAACCTTGTTCGAGAGGGCGTCAGCACTCCCGTCGTTCCGTGAGATCAAGTGACGGAGTCCGTCGCGAGTGGTCTCGAACATGTCGTCCAGCGCGGTACGGAAGCCACGTTTGTACTGTTCACGAAGGTTCTCCGTTGAAATCCACTCGTCGTGCTCCGGTGGTTCAGAGAAGCGGAGGAACCTGTCGATTTCGAGGTCCGCGTCTGTAGAACGCTCCTCGGTCCTCGCCTCACCTGCGGCCAGTACGCCGTGGAAGTTCCGGTCGCCGAATGCCACTCGACTCTGGTCGTAGTACTTCACCACCATGCCCGCTCCTCTGAACATGGCGATCTTGTTGAGGTAGGTGTCGTCGTCCGCCGGTGACGCGAGACGCGCGGCAAGACGTACTGAGCCATCCGGTGTCGAGGCATCGTCTGCCCTTGGAGGGATGTGCACCGGAATATCTAATCCAGCAACGTCTCCCGGTTCACTCAGTACACTCCCTTCCTCGTGGCGTCGTTCGAAACACTTGACGAACGGTCTGATCTCAGGGACGCTTTCGATGTCAGCTTCGCGCTCCTCTTCATCCGTCTTGACGACGACTCGAAGGTCGTCCCGATATATTGCTGGCCAGAAGTACTTTACCGCCGCTTCCTCAAATTTATTTGCGAGTTCGACGACCTCGGGACGAGTGTCTCGTGTCGGGTCCCGGTATCCGACGACCATAGCGCTGGTTCCGCTTACCGGAGGACGTGAGAGATTGAGACGCTCGGCAAGCTGTTCTGCCTCTTCTCCCCACAGCGACTTCGGACGTGGGCCATCTTCCGTCTCGTGGGGATCGCACAGCCAGCCGGCACCTTGGTACGTCACGCCCCCGAGTTCGTGCGTCGGGAGCTTCGTTCGGCCGATACATCGAGGTGGAGTCGTATCTGCCGGCGTATCGATCGGATAGGAGTTGAACAGTACAGTTGACGCTCCGGAAAACGTCCACAGAACGGACTTACCCAGTCCGTATGATCCTCCTGCCGTATCGTCTTGTTTGCTACTATACAACTCGTCACGGACGAGTGCCGCGTAGTTCGAGTCTTCGTTCCATCTTCCGGTTAACCCAGTCGTGTTGCGATCTTCCACAACGAGCAACCGAAGTTCGGAATCCGGATCCTTCACCTGCTCTAGGAACCTGTCGTATCCACGGCCCGTATCGTGCTCTGCGACCGTTTGAATCTGGTCGCGAAGCTGTGAGTCCCAACCGAGGGCTTTGAGGAAATCGGCACGGTCGTCGCCAGTCAGCGTGATGAATCTGAACCGGACCTCTACTGGATCATCGTTGTCAAGGCGTTGGTCGTTGGCGTTCTGGACGACCTCTCTCACGAAACTCTCGGTGTCGTGATCGACTGCGTGCTTTGTCGGGTCGTCGCCGTACCGCGGTGCTCCCGGACCTCCACTGAAGAAGAACCAATTCTGGGGACACTCGATAACTTCCTTACTCGCCTTCATGTTTGATCTCTATGCTCGTCCATCTACGTTCATCTTGACTATTGGATACTCGAGAAACATGACTGTTCTCAATCTCAGAGCACGGTGCGCGGGCTCCCCCGAGAGGAGACTCCCGCTACTGTCCGCACCCTTCTCTCGCCCAGATTAATATACTCCCTGTCTTAATGATGTCTTATGCAAATCTCTGCGGTGGATCTGTTCTGTGGGGCTGGCGGTTTGACCTACGGGCTGGAACAGGCGGGCATATCTGTCGAAAAGGGGTTCGACAACAACCCTGACTGTAAGTACCCATACAAGGCTAATTCGAATGCCGACTTCGGAATCATAAATGTCGAGGACTTAACTCGGAATCCAGAGGCGGTCAGGAGACAGTATTCGCCGTGGGAAACCGATCTTGAGGTACTAGCTGCGTGCGCACCGTGTCAACCCTATTCTACTCTTTCCCACGCAAAAGACACGAATCCCGAGGAACACGACAAGTGGGGACTCCTAGACGAAGTGCGGAAGATCGTTGAGGCAGTTGAACCCGACGTCCTCGCGATGGAGAACGTACTCCAAGTCAAGAACGACGACATCTACCATCGGCTTGTGGAGACGCTTGAAAATTTAGGGTACTTCATTAACCCGGACGAGGACAAGAACGTGTACGGTCCGGAATACGGGATTCCACAGAAGCGAAAGCGGTGGGTTCTCCTCGCGTCGAAGGAGGGTCCGATAGAACTCGGAGAGCCACCGTATCCCGACGAGTCGGACTATCCAACTGTCCGAGAGACGATCGGACACTTACCAGCTATTCAACACGGAGAGACCCACCCGGACAAGCCACTCCATCAGGCACGTTCACTGTCGGATCTCAACGAAGAACGAATCTCGAACATGAAACCGGGTCAAGACTGGACTGTCTGGGAGGAGGAAGGGATGGAACATCTACTCCTTGACTGTCATAAGAAAGAGAGTGGCCGGTCTTACAAGGCGCCATACGGACGGATGTCACCAGACGAACCCTCTCCAACGATTACGACACAGTTCTACAACTACGGCAGTGGCCGGTTCGGACACTACGACACCGATCAGAAGCGTGCCATCTCGCTCCTAGAGGGCGCCATGTTGCAGACTTTCCCCGAAGACTACCAGTTTGTCGAACACTGGGAGGAGGCGACGATTGCCCAGCTCGGTCGATGGATCGGCAATGCCGTTCCCCCACTGCTAGGTCGCCGTATCGGTGAAGCGATCTTGGAGCATGTTGACGCAGAACCCCAAGCACACGCTCACGCGAGCGATTAGGGGCCAATTCAGATCGAATGAGTCGGTAACGGGAAGTCTTTATCCATCCCAACGCATCATTCTTCCAATGAGGGATTTTTCACTTCGTCTCGGTGCGTGCGGTATTTTTGGCACTCTCGTAGACGCTTTTGCCGTCACGGCGACTGCTTCCAGAGAGGTGGTTCTCTGTGAGTGACGAATACGGTGATCCCGATCGACCGACTATCCTTCACTGCTTCGCGGACGCTGGTACTGAGTCCGAGATATTATCGGAGTTCGGTGACGTGGTTCGGGTCAGCATCGATCCGAAGGATACCAACGAAAGTGAACCCATCCGGGCAGACGCGCATCTATTCCCCGAGGATGATGAGAAAGATTGGGGCTTTCCTATCCGGGAAGACTTCTCCTTCGACTTGGGACTCTTCCACCCGGTCTGCTCGAAGTGGGCATCAACTACGAGTATCTCGGGTGATCCCGACTCTCACGAGAACATGATCCCAAGTGCACGCAGGATAGCAAAGCAATACTGTGACCACTATATCATCGAGAACGTCCCGAAAGCACCTCTCCGTGACGCTACGATACTTAATGGCCGAATGTTCGGACTCCCTATTGAATACGAGAGGGGCTTCGAGACGTCATTCCGTGTTCCTGAAACCCCACGTCAGGGTTCCCTGCTAACCAGTACAGGTTCGTCCGATACAGCGGAAACGTCCTCATTCTACTTTTCGGAGCGTTCTAAGGAGTGGTGGGGTGCAACGAAAGCCTACGATCCCCGGCCGTATGCGAAGCAGCATTTGGCAAAGAACGCTATCCCCGGGCCGTATATTCACTACCTCATCCGGATTTGGCTCGCCGTTTACGAAGAGGAGCAGGGAATTTCCGAAGGACGAGTTGACTACTCTAATTACGACTCAGAGATGGAAACGAAGCGCCGTCGAGAGAGTAACCTCCAGTTAGAACAGTTTGACAACGACCCTCCGTAGTTTGTAATTTTTCTGCAAATGATAGTGATGCTTATTAACTGGCTGTCGGTAGATGCTAGTTGTGTCTACGCTATTCGCAGGAGCCTCAAAGAACTCTGAATAAGTAGTTCCAATAGCTCGGCTATGTTAAGACACTTATTTCAGATATCTGGCTAAGAATTGGGATTCCAACAAAGCTCGTGATTTACAGAACTTTGCCTGACGCGAACTGGTGAAGACTCGTCGATACAAGCACCTTCGATGCGGAGAGCCGGCGGCAGATACAGGAGGTCGTCAATGACTCCGAAGACGTCTACGAGAGTGCTGGCGACATCCGGGAGTTTTTTCAGCAGGCGGTTGAGGCGTTCGGCGGCACGTTCGAGAAGCGTGACACCAACCTCTATCAGGCAGAGTTACCCGAGGACATCCGGATCCCAAATGTGGATACAACCTTTGGGCCGTTCACGTTCGATCGAGAGTTCGCGATGGAACACGAGGACATTACGTTCGTGGCACCCGACACGGATGTCCTTCAGCGACTCATGGCACGCGTGCTGGAAGACGATCGGGGAGAAGTCGGTCTGAAGCTCCTCCCGTTTGTTGACACGCCCGGGATCACCTACAATTAT
>LFFM01003287.1_pt1 | contig 10251 bp, 9 predicted proteins | sample 643131 | NCBI WGS metagenome assembly LFFM01 (sample SAMN03777445, study PRJNA286221) | soda lake metagenome | biome: soda lake; feature: Kulunda steppe; material: water; isolation source: sample Tc-Br brine of Tanatar trona crystallizer | place: Russia: Kulunda steppe | collected 2011-07 | reverse complement strand
TAAGCCGGAGGAGGGATTTGAACCCTCGACCTATTCCTTACGAAGGAATCGCTCTGCCAGCTGAGCTACTCCGGCACTCACGTCTACGTATCCCGAAGAGGAAAATAAGGGTTCCGAAACGCCGAGACCGTGTTCCGAAATACCGTGTGAGATCGGCTCAGTGGATGCGACCTGATCGAGAGCTGTCATCAAGTGCTGCTCCCGAGGTGTGCCCTCCGAGCTGTGACGGTGACGCGACGCCGCCACGGACGCGTCACGTTCGGCTTCGTGAAGCGGATCTGGGCGACTGATCGCTCTCCGCCCGTTTGATCCGCCGTGATCGTCCGAATTACCGATCAGAAATCGCAGCCCATTGGATATCTTAGTGTGTATATAAGGGAAAGCGATAAATATTCCGTTGGACTCCGTTCGTGCGTACCGAAGCGTCGCCGCATGCCGTGACGGCGGGGATCGACTCCCTCGGCGGCGCCTTGCCCGGTCGGAGCCCGTACCGGGCGTCGACGAGTCCGCCGGCGGCGACCCCACGGCCGCCGGCGTCGCCGCTCGTCACCCGCAACGTCAGCGATCGACCGCGGTCGTCGTGTGTGATCCCCACGTCTCCGGCGTGCCCAAGCGCGAAATCGCCTCTGGTCCGACGTTCCTCCGCGACCGCGGACTCTTGTCATGTGACGGGCCATGACCGCCTCGCCCGCCCCACCGGGGGAGGCGGACGTTCTCGACTCGCTCGACCCGTCGAGCGACCGCGTTCCTCATTCCAACAGCCGACGTCCGGCGCCGCGCAGCGCTCGTCCACCGTCGAACAGCGCGGCGAGCACGCCGAGCGGACGGACCTCCGCGGGCGAGGCGTCGACCAGTCGGGAGACGACCCCCGGCCTCGCGTCCGCGCCGAGCAGGAACACGGCCCGGTCACGAACCCGCACCTCCACGGTGAGATCCGCCCCGACCAGCGCCCGCGTCGGCACCCACGACTCGACGTCGGTGCCGAACTCACGGGCCAATCGAAGCCCGTCGCGGACGGTGTCCACCTCGATGATGAGCCGGTCACCGGTGGACCGGACGGGCGCCTCGACGCCGGCGACGGTGACGGTGAGGTCCTCGGTATGGACGGATAGCGGCGTCGTCACTCCCCTTCGCGCGTCGTGACGCGGACGGTTCCGTCGAGCCGCCAGCGTGCGTGTTCGGCGTCCTCACCCGTCCCGCTCGGGACGTCGACCTCCATCTCCTCGAACTCGTAGATGATCTCCGCGTTGCGTCCGGTCAATCGGTCGTAGAGGCCGATCGCCAGGTCGGGCCAAGTGGTCGTCTCGTCGATGCGTTCCGCCGGTGAGTCCGTATCACTCATACCCTTCATAAGGGTGTCAACACACAAAGTATGCGTGCCTGACATGGTTGGATCGCTTCCGGATCGGCGGACGTGATCCCGAGTCGTCGGTCACCGCCGGTCGAGACGCACGTCGAGACAGACGTTGTACTCGTGTGGCGCATACGACCGAACCACGCGCTCCGTCTCGACCGTGACGTCGTACTCGTCGCCGACGGCCGCGCGGATCGCCGCCAGTCCGGGGCCGAAGGGATCGTCCTCGTGTTGAATGTCGTAGTAGTGGATGACACACGAGTCGCTCGCGAGGGCGACGGCGACGTCGAGGAAGTCGTCGGCGGAGTGCGGGAGGTTCATCACCAGCCGGTCGGCGACGTCCGCGTACTCCGCCGGCAACTCGCGGACGTCGCCCGCGATCGAGGTGATCCGGTCGGCGACGCCGTTTCGTTCGGCGTTCCCCCGAAGGTACTCGATCGCGACCTCGTTCAGATCGCAGGCGACGACCGTCGCGCCCCGCGTCGCCATCGGGATGGCGTACGGGCCGACCCCGGCGAACATGTCGACGACCGTCTCGTCTTTCCGCACCTGCTCGACGACCCGGCGACGCTCCGTCGCGAGCCGCGGGGAGAAGTAGACCGCCGCGACGTCGAGGCGGAACTCGTGGCCGTACTCGCGGTGGACCGTCTCGGTGCCGTCGCCGGCGAGGACCTCCCACTCGCGGACGCGAAGCTCGCCCTCGATCGGGGACGCCCGATTCAAGACCGTTTCACACGGCAGGTCCGACGCCATCACCGCGTCGGCGATCTCGCGGGCGCGCTCCGGATCGTCCTCGTCGACGATGACGATGTCGCCGAGCCGCTCCAGCGAGGGCTCGTAGCCGAGGAGCTCCGCAGGCGTCCTCGGCCGGTCCCGGACATCTGCGTCGCGCTCGACGAGTCGGTCCCGGAGATCCGCGGGGACCCGGTCGGGATCCGTGACGGGGATGTAGATGGTGCCCTCGACCACCTCGATCCGATGGTCGCCGTCGAGGGCGTCGACCTCGGCGAGTCGCGTACGGACGACCTCGCCGCGCTCGCGGGCGACGGCGACACAGGGAACGCTCATCGCCGGATCGAGACGGGCAGCGTGATAAAGGCTGACGCTTCGCCGGTCGAACCTCCCGTTCCTTCCGATCGCTCAGTCGTTTCCATCGCCCGGCTCGACGACGTCGCCCGGCTCGACGACGTCGCTCGGCTCGACGGCATCGAGCAGCACCGAGGCGTCGTGATCCTCGTCGACCCGGATCGTCCGGTCCGCCGCATCCGCGACCGGGACGTTCGGAGGCGCGAGTCCGCCGACGGCGACGACGAGACCCGCACGGCTCGCGAGGTCGACGGCCCCGGCGATCGCGTCGTCGTCCGGCGGGGAAAACGCCGGGGTCGTCACGACCGGTGCGTCGGCATCCTCGGCGACTCCCGCCGCCGCGTCGGTCTCCGGAACGATTCCCGCGGAGACCTCGTGACCTGCGGCGGACAGCCGGGCGATCGCTCGAGCCGCGCCGCGTCCGGTTCCGACCACGTGGACCCGGCGCGTCTCGACGTCGCTCACCGGAAACGTGGTGACCGACGGCGCGCCCGTTCCCGGGTTCGACCCCACGAAGGTCTCGGCGCCGAACCCCTCGCGCAGTGACGCCGTGTCGAGGACCGCCGCGGGCGGCCCGGCCGCGTGCACGCCGCCGTTCGCGAGGAGGACGATCTCGTCGCAGTAGCGGGCCGCCATGTCGAGGTCGTGGATGGCGGCGATCGCGGTCCGCCCGTCGCCGACGAACTCGCGCACCAACTCCAGCGTACGGACGGCGTGGTTGACGTCGAGGCTCGCGGTCGGCTCGTCGAGAAGCAGTGCCGGCGTCCCCTGCGCGATGGCCCGCGCGAGGAGGACGCGCCCGCGCTCGCCGCCGGACACCTCGGTGATCGACCGGTCGGCGAACCGCTCGACGCCGGTGGCGGCCATCGCCTCTTGGACGGCCGCGGCGTCGTCGGCGCCGTGGCTTCCGAACCGGCCGATGTGTGGCGTGCGCCCCATCTCGACGACGTTTCGGACGCGGAAGTCGAACGAGAGCGTCGTCGACTGCGGGACGCTGGCCACGCGCCGCCCCGTCTCGCGGGCGGACAGCTCCGAGATCGGATCGCCGGCGAGTCGGATCTCCCCGCGGTCCGGCCTCAGCGTGCCCTTGATCGCCCGCAACAGCGTGGTCTTGCCCGCGCCGTTCGGGCCGACCAGCCCGACGAACGTTCCGCGATCGACCGTCAGGTCGACGCCCGAGAACACCCGCGTTCCGCCGAAGGAGACGGTGAGGTCTCGCACGGCGACCATCGGATCCGCCGTGCGTGCGGCGATCGCCTCGGCACCGACCCCGTCGAGGTCCGGCGTCACGTCCGGGCTCTCGCGTTCCGACGCCGACCCCGGCTCGTCGATCTCCGACGTCGCGCCCGAATCGGTTCCGGTCACAGCTCGTGCACCTCGCGTTTCGTGAGCAGGTAGATGAAGAAGGGGGCGCCGACGGCCGCGGTGACGACACCGACGGGAAGCTCCGCGCTGCCGGAGCGCGCGAGGGTGTCGGCGGCGACGAGGAACGACCCGCCCGCGAGCGCCGCGGTCGGGAGAAGGATTCGATGATCGGGACCGACCACGAGCCGGAGCATGTGTGGAATGATGAGCCCGACGAAGCCGATGACGCCCGCGAACGCCACCCCGGCGGCGGTGATGAGCGCGGAGGCCGCGAGCAGGATCCGCTTCGTTCGTTCGACCTCGATGCCGAGCCCGTGTGCCTCCTCCTCGCCGAGCAGCAGCACGTTGAGGTCCCGCGTGTAGACGAGCAGGACGATGAAAAGCGGCGGTACGAGGCTCCCCGTCACGGCGACGTCGCTCCAGGAGGCCGCCGAGAGGTGACCCATCAGCCACGCGACGATCCGACGGAGCGACTCGCCCGCCTGCAGCTGGAGGTAGGAGATGACCGCGCCGAGGAACGTCTGGACGGCGACCCCGGCGAGAAGCAGGGTCGCGACCGGCGTCCGTCCGTGCCGCGTCGCGATCGCGTACACGCCGAAGGCGGCGATCAGCGCGCCGGCGAACGCGAAGAGGCTCACCCCGGCGCCGTACGAGAGCCCCACGTCGACGTCGCCGACGAGCGGGAGCGCGAGGGTCGCCGAGAGCGACATCGGAAAGACGATGAAGCCGACCGCGCCGACGGCGGCGCCGGAGGAAACGCCGATGATGGACGGGTCAGCCATCGGATTCCGGAAGAAACCCTGCATGACCGTACCGGCGGCGGCGAGCGCGAAGCCGACGATCGCTGCGAGCATGATCCGCGGGAGTCGAACGTAGAGCACGATCCGACGATGGACGTCGTCGACCGGAAAGGCGAACGGTGACCGATAGACCACGTCCACGGTTGGCAGCGCGAGCGTCCCCCCGTTTCGCGCCCCGGCCTCGACGCCGGCCGGCACGACGATCGCGTTGAGGACGACCTTCACCACCTCGGCAGGCGGGATCCTGACCGGCCCGATCCCGGCACTCACGACCACGACGAGCGCGAGCAAGGCGGCTAGACCCACCGACCAGCCGGCCGCCGTCCGGAGAACGCGCATTCGTTCCTCAACACAGCTTGTAGTAGGTAAATACTTATTGGACGGGCGGCGTCGATAGGACGATGACACGGATCCCAGCAGTCGCCGTCGCCGTGCTCGTTGTAACCGCCTTCGTGGGCGGCTTTGCGGGCGTGGCGGCGGGTACGCCCTCGGTCGCGGGCGACGCGGACGTCGAGGCGCCGGCGTGTGAGTTCCCGGTCACGCTCACGGACGCGACGGGTGAGTCGGTCACGCTCGAGGAGCCGCCCGAGCGGATCGTGACGACGAATCCCTCCGCGGCGCAGGTGTTGTGGGAGTTCGGCACACAGGACCGCGTGGTCGGACTGACGCAGTACGCGGCCTATCTCGACGGCGCCTTCGACGGCGACGTGGAACGTGAGAACGTCTCGGCCGAGTTCGGCGTCGACAACGAGAAGGTGGTCGGAGCCGACCCCGACCTCGTGTTGGCGCCGAACGCGACGGGCGTCGACGACACCGTCCAGCCGCTTCGCGACGCCGGAGTCACGGTCTACCACTTCCACGAGGCGACGGACGTCGACGACATCGCCGACAAGACCGACCGGATCGGCCAGCTCGTCGGCGAGTGTGAGGCCGCCGCGGAGACGAACCAGTGGATGTACGACGAGGTCGACGCCGTCGAGGAGCGAACCGCCGACTTCGACCGACCGACCGCGCTCTACCCGCTCGGAAGCGGCTTCGTTGCCGCGGGCGACACCTTCATCGACGAGATCATGACCATCGGCGGCACCGAGAACGTCGCGGCCGCCGAACACGTCGGCTACCCGCAGCTCTCGCCCGAGGTCGTCATCAAGGCGGACCCGGAGCTGATCCTCGTGATCGAACGGACCGCCGGCATTCTCGATGAAGAACCCTACTCGCAGACGACCGCGGGGAGGGAGCGCAACGCGGTCGAGATGCAGATCCACTACCTCAACCAGCCCGCGCCGCGCAGCGTCGTCGAATCGACGAACACGATCGCCGACGCGGTCGAGACGTATCAAGCGGCCGACGCGGACGGTGATGCCGACGACGTCGTCGATGGCGCCGATGCCGACGACGAGGCGACCGACGGCGACGACGAAACCCCGGAGACTCCCGCGGAGGACGACGATGACGCCACCGGCGTCGCCGCGCCCGGATTCGGGATCGGCGTGACCGCGCTGGCCGCCCTGATCGTCGCGTTGAGCGCGACGGTGATCGCCCGTCGACGGTAAGGATCGCTCGACGCCGACCGGGGGCGGTCCGCCCCACGGATCGCCGACTGCGGTCGCTTTTAATACCCCGCCGTCGTACGGGCGTGCGTTCGATGAGTGTCCCGCGGATCTTCGCGCACCGAGGCTTCGCCGATCTGTATCCGGAGAACACCGTACACGCGATCAGGCAGGCGGCTCGACACGCGACGGCCGTCGAGATCGACGTCCGTCGCTGTGGAACCGGCGAGCTCGTCGTCTTTCACGACGACGAGTTGGGCCGCGTGACCGATGGCGAGGGACGTATCGACGAGATCCCCCTGGCCGATCTCCGACGGCTGCACGTTGCGGACTCCGAGGAGAGGGTGCCGACGTTCGACGAGTTGGCCGCGGCCGTTCCGGAGGGCGTTCGCGTCAACGTCGAGCTCAAGGAGGGCGGAGTCGCGGAGGAGACGGTGAAAACCTGCCGGAGCCACGGCGTCGACGCGATCTACTCCTCCTTTTATGACGACGCTATCCGCGAGGTTCGGTCGGTCGCGCCCACGGCGCCGATCGCGGTGTTGTGCCACAGAAGCCAGCCGATCGACGAACGGCTGGCACTGGCGGAGACCCTCGACGCGGAGGCGTTCCACCCCTCGCTCGAGCTGGTGGACGCCTGGTCGGACCCGGCCGACCCGCGCCTCGTCGCGAGCCTCGACCGACGGGGAGTGGACGTCACCGACGATGACCCGATGGGCGCGGGGTCGGACGTCGTCGCGCTCGCGCACGCCTTCGGGCTGAAGGTGAACGTCTGGACCGCCGAGACGCCCGCGGACGTCGCCCGGCTTCGGGATCGCGGCGTCGACGGGATCATGATCGACCATCCGGACGTCGCCGCGTCCCTCGCACGGTGAGGGGGCCGTCGCGGGTCGAGCCGTCGGGGGTCGGACCGTCGCGGGGTCGGGCCGTCACGGATCGGGCCGCCGTGGTTCGGGCCGTCGCAGTCGGACGGGCTCAATAACCCAATCGAAGCAGCCGGTTCGCGAGCAGCGTCAGCAGTCCGACCGCCATCACGCCCGCGAGCAGCCCGAAGGCGACGCTCCAGCCGGCGAGGTCGGAGAGTGCGCCGACGACGACGCTTCCCGAGGCGCCGAGCACCATGTAGACGGTGCGGACGAGCCCGAAGCCGGCGCCGCGCTCCTCCTCCGAGAGCAGGTCCATGAACCGCGACTGGACCGGCGCCCCCCACGACATCGCGAGCCCCACGAGCAGCACGGCGGCGACGAGCGGCCCGGTACCGAGCCCCTCGCGGGCCGCGACGACGAGCAGCCCGTAGCCGACGACGCCCGTCGACATCGTGATCATCGCCGCGGTGTCGCGGTCGAACCGGTCGGATATCGACCCCGTCACCGGCTGAGTTCCCCCGTGAACGAGGAAGTACAGCGAGAACAGAAGCGCCGACAGCGCGGTCGAGAGCCCGCCGCTCACCTCGAGGAACGTCGGAAGGAAGGATGCGGTCGCCTGCCAGGTGAACGCGCCGAGCGTCGCCAGAAGCGTCGTGTAGAGGATGGGCGGCCGCGAGAGCAGCTCGGCGAGGGGTCCGGACGCGAACCGCTCGCGCATCGGCTGCTCCGGACGAACCGGCTCCGTCGGTCGGATCCGCCAGGCGAAGAGCACGAAGATCGGGATGGCCACGACGGTTCCAAGGAGGATCCCCGCACGCCAGCCGTAACGGGCGCCGACGAGCGCGGCGGCCGGCGGGGCGGCGAGGCCGGCGATCGGGCCGCCGGCGACGTGGACGCCGATCGCCCGGCCGATGTCGTCGAACTGCTTCGTGAGAAACGTCGTCGCCACGGAGTAGTGAAGCCCGGCGCCGGCCCCGAGAACAACGGTGAAGGCCATGAACGCGAGGACGGAGGGGGACACGGCGATGAAGAGCGAGGCGACGCCGGTGGCACCCACGGCGGTCAGGATGACCGTCCGTTCGCCGTATCGGTCGCCCAATACGCCCGAGGGAAACTGCGAGAACGCGTACGCGAGCCACATGCCGGACAGCGCCAGCCCGACCGTGGCGTTCGTCACCTCGAACGCGTCAGTTATCGCGGGGACCAGCGGACTGATGGCCAACCTCGCGACCATCGTCGCGGTGAACGCGAGCGTACAGAGGGCGAGCGCCGTGTGGGCGTACCGCCAGTTCACGAACGCCGTTCATCGCCGGAAGGAAAGGGGGTTCCGATCGCGGCGAACCGTACACGGTTGGAGCACGACGCCGAACGGTCGGCAGTCGATGTGCCCGCGCCGTGGACGTCATCCCCACCCACTCACCACCCCACCCACTCACGGTCCTCGGTCGATCACGAACTCGATCGGATAGTCGGTGAGGTTCTCGTGGCCGTCCTCGGTGACGACGACGAGGTCCTCGATGCGGACGCCGCCGACCGCAGGGTCATAGAGGCCGGGCTCGACGGTGACGACGTGACCGGGCTCCAGTTCGGCACCCCCGCTCGCGAGCCGCGGGGACTCGTGCACGTCGAGGCCGATCCCGTGGCCGGTCGAGTGAATGAACCCCGTCTCCGTCTTCGGGTCGGTTCGGAACGTCGGGTAGCCTGCCTCCTCGTAGACGCGACACGCCGCGGCGTGTACCTCCTCGCCAGTCGTCCCCGGCTCGACGGCGTCCAGCGCCGCATCGAGCGCTTCCTTCGTGACGTCGTAGCGCTCGCGGAGTTCCCCGCTCGGCTCGCCGACGCAAAACGTCCGCGTCATGTCCGCGTGGTACTTCGTCGCCTTCGACCGCGGGAAGACGTCGATGATGATCGCCTCGCCGGCCCGCAGTGGACCGCTGCCCCGATCGTGGGGATCCGCCGCCTGCACGCCGCCGGCGACGATCGTCTCGTCGAGCGCACAGCCGTGGCGAAGCAGCGTGATCTCGATCTCCTCTTTGACCCGCTCGCTCGTCAGCGGCTCGCCGTCGTGGACGAGGGTCCCCTCCGCCGCCTCGTCGAGCGCGACGTCCTCGCCGGCGATCGCGGCGTTCGCGATCAGCTCCTCGGCCGCCCGGAGCGCCGCCTCGTTCGCCCGCTGTGCGTCGCGGATCGCCGCCACCTCGTCGTCGGTCTTCACCGCTCGTGCCTCGGTCAGGAGGTCCTCGTCGTCGACGTGCACGTCGATCCCGCGCTCACGGAGGGCGTCGGCGGTTCCGACGGGCCCGCGCGGCGGCATCGAGAGCGATTCCACGCCCTTGTCGCGAACGAACGCGGCGTACATGTCGTAGCGGTCCTCCCGACCGCCGTACTCGTAGTCGTAGTCCGCGTGGCGCTCGACGAGGTCGACGTCGGCCTCGGTCCGTGCCCGACCGTACTCGAGCCCGGAGACGAGCGTGGAGACGTCGCCGTCGGCGTACAGCGTGAGAAACGGGTCGGGGCCGGTGAATCCCGAGAGGTAGAGCTGGTTGGCGTCCTCCTGGGAGGCGTCGATCAGATAGCCGTCCGTTCCGGTCGTCGAGAGAGCGTTCTCGAGGCGCGTTCGGTCCATGATCTGATCTCCTCGACGAGCGATAAAGCGATTGTCCTCGCGGCACTCGTCGGCCCGTACTGTTTCCACGAAACGATTATATACATTCCCGGCTGTATCGATTCCTTGAGAACCGTCGAAACGGCCGGCTCGAGATCGAAACGTAACTTCCCGTCTCATCTCGTGTTTTACGGCCGTCTGGCGGAGTTTTTCACGATCGATATTCACCCGGTGATTTAAGTGGTTTCAGCCCTTTTCAGAAGGTGAGGAAACCTGATCCGAGACCCTTCTCTCGGACCTCCGGTCCCGTCCTCCAGAACACAACACAATGAGCGAGAACGTCCGAACGTATACGGCGGAGCACGTCGATGACGAGCGGGAGGAGCGACCTTCCACGACCGAAGAGCTGACCTGTCCCGAGTGCAGCGGCCAGCTTGCGACCGACACCGAACACGGCGAGACGGTCTGTACGGACTGCGGACTGGTCGTCGAGTCCGATGAGATCGACCGTGGGCCCGAATGGCGTGCGTTCGATTCGTCGGAACGCGACTCGAAGAGTCGCGTCGGGGCCCCCACGACGAACATGATGCACGACAAGGGGCTCTCGACGAACATCGGCTGGCAGGAC
>LFFM01003286.1_pt1 | contig 10254 bp, 6 predicted proteins | sample 643131 | NCBI WGS metagenome assembly LFFM01 (sample SAMN03777445, study PRJNA286221) | soda lake metagenome | biome: soda lake; feature: Kulunda steppe; material: water; isolation source: sample Tc-Br brine of Tanatar trona crystallizer | place: Russia: Kulunda steppe | collected 2011-07 | reverse complement strand
TGACCCCGAGTTCGTCAGGATCGACGATTTCAGCGCCAACGTAGAACGTGATATCCGGGTCGGTGCCGTCGTACGGGCCGACCTCGAAACTGGTGATCTCGCCGTCGATCTGCCACTCCGTCCAGGAATCGGTCAGGTACCAGTCGGCCCAGTCGTCGCCGTAGGCGTCGCCTTCCTCGAGGTAGCGGGCAAGATATCGGTTCGGTGTGAGTGAGCCGTCGACCTCGATAGCGTACTCACCGACACCCTGCATGCGCAGGACCATCGGATCCGCCTCGTCGCTGTCGACATCGCCATAGTCCGCGGGGTCGATCTCTTCGCCGTCCAGATAGACGGTGAGGTCCTCGACGTCAGTGAGGTCGAGGCGGGTCAGGTCGCCGTTGAACAACCACTCCGTCCAGGAACCAGTCAGATACCAGTCGGCCCAGTCGTCACCGTACTGTTCGCCTGCCTCGAGATACCGCTCGAGTTCGGGTACCGGCGCCAGTTCACCATCGACTTCGATGACGTAGTCGGCACGACCCTCGAGTCGAAGGGTGTGGTCGAAGTCCTGGCTCTCCTCGGTGGTGCTCACTCCTGGTGTCCCGCTTGCAGCCTCCTCTGCGGAGGTCGGACAGCCCTCGGGGACGAAGTCCTCGGGGTTGTTTCCGTTGCCGGTGCCCCACGAGATGGTGCCTTGGGGTTCACGGTAGCCTCCGTTGAACCCCGTATCCCATTCGGTATCGGAGACAGTGACTTCGCCACCGTCACCGTTGGCACCAGCGACGAACGAGTAGTGGTATCCGTTCATATCGAAGTGACAGCCACGGACGTCGACGGGACCTGGTGCCCAGGCCCAGACCCCACGCCCGTGACGTTGACTAACGCTGGTTGCTTCGTTGACGGCAACGCAGTTTTCCACCGTGCCGTTCCCGAGTCGGTAGTGGGCGACCCAGGAGTTCCTCGAGTAACAGTTGCGAAGGTGGACGGTCCCGTTGTCACCGTAGTGGTGGGGGGCCGAGAGATAGAACGAGTTGTCGCCCATCATCTGGATGTTGACGCCGTTGATGTCGAGGTGGCCGGAGTGATCCCGTGCCAGCCAGATGCCGAGGCCGTTTCGTTCACCGGGTTCGGCTCCGTCACCCATGTACACGTTTTCGATCGTCGACGTGTTCCCGCCGCTGTCGGCACAGGCGATGAATGCGTGGTCGCGAGCGACACCCCGCCACCCGACGTTTCGGATCGTCCAGTTCGTCCCACGTGCGGTGATCGTACACGCACAGTTGTCTGCCGTGACATCGATCAGTTTGTTCTCGAAGGTCTCACCTGATCCGACCGTGATCGTGCGGCGCTCTCCTGGATCGACGGTAATGACGTCGTACTCATTTTCGTCCGCCGTCGCCGTCGTAGCGGCGGCAATCGCACCCGCGGTTGCTACACCCGCCAGTTTGAGATATGACCGTCGGTTGATAGTCCCGTTCTGTTCAGTTCCCGACGATCGGTATCCGCAGCTATCGTCAGTCGTCCCTGACTGTTCGCGTGCCATACCAGTCCAGTAGCCAATCAATAAGATATAAACTTTTTCACTCTAAAAAGAACACAAATTCCTGAAATTCACGAATATATGAACGTATGTTCAGCAACTCTTCCACTTTCGGGTGTCCACGTACACCCTTTATATAGACGTGTTGGGGGCCTGTTACCAGCGCTCGCAATCGGTTCGTCTTCAGTCCGAGCGCCGAGCCATTGGTACAGGTCCAGAGCGATCATCAGTTACCGGTGTCTCGGCACGTCCCTCGAGCAGTTCCGCACATCGCGCTTCGAACCGACGACTCTGAGTCTCCCACGTGAACTTCTTGGCCTGTTCGCGGCCTCGTACCCCCATTGCCTCCCGCACCCTCGACGTGCTCAACAGTGTCTCGAGCGCCCCCGCCAACGAAACCGGATCACCTGGCTCGGCGAGCAATCCCTCTGCCCAGGGTGTCAGATACCGACGAATCGACGGCAGGTCGGTCGAAACCACCGGGGTGCCACAGGCCATTGCCTCGAGGTTCACCATTCCAAAGCTTTCCGTATGGGATGGCAGACAAAAGATATCCGCTGCGGTGTACAAACCAGGCAATTCCATGTGGGCGACCTCACCATGGAGGGTGACAGCTGACTCGAGTCCGAGGGCCCGAACACGTTCTCGGACGGCGGACACGTCACCGTGGCCGACGAGGTGGAGTGAAACGGGGGGCTCGATAGCTGCTACGGCCTGGAGCAAATCGAAGACGCCCTTCGATTCCACGAGTCGGCCCACGAAGAGAATAACTGGCCCTGGACTCGAGATGGCAGGGTCGGCTTTCGGGGAAAAGTGGTCGGTATCGACACCCGGATAGACGACACCGTCGACGGAGTGGCCGAAGGCGTCTTCGACTTTTCGCGCGGTATCGGCCGAGTTTGCGATGACCGCGTCAGCCCTCGAACAGTGCTGATGAAGCCGCCCCCCAGCACCGACACTCGTCACAGCGTGGTAGCTGTAGATCGTCGGCACGTCGACGAGGTTCGAGAGCACCACATCGTCGAGCCAGTTGAACGTACACAGCACATCGAGCGATTCCATGTGAGAAAAGAGGTCATTGTGTACGCCCCACCACGCCATCGCCGCCTTCGTCGTATCCTGCGTACTCAAGGGCGAAAGCCGGTATAGCAGATCCGGATACCGTTGCTCGAGTGACGGTGTCTCGACGATGGTCATGTCGGCATCGGTGAGCACGTCTGTAATCTCGCCGGATTGGGTGTAGAGGACGACATCGTTTCGTCTAGAGAGGTGAGCAGCCATCTGTTGGATGTAGACGGCAACGCCTCCAGCGTGTTTGGTCCCGGCTGACTCGTGATAGAACCCAATGCGCATTATCACCTCCCAGACCAATCGGTGATTTCGTTATTCATCGGTTACCGACTCTCAACGGCAGTGACACGCGAGGAAGCTCGATCGCGCACCGACACAGTGCCAGTGGGGATCGCCTGTGTATGGCCGTTTACCGTCCCATGGCTCATCATTGCCCAGGGTCGCATGACGAACGGAGCGATAACGGGTTCTCGAGGGGATGACCGGCGGTAGCCACATCGTAATAAAACACCCCAGGGCTGAAATGAGAGCGAATGGACGCCAACGGCGCTACAATAGGTCTCGAACGACGGGCCGTCATCGGTGATGATGGATCACTCCTCGAGGGGCCCCTCGATGATCGTGCCCGAAACGCCCTGTTTGGCGTCGGACAGGACGGCTGGTATCCCCTCTTTGCACACGCGATTTCCGGCACCTGTGTCGCCGTGTCACCCGGAAAGGGTCGCCAGGTACCCTTACTTAGCGCACTGGCCAACCAGGTCGTCGTCCTCGAGCCTTCCGCGGAAAACCGGGCCACCATCGAGACACTGTGTGCCGACTATCCCGTGATCACCGTCGGTGGCACACTCGAGGCAGCCCCGTTCGCTCCAGGCTCCGTCGATACGCTCATCGTCCCGGCCTCAACGGCTCACGAGTCACAGCAATCACGGCTCCTCGAGGACTGTGCCACCCTGCTCGCCGACGATGGTTCGCTCGTGTTGACGCGTGACGGGCCCACGCGAGTCTCGGGGATGACCGCCCTTTGTGGACCCGACGAGACCGTGGAACGGCCAACCCCACGTCAATTACTCGAGTCGACTCGTTTCGTAACCCAGCGATCCCTCGAGCGGGCGGGGTTCGACCACGTCAAGTGGTACGCATTGGCTCCGACGAGCGACTGGTTCGAGTGGCTGGTCCCATTGGACGACGAGACCGCTGTGGACTGGCTTCTCGAGACGAATCGACCAGCGTCTTGGACGGGGCAACTCGTTCACACCGGCGCACGGGTAGCCGCAAGGCTCGGCGTGCTCGATCACGCGTGGCCGTCGCTCGTGGCCGTCTGTCGGAAGCAGCCCCAACCGGAACTGCCCACTCACGTACTCAAACGCGGAGCCAATCGCTCACTCGTCTTCGAACTCGAAGGAAATTCCCTCGAGCGCGTCAAGAAGGTTCCCAACCATCCACGACACGGCCACTTCAACGAACGGTCGGCAACCGTTCGTAACACCCTCGCCGATCCCGCAACTGGATCGATCACCGCCAGCGCTATTCCTGAAGCCACACTCGAGGACTCGTCTCCGGGACCGACACTGCTCGAGGCACCGATGGAGGGGACAGCACTGGCGAAAGGGATCGACGGTGCCACCCTCCGGAGTGACCCGGAGGCCTTCGCCAGGGTGCTCGAAACCGGGCTCGGCTGGATTACACGGCTGCAGTGTGACCACCGCGAGGCGACGATCACACGGTCTCCCGAAGAAATCGTGGCCACGTGGACCGTTCCTGAACTCGACCTCGAACCACCGCAACCCCCGCACCCACTCAGCTATCCAACGGTGCCGTGCCACGGTGATTATCACCCCGGGAACGTTGTCGTCGACGACCAGGGAACCGTCGAGACAGTGATCGACTGGGAGTACGCCACACTCGAGGGGAATCCTGTCGCCGACCCGCTCTTTTTCACGCTGAAGGTAGCTGAACGGACTTTTGGAAGCTTTGAGGCCGGCATAGCGGGGCTCCTCAAAGGGGGGACTCACGGTACCGTCGTCGGTTCTCACCTCGGAACCTGGGGCCGTCAACTCGACCTCGACCCGCCGACAATCGCCCATCTCGCCGGCTCCACGTTCTCCCGCCAGATTGCCGTCCACGTCGACCACGACACCCCCTACCGTCACCACACGACTCCACGCCGGAAACGAGACCGCCTCGAGACTCTCTTCGAATACATTACGGACCTGGAAGCGTTCCTGGAGCGTCACTGGTGCTCTGGCTCCATGTCAACGGGCGGAGCCGTCCCTGATCGGCCAGCAAGTGATTTTTGACCCGCTCGAAGTTAATGGGGCCCCGCGTGTGCAGGGCCCATATGCTTCCTTCGTCGGAACGTTAGCTCTGGTGTTATGTGTGCCAGATTCACACCGGAAGATGTCGGGAAACGTGTCGTCAACGCGAACGGTGAAGAAATCGGCATGATCGCCGACGTCGATGAGGGCGTTGCCCACGTCGAACCCGATCCAGGACTCACCGACAGCATCAAGGCTGCTCTGGGCTGGGCGAGCCCAAGCGACGAAGCGATGACGCTTCGAGAGACGGATATCGCGGAGAAAACGGGTGATGAGATCCGTCTCCAGCGAGCGGACCAACTGCGCGATACTGGCGCGGAGAGCGGCGGAGACACCCACGAGGGGGCCACAGGTGACACCACTCGAGAGAGTCCTGGTGGAGACGCCGGGCGGTTCAGGGATGATCGACCTGACGATGATTCGCTCATCGGTGATGATGATGATGACTCACTGCTCGACGACGATGACGATGGACTGATCGGCGACGACGATGATGATGGACTGATCGGCGACGACGATGACAGTTCCCACGTCGGTGATGACGACGATTCCTTGATCGGCGACGACGATGATTCGCTCATCGGAGACGACGACGATGGCCTGATGAGCGACGATGATGATTCGCTCATCGAAGACGACGACGATGGCCTGACTGGTGACCGCCACGATCACGACCACGAACCCGATCAACATCATGGCGGACTGGCAGATGAACACGACAGCGATCGACATGACCGAGCATCCTCGAGCGAAGGCAGTTCGGTACCAGGTGGTGTCGGCACCGACACTGGTCGGGATGAACACCAAGGTCGGGATGATGACGTGATCGGAGACGACGATGGCCTGATGAGTGACGATGATGACAGTTCACTCATCGGTGATGACGATGATGACTCACTGCTCGACGACGATGACGATGATAGCCTGATTGGGGACGATGATGACGATGATGGTCTGATTGGGGACGACGATGACGATGATGGTCTGATTGGGGACGACGATGACGACGATTCACTCCTCAGTGACGATGATGACGAAGACCGGCCTCGACACTAGTTCGTTCCAGACCCAAAACAACCACCCACCCATACACGCCGGGTGACGACTCGAGTCATCGTCACCATTACTGACCTGTAGTTTCTCGTATCAGCGCCGTTCAGTTCGTGAAAACGCCGCGAGACTCGACTGGAGGCCAGCGGCCAGTTCGGATTTTCGGCTCAGTCGAGTGAACGAGATTGGTAACTGTGTCGAGACCGTCCGCACCGCGTCGTGGAACGTCTCGGCGGTTCCGCACTCACCATTGAAGGCGTTGCGGACACTCTCACGCACCTGCCACACACCCACGGGTGCCCAGTAGTCGTCGCTCACCTCACGCAACACCAAACACTTCGCCTGTCGACCAATCGACTCGAGGTGCTCGAGGACACCGAGTCGGGACGCGTAGTAGGCTCCGGCGGTCTCTTCGACGTAACTCGTTCGTCCCTCGTACCCTTCGGACGCACTGGCCATCCAGATTGCCCCCTCCGGATCGGGGTTCCAGATGCTTCCCGGTGCTTTCATCTCGACCAGTTCGAACTCCCAGGTCCCGGGGGCGAGGACGATCCAGTAGCGATTGCCCATGTACTCGTTGGCCCAGACCTGTACCTCGTCGATGCTGGGGGCGTTTTTGATCCGACCACGGAGGTACTGGCCAACCGTATCGTCGACGGCCGTAATCGACCATCGAGTCGTGACGAGCCGACGCTGGGCAGCCTCCCCGAGGGCCCCCGCCGAGAGAATCGAGTTGATCTCATAGACGTCGAACCCTCGCCGATAGAGGTAGGTCATCGCGCCCTGTGCCTGCCAATCGTCGTCCTCGAGCGTCTTTTTCACCGGGCGAGGGACGTGGGGGTTCTCTCGGAGGTCGGCCGACCTGGCCGGGGCCCGTGGCCCTCGAGGGGTAGCGACGTCCGTCCCGGCATCGAGGCCGAGGTCGGGAGTCGATTCGAGGCCGATCTCGAGGTCCACGGGGCGGTCAGCGATGGCGACCTCCCGCTGGACGCCGACGAAGCCGTCCCAGGTGTCGTGAACGGACGGGGCGAGTCGGCTGGCGATTCCCGGGGCGTCGACGTTCGCCCGTTTGTTGGAATTCAACAGGCCCGTTCGCCGCTGGAGGACGTCGTCAATGCCGTACCCATCTCGGTACCAGGCCCCGTCGGTGACGTACTCCTCGGCGTCTGCGTCGCCAGCAACTGGTGACAGGACGCCAACGGGAATATCGGGGTAGTTCGAGCGACCGACGAAAATCGATGGCGCCGTCGACCCGACAAGGGTGTCGCCCGAAAGCGCTTGCTCGAAGTTGCGCTCGAAGTCAGCGAGGTGGTCGGTGATCGCGTAGGATTTCTCCTTTGCGAGCTGGCGACGGCGGGCATCCTCGTCGGGTTCCAACTCCTCGATGTACTCGTCGAGCCGCATTACTTCGATGTGGGATCGCGATGGCTATGAATTGTCGGGTCTCTTTCGACGCTCGAGCAGGGGCCGCAAGCGAACACGGTGTCTCAGCAGGCGTGTCCGTTGGACGATTGCCCGCTCACATGAAGTCGGAGAGCCCCGACTGCCCATCGTCACCATCAGCAGCGTCGGTGCCCCCATTGTCACCATCAGTCTCGGATTCGTGGGTCTCAGGGTGCTCGGCCGTCATCTCGTCTGCTGTGTGTTCGGCCCCGTCGGGACCGCCCTCGAGTGAGCCAGTGTCTGTTTCGGTGTCACCGTCTTCGTCCCCAACCGTCTGCGACCGCTCCTCCTCGTCGCTCCCCGAAAAGAACGCTGACCCGGAGTGTTCGACCGTCTGGCGCTCCCGGCGCTCGAGTGCGTCCTCGACGATGGATTCGACCTTGTTCGTGTCGGCCCCGCTCCCGGTGATGAACGACACTTCCTTCGCGTCGAGGTCGTAGGCGGCAGTCATCCCGACGGTCAATTCGCGGTTCCGACACAGGTGCGTCATCGCGGCCAGAAACGGCATGATCTCCTGGCGGACAGTGCCGACGCTCGCGCCTTCACGGTCGGCAATCCGTTGGGCGATGGCATCACGTCGGTCGCGCTTGCCCCGCGTTCGGCCCAATTTCGACCAGTAACTCGGGGGACCGTATCGCGTCCATCCGCCTTTGGGCTCGCGTCTCGAGGCGGCAACGCCCGCAGCGACGTTGTCCGTGGCATAGCGCCAGTACGAGTAGTTCTGTGTGGCCCGGACACGCCCGAGCCAGCGGTCAGCGTTGCCCATGAACTCGTAGGCGTCGGCGAGTTCTGCCCCCGAGTAGTCTTTGGGAACGTTATCTTCGACCCAGTTCAGGAGTTCGTCCGGTGTTTCGTCGACGTCGTACGCCGCGAGGAGGGCCCCGTGGGCGTCCTCGTTTTTGATGAGGTCGTCGAGAAAGTCGAAAATCCCTTCGGTACTGTCGCGTTCGCCCGTCACGACGTCGTCGACGGTCAGTCGCTCAGTTTCCTCGGCAACAGCCTGGAGGTCGTTGACCGCCGATCGCAGGTCGCCGCTGGTTGCCTCGGCGATTTTCCGGAGGGCAGCCTCCTCGAACTCGATCCCTTCTTTTCGACAGATATCACGGAGGACAGGCAGTATCGATCGCGCGGAGACGTCGCGAAATTCGATTACTCGGCAATAGTTCCGCAAACTGTTCGACATCTCGTAAAACTCGTTTGCGACCAGAATAATCGGTTGATCGGCGGACTTGACGACGCGTGTCACCTCACGTGAGCCCCCGTAGTCGGCGTTCCCGTGGAAGTTGTCGGCCTCGTCCATGATCACCAGTCGACGACCGCCCGCTCCACCCGTCAGCGTCCCACTTTTTGAGGCCTCGCCTGCGACCCGTTTGATCACGTCGGCCTGGCGGTCATCACTGGCGTTGAGTTCCATCACCGGCCAGCCCATATCGTTCGCCAACGCGTGTGCCGCCGAGGTCTTCCCAATCCCTGGGCTTCCGTGGACGATCGCTGGCTTTCGATGCTCCGGCCAGGTCTTCGCCCACTGCTCGAGTTCGTCTCGAGCCTTGTTGTTCCCCCGTACCTCCGACAGTGTCGTCGGACGGTACGTTTCTGTCCAGTCTGCCATACTATCCGGATATCCTCCCGATGATTTTATACCAATTCCCTGAGTACGTTTTGATAGACATGCCTACTGTAGAAGTTGTAGTAAGCGATGGACAAAAAGCCAATTGGAAGATATTCGTCGAGAAAACATCGGAGGGTAAAAAATACGACTCAGTTAGCGACCTTGTCCGAAGCGCTGTCGAAGAACAGATTGCTCGTGAACTTGGTCAGGAAGGTGTTCCAGAGGAGATTGAAGATATGTTCTTTGACATCCAATCACAATTTGAAAACCTCCACAAGAAGCTCTCTCTCGCGAATGAGAGCCTCCAAGTACTTAACAAACACAATCTCGATGAAGACACCGTCGACCATATCGTGGGTGAGCATACCAAAATCATTCAAGAAGAAATTGAGTTGCTCCAGGATGAAGTTGAGTCGGTAGAGAAAGATGACTGACTTAGAAGTTCCGAACGACGATCCGTATGACAAAGACATACTGCTCCAGATTGAGCTACCTAATATAGTACAAACGTACTTGGACGGTCGCGTTCAGGCTCGTTATTCGGAGCGGACTTATTACAATAAACGAAGTGCTTATCGCCATTATCAACGCTACTGTGACCTCTTTGGTATCGAATTTCTGAAACCGAATGTAACACATGTTGAAGATTTCATTGATCATCAGCTCAACCATGGTTACGCAAAAAACACAATCGAAAACCGAGTGTACGACCTTTCATCTCTTTTTCAGTATCTTTCGAAACGAGAGTATGTGAACGAGAATCCAATCTCTGATGATGATTTCGACATGGGTATTGTTCGGAGTAGCACTGACTTCAGTGAAATTCGGTATATTGAGATTGAAGACTATGAGCGATTGATGGAGACGGTGGACAAGCTACGTGACAAAATACTGATACAATTATTGTGGCAAACCGGTGTGCGTGCAAAGGAAGCAGTAAACATCACTCTCGATGACATTGATCGGGACAACCAGGAGATAGAGATTCGGACGGCGAAGCAGAGAGAAGATCATGTGACACGAACAGTATACTACAAGAACTCATTTGAGCACACACTAACCAAATGGTTGGATCGTGGTGGACGTAATAAATACCTTTCTGCAAGAGACTCCGAATACCTGATTGTAGGTAAAGAATCTACACAACTTAACCCGCGCCGCCCGACAGAGATAATCCGTGATTATGCCGATACGGCGGGTATTCAGGCAGTGTTAAGTGAGAATCGAGTGGGACAAGAACAACG
>LFFM01003284.1_pt1 | contig 10258 bp, 9 predicted proteins | sample 643131 | NCBI WGS metagenome assembly LFFM01 (sample SAMN03777445, study PRJNA286221) | soda lake metagenome | biome: soda lake; feature: Kulunda steppe; material: water; isolation source: sample Tc-Br brine of Tanatar trona crystallizer | place: Russia: Kulunda steppe | collected 2011-07 | reverse complement strand
GAGGAATGCCAGGTTATGACCCTCGGTAGCACGCACCCTTGTTTATAGGTCTTCTCGCTCCCATGCTCTGCGTGGGAGCGCGCCGTCAGTACGCTCCGCGTGCGATGTAACGGCTGGCCCGTCTGGCCGGAGTTGACTGATGGATGGCGTATACCCAGGGCAGTACAGGGCGGGAATGGCTCACCGTTCAGTTGCTGGCACCGGAGACAGGCCACCCCCGCGCCCCGAACCACACCGCCGCCGCGCGGGTAGCAGCGATCCGCTTGTCCGACTCACCAACCCCTGTCGCTTCCCTCCGCATGCCGTTTACGTATATCGAAGACCTGGCCGCCCACGTGGGCGACACCGTCACCCTCAAAGGCTGGCTCTACAACAAGCGCTCCTCCAAAAACATCTACTTCGTCATCCTGCGCGACGGCACCGGCCTGTGCCAGTGCGTAGTGCATGCCGACGAGGTCGACGCCGACGCCTGGACCGTCGCGGAAGATGCGGGGCAGGAGAGCGCCCTCACCATTACGGGCACCGTGCGCGCAGACGAGCGGCAGGTGGGCGGCTACGAGCTGCAGGCGACCGACGTGGAGCTGATCAGCCACGCCACCGACTACCCGATCACGCCCAAGGAGCACGGCGTCGAGTTTCTGATGGACCGCCGCCACCTGTGGCTCCGCAGCCGCCGGCAGTGGGCCGCCATGCGCCTGCGCAACCGCATCCGGATGGCCATCCACACCTTCTACCAGGACCGCGGCTTCATCCAGATGGATGCCCCCGTGCTGACGGGCAACGCCGTGGAGGGGACCACCACGCTCTTCGACATCGACTACTTCGGCGAACCGGCCTACCTCACCCAGAGCGGCCAGCTCTACGCCGAAGCCATGGCCATGGCCCACGGCAAGATCTACACCTTTGGCCCCACCTTCCGCGCCGAAAAATCCAAGACCCGGCGTCACCTCACCGAGTTCTGGATGATCGAGCCGGAGATGGCGTTCTACGATCTGGAGATGAACATGGACCTGGCGGAGGATTTCTTGGTGTCCATCACGCAGGACATCCTGGCGCACTGCACCGAGGAGCTGGAGATCCTGGAGCGCGACCTGGCACCGCTCCAGCGCGTGGAGAAGCCGTTTCCGCGCATCAGCTACACGGAGGCGGTGGAGCTCCTGCGCAGCGACGAAACCGCCGCCATGATGGATGAGCGCGAAGCCGCGTTACAGGACGAAGCGGCGGCGCTGGAGCAGGAGCAGCAGGACAACGCGAAAGAGCGGGGGCAGGCCAAGAAGTGGCGCAAGCGGCAGATCGACGCCCGCGAGATCGAGATCAACCAGCGCCTGAACGAGATTGAGGAGGAGCTGCGCAACCTGCCCCAGTGGAAGGCGTCGGCGCGCACCTTTGCATGGGGCAACGACTTTGGCGGCAGCGACGAGACGGTCCTCACCTGGCACTACGACCGCCCCATCATCGTGCATCGCTACCCCGCGGCGGTGAAGGCCTTCTACATGAAGCGCGACCCGGAAAACGACAAGCTGGCGCTGGGCATGGACGTGCTGGCGCCGGAGGGCTATGGCGAGATTGTGGGCGGTGGCCAGCGCGCGGATGACCTTGACTTCCTGAAAGAACAGATCGCGCAGCACGACCTGCCGGAGGAAGCCTTCGATTGGTACCTGGACCTCCGCCGCTTCGGCACGGTGCCGCACAGTGGGTTCGGGCTCGGACTGGAGCGGACGGTGGCCTGGCTGGGCGGGCTGGAGCACGTCCGCGAAACGATCCCCTTCCCGCGGCTCCTCGGCCGGTTGCAGCCGTAGGGGGCTATTAGGCACGTCAGCAGAAGCCGCTGCTTGTCACGTACACCTACGCCTCAACAAAATAGTCATCCTCCTATTCTCGCTCCCATGCTCTGCGTGGGAGCGCACAGGCGTACGCTCCGCGTGCGATGCAACGGCCTGCCTGACCCTCAGCAGCCTGATTCACCAGCTGGACGGCACGTCCACTAAGCGGTACTTCCGAAGACGTGCTTCTCCGAAGACGCAGGAGAGGTCCCCGCGTGCACCCCGACGCGCTGGGCCCGTTCTTAGGCGCGCCGGAGCGGCGGGCCCGTCTGGCCAGATACGGCAGAGGGACCGAACACATCAGCAAGATGCCGGCATCATGGGATGGATTGCGTGGAGATTGGTACACACGTAAACCAAGGCGAGAAGCGCTGCTATGTGCTAAGAGATCCCTCGATAAGGTAGAGGGCCTCTCCATCGTGCGGCACTTTTCTGTCACAGAGCGCTATACGGATACCGTGGAGATCTTTCGCTCGCTGGCGTTCTCTCAAGATGACGCAGAAGGGAGCGTACAGTGAGGGCGCACGAGTGCTGGGATACCACCGAGGCGCCCATTGCGGGCCTATCGCCATTACCCAAACCCCAACGTCATCTTGAGCAACGCGAAGGATCTCTTTACGTTAGTTACACACGTAAACTAAAGCCGCAGGCGTTGCCAGGCCCCAACCTTCAGTCGCCATCGCTTCTTCAGGATGACGCAAGGGATAAAGGCGTGACGCCATCGCTTCCCAAAAGCGTCAACGGAGAGCCCACCTGCCCGCCGCCCGGCACCAACCTGTCTTTCCAAACCATCCCCCGAGGTGCGCCATGTATCGCCTTCCGAAGCTGCTCCTTGCTGTGCTCTGTACGCTTGGTTTCCTGTTCAGCGCGGCCGCGCCCGTCGCTGCGCAGGATAGCGACCCGCGCCACACGCTTACCGTCAGTGGCGAGGCCGAGGTGTCGGTCGTGCCCGACATGGCCGTCGTGCGGTTCGGCATTGTGAACGAGGCCGAAGAGGCCACCGAGGCGCGCCGCCGCAACGGGGAGCTGGCCGCGCAGGCGATGAACGCGGTGCGCGCGCTGGGCATCGAAGAACGCAAGATCCAGCTGCAAGCGCTGCGCCTGCAGCCCAAGCGCGAGCGGGACCCGGAAACACGTCAGATGCGCGAGGTCGGGTATGAGGCGACCCGTATGGTGGCGGTTGAGGTGATGGACCTGGAGCAGTTGCCGGAGCTCATCGCCCTCGTGGTGGAGCAGGGCGCGAATCGGTTGCGCGGCATCCAGTACGACCTCAACGACCGCACCGAAGCCGAGCACGACGCTCTGCGGCAGGCCATAGAAGCCGCCCAGGCTAAGGCTGATGTGATGGCGTCAGCCCTCGGCGTGACGCGCGGGCCGGCCCTCTCCGCACAGGAGCAGAGCTTCAATTTCGTCCGCCCACAGCCGCAGTTCGCCCGGCAGGGGATGATGACGCAGATGGCCGACGCGGTCCAGCCGGATGCCTTTGCCGAAGGCGAGATCGAAGTGCGCGCCAGTGTGCAGGTCATCTTCCGGATGGATTAGGCGAGGGCCCGGGCGCGATCGAACGGGCCTGGGTTGCGCCGAATGCACGGGGTAATCGGGCACGATCAACTTCGGGCCGCCATCCACGCCTGCATATCATCAAGCACGTGTCCGCCATCCGGCTCCCGAAACGTCTCGTGCCGGGCGTTCTGGTAGAGCTTCAGCGTTTTGTCGCGGGCCCCGGCGCGTGCGTGCAGCGCGATGCTGCCCTCCGGCGCTACGATACGGTCGGCCGTGCCCTGCAGGATGAGCAGGGGTACGGTGAGCGCCTCCATCCGCGGCTCGATCCGCTGTGTGGCGCGCAGAATCTCAGCTCCCGTGCGCGCTGGCATGCGGCCGGTGAAGGTGAGCGGATCGTCGAGGAAGGCCTGGACCTCCGCCGGGTCGGAGCAGAGCTCGTGAGGATCAAGCTGTACCGTGGGCAGGCGCGGCGCGAGGCGACTGACGAGGCGCGCAAACGGGCGCAGGGCCGGCGCAAGGTTGTCGGGCACGGCCAGAGCCGCACTGCTCAGGATAAGCCCCTCGGCCGGGGGGCCAGCCTGCAGCAGGTGGTACCGCGTAGCCACGGCGCCGCCCATGCTGTGGCCCATCAGAAAGAGCGGCACCCCGGGGCGGTGATGCCGGACCTGCACAAGAAACGCGGCAAGGTCCTCGACCAGCGCATCAAACCGCGCCACGTACGCCCGGCGGCCCGTGGAGCGCCCGTGCCCGCGCTGATCGTAGAGGTACACCGCCGTGCCCTCGGCGGCAAAGCGCCGGGCGATGGTGGCGTACCGGCCCAGGTGCTCCGCGTAGCCGTGCACGATGACCAGCACCCGCGAGGGCGGCCCCTCCGGCAGCCAGGCTTCCTGGTACAGGCGGTGGCCATCGGCCGCATCGGTATGCGTACGGACGGGGCGGAGGGGGGCAGTAGCCATAAAGCATACAGGAATAATCGAAGCAAGTGGATGGTCTCCATAACGGCATAGCAGGGTGCAGGGTGCACGGTCTACCGTGTCCACACCCACCAAAGCACCGATGAAGAATCAATAGCGGCCTTGTAACATTCAACGAGCCTCAGTACGGTATAGTGCTGCTCTACTTGGCTCTCGTTTAGGTCCCCGCATGGTTCGTCTTCGCACATCCCGGCTCTTCCGCGCCCTTGCGGTGGTGCTTGCCCTGAGTGTTGGGGCCCTGCTGTGGGCCCCCCTGCAGGGCAGCGACGAAGCGTCGTCGGACTATAGCCGGTGGCTGCGCGCCCAGGCCGATGGCACGACGGACGCGGCCTTCGACGCCGCGCTCGATCGCGCCCAGCAAACCGAATCCGCGTCGCTCAGTGGCTTTTTGACGGCGTTTGCGGAGGCCTATCAGGAGCTGGCACCGGAGGGCGACCTCGGGCAGGTGTTTGCTGCCCCGCACCTCTCGGTGGATGCGCTGCTGATGTACCTGCAGACGCGCTCCACGGGCGCAGCAGCCGACGCGGTGAACCCGCGCGTGCTGATGGGGCTGCACAAGCTGGCCCCGCAGCCCTCGCCCGACCGCACGCTGACGGCCGCGCTTCAGGGGCTCCTGCAACACCGGGCGGCCTACACTCCTCTATTGCAGCACGAACGACTGCGGGCAGCGCCCGTGGTTGTGACGCCGCTGCGTATGCTCTTCTCTGCACGGCCCATGGCGCCGTAGCTCTACCGCAGGTCTGCTCGTGTGGACGTGCGCGATGACGGTATCGTGAGCACCCCACACGGGGCCACGGAAGCACACGTTTCCGCCGGGCCACGGACCTGCCTCCCTTCTGTAGACCTGTCGCTGTGGATTCCTGCGGCGGCCTGGGATGCCCGAACCGCCGTATGTGCGGTCACTCGCGGGCGCCCCGTCCTCTTTTCTGTTGTCTTTATCTTTTCAATCCCATGCAAAATAACGGGTTTAAAATACTGCTGACCGTGTTCTTTCTCGGTCTTTGCTTTTGGTATCTGTGGCCTTCGGCGCAGACCTATTACTACAACCAGCAAATGAACAACATGGAAGAGGCCGAACGTGAGGCCTACTTCCAGGAAAACTACGAGGCAATCCAGGCGGCCCAGCAGCGTTCGCTTAAGCTGGGGCTGGACCTGCTGGGAGGCATGCACGTGACCATGGAGGTGCGCGTGGATGAGCTGCTGCGCGGGCTGGCGCAAGACCCCGACGAGTCGTTCGAAGAGGTCGTCCAGTTTGCAACGGAGCGTAATCTGGAGGAAGGCATTTCGGTGATTGACGCGTTCGTGCAGGAGTTTGAAAACCGCGACCCTGAGGCGCGTCTGTCCCGCTACTTCCGCAACCCGGATCGCGACATTACCCGGCGCTCCTCAAACGACGAGGTGGCCGAGTACCTTCGGGCGCAGTCCGATGAAGCAGTCGAACGCGCCATCGAGATCATCCGGAATCGCGTGGACCGGTACGGGGTGACGGAGCCGTCCATCCAGCGCCAGGGCTCGCGCCGCGTGGTGGTGGAACTGCCGGGCGTTGACGATCCCGAGCGCGTCCGTAACCTGCTTCGGGGGACCGCACAGCTGGAGTTTCGCCTGATGGCCGACCCCGAGGAGCTGACGCGCTCCCTGCAGGACATCATTGCCTACTACGACGAGATCGACCCGGCCGAGCTGGAGGATGAGGTGCAAGACGCCCTTGAAGGGATGCCGGACGACGACGAGCGGCTCGACGAAAGCGAGCTGCCGGGTGTGGTGGGCGGCGATGCACCCACCTCGGACCAGGACGTAGCCGACACCGATCCGCAGGCTGCCGCCGATGACGAGGCCGTGCAGGAAATGCTGGAGGAATCCGACGACCCCGACGCCGCGCTGGATGAGTTGCTGGCGCAGGAAGGGGGCGATCTGGCCTCGGGCAACCCCCTGCTGGATGTAATGCAGCCGATGGGGCAGAGCGTGGTCTTTGGCTACGTCTCTGAGCCCGATACGGCTGTGGCCAACCAGCTGCTGCACCGCGACGAACCGCGGGCTATGCTGCCGCCCAACATCGAGCTGATGTACGGCTCGCGTACCGCGGGCACCGACCCCCGCGGCTTCGAAATCCTGGAGCTGCTGGGCGTCCGTGAGGAAGTAGAGCTCGCCGGCGAGACGGTAACGAACGCGCGCGTCGACTTCGACGAAACGAACCGGCCGCGGGTCTCGCTCTCGATGGACTCCGACGGCGCCCGCACCTGGGCGCGCATCACCGGCGCCAACGTGGGCAATCAGGTAGCCATCGTGCTGGATGGGGTTGTCTACTCCTATCCTGTGATTCAGGACCGGATCGTCGGGGGGCAGACCTCCATCACCGGCTTGCAGTCGCGCCAGGAAGCGCAGGACATCGTGAACGTCCTCATGTCGGGGGCGCTGCCGGCGCCGGTCGACATCGTGCAGGAACGCACCGTGGGGCCGAGCCTCGGGGCCGCCTCCATCCGCGCCGGGTTTATCTCGGTCGTGGGCGGGCTGCTGCTCGTGGCGCTCTTCATGATCATGTACTACCGCACAGCCGGGGTCGTCGCTGACCTGGCTCTGCTCATCAACATCATCTTCATTCTGGGTATTCTGGCCGGGTTCGAAGCCACGCTCACACTGCCCGGTATCGCGGGTATTGTGCTGACGATTGGTATGGCCGTGGATGCCAACGTGCTCATCTTCGACCGCATCCGGGAGGAGCAGCGCGCCGGCAAGACGCTCCGCGCCGCCATCAACGGCGGGTACGCGAAGGCGCTCAGCGCCATCTTTGACGCCAACATCACGACGTTCTTCGTCGGCGTCATCCTGTACTCGTTCGGCGTCGGGCCCATCCAGGGCTTCGCCGTCACGCTGATGGCCGGTATCCTCGCGTCGCTCTTTAGCGCCATCATCATCACGCGCATCATCTTCGATTACATGGTCGAAGAGAAGAAGCTCAGCGTAAACTACGGCTGAGCCTTACCCGTGCGTCGATTTTGCAACCCTCCGCCTCCCGCGTGGGAGGCGGTACAGATATAACTTGATCCTATGCGTTGGTTTGAAGATGCAAATTATCCGCTCGTATCCAGTCGAAAGATCGGATACGCTATTTCTGGTGTCCTCCTGACGGTGGCCATTCTCTCCCTCACGTTTCGGGGGCTGGAGCTGGGCATCGACTTCCTGGGCGGCATGGAATTCATTGTGCAAACCGAAGAACGCCTCAGCTCGGTAGAGGTGCGTGGCACCCTGGCCGAGCCGCTGGGCGGAGAGCCCGAGGTGCGAAGCTTTGACGGCGATGCCCTCCTGATCCGCACCGTTGCCGAAGGCGAAATCTCCGAGATCCAAGAGATCATCATGGGGACGCTCGCTGAGGTCTACCCCAATGCCAACCCAACCCTTGAGGGGACGGACGTGGTGGGGCCGCGCTTTGCGGCTGACCTGCAGCGAGGCGCCATCTACTCGATCCTGGGTGCGCTGCTGGTGATCTTTCTCTACATCCTGATACGCTTCGAGTGGCGCTTCGGGGTGGGCTCGGTGGCGGCCCTCTTCCACGATGTGATCATCGTGCTGGGGCTGTTCTCCCTGCTGCAGGGCATCGTGCCGTTCTCGGTACAGATCGACCAGGCCATCATCGCGGCCTTCCTCACCATTGTGGGGTACTCGCTGAACGATACCGTGGTGGTGTTTGACCGCATTCGGGAGTTCGCGAATCTATTCAAGACGGATCCGTATGAGGACGTAGTCAACCGCTCCATCAACGCTACGCTGAGCCGCACCGTGGTTACCTCGGTGACGACCTTGCTCGTGGTGACCATCCTGTTTATATTCGGGGGCGAAGTGCTGCGCGGCTTTTCCTTTGCCCTCATGTGTGGTGTGGTGATTGGAACGTATTCTTCCGTGTTTGTCGCCTCGCCGGTCGTGGTGGAGCTTAACCTCCGTCGCATCCGCGCCCAGCAAGGTGCACGGTAACCCGTTTCGTCCTCTTGTATCAAACCCAAGGTTCCAATGAAATACTCCATCGACGAGCGCTACAACGCGGTTGTCCTCAAGCTCAAGGGCAACGTGATGGGCGGCCCCGACGGCGCCAAGTTGCACGACCAGCTTCGGGACCTCCGCGACCAGGGCAAGAAAAACGTCGTGGTCGACCTCTCCCGCGTGAAGTTTATGAACTCCAGCGGGCTGGGCCTGCTCATCAGCGGGATGACGTCCATGCGCAACGGCGGGGGGGACCTCCGCCTGGCCAACGTGGCCGACCGCATCCAGTCGTTGCTGGTCATCACGAAGCTGATCACGGTGTTCAAGCACTACGACAGCGTCGAGGAAGCGGCCGAGAGCTTCGAGAAAGAGCCGCCGCAACCGGCGCCGGACGAAGAAGAAGCATAGCCCGGCGCGCCACGGCTCAGCGCCGGGCGTGCGCATGCGAAGGCGGCCCTCCGACGACCGGTGAGGAGCCGCCTTCGGCATGTTATGCGGCCTGCCGTCGGCGAAGGCGCACCCCACGCGCGCTACCTTGAACTGAACAGACACGCACCATCCACCCGGTGCTGCCGGGTGCCTGCACACTCTTTACCACAAGCATCGGACTTATGCCAGTTACTGTAGTCATCGGAAGCCAATGGGGCGACGAAGGCAAGGGCAAGATTGTAGATTTGCTAAGCGAAGACCTCGACGTCGTGGCGCGCTATCAGGGCGGGGCGAATGCCGGGCACACCATCTGCTGGGATGACCAGGAGTTTGTGCTCCACCTCGTCCCCAGCGGTATCTTCCACGACAACACCACCTGCGTCATCGGCAACGGGGTCGTCATTGACCCGGTCGCGGTGATGGATGAGATCAAGACCATCCAGGACCTCGGCTACGATGTGGAGGGGCGCCTGCTGATCTCCCACAACGCGCACCTCATCATGCCCTATCACAAAGCGGTAGAGCAGGCGCGGGAGCGCCTCCGGGATGCCGACGCGATCGGCACCACCGGCCGCGGCATCGGCCCGGCCTACATGGATAAGTTTGCGCGGACGGGCATCCGCATGGTCGATCTGCTGGACCGCGACACGCTGCGGGCGAAGCTGACCCACGCCATCGAGGCCAAAAATAACCTCCTGCGCAGCGTCTACGGCGCCGAAGAGCTGAACGTGGACGCCATCGTGGACGAGTACGTGGAGTTCGATCGGCTGGTGGATCCGTACGTGACGGACACCACGCAGTACCTGAACCGGGCGCTCGCTGAGGGTAAGCACGTATTGGCCGAGGGCGCGCAGGGCTCCCTGCTGGATGTGGACTTTGGGACGTATCCGTACGTAACGTCGAGCCACCCTACCGTAGGCGGCTGCTGCACCGGGCTGGGCGTGCCCCCGACGGAGATCAACCGGGTGATTGGCATTGTGAAGGCCTACAGCACGCGCGTGGGCAACGGGCCCTTCCCCACAGAGCTGGACGACGAGGCCGGCGAGCGGCTGCGCTCGGTGGGCCACGAGTTTGGCGCCACCACCGGCCGGCCGCGGCGCTGTGGATGGCTCGACCTCGTCGCCCTGCGCTACACCGCGCAGGTCAACGGGTTCACCGATATCGCCGTGACCAAGCTGGATGTGCTCACCGGCATGGACGAGCTGAAGGTGGCCACCACCTACCGCTACAACGGCAAGGAGTCGGCGCGCTTTCCGAGCGAGACGCAGACGCTGGAGAAGGTGGAACCGCAGTACGAGACGCTGCACGGCTGGACGGCCGACCTCCGGCAGGCGACGTCGTTTGAAGAGCTGCCTACCAATGCACAGGATTACCTGACGTTTGTGCAGGACTTCCTGGGCGTGCGCATCTCGCTGGTGTCGATGGGACCGAAGCGCACGCAAACCATCACGGTACCGCCGGCTGACGCGCCGGTGGTGGCGTAGTCCGTATCACGAATATCGGGGTATAGGGCGGCCGGTGGGGATCACGTTCCAGGGCGGCGCGGTGTATGCATGT
>LFFM01003283.1_pt1 | contig 10259 bp, 8 predicted proteins | sample 643131 | NCBI WGS metagenome assembly LFFM01 (sample SAMN03777445, study PRJNA286221) | soda lake metagenome | biome: soda lake; feature: Kulunda steppe; material: water; isolation source: sample Tc-Br brine of Tanatar trona crystallizer | place: Russia: Kulunda steppe | collected 2011-07 | reverse complement strand
AGGAAGGTCACGTCGCCGTCGGTTTCGGCGGCGGCGACGTGGACGTTCTCGACTCTGGGGAGCTTCCCGGCGAGCGTCGTCAGTTCGTGGTAATGCGTCGCAAACAGCGTGAACGCGCCGATCTCGTTGTGGAGATACTCCGTCGCCGCCCACGCGATCGAGATCCCGTCGTACGTCGCCGTCCCCCGGCCGACCTCGTCTAAGACGACCAGCGACTCGTCGGTCGCCGAATGGAGGATGTTCGACAGCTCCTCCATCTCGACCATGAACGTCGATCGGCCCTCGGCGAGTTCGTCAAGCGCGCCGACGCGGGTGTAGATCCCGTCGACGAGGCCGACCCGGGCGCTGTCGGCCGGAACGAACGAGCCGATCTGGGCCAACAGGGTGATGAGCGCCGCCTGTCGCATGTAGGTCGATTTCCCGGACATGTTCGGGCCGGTGACGAGCAGAAACCGGCGTTCAGGATCGAGCGAGAGGTCGTTGGGGACGAACTGGGTGTCCGTCTCGACGACGGGGTGACGGCCCGCCTCGATCTCGAGGCCCCGCCCGTCGGTGAGTTGCGGTCGCGTCCAGCCCCGCTTTGCAGCGTGGGCCGCAAGCGAGCAGCGCACGTCCAGTTCGGCGAGGGTGCGGCCGACCGCCTGCAGGAGCTCCGCCCGTTCGGCGACCGACTCCCGGAGCCGGCGGAAGGCCTCGTACTCGCGGTCGCCGCGCTCCTCTTCGAGGCGGAACAGCTCCCGTTCGCGCTCGCGGAGTTCGTCGAAGACGTACCGCTCGGCGTTCTTCAGCGTCTTGATCCCCTCGTATTCGTCCGGAACGGCGTCGGATTCGGATTTCGGGATCTGGACGTAGTAGCCGTCGGTCTTGTTCCGGCCGACCGTGACGCGGGAGAGATCGTGTCGCCGGCGTTCGCGCTCCTCGAGGGAGTCGAAGAACTCCGTCGCGGCCTCCAGTCGGCCGACGAGTTCATCGAGGTCGTCGTCGTAGCCGCGTTTTATCAGCCCGCCCTCGTGGAGCGTCTTCGGCGGGTCGTCCGAAAGCGCCCCGAGTTCGGTCCGGAGGTCCTCGATCGCGGCCCGGTCGAGATCCTCGAAGAGATCGGCGACCGGCGAGTCGGCGAGCCGCGGCGAGCCCTCGACGCTGTCGACCAGTTCGGGAACGAGCGCGAGCGTCTCCCGGGCGCGGAGCAGCGAGTCCGCGTCGGCGCTTCCCGAAACCGCGCGCGCGGCGACGCGCTCGAGATCGTACGCGTCCCCGAGCGTTTGCGAGAGTCCCTCCCGGACGAGGGCGTCCTCGACGAGCGCCTCGATCGCGGCCCCCCGCGTTCGGAGCGTCCCGACGTCCCGGAGCGGGCGGGTGAGCCACTCCTTGAGCAGCCGCGATCCAGCGTTCGTCGCGGTGTGATCGACGGTTTCGAAGAGCGTGCGCCCGCCACCGGTCATCGTCGCCGTGAGTTCGAGGTTTCGTCGCGTGGTCGAATCGAGCGTCACGTGTTCGTCGGCGGTGTAGGAGCCGAGCCGGGTGATCGAGGCGAGCGCGCCGACGCCCGTCTCGTCGATGTACGCGATCGCTGCCCCGGCCGCTGCGACGGCTGGGTCGGACAGCCCGACGGTACCGGCGGCGTCGCCGAACTGGCCCTCGAGCGTGTGGCGAGCCCGGCCGGGGGCGAAGGCGTCGGTCTCGAACAGCGTCAGGCGGCCGTCGAGATCACGCCGGAGCGCGGCGAGGAAGTCGTCGTCGGATCGGACAGTGGGGCCGGGCAACATCTCCACGGGATCGAACCGATCGAGCTCGTTCAACGCGAGTTCACTCGCGGCCTCGCCCGAGATCGTCGTCACCCGGAACTGCCCCGTCGTGATATCACAGATCGCGAGCCCGTACTCGCCGCCTTCGCGGACGACGCTCGCCAGATACTGCGCCTCGGCGTCGTCGGTCTCGATGAGCGTCCCGGGCGTGACCGTCCGGGTCACGTCCCGGACGATCCCGTCGTCGGTCTCGCGCTGGTCGGCGATCGCGACCCGGTAGCCGCGTTCGACGAGCGCTTTCACGTACGGCGTGAGATCGGCCACGGGGACGCCGGCCATCGAGTACGGCTCCCCGCCCGAGGAGCGTTCGGAAACCTTCAGATCGAGTTCCTCACCCACCGTTTCGGCGTCCTCACCGAAGAACTCGTAGAAATCGCCCATCTGCATCGCCAGCAGGTCGGCTCCGCTTTCGGCCTTCAGTTCGAAGAACTCCCCGACGATACCGGATGCCATACCCGGATCGGCGGGGCCCGTCCGCTAAAACGTGACGGGTCGTCGGAATCGGCCGAAAGGGATCGTGAATCGGAGCCAGCTCACAGCTCCTCGGCCAGTTCGGCGAGGTGATTGACGGCGCCGGGGCCGGAGCCGACGGCGTGGTGATATCTGATCGCACGCTGGGTGAACGCGACGCTCCGCTCGACGGCGTCGGCGATCGGTTCCCCGCGGGCGAGTCGCGTCGCGATGGCCGCCGAGAGCGTACAGCCCGACCCGTGGGTCGCGTCGGTGTCGATACGCGGGTGGGTAACCGTTTCGACGGCGTCGGGCGTGACGAGGACGTCGAGCACGCGATCGCCCGGCACGTGTCCGCCCTTGACCAGCGCGGCGTTGGCACCCATCGAGAGCAACTCCCGACCGGCCGTCCGGGCGCTCGCCTCATCGTCGGGTTCGACGCCGGTCAGCACCGCCGCCTCGTCCGCGTTCGGCGTGACGAGCGTCGACTCGGCGATGAGCGATCCGTAGGCCGACTCGGCGTTCTTCGTCAGCAGTCGATCGCCCGTCGCGGCGACCATCACGGGATCGACGACGACCGGGGCGTCGATCCCGGCGACGGTGGCCGTGACCGTTTCGACGATCTCGGCGGTCGCGAGCATCCCGGTCTTTACCGCCCGCACGTCGAAATCGGAACTTACGGCGTCGATCTGGGCTTTGATCTCCCCGACCGGAAGGACGTGACTCGACTCGACGCCCGTCGTGTTCTGGGCCGTCACGGCCGTCAGCGCCGAGGTTCCGAACCCGCCGGTCGCTTCGATCGTTTTGAGATCCGCCTGAATCCCGGCGCCGCCGCCGGAATCGCTGCCGGCGATCGTCAACACGACCGGTTTCTCGACTGGGGCCGGGGCGCGTTGTTCGCTCATATCCGAGGTACAACCCAAGAATATAAATCGGTGGTGGTCCGCCGAAACGTCTTCCCGTCACGGCCACTAACGGCCGGACATGTACCGTGCGATCCTTCCGAACGGACAACTCGAGTGCGAGCGCTACGAACACGGCGACCAGGGCGTCGAACTGTACGGAGACGAGGACGAGCTGCTGGCGTTCGTCCCCTACCAGAACCTCGAGGCGCTGCTCACCGAGGCGGCCTATGACTCCGAAGAGCCGTCGGTGATGTGAGCCCCTGCGGTCCGACGCCGACCCCGGTTTAAACGTCGTCCGGCGTCTCCGCGTCGTCTTCGACGGCGCGTTTCATCGACTCGCGGCGCGATTTCGCGTCGCGACCCGTGCACTCGAGAAGGAAGTCGTTTTTCGCGTTGTTCGCGTCGCCGGCGGCGTCGACGTCGCCCGTCTCCATCAGCGATTCGAGGTCGCGCTCCTCGAAGTGGACGGCGAGTTTGTCCTTCTTGCCGGAGTACTCGACCGCGCCCGCGACGATCCGGGTGAACACCGGGTTTTTCGGCTCGCCCACGACGTGGAGGTCGCTCCCGTTGAACTCCTCCGTCCCGGTTATCGGCCCGAAATACTCCTCGATCGTCGCTTCCAGGTCGGGGACTCGTTCCTCGAGATACTCCCCGCGTCGCATCTTGTACTCTTCCATACCCAAGGGTATCGCAAGGAGGGTGTTTACTGGTTTCGTTCGGCTTCGAGCCACGCGGCACAGTCCGGGCAGGGGTCGCCGGCGCGATACCCCGACTGTGCGTCGACCCGGAACCCACAGTCCGAGCAGACGATTTCGCCGTCGGGGACGGTGATCCCGGACAGCGACTCGTCCGCGTCGGCGCCGACAGCCGGCTCCGGATCGGCCGCGTCCGAACCGTCCGGTTCCGGCGTCGGTTCGCGTACGTCCGCCGGTTCGGCGTTCTCGTCGCCGGCGTCGGATTCCTCGGGCCACTCGCCGGGCTCGCGTTCGGAGTCGCCATCGTCGGTGAGGATCTCGGCGTCCTCTTCGGTCGGGGCCGGGTCGTCAGCCAGCGGGTCGTCGTCGGCAACGGTCGGTGACGGGGCCGGATCGCCCGCGCCCGAAGGTGATCCGTCGGCGTCGGAGCTGTCCGAAAGGATCTCCCCGCCGGTATCCGTCGACGGCGCTCCGTCAGTCGGGGACGGCCCGTCAGCGGACTCGCCGTCGTCGGCGTCGTCGACCCCGCTCCGGTCGACGATACCGCCGAGAGCGTCCCCCGTCGGGCTTTCGTCGGACGTCGACGACGGGTCGGTTCCCGGTCCGTCATCGGGTTCAGAGGCGGGATCGACACTCGGATCGGTGTCCGACACCTGCCCGGAATCCGGGTCGGTCTCGAGGTCGACCGCCTCGCCGTCGACGATCGCGGTGACCTCCGTGCTCTCGGAGACGACGCGCTCCGTGCCACAGCGGCGACATCGCTCGATCTCGCGTTCGGTGGTGACCACCTCACTGTCCTGCTCTTCGCGTTCGCGTTCCACGCCGGCGGACTCGAAGGAGTGGCCCAGTATCGAACACTGTAGTCCCATTACCGATACGTGGCCGGGACGGAGACATAAAGCTTGAGCCCACGAGGCGATCGAATCGCCCGCCGAACGGTTAAGACGACGCCCGCCGAACCGCCGTGTATGCAGGCGAAGCGAGAGTACCGCGAGCGAGACGCGACGGAGGTCGCGGTACTCGACGCGCTCGTCGACCGGACCGAGGAAGGGATGACCGTATTCGAACTCCGAGCCGGCGTCGAGGTCGAGATCGACGACCTCGAAACGGCGCTTTCGGAGCTGAAAGACGCCGGGCTGATCGACGTCGAGAACGACGACGGCCCGATGCGGATCTATCCGGACGACCGGGTCGTCCCGGAGCCCGACGCCGAGTCCGACGCCGGCGAAACGTCGATCGTGGATCGGCTCAGGGAACGGATCGGGCTGTGAGAACCGCCGCGAGACGGGGCCGTTTTACCGTTCGAACGCGTCCTATCGGTCAATGACAGTCGTTGCGGATATCCACGAGTCCCACGGCGCGACGTTCGAAGAGCGCGGCGACCGGCGGGTGGTCTCCGAGTACGGCCGTCCCGAGCGCGCCCACCGGGCCGTCAGAAACGTCGTCGGGACGATCGAGATGGGGTACGGGATCGTCGAGGTGACCGGCGACGACCGGATCGATTTCGTCGACAACGCCGTCACCAACCGCGTTCCGGACGCCGATGGACGGGGCGTCTACGCGCTGTTGCTCGATCCGCAGGGCCGGATCGAGACCGAACTGTACGTCTACAACGCCGAAGAACGGCTGCTCTGTTTCGTCCCGCCGGGATCGGCGGCGGCGCTGGCAGAAGACTGGAGCGAGAAGACGTTCATCCAGGACGTGACGGTCCGGGTCGCGACCGAAGACTTCGCCGTCTTCGGCGTCCACGGCCCGAAGGCGACCGAGAAGGTCGCCTCGGTGCTCACGGGACCGAGTTCGCCCGACGAACCGCTCTCTTTCGTCCGGGGGACGATCGGCGATTGGGGTGCGACCGTCGTTCGCACCGACGACCTCGCCGGCGAGGAGGGGTACGAGGTCATCTGTGGCGCCGACGACGCCGAACGGGTCTTCGACGCGTTGATCAACCACGGTCTCAACGCCGCCCCGTTCGGCTACCGGACGCTCGAATACCTCCTGCTCGAAGCGGGGACGCCGCTTTTCGAGACCGAACTGGTCGGGAACGTCCCGAACGTCCTCGGGCTCCGGAACGCCCTCGATTTCGAGAAGGGGTGTTACGTCGGCCAAGAGATAGTCTCGAAGATCGAAAACAGGGGACAGCCCTCCCGACGGCTCGTCGGCCTTCGGCCAGAGACGGTCCCGGACGGTGGCTCGGCCGTCTTCGACGGCGACAGCCACGTCGGCGAGGTGACACGGGCGGATCACAGCCCCGCTCTTGAGGCCCCGATCGCCATGGCTCTCGTCGAATACGGCCTCGAAACGGACGATCTAGCGGTCCGCGTCGACGGCGAGGACGTGGCCGCGAAGATCGTCGAACTCCCGTTCGTCGAGGGGTCCGCCCGATCGGCGCGGGTCCCGGAGTACTGAGAGGGAGTCTCGTCGGCGTTCATATGGTTTCAGCGGCGGGCAGAGAGACGTCGCCGGAAGAGTGGTTCCGAAAGATCCGGCTGGCGACGATAGGCCCTATGAACGCCGAAACAGCGACAGGGGTTTTATATTAGCCCCGGAAGAGTCTATCAATCAATGTCCGGCGAGGTACTCGTAGTGACGAGCGGGAAGGGCGGTGTCGGAAAGACGACGACAGCGGTCAACCTCGCCATCGCGCTCCGCCAGCGAGGTCACTCGGTGGCGGTGCTGGACGCCGATCTCGGGATGGCGAACGTGGGAGCGTTCCTCAGCGTCGATGCGGACGCGACGCTTCACGACGTCCTCGCCGGCGAGGCGACGACGGCGGACGCGCTCGTCGAAGTCGACGACGGTCTCGGGTTCGTACTCGGCGATCGATCCCTCGAGGGGTTCGCCGGCGCGGATCCGGCGCGGCTGGACGGCGTCCTCGAGGAACTCGCGGAGCGGTACCGGTACGTGATCGTCGACACCGGCGGCGGCCTGACGTACGAGGGCGTGTATCCGATGGAGCTGGCGGACGGGGCGTTGCTCGTTACCTCGCCAGTCCCGGCCGCCATCACGGACACTGAAAAGAGCAAACGGCTCGCCGAGCGGTTCGGCGTGCCCGTCCGCGGCGTCGTCGTGACCCACACGACCGGCGAGACGAACCCGGAGTCCATCGCCAGCGAACTCGACGTCGATTCCCTCGGGAGCGTCCCGACCGACGACGCCGTCGTCGAAAGCGTCGCAAAGCGGCAGCCGGTCGTCGCGTACGCACCCGATAGCGCCGCGACGGCCGAATACTACCGGATCGCCGAGCGGCTCTCGGGGCCGGAGCTGGGCGACCTCGAACCGCTCGGATCGGCACCGAAACCGTCCGATTTCGGAGCGAACACGGCAGACGGGAGGGACGAACGTGACGGCGGGGCGGAAACCGACGAAGCGGCCGTCGAAACGACAGCGGACGACCAGACGGAAGCCGACACGGAAAGCGAGGCGGTGGCGGACGACCAGACGGAAGCCGACACGGAAAGCGAGGCGGTGGCGGACGACCAGACGGAAGCCGACGCGGGGGACGAAACGTCTCCGGACGACCAGACGGAAACCGATGACCGAACAGCCCCGGACGAACCGGACTCGGATCCGACGCCGGCTGAATCGGATGTGGAAGCGGCGAAAGCGAAGGCAGAGGCGAAAACGGGAACGGAGACAGAGACGAAGCGAGGGACCGATCCCGACCCGTCCGCGTCGGGATCGGACGAAGGGAGGGTGGACACGAAAGTTGAACCGGAGCCCGAACCGGATCCGACGCCGGACCGCGATCGGGGGTTTTTCAGTCGACTCCTCGGACGCTTCCGGTAGCTCTACGGACCCGAATCGCCCGCCTGTAGATCCCGGAACACGCCCGAGAGCCGCTCTTTGAACAGCTCGAACTCCTCCAGTCGGTCGTGGATGTCGTCGATCTCCCCGTCGATCCGTTCGACATCCGACTCGAAGCCGGTCTGGGCCGACCGGAGTTCGTCGAGTTCCGATTCGAAGTCGTCCTGTGCCGACCGGAGTTCGTCGAGTTCCGATTCCAGATCGGACTGCGCCGATCGGACCGACCCGAGTTCGTCCTCGACTTCTTCGACCCGATCGACGGTTTCCGGCAGTTCCTCGAGTGTCGACTCGATCCGGTCGGAGCGGGCCTCGAGCGCCGAGAGGTCGGATCGGACGTCCTCGATGACCGAATCGAGCGTTCCGTGGCGGTCGATGAACGACTCGATGGTGTCGGTGTAAGCGGCGAGGTCGCTGACCTCGCTCTGGAGGTGGTCGAGACGGACCTCCTGGCTTCGCCGTCCGGTTTCGCCGAGTTCCGATCGAAGCTCGGTCGCCACCGACTCGTCGGCGTCGCCCTCCCGGAGTTCGTTTAATAGGGCCCGTGCGACGCCGTCCGGGAGAGACCCGGCATCGGCTGGGGGTGTCGTCCCGTCGTCAGTATCGTCGTCCAAAGCGGCCTCTGCGGCCGGGTCGGGAGCCGATTCCGCAGTCGGTTCCGCCGCCGGATCGGGTTCGAGTGAATCCCGGTCGCCGCCGACGAACTCCCTGAGCGCGTCGGTCCGTGCCCTGTCGACGAGCCGGTCGATATCGGAGCCGTCAGCCACCGACAGCTGTGGATCCGTCTCGAGCGTTTCCGGGTCCGAGTTGGGGATCCGATACCGGATCGTCCGACTCGTTTCGGGATCGAGCGTCCCCTCGAACGACGACGTGTCCTCGGTCGCCCAGTCGTCGTACTCGGCGTGGAACTGTATCGTCCGCTCCGGATGCGATTCGAGCGTCGGGTCGGTCAGCCGGACCGTCGCGGCCGTCTCACGCTCAGACTCGACGTCGATCCGGACGTCGCCGTCCTCCTCGACCGTCTTTCGGACGCTGATCCCGTCCTCGCGGACGGTTCGTGTCGTCTCTGTCCCGTCGTCCATACCGGGTCCTCGGCGCGAAGATATTTATCACCCCGGGGAGGATCGACCGCCGTTTCCGGCGGCCGCGATCACCGACGGTCGCTCTCCAGTTCGACGTCGAGTCTATCGAGAAGCTCCTTTGCCTCCTCGCGTTTCTCCTGGTGCTCCTCGAGGAACTCGGCCATGAGTTCGGCTGCCTGCTCCTTGCAGCCGCCACAGAGCCGCTCGCCGCCGACACACTCCTCGTAGACCTCGGTCGCGAACGCGTCGTCGTCGCTCGCGAGCAGGTACGCGTACAGCTCGTAGACGGGACAGTCGTCGGCTTCGCCGCCCTTCTCGCGCTGTTCCTCGGCGGTCTCTCGGCCCCCGGTGGTCGCGGATTTGACCTTCTCGTAACCCTCCTCAGGGTCGTCCAGCAGGCTGATATGGCTCGCCGGGATCGAGGAGGACATCTTCCCCCCGGTCAGTCCGGTCATGAACCGGTGATAGATCGAGGACGGGGGGAGAAAGCCGTAGCCACCGTGCTCGAGTTCGACCTCGCGGGCGAGTTCCTCGGCGGCCGCCCGATCGAGATCGAAGCTGTCGACGTGGGCCTCGTAGACGCGTTTTTCGCCCTCCACAGCCTCGATGAGCCCCTCGAAGGCCTCGTCGGTCGCGTTGCGGTCGAGGAACCGGACGCGGGGACGGAGCGGTTCCTTGCCCCCGGCCTCGAGCGTTTCGATCGCGTTTTCGAGCGCCGCGGAGGGCGGCGATTCGGAGCGGAGCCACTCGGCGGCGTCCGTACACCGGACGTCGGTTTCGGGGTCTGGCGCGTCACCGCCGAGGGAATCGTACGCTAGCGCGACCAGCTCCCGCTCCTCGTCGTCGAGTTCGAAGCTCGCGTACGCCTCGGTCACCCCGAAATACCGCATCCGTCCGGCGAGGTCTCTGGCCAGCCGCATGTGGGGGTCCTGATCGGGGCCGACCGGGATGACGGTCGGCTTCGGCTCGTCTAGTTGCGGATAGAGGATGTCGGCCATCTGGGTGACGACCGACTGCATGTACGAGACCTCCGTTTCGCCGTCGAAATCGTAGATCGCCCCCAGCTCCGAGAAGTTCGCCTTCGTCCCGAGTTCGAAGGCGAGATCCTGTACCTCTCGGTTCGTCGACTGCCGATAGAGGGTTCCGTCCTCGGGATCGAAGCCGAGCGCGATGAGCGAAAGCAGGTAGCTCTCGGTGTGTTCGTCGATCTCTTTCCAGGAGAGCCCCCGGGCGGCGTGGGCCTCCAGATCGGCGATGAGCCCGTAGGCCTCTCCGCCGCGCTGTTGGTGCCAGATCAGCTCGTCGAAGACCAGCTTGTGGCCGATGTGGGGATCGCCGGTCGGCATGAACCCCGACAGCGTGGCGAAGGGCTCGTCGTTCGCCATCGCCTCCGCGACCGGTCGGTACTCGCGGTGGCCGAAAATGACGCCTCGACGCATCAGGTAGTGCGGGTTCGGGACTCTTGGAAGCACGTCGTCGAAAGTCTCGATACCGAACTCCTCGAAGAGCTTCCGGTAGTCT
>LFFM01003282.1_pt1 | contig 10263 bp, 4 predicted proteins | sample 643131 | NCBI WGS metagenome assembly LFFM01 (sample SAMN03777445, study PRJNA286221) | soda lake metagenome | biome: soda lake; feature: Kulunda steppe; material: water; isolation source: sample Tc-Br brine of Tanatar trona crystallizer | place: Russia: Kulunda steppe | collected 2011-07 | reverse complement strand
GGCCCTTGAGGCGGGCTGTGTGCCAAGACATAATAATGACTGTTGGTGTGGAGTCATCCTTTCGGGTGTGTGCGAACCGCCACAGTGGGCTGTTCGTCCACGCCTCGTCTCGTCGATCCGCATTGATGTCCAGATCACCGTCTCCAGGGATTGGATGCTCTTCTCCGAAAGCGTCGATGAAGACGTACTCGTAGTCGCTCCCGCGATCGTAGCGATAGGCGTTGATGTTGAATTTCTCCCAGAGTTCTTCTTGCCACTGGACGGCGAGACTCGCTGGTGTGAGAACGAGTGAGTTTTCGAGTTCGCCGGTTAGTCCGAGTCGAGAGAGTGTCAAGCCAACTTCGATGGTTTTCCCGAGGCCGACCTCGTCGCAAAGGAGGTAGGAGTTCGGATACGTGTTCACTGCCGTATCGGAGACAACTCTTTGGTGTGGCCACGGATCGATCGTACTTGCTTCCTCGGCGAGCTGGAGGCCGCCAGGGGCCTGTGCCCCATCAGCTAGGATTCGCCCTTTGTCGCCGTCGGTCGGGGCATCTGGTGCGCGGATTTTCTCGACGATTTGAGAGACTTCGACGTCGTTGTCTGGGGCCTTCCAGTCGATGAGCTCCTCTTTCAGGGCCTCCGGAAGGTCGTAGACGTCGACGTAGGCGTGATCGTCTTGCCACAGTTGTTTGAACGACTCTCGGTCGCCTTCGACGTAGGGTGCTTGGCCGTCGTCCCACGAGCGGTGGACTTTGAACCGCTCATAGTTACGCGTCCAGCCGCTGGCCGTCTCGTTGATGCTCCCTTCGAACGAGATTCTATTCTCATCCTCATCTCGGAATACGCCTACTTTTGGGTGGAAGATTCCCCATTCTCCTCGGCTTGGGACTGCAATCTTCAGTTCGAGACGGTCTTCGCGAAGGAGCCAGGCGAGCAACTGAAGCTGCTGGTCTAATGTTTCATCGTCTAGGTCCATCAGATTCTCATCGAGATCGTCGGCGAGTGCCTCTAGCACAGGCCTATCTTTCGGCTGTAGCTGTGCGCCAACAATCAGACGCATCCGGCCGTCGTTTTCGACGAGTGCCTCGATTCCATTCGCTGCTGCAGCAAGTGATCCACTGTCGAAATAACCTGCAATTCGATCATACTCGACGCTTCGCTCGAGGGCGGGAACGTAGAAATCCTTGATAAGATGAGAAGCGTCTTCGCTTGGCTGACTTTCGTAGATAGACTGCCACTCGTAGTCACGGAGAGACATAGTCATCTGATATTGACCTATGCCTGCTCCAGAACATAAAGTATAGGTAAATTTGGATAACGCAGCACAGACTTTTTGCGGTACCAGTCGGTGGTGTTTTTCATGCAAACTGGAAAGAAACCTTTCAAAAATCTCGTTCCGGGCCGTGACCTGCTCTATGTTCCGAAGTACCAACGAAACTACTCGTGGGACGAAAAGCAACGTCGCGAACTTTGGGAGGACCTTCTCGAGTCCCTCGACAAAACACACTACATCGGCACATTCCTCATCGAAGACTCAGAGGAGTCAGATAGTGGTCTTTACGATGAGGTTGGTATCATCGACGGGCAGCAGCGACTAACTACACTTTTGATCTTGCTCTTCGAGCTTCAGGAACAGTTCGATGCTCACGGCAAGGAGGAGTACGCGGTCGACATCTTGGATAACTACCTCGTTGCTTCTGACCAGCAGCGACTTCGTCTCCAGGAGGAAGACGATGCGAAATTCTTCAAGAAATACATCCTCGAGGACGTCATCGACACGGAAAAATCGACGCAGAGCTCGAACCCCGAGGCAGAGTACACGCTCGATACACCCTCGAAACGCCGGCTGGCGAATACGAAGTCGTTCTTCGGTGAGAAACTGGAGGAGGCCCCCCCGGAAAACACCGATTACGAGGGTCCGGTGGAATTCTACACCGACCTCTATTCGACGATTCAGAACCTCGACCTCCTCGCGTACGTCGTGGAATCGCGGGCCGAAGCCGCGCGGATCTTCCAGACCGTCAATGACCGGGGGAAAGGTCTCACTGACCTCGAAATCACGAAGAGCTATCTGATGCACCGGCTCGCGCTGGTCACCGACGACGGGCCTCGAGACGGGGGGGATGACGAGGAAAAACGGACTGAGGGCCTCATTACCATCGTCCAAGAGAACTTCGGTGAGATCTACTCGAACATCGAGCAGATCACCGATACCGATGTCGGGAGCGGCCTCGACGAAGACCAAATCCAGCGGTATCACTTCATCCTCTGGGATGCGAACTGGACGACGAGCTACGATAAACGGTACTACCAGAATCACCTCGAGCACGTTAAGAAGGCGTTCGCTACGGACGACGGCGACCTCGCCGAGGAAATTATCGACTATACAAATGATCTGAAGCGATCCTTCCAGCGGCTTCGAGAACTGGTTACGTTGGACGGAATCGACAGTACCCGTATCGAAACACGGTTGGAGAATCTCTACGCCGTAGGTCGTCTCGGGAATTTCTACCCCCTTCTCATCACTGCCTACGACCAGTACACCCGCGACCTCATCTCGGAATCCGAATTTGTCTGCCTCCTGGAGAAGATTGAGACGTTCATCGTTCGAACGTATCTGATCGAGCAGAAAGCCGCTGATACGGGGCGAACAAGAGCCTATCCCCTGGCCCGGCAGCTATACTACAACGAACCCGGCAAGCAGGCAGACGACATCAGTTCGAGTTCCGTTGATGACATCATCGACAAACTGGCTGACCACATCCACAGTTACTGCGATGACGATACTCTAATGGATACACTCTATGATGCCGATGTCTATTCGTACTACAGTGATTCGAATCGGGTGAACGAGTTACGATTCCTTCTCTACGCTTATGAACTGTCCATGGAACGCAATCGAGAGAATATCCCGTTCGATGTTCAGAAAGTTGTAAAGAACGATAGTTCTGATTTCACTATCGCTATTGAGCATGTCTGGCCACAGACTGTCTCAGACGCGTTCCCTGAGGATATTCATAATACGATCCACCAAAACAAGCATAGACTTGGTAATCTATCTCTCATGACAAATAAAGATAATACCGGGAATGATCCGTTTGAGGATAAAAAAGAAAGATTCGAAGAGTCAAAATTCCGGATGCTCAACGAGATCTTCGAGAACGAGGAGTGGAACGAAGCAACGATTGATGAACGGGAAAGACGCATCTTGAACGTGATTCAGAAACGGTGGCCGGATGAGGTCGCCCGCCAGAAAGAGGAATCCCCTCTTTCAGCGTTCCAAGAGGATTAGAAGTCGTTTAGACTTCCCTGCCGATCTTCATCATCCTCATCGTTGTTAAATATTGACGAGTCCAGATCAAGATCCAGCATTTCACCTGTTTCGCCAGCTTCGAGGTCCCTTGCTAGCTTCCAGTCGTCGTGGTCGTGGGGAAGCACCCGCAGAAGTCCTTCGAGAGTAGCCCTGAATGAGGGGTCTGACCCGCAATTCCGATCATTCATCCAGTTCCATGCTTCTGTTGCTCCCTTCGCGTCGTAGATGTGCATCGCGGCGTGGACTTTGTCTAAGGCGGTTGAGAACGAAAGACTATCTGGGTCAACCGGTTTTCTACCTGAGCGGTTTTCGGATGCCTTGTTCACGTCCTGAACGCGATCACCATGTGGCCGAAGGACTATGTCTCCACTTTTTGTCCGCCACATACGGTTTTCCTTTTTCAAGCTATCAACGTTTTCTCCGACTCCAACAGCCAACCGTCTTCCTTCATCATATGGGAAGCGTTGAGCTTCAAAGACGAACCAAGCCAGGACGTACCACTCTGTTTTGGCGTCGACATCTCGGATTCCTTCATTTAGATATTGCTCGATGAGATAGTCCCGAACTGCCCCTCTGGCTTCATCAAGGGCAGTCTGGGGGGAGACTTCTTCACCCGTATCATCAACTACAGGGTAGTTTTTGGTAAATATCTCAAGCGTCGGACCGAATGAGGCCAACATCATGTCTACCTTGGTAAACTCGGCTTCTTGGGACTCTAATTGCTTGACCTTCTCTTGAGCCCGAGCCTGTGTATCCTTCTTGACTTCCTCCCACAGAGTTGGCTCGGAGCGTTGGAGGTCCCGCTTCTCACTTGATAAGAGAATGGTACTGTCTGCGCTGTTCCTTCCTGCCTGCTGAACACGGTGTTGATTTTCCGTGTTAACTGGGTGCGAGGCAGTAACTACGAACCCAGATTCGATGAGTGCTTTTGTTAGTGTATCCCACGCTTCTGTTTCCTTGTGCGTGAACATCATAGTGAAGATGCCGCTGGGATTGAGGACACGGTACATCTCATCAAATATACTTGTCATTTTCCGCTCGTATTCCCGACGGGCCAGTTCCTTCTTCGACAGCTCGTCTGATTCAACTCCTTCAAAACGAGATTTGTTGGCCACTGCCTCATCTTCCTTCTCGGTTAGAGTAGAATTGAAGAAATCTGGAATTATGTCTTTCAGATACTTCTTCATCCAAACGTAGAAATAATCACCCAGCTCTGCATACATTATCATCCCGTAATAAGGTGGATCAAGAACTACTGCATCAACATCACCATCGTCGATCGATAGGTCTGATGCGTCACCCTGCAGTACCTCTGACGGGGCGTCTGAATTTTCTAACAGGTCTCGGACGCCTCCATAGACATCTTCTGCAATATTTGATAACATCCAGTCATATCCGTGATCTTCTACTATGAGATTATGTTCGACAAAAGACCAAGAGAAGGCGAAATCTGATCCTGCGAACATGTGGCCAATTTTCGGTTGGCTCGCGTCCCACTGGGCCATCCGACTGTTGTAATCGAGGGCCTTGTCCGCAACCAAACAAAGATAGACTAAGATGGATTCTGCCTGTTGTTCCGGGTATTCATCATGAATTTCTTGTTTAACCTCCTCGAACTTTTGCCAATACGTGTGGTGTGTGAGTAGCTGTCGAGGTGTGAAAAGATCTCTCCACTCAGTCATCCCATTTCTATGTAACTCCGTCGTCTTTTCTCCAGATGGAATAGATTCCGTTAGCGAAGTAGAGATGTCTACATCTGAATCTGCAAATTCAGTTGCTTTCTCAAATGCCTCGAAATCCTTCTCGTCAGGCTTTCTGAACTCACACCCGCCCGATGTATACGTGTCATAATATATGGCATAAAGTTGATAGTCGAAATCGTCTTCCTGCAGTTTCTCTTTCAAAGAATCACTTCCCAGAGTAACATGGCATCGAGGACACGTCATCTTGCTATAGGATATTGTGCCATCTGTGGGGTTGAATTCGTCTCTCTCTACGTCTTCCGGAATATCAACGATGTCGAAATCAACATAATCGCTCTCATCGTTGACCTTGGGCCTAACGGCTTTTCCGCCCCCCCGATTTCGGTCCAACCACCAATTTGAGGCCAGCGGGACTTTCAACCCACAATCTGGGCAGGTAACTCGGTGGGCAAAGAGATATGTCTGTATTTTTTCATTATCTCTCTCTGGGAAGAATTCTTGTAATTCTTCTCCTGCCCTGCTATCTATCTCATTCCCCCATTTGATGATGTCGTCTGTTAGATCAACATCTGTCCTAGTATATTCTAATAACGCCTTGAGGACCACTGAAGGAACTGGATTTAGTTCGTTAGCAATAGTTGGAAGCCCGTATCGAATACTCTCTAAAGGTATAGATCCGCCGCCCGCCGTTGCGTCGAGAACTGTTGGGAGCTCTCCGTCCCAAGTATTTTCTAATGAGTTGTGAATTTCATCTTTTTCAGTGTCAGAGGGGGTGTACCGCCAAATTTTCCGGTAACCATAATGTTCGTGTTCCGACCCACTCCGCTGATCTTTGGTTTGTCTCTTGTTACGTACGTGCTCCGCTATGGAATTGTCTGGATTACGATTAGATGGCTTAAATCCCATCCAGTTCAACAGGGTGTCATCATCTATAGAATCCGGGAGTACGGATGCTAAAACCGCTAATCTAGATACAGGTGTTGGTCGTGGAGCGAACCACACATGAGCATATCTGTGAGGTGGCCGGTGCTGGAAATCCAGGTTTTCTCTTTCCGTCTCAATACCAATTGTCCGCACCGGTACCGTGTCCTGTATCTTAAATTGTCGATTATTGTCTGACATGATTCATTCGGTCAGTAGTGTTCGTAGTGCCTTTGCGCCACCAGAGCTATTCGGAGACCTGCACTTTGCGTTCCAATAATAGCACTCCTCTAAACTCATTCGAGCAACTCCACGAGCAAGATCTCTCATCCGATCAACTCTCCGCAATGGCTTAATTCCAATAAAACCCAAAGAAAGCCTGACGCCAATTTCCTCGGGTAGTAGGAGAGTTGCTGATCCAGTACTCGTAACTTGCTCAGGCTTGATATCCGCTTCTCGAAGACTCTCATCAATAAGCTGGAGAATACTCCTTAGACGTGACCCGGATAACCTGCTTACCTTTACCCCAACCCAGTTGTCCCATGTCCACTCTTCGGAACCGTTAGTATCTCTATTGATTATTTGTTCGAGCGGGAGGGTTTTTGATGAGAGCTGTCGACGGCGTTCCAGCCGTCGTTTTCGTGCATGAGCCTGCTCGGTCGGGAGTAGCTCGTAAAGTGTGATCGTCACTTCGTTCCCCGTCTCATCACGCACGAGGGCGAACGTAGGACGACCACCATAGATGCTACTTCCAAGGGCAAAGGACTGTGCCCGTTCCTCGTCTCGTTTAATGCTCATGAGTCGTCACCATCGATGGCTGTCGGTCCACTGGCCTGTGCTCTGACTGTGATGTTCGTCCCGTCGAGTTCGTCACCAAGCTGGGCGAGCACGTCGTCTTTGTCACCGTCGATAGCCTCAGATTCGTTCATCTGGAACTTAAAGCTCAGCTTCACCTTTTGATTCCCGCCTGCTCGGTCGCTGAAGCCCTCAGGACTCTGACTCAGTGTCGAGAAGGCGTCGAGGGGGCCGGTGAAGTTGGCATTGAAAGTTGCTTCACCGTTGCCCATGTCGGCACGGCTCTTGTAGTCGAGGTCCACCGTGATGGACTCGCCTCGAGATTTCACAGGCGACCGCTGGGCGACGAAGGAACCGTGCTTGAACGGCTGATCGCCCTCGAGTTGGACAATAAGTGAGTCGATTCCCGGTGTCGCATCACCGCCGGCTTGGGAGACGGCGTGCCCCCGAATTTCGCTGAACGCCCGCTTCGCGCTCATCGACCCAGTGGATTTGTTCCACGTCCCACCTGGCCCCGTTTTGCAGTCCTCACAGAGGACCGGCTCGTCGGTTTTCGTCTTGCCGTCGACCTGTTCTCCGCAGTCGTCACAGTCGGCGGGTTTGTCCCGACATTCCTCACACAGCTTGTGGATACTTTGGGGTGGGAGGTCCTTACCGCAGTTCGCACATTCTGTCAGTTCCGGCGGTCGGATCTCGTCGGCGTGCTGATCAAGGAGATCCTCGATACTCCCGAAGAGTTCGTACTCGTTGCCGATCTTGACCTGCGAATCGGTAATCGAGGTCGTGACATCTGGTGACTCCGGGAGCGGCGCATCGTGTTTCCAATTGTCAGGTTGGGACTGCGCGTTCCAGTACGCGGTCCCTGTTTCGCTGTCCCAGTAGGCGTACTCGTGATTCGAGACCATTCTTGCGATGGTCTTTCGCAGCGGTTTCGTACTTAAGAGGAAGGGTAGTCCCGGCTTTCGGGCAAACTGTCCTTCCAGATCCGCCGTCGTCATCCTCCGCTTCTGGCTCTGCCAGAGCTTCTGCTCGAACCAGACCTTCCCTTTGGGCTGGTCGTCGTCTCGGATGATCCGGTTCATGTCCTCAAGCGTGGTCCGGACCGCGTCGACGAGCTTCGTCCCACCCCCAGCGTCGACGGACGTGATGGTGACGTGCGTCAGCCCGTCGTCCTCGACATAGAACAGGTGACGATAAACGTTCCGAACGCTTTCGCCGAGGAGCCCTCGTGCTTCGTCCTCCCTGTCATGGAGTTCCTGTAGCTGCTCGTCTGAGAGGTCTGCTGTCTGCTGAGAGTCATTTCGGAGATCTTCAATGGCTTCGAGCCGTGTCGCCTGATCGATAGCGTTCTGGAGGAGTTCCGAGTCGGGTGCGAGGAACAAGACGTAGTTCTTGTAGGAACGGCTCTGAATTGTTCCTCCGTGCTTCGCAGCCGTTTTCTCGTACAGGTCCTGAATTTTATTTGGGACTTCGGTTTCCTGCCCTCGCTCTGTTTGCACAGGTGCCGTGAGCATGTGCATGATCGAAAGCGTGGGTATGGAGCCGTCGTCTGATACGTCCGCTGGCTCCTCAGGGAACATCTCGATATTGAAGCCCCCACTCCCAACCTCGCGGTCCAGTCTAGCTTCGAACCGACTCTGGGCTTGCTCCTCGGAGGTATTCTGAATCCGCTGATCGATAATTCGAATCAGGTTTGGTTCAGCCTTGAACCGTATCTGGTCCTCGTCGTAGAGGTAGTAGCAGGCGACGTTCATATCGTCGCCGCCGAGGTTCTTCAATGCGTTATCGTAGTGGTCGAAGGAGACGTCGGGGTGTCCGACTGCCTCGTTGAGCCCACGTCGAGCGATTCCTGATGCTCGCTCACCGAATGCGAGGCTATTCCAGAGGACTGTCGTCGTGATGTGGGTGCCAAGCGCAGGGATTCCTTTCTCTGTCCATTTTTGATCTTCCTGTTGGGCGTGTGCGGTCCCGTCGCGGGTGTAGATATCGGCCGTTACCGCCGCACTCAGGTCGACGAATTCAAACAGAGACTCGTTCAGTGTTGCTCGAATACTCCCGTCAGGAGCATCGTCAGCCGGTGTGAGGTCGTAGAGTCTGAGGAAGTGACGATCATACTCATCCGGCTGATGATTCCAAAGGTAATGAATTGCCCGTCCAAGCAGCTTTAATGCCCCACGAGTCCGCTGGAAATCTGGGATCGTATCGATCTTTTCGGTGAGTGTCTCGATGACAGTGGGATGGAATGGGTATTCACGTTCTAGTTTCGAGCGATAGCTGTCTTTACTGACCTCCTGTGGAAACTGACGGGGAGCTTCATCGTAGAAGTGGAAATATTGTTCAGCCACCGAAACTGCGGCATCCGTGTCAATTTCATCGAACAAACGGTGTTGGAGAACAGCACCGACCTCTGTTTCTCCGGTTGGAGTAACTACCTTCTGCTGACGCTGGACGACAGCATCTAGTTCATCAACTAGGGCGCGGACTTCTTCAGCCTCTTCTTTGAACGCTGAGTCAGCAATACTATAAATAACTGTAAGCGAGTCTGCCTGCGCTGCAGTCTCCAATAGCGACTTCATAAAGGAGACAGTCTGACTGGCTAGCGTTGCCCCGCCAACTTCGAGCGTCGATGCGTCTTCAAGATACTCCGCGATCTCGTCAATAAGAACAACCGAAGGCTGATCACTCAGTTCAAGTAGATCTTTCAGCGTGTTCTGGCCAGGAGCTTGATGATCTCGATCGTAGTCTTCGATTTGTCGATAACCATCGAGGCCGAATAGTTGGTACGCAATCTCGCCCCACATCGTGTTTGTGTCCGGAGCGTTTGGATCGGTTCGACTACTCCGTGCACTTCGGGCGTCGACATGCCCACCAACAAAGACAGCAGAATTCGCTTTGAGTCCGTCAGAAACTGCATCCAAGTACTCACTCGCCAGTTCGTCTTTGTCGACAAACTTGGAGAGGTTTTCAATATCGCCCGGACTGTTCGCCAGATGGTATGAGGCGATGAGATCGTGTGTCTTCCCGCCGCCGAAGGTTGTGTCTAGGCAAAGAATGCTGCTCTTGTATCCATGCGTTTCCCTATCTGCAGCAGCGAGAAATCGCCCTGAGAGATTGCTCAGGAGTGTGGTCAATCCTTCAGTCGGATATGTTGTATCGAAGAATTCTGTAGCATCCCGATATACAGGGGCAGCCTCATCCGGCTCGTGGGCGACAGTTGCCAAGTTCGCAGCGAATTGCTCTTCTTCCAACGTCCCCTCAATAACGTCGGATCGAGGCTGGCACACCTCAAAGAGCGAATTTTCCCCTTCTTGTTGAATACTCATTATCTAATCAGACGTGGTTATTGTACCAACTTAAACCTTCGAACACACGGGATGAATAATCAATCATCCTTGGACAGATCTATTGGATGTCGTAATCGGGTTATGCTCCAACTCGATCAGAATCTCGTGAGCATCGCATCCAAATCGATTCGATGGACTCCAATAGCCTATCTTTTAATCACCTTCTCTCGACAATGTGCCCATGACCACCGACGGAGTCGACTCT
>LFFM01003280.1_pt1 | contig 10267 bp, 11 predicted proteins | sample 643131 | NCBI WGS metagenome assembly LFFM01 (sample SAMN03777445, study PRJNA286221) | soda lake metagenome | biome: soda lake; feature: Kulunda steppe; material: water; isolation source: sample Tc-Br brine of Tanatar trona crystallizer | place: Russia: Kulunda steppe | collected 2011-07 | reverse complement strand
CCACGGAAGGTGACGCCGTCCGCCACCTGGAAGTTCTCCAGGGCACGGAGTCGTGTCACCAACATAAACGCCATCAACACACCAAGCACGGGGACGTGATACCACCGCTCGAACTGGGTAAGTATCGACTCGCCAGTGTCCGTCTGGCTCCCCTCTTGGCTATCAGCGGTACTCATTGTACTGAGACAGTTTCAACCGATGAATAAGCCTTGTGAAATGTCGCGTCGAACATACATTTGTGACACTGTCCCGGTTAGATTTAGTAGTGTCGACAAGGTATGGATGTACAACAGGATCCAACAAATCATAGGGGGAAAACTGGATTGTGGTTAGACCGCTGGAGTTTTCATATCAGTCGATCAAAGTAGAGATATGCACAGATCTGTCCGTCGACTCAGTGGCGTCGTTGCCGCCGTGCTGTCGCTGACCGGGATTCCCTACGTCATATATCTACTTCTCGGGAAAGTGTGGAATCCCCAAGGCTCGCCCGCAGCCAAACAAGAGGCTGAAACGACAGTCAGTATCGTTCTACCGACCTACAACGAAGAGCGGATCGTTGAGAACAAACTTCGAGATATACTCTCGCTGGCGTATCCGATGGAGAAAGTTGAAGTCGTGGTCATCGACTCCAGCGACGATACGACCCGCGACATAATCCGAGAGTTTTTTGAGGGTCGTGAGGCTCCAACGCTGAGATTACTCGAAGAAGACGAGCGTCGTGGACTTGCCCCGGCGCTGAACGACGCCTATGCTGCCGCCTCCAACGAAATGGTCGTCAAAACTGACTGCGATTCAAAACTTGGGGATGAGGTGCTCCGCGAGGCTGCTGCAAACCTTGCAGACCCGGAAGTTGGTGCTGTGACGGGACGTAACGTCGATGTACTTGGTGGAAGTGATGTGGAAAAGGGATACCGAGATATCCAGGCAACGATTCAAACACTGGAATCGCATCTTGATTCGACACTCATTTTCCACGGTCCATTTTCAGCGTTCGAAAACGATGCCATCGTTCCCATCGATCCCGACTCAATTGCCGACGACACCGAACTCGCACTCCAGATCCGAAAACAAGGCAAGCGCGTAATTTTCGATCCAGCAATTCAGTACAAGGAAGCCTCCCACTCAGCGTTCGGTAAGCGACGGAATCAAAAGGACCGCCGTGCGATGGGACTCCTCCGATTGTTGGTCCAGCATCGTGATATGCTGGGAGGCTACGGACTGTACGGGCGAGTTGTGCTCCCGTTTAATTGGTGGTTCATGTTCGTCTCGCCATTGCTGCTGGCGTGCGTGCTAGGTATGTCGACAGTAGTCGGCCTGCTGGTTGCCGGACCGTTCGGACTGGCTGTCCCTGCCAGCGTGGGCGTGTTTGCGTTTTTGGGGTCGCGTGACAAATTGAGCTCGCTGCAGACAGTATATGCGGTGTTCGATACACAGGTCTCGCTACTATTTGCCGCGGTGAAACTGCTCCGTGGAGAGGGATCTGCAGTGTGGGAGATCGACGAGGAACTGCGGGACGTGTACGAATGAATAACTGGGTGAGCCACGGATGGATATTCTGCAAGTAACCCCGCGGTATCCTCCCCAGTCGGGAGGCATCGAGACACATGTCAAAGAGATTTCCGAGCGATTGGTCGACCGTGGCCACAACGTGACGGTGCTGACTGCTGATGCAGGAGATGGTGGTACCCACAGAGAGTGTCGAAATGGTGTTCATGTTCGACGATATCAGAGCATTTCACCAAACAATACAATACATTTCTGTCCACAAATCTTGGCAGCGGTTTGGAACTATGACTCAGACATCGTTCATGCGCACAATTACCATTCCTTTCCGCTATTTTTCGCCGCACTTGGAGTCGGTGAGCGACCGTTCGTCGCAACGGCACACTATCACGGAGAAAGTGCGAGCCCGACTCGAAACAGACTGTTGTCGTTATATCGTCCGTTCGGTCGGTATGCCGTTCGTGCAGCGGACAAACTTATTGCGGTGAGCGAGTGGGAGGCAACGCAATTGACTGCTGATTTCGGTACTGATGCGATGGTGATTCCGAACGGTCTGAATACTGAACGGTTCACTGAAATAAAAAAAGAAGAGCGCGACCGGCCATATCTGTTATGCGTTGGGCGTCTAGAGAAGTATAAAGGCATCCAGCATGTGATTCGGGCCTTACCGAAGCTGGCCGACTACGAGCTGGTAGTAGCTGGAAGTGGTCCACATAGGGATTGGCTCGAGCAGATCGCCGTCGAAGGAGGCGTCGAAGCTCGGGTGAGCTTCCTCGGGTACGTTGATGATCAACGACTGCCTAGACTATACGCGGGAGCGGAACTATTCTTGAATCTCTCAGAGTTTGAAGCATACGGAATGACTGTCGGGGAAGCATTGGCAAGTGGAACACCGTGTGTCGTGCTCACTTCAACTGCACTGACCGACTGGACTCAAGAAGACAGGTGTGTTGGGATTAACCATCGTACCCCGGAAGTAGTAGCCGAAGCTATTGAAAAGACAATCGGTGAGGCGGCTGTTGAGACAGACCTGAAGTCCTGGAATGATGTGATGACAGCGCATATATCAATATACAAAGAACTTGTTAATCAAACAGACTCATAACTAGTAATGGCGCGGCAGAAATAAAAATGAAAAACATAGGTCACATCAATGACTGCCGGAGTTGTGAAATGATGTATCCGGAGATTTATACGAGTTACTAAACAATTAAAAATTTATACCGCGAGGTTTAAACAGATCAAATACATAGATTAGACATGGATGTCGGGCTAATTTCCACCCCCTCTGATGGATCTTGCGGTATCGGAACTTATGCAGGGGATCTGTCGGGAAAGATCCCAAAAGATGTTACACTTCGACGGTATAATCTTCGCGTCAACAGTTGGAATCCAATTCACTTTTTATTAATTGCTCTGACAGTAGGGCTCTCTGATGTGGATGTGATTCATATACAACATGAATATGGGCTGTTCGGTCCAGCCAGCTACGGATCCTTATTGTTTTTTCCAGTCATTAAAATTCTGGCTTATTTTCGAAGAGTCCCAATAATAATTACACTCCATAGTGCGTGGAATAATAAAACAGTTGACACGCCCCCGATCAAAATCAAACAGTACTATATACAGACCATCAATATGATGATAGTCTGGTCAGCGAGCCACCTCGTATTTCTTTCAAAAAACTGTATGCACTCTTTCTCTCGAAGTGTGAAATTTGAGGACTACAGCATATTTCCTCATGGGGTCAACGATCCGTCTATTACGGATATATCCGTTGAAGATGCTAAGGTAGAGTTCGGATACAATCCAGACGATATGGTCGTCATACTGCCTGGTTACGTTCGTCCCGAAAAGGGAACTGACACTTTCGTCGAGATAGCGCGTCAATTTGACACCGTCCAATTTCTTATTGCAGGTGGTTCTCGTCTGAAAGGTCACGATAAATACCTCGAATCGATTAAGCGAACTCTCCCTGATAATGCCCAAGTGGCTGGTGTCCTCAACGATAGTGAGTTTCAACGATCGTTCGTTGCGGCAGACATTGTCCTCCTTCCGTATAGAGAGATGACTCAGAGTGGAATTTTCAACTGGTGTGCCGCGTACGGGGTTCCAGTGCTTGCCAGTGACCACAAATACTTCGAAGAACTATCCTCTCAGTGGGGTTGTGTCGAGACAGTTCCTGCCAGCGAACCAGAAAAGTACGAGAATAAACTCCGAACACTCTTAGAAGATGAAGAGCGACAAGAGAGACTGGCGACAGCGATCCAAACATACGCTGATGTAAACTCATTCACCTTCGCTGCGGAATGTCACTCAGGACTCTATCACTGGATTATCGATAGGTCACACTCTACGGATGGAAAACCTTATCAACTAATCCAATGGGCATACGACAGTACCATTCGATCACGCCTCCCTCGAAAAATCGCTAATTTAAATGGGGTTCCTACACGGTACGCTCATCTCTTCGATAGTAACGACGTGATAGAGGATTACGAAAATCCAAATGTAAAAGCATTGAACAACCACGTGGAGCAAGGTGAATCAGTGGTAATCATTGGCGGCGATTGGGGAGTTACGTCGGTTGTGGCCGCAAGAAACGTTGGAGAGAAAGGTGATGTTACCACATTTGAGGGATCACCATGGTACGCGGAGCGTGTCAAGGAAACAGCCGAACTCAGCGGTAGTTTGGACACAATTGAAGTTGTTTCGAAGGTCGTCGGACAAAGCGTATTATTGTTTGACGACGAAAATCCTGAGCAGTTAGACAGCTCTGACCTTCCAGAGTGTGACATTTTACAAATCGATGCAGAAGGCGCAGAGATAGAAATCCTCTCAAATCTCACAATACAACCTCGTCTCATTATTGTGGAGACACACGGTTGTTACGGAGCCCCCACCAAACAAGTAGAAATGCTACTTGAGCAGAATAATTACGACATAATTTCGACAGATACTGAACTTGCAGAAAGAGGAGTCGATGTTCTTATTGCTGAATATGATAGAAAGTCTGAAATCAAATAGTGGAAGCAGATCTATGATGCACCTTGACAAAACCGCCGAAAAGGTGAAACAATTGATAAATAACTACGATGAGACTCATTGGTGGAGAAACCGTGTTGAACAGCGAATTATCCGACTATTCCATTTTAATGTCTAACCCAAACGTTCAAGTGCCATCCATGCGCAAGGCGAGGGCATCAGCTGCCCACTCGCCGATGGAGAGCTGACTCCAGTCGTGAGTTCTCCCATCAGTTGTTTGGTACCGCATTGGGAAACCCGTAGAAAGTGACTCGGTGAGGTGGAGCTTCAGCGCAGCTTGATCGCCATTTGTTGCTGCGTAGACATCAACTACGACTTGATACAGTGAGACGATGGTTGAATCAATGATAAGAACGTCTTGAAAGCGTTCGAGATGGCCGTTAAGATCTTTTCGGCCAGTATCGAGATTCTTGATAGCATCATCGAGAATCTCTCGAAGGAGTGCAACAAAGCCTGGTTCGAACCACTCATGAAACAATGAATAAGAGAGCTTGTTATAACCTACCATCTCAACGTAGCGTTCGAGAAATGCCTGTAGAGAACGATCAGATCCAGCTGCAAAGCCAAACGAGAGTGTGAAAAAGTAGAGATGTTGTTCTCTGGAAAACACGTACCACTATTCTTTTTCTTCTTGACTCCTGAGTATGAATCGTCTATAATGAATGAGAATACGAATCTCACTTGGCGTGAGAAACTTGAGGCACTTTCCCGAGTCGCAAAATATCGACCAAAGTTCGCCTTTGGACTGGTAATTATGGGTAGCTTTGTCGCCTTTCTCGAAGGAATCGGGCTAAGTTTTATTTATCCGATCATTGAAACTGCACAGGCCAACGAGCCGACGAACGTCAACGGGCCAATAATGGAGTTGTTCGTCTCGACATACCTGTTTTTGGGAATTCCTTTTTCTCTTGGTTACCTAATTGTTGGCGTCGCGTTTGTGATGACGTTTCGGTATGTGATGTCGTTTCTCGTGCGGTGGCTGGGAGCAGTGCTAGGATACCGGTACGAACAGCATCTACGGACAGAGGCCTTTGATAAGGCCCTCGACGCTGAAGTTGGCTACTACGATGACGAGGGGAGTGACGATGTCCTGAACGCAATCATCACCGAAACACGCTATTCAGGGACGACAATCAGAAAAGGTATCCAAATGATGGAGACACTGTTTCTGGTGTTGATGTATACGGCAGTGATGTTCTATATTGCGCCATCAATGACCGCGTTTGCAATTGTCCTTCTCGGTGGAATGACCGTATTCTTTCGGTTTGTTATTGAACCTGCAGTGACAGTAGGGTCAAAAGTAGCTAAGGCAAATGAACAAGTTCAGAGCAAGATTCAGGCCGGGACACAGGGGATACGGGATGTAAAACTGTTTGGACTCCAATCAGAGGTATTCTCGGGGTTTCAGGAATCGATTAAACAGTATGCCGACTCGTCAATCCGACTTAAACGGAATGACATTGCTATAAATAATTTTTATGAACTGTCAGCTGCTATTACAATATTCATTCTTATTTACATTGGATTCACGTTTACTGGCCTCTCACTCGGTGAACTCGGTATCTTCCTCATTGCGATGTTCCAGCTCGCGCCGAAGGTAAGTAGTCTGAACAGCAAGGTGTATAAGTTGGAAGGCTACACCTCTCATCTCGTTCGGACACAGGCATTTATTGACGAATTGTTGGATAGACAGGAGTTTGACGGTGACCAGTCGGTGACGTCGATCTCGGAGGTCGAATTCGATAGTATAGAGTTCTCGTACGATGACAAGGAACAGGTACTTCGCGGAATTTCCTTTGAGGTGGAACGTGGCGAATTCATTGCGTTCGTTGGACAATCGGGAGCTGGCAAGTCGACAATCGTCTCGTTGCTGGCGCGTATGTATGATCCGAATCGAGGAGAGATTCGGGCCGACGGCGTACCCATTCAGGAGTACGATATCGACAACTGGCGCGAGAGAATAGCCATTGTTCGGCAAGACCCATACATTTTCAACGATACACTGGAGCGAAACGTGACTATCGGTAATCGGGACGCCACGCGTCGAGAAGTTGAGCAGGTCTGTGAGATTGCAAAAGTAACCGAATTCTTGAGTGAGTTGCCCAACGGCTACAAGTCGGCGTTGGGTGACGAGGGTGTGCGGTTATCTGGCGGGCAGCGTCAGCGGGTGGCACTGGCACGGGCACTATTGAAAGACGCTGATTTCTTAGTATTAGATGAAGCTACAAGTAATTTGGATTCAAACTTAGAGCAAGAGGTTCAAATGGCAATTGAGTCGATGGATCAAGAGTACGGTATTATCGCTGTTGCACATAGATTATCTACCATTAATAATGCTGATCGCATTTATACTGTTCAAAATGGTGAAATAACCGAGACAGGAACTCACAGCGATTTACTAGCAAATAATGGAGAATATGCAGAGTTGTATACCGTCCAGTCTGATTGACTCTTTATTTGACTAGTCTGTAATTTCATTATCAATCTCGTTTATATAGCTGTCAATAAAGACTTACTTAGATTATCGGGTAGTGTTCAGATAAGCTGGTTCCATGCGAAGCTAAGTGATTTGATCCAGTCGTCAGCTGTTTCTGCTGAAGCGTTGCTGAAACAGTTCGAGAAACAAATAGTTCGCCGTTTTATTTCTCTGAAGACACGTTCGACAGCATTCCGATTTCCATGTTTTTCATATCTGAAATCGTAGCCTGCTCGGTGACACGCAGCATGTAATGAGTGTGAGCCGTCAACTAGAAACACTGCTTCAGAAACGTCATGTTTCTCGTCAATTTCAGCGAGGAATGTTTGAGCAATAACTGTATTGATGGTTGATTCAAGGCTTGTATGCAGCAATTCGTTTGTATCTGGATCGACCGCGGCGTACAGCCAATACTTCTCATCATTGAGTTGGATCACGGTCTCATCAACCGCAACGTGATCCGGATTCTTCCCAGTTTCCGGCTGTAGATCGGCTTATGAACCCATTATGAACAGTGGATCGATCTCGTTGGACACCGAATACCCCAAGAACTCGAACAGTATTCGAAAGTGAGAGACCCGACAAATACAGCTGAATACTGAGCTTCATCAGAAACTCCGGTATCGCTTCTCGTTCCACAAAACCTAACTCGATTTGGTCGATACTACCGTTGAGGCGTCGGTTTTCGAGCATAGGCACTTAGAAAACATGACGCCTCATTCTTCAATCTTTATCTGAACACCGCCTATTATCGTGATTGATTGTGAGCTCAATAGCGTTCCCTCGACAATTTTAAATCGTATTGTTGAAAATGAAGACATATACATATATGAAAAGCAATTTAATAGATGTGATTAAACAATTCGTTTTATACATAAGTTTAGACGATACATTTAGATTATTTATAAATAAGTGTGTGAACTTTTTCGATATGTTTGTAGAAGATAAAGATATTGTGATATTCGGTTCTGGGAGCGAGTATGGTGGGAATTCTAAGATAATATTTGAATGGATCTGTAAGAATCATCCAGATATAGATGCAATTTGGATCGAAAAAGAACAAGGAAGTTTAGACTTAGAAAATAAACATCAAGTGGTATATCGTAACTCATTCAAGACTATATGGTTACTGTTACGTGCCAAGATAGTTGTCGCAGAACGTGGTTTATGGAATGTAGCATTAGATGAATGTTTTGTTCCAAACTCAGTTACATATATTGCAACCAAGTCATACAGAACTAGGCCCAATAAACTAAGCCATAGGCATCAAGGTAAATATGTTGAGATCTGTGGTTCTGAGTTCCACAGGAAAATTCGGACTGACGAAGTATTAGCAAAAAAGTATCTGAGCAAAGAAAATTATAAACAGGCATTGGAACTTTCACCGCATAATTTCGTTGTGACAGGCTATCCAAAAACCGACAATCTATTAAAACCTTCAAAGAAAACCCAACTAAATTGGGAACAATTCCATGGAGGGCAAGACAGTGAATTGGTAATATTGTATACATTATCCCAGTATCATAAAGGTTGGCATGGTGAGGTTTTCCCATTCCAAAATTTTGATATAAAAAGATGTACAGAATGGTTGTGTGATGAAAATATAACATTATACATACGAGAACACCCAGTAGTGTTAGATCGCACCATGAATATAAAAAACAAAAATGAATATGAATCAAATTTGCCTAAAAAAATTAAGGAATTAACTGAGACTTCAGATAGGGTTCGATTGGCGTCACACTATCACATTGATTTGTACAATATACTTCCTTTTGCTGATTGTTTAATAACTGATCATTCAAAGGTGTTCTTAGAGTATTTAATCCTTGATAATCCAATAATTTTCATTGACCCAATTTGTTCTGGAACGAGTCATAAAGGTGTTGAATCGTTATTACTTAAAATCGACAAGCCAGGGCCACAAATAAAAGATTTCGAAGATATAATCACTTACATTGAGGATTTTACATCTGGTAATGATAATTATAGCACTGCAAGATCTAATATAATTGAAAAATTTTACCAATACAAAGACCAATCGTCGACTGAACGAATCGGCAAGTTCATAATCGAAGAATTAAAAACTAAGTGATTTTTCGCAGTTAAAAACTGCGTTTGCACTATTTTGTTGTGAAATTTAGTTGGCTGTTAATTTTATCTGTTAATTAACGGTACTTGCGTCAACCACCACAACAGGAAGCAGCTTATATAAGCACAAAATTGAGACGTCGTGTTTTCCGAGTAGACTATTCTAATAAGCGGATTTCCCAGTGATGGTATCGGCCAGACCAAATTAGCGTTTGTGGAACGAGAAGCGACACCGGAGTTTCTGATGAAACTAAGTATTCAACTTCACCTGCCGACTCTATCACTGGCGAATACTGTTCAGGTATGTTGGTATTCGGTGTCCAACGCGTTCGACGTCCCATTTATAACTATCTTCACAACGCCAATCTAAAGCTAATTCCGCGAAATGTTTTAAAGTATACAAACACAGTAATTCCCCAATCTCTTCTCGTAGAATTTGACGAGAGACACGAATTTTATAGATCAGTGTGTCTCATTGATGCGCCCTACTCGTTACAGGCTACGTATCCGCGAGCGGGCAACAATTACATATGTGAAAACGTAAAATCTAATTAATATAATGTTTTAAACTCATAGTTTCGGCATACGGCAGTAGATTTTATCAATATCGAACACTCCGTGGAAAGTTACAAACGGTCGCTCTGAGTATTATTTCTCAGAACTCTAGGTGTCAACTTAGCGCACGGCTGCGCCGAGCTTGCCTTTTTAGTAGCGATCAAAAGCAAGCTCACCAGATTCAATCTGTTTACATAGCCGATCCCTGTGGGGATTCGGATTCTGCGACGCCCACAGCAACAACTCATTCAAACCTGGCAGTTCGTAGCCTAACTCAAGCATCAGATACAGCTGAATGAGATGAGCATGCCGTTCAAGGGCTAGCGAACATCGATGACGGGGAAGCCGCGGACGCCGACTCGTCGGCGTCCGCGGCGGCATTCGCCTCTCGCTGTTATGCTTCGATTTCCCGTAGCTTGTCTACGATAACTCGACTCATCATCAGCGAGATTGCCGGCATGATGATCAAAGCTTCAATGATGTAGGTGTCAGTCGTATTGATTTCGTCCAAGCCCAACCGCGATTTTAGTTCCTTGAACAGCAGTTCTACTTCCCAGCGCGCCCGATAGAGCTGTGCGATATCGGGCGCGCGGTAGT
>LFFM01003279.1_pt1 | contig 10268 bp, 8 predicted proteins | sample 643131 | NCBI WGS metagenome assembly LFFM01 (sample SAMN03777445, study PRJNA286221) | soda lake metagenome | biome: soda lake; feature: Kulunda steppe; material: water; isolation source: sample Tc-Br brine of Tanatar trona crystallizer | place: Russia: Kulunda steppe | collected 2011-07 | reverse complement strand
TACGATATCCTTGATTGGCACGACTTCCTGCTCGAAGCAGGAGTCGTGCCGGTTGTCCCATACAATCCACGAAACACGGACGATCCGCTTGATATCAACTACCGTGTCGAAGATCGAATCACCGAATTTACTGAGGATGTGATGTTGAAGCGTTCGGTTCTTGCTGAGACCTACAAGCGGCGAACATAGGTTGAGCGAACCTTTGGAGCGTGTTCAGACTGCGGCCTCGGAACGCTGCGCGCCCGAGGCCACGTCCATGCTCGGGTACAAGCATTCCTTGGATTGTGTCTCCGAGTAATAGTTGCAATTACGAACTACGAACAGGGTGAAAATCCAGGGCGGACGAAGTTGGTGGTGTGAGACGAATTGTATGACTCCCTCTGTTGAGAAACTATTGCTCATTCATCTGTGAATTGCTAGAACCAGACAGTACACCGTCTCTTGATTAATTCTAGCAGATCAGAACTGAAGCCGCACTATGATCCTACCGCCGTACTGCATTTTCAATAGAGGATTTCAAGCAACTCTAAGTTTACAGAGCCTAATAGTCAAAATTTCTATTATATAATGATAGAATATCTGACGATGCGGCTGCGGTTACTTGTTGAAAAACATAACAAAGAACAATAGTTGGCACTACTAAAGGTTCCAAATAGTTATCAGATATCAATATAGAAATCCCTAAATTTTTTAAACTTATAATATAAAATAAAGAAATTAAATCATCAGTATTCAGGTTACATACATAATTTAAAAATATAATAAGTATAATTCCTAATAATAATAATAAAAAAGATAATAAAATAACCTGTGTGAACCATTTTTGAGATACGTATGAAATATCATTAGAGCTTATTGTGATATATATCAATGACATTATTGCGGCAAGTGTCGATATGTTAATAGATTTCGGTGATATCGTTCCATTCGGGATAACATAATACAAAACCATTCCGACAGAAAGAATAATTATTAAATCAGTTATTATTGAGGCTGTCGGAACGCTTTGTGAGCTGAAAGTTAAATATGATAGTAATAGTGGGGTAAAAATAGGCGCTAAAAAGAGTGAAAGCATCGAGGCAAATGTTGAAAATTGTACCTCACCGTCTGACATTCTTGTCCATACAATTGCACTTCCTGTTGTTGTCGGAACAGCTAATAAAATTGCATAACCTACTTTGGTTCCCCCTGAAACAAATAGATCCACGACCTGTATTCCTACCACTGGTAGAATAAAATATGATGCAATTATGAAAATAACGCTTGGTCTAATATATGATCTATAATTAATTGTGTTTGAATCAATGTCATATAGAGAAGTGAAGACTAAGAACATAACTAATGGAGTTATTAAAAATTGGAGATTAGATCCCAGCTCAGGATATATAGTTCCCGCTAGTACTGCAAAAACAACTATTGCTATATTTTTAACTCGGCGAATTATAAAAAACATTTGCCACATTAAATCTAAGATTGAAGAGTTTGAGCTATTTGATGACTCCAATTCAAAAGATCTTCATCATTATTATATTTGGTTACACATTGTATTCCAAGTGGGAGACCCCCGATTGTGTCTTTGGTCGGGATAGTTATAGTAGGGAGTCCAGAGTGTGTCCATGGTAGATTCATAGTAGGATCTCCCGTAGAATCAATACCCTTGGGTGCGGGACCACAAGCTCCTGGGGCAATCCAAATATCAATATTTTCTTTATTCATATTTTTGTGTATTCTATGTCGAATATCAAACTGACTTTGACGGCCAGCGGAAATTTCTGAGGTTGGAACCCTATATCCTTCTTGTAAAAGTTCCACCATTTGTTCAGAGTATTCCTGTTTGTGACTTTGATACCAATCATGGTGAACCAAAGCCGCTTCTGCAGCCATGAGGCGCTCATGACGAGTATTAATTTCAGATATATCCGAAAATAAAGTGTGCTTTTTTATATTGTATCCGAATTCTCTAAGTAATTCACATTGTGATTTGAAGTATTCGACAGCCTTTGGATCTGCCTGTTCTAGATATGCACCATTTGGAACACCTAGTGTCGGTTTCTTCTCTCTTTCTGGTAAGTAATACCAATCTTCACAAAGCACACTTGCAGCGATATTTGCACCAGCCACATCTTGGGTAAAAAACCCCACGTGGTCAAGTGATTTTGAGAGGGGTATAACACCACTAGCAGACATCCTACCGTAGCTTGGTTTGAAACCTACAATACCACAGAATGCTGCTGGTCTGATAATAGAACCGATCGTCTGTGTACCGAGTGCGAGAGGGCATAGACCAGATGCTACTGCAGCAGCAGATCCGCTACTTGAACCCCCTGGTGTATGATTTAGGTTGTGAGGATTCCTTGTCGGTCCAGGTTCCCAGTAAGCAAATTCTGTTGTTACAGTCTTACCCAGAACAATAGCACCTGCATTTTTAAGTTGTTTGACTACTGTGGCTTCCGGGCCATTTAATAGATCTGTTGGCACTGATGAATTTGCTTTCGTATCAAAATTATTGACATGAATAATATCTTTTATACCTACTGGTAATCCAAAAAGAGGTTTCTTGTCATGAGGACGAATATCATTATTTTTAATTTCTTTAATATTGGATTTTATTCTAGCCCATCTATTTTCTTCAGGTAATAAGGATTTAATATCTGGTTCAATATTTCCTTCTCGGTTTTCGAGTTCTTCAAGATATTGTTCAATCTCAATGTCACCGGTTTGTATTTGTTTTATTTTTTTAGCGAGTTTATTTTCGTGTATCATGATTGTTTGTTTTATATTATGTTTTAACTTGATTCTTCGGTCTATGTCTTTTATCAGTCATCTACAGCTACTCTGGGATCAATTTTTGCATACAAGATATCGACCGCAAAGTTTGCAAAGATCACAAACACAGCTATAACAATAAACACAAACTGTACAACAGGGAAATCTTGATTTAACACAGATTGAACTAATGCATATCCGATCCCCGGCCAGTTGAAGACTGTTTCTATGAGGACTAATCCACCTATTGCCCTAGTCATCGTGGCTGGGTAGATTGTGATAACTGGCAAGCTGGCATGTTTTGCGATGTTAGCCATACGTTCCTTTTGTGGCATACCCGTCATTCGATTATAAAATGAGAAGTCTTCACCCATTGTCTCAACCACACTCGTTCTCATAATTAATGAGGGAATAAATAAATACCGGAGCACAATTGCCATAAATGGCAGGGTATAGTGCCATGCGAAATCGATTGTTAAATAAACATTGTACCAGTTTGATGCGTCGGTAATCGTCTCAGAACTTGCGTGGCCTGCAGTTGGGAAGAGACCGGCCCACCCGGCAAACACAATAAGAAGTACAATAGAAAGGAAGAACTCAGGGAACGATCCGACTCCTATTACTGGAATAAGGCCATACTTGTCGAGTTTACTACCCTTGTAGTATCCAAACAGGGTGCCTAAGAATCCACCCAAGATGTAAGCTACAGTCAGAGCCGGAGCTGCGAGAATAAATGTGTTGAATATACGTGTATTAACATATTCCCAAACGGGAATCTGATATTGTAACGACGTTCCGGCGTTTAATGTGAATATATTCACCAGAAAGCTCCAGTATTGTATGTATAATGGGTCATTTAGCCCCCATCGCTCTTCAAAAGCTTGTATCGCTTCTTCTGAAGCACCACCAACGGTCATCATAGCTGTAATATCTCCTGGCATAAGTCTGAATAAGAGAAAAATGCTGGTTGCACTGACCCATATCATAAACAAAGCCAGAACCGTTCTTTTCATGTAGTATTGAAGCGAACTCATAATTCGACCTCCTCTCCAACCTCGGTTGTATTTGTTTGATGCTCATAACAAAGATGACATGCTACACAGTGATGATTCTCTTTTTCAACGTATTTTGGGGTTGTTTCACAAATATCCATAGCCTCAGGACAGCGGTCCCGGAAACGACATCCCTCACCAATTCCGATGGGATCTCTCGGAGATCCTGTGATGTCAGGACGTCGACGCTCGTAGTTTGGATCTGGAACGGGTATCGAAGATATAAGTGCTTTCGAGTATGGATGTTTGGGTTCAGATAGTATACTCTCAGTAGGAGCAGATTCAACAATACGACCGAGGTACATCACTTTGATCACGTCCGCGACGTAGGAAACAGTAGACACATCGTGAGAAATGTATAACATAGAAATTCCTTTTGTATCTATAAGACTCTTCAACTTCTTCAGGATTGCAGCTTGCGTTGATACATCCAACATCGATACTGGCTCATCAGCCAGTATAACATCTGGATCCAGAACTAACGCCCTAGCTATTGAGACTCGTTGTCGTTCACCCCCACTCAGTTGTTCTGGGAAACGATCTAAATATTTCTCTGCAGGTTTAAGCTCAACCTCTTCGAGAACTCTATGTACTCTCTCTTCTTTGTTATCAATTTTATGTATTTTAAGCGGTTGTTTTAATGTTGATTTGATTGTCTTTTTTGGATCCAACGAATTAAACGGATTTTGAAAGATCATCTGAACGTTTCGTCTAAATTCCTTCCAATCAGATTCAACAAACCCAGCAGTATCTCTACCTTTATACAAAAGTCTTCCACCAGTGTACTCATGGAGACCCATTAGAGTTTTCAATAATGTGGACTTCCCACATCCACTTTCACCGATAATTGCTTTTGACTGATTTTGATGGAGTTTAAATGTAACTCCATCAACAGCCTGAACTTGTGGCTTTTTATTGCGTAGTAATATATCTTTTATACTCTTTTGTTGTTCGAAGTGCTTTTCCAAGTCTTGTAATTCCAGGATTGGTGATTTGGTCGACATAATTTTAATCAGAGGTGTTCTCTATTTTTCTTTGGTTGTTGTTTTTCTCTTTGGCTTTGTACTCTTTGTACGCTGTTTCTCCATGGAAACAACGAATCTTGTGGGGTTTTTTGTCATTACCTCTCACAACGGTCTCACTTGGACGTTCTTTTCGACACTCCTCTGTTGCCCATGGACAGCGATCTACAAAGCTACAATAGTCAGTATCTCCAAGCATTTCCGGTGGATGACCCTCTATGATTTCTAACTCTTGATTTGGGTACCGTATATCTGGAAAAGCGTTCTGGAACATAAGCGCGTACGGATGTCGAGGATTTTGATGAACTTGCTCAACAGTCCCTATTTCTGCCATCTGTCCAGCATGCATTAGCGCCATACTGTCGCACGACTCAAATATTAGACTAATATCATGTGTAACAATTATAGCACTCGTGTCAAAATTTTCACGAAGCGATATTAGATGAGAAAATATTTGATCTTGCATAAGCACATCTAGTGCAGTCGTGGGTTCGTCGGCAATAATTAATTTTGGTTCGAGAAATAGGGCTAATGCAATAATAGCACGCTGTTGCATTCCACCTGAGAATTGATGTGGGTAATCATGGATGCGACTTTGCTGAATCCCAACCATTTCAAACATGCTCTTGAATTTCTTTAGCGCTTCTTCTTTAGAATAATCTGTACTTCTGGCTGCGATATCTATAGCTTGTTTACTTATACGCTTTAGTGGATCAAGACTGTTCATAGAACTTTGCGGTATCCATGAAATTTCATTCCACCTTATGTTTTCATTTAGTTCTTTCTCGGACATTTCATGAATAGCATGCTCTTTGTAGTATACCTCCCCAGACACAATCTTACCGTTGGAATCTAAACCACCCATTAGTGATTTGATTATCGTGCTTTTACCAGAACCAGACTCTCCAGCCAGTCCAAAGTATTCGGATTCATTTACTGTGAAAGAGACATCTGAGGCTGCGGTGATCGCACCACGTTCAGTCTCATATTCGATAGTCAAATTTCGAACATCGAGCAGCGGTTTTTCGGAATCGTTACTCATACTCCAACTCCTGATGTGGTTTCATCATTTTTGGCTAGGTCTTCAAACTTTCGTCCAATCATAAACGTAGATAAGACTGTAAAGCTAATCAGCAATCCTGGGGGCAAAGACCACCACCATGCTTGGGCAATATAACCTGCATCGTATGCATTTCGTATCATTATTCCCCAGCTGGGTACAAATGGATCAGTTACCCCTAAGAATGCCAAACTAGCCTGAACAAGAATCGTATATCCGATTCCCCAAGCAAAAAAGAAAATTGCCATTGGGGCTATGTTCGGCAATATGTTTTCGAAAATGATTCGGGTATCACTTGCACCAGTAGCTTTTGTAGCCTGAATAAATGGATAGTTTTTGATTTGCAATACCTGAGACCGTATAACGCGTGCACTCGACCTCCAAAGCAATAATCCTAATACGATTATTGAGGAATAGAATCCAATTCCAAATATAGCAATAATCACAACTGCTGTGGGAATCACTGGAACAGAGTAAACGAAGTCTGTAACTCTCATTAGGATACTACCAATTATTCCTCCAAAGTATCCTGCAGATACACCAACCAGCAGACCAATGCCTGCCACCATTGTTCCACCAATTGCCCCAACTAAAGCAGTTGGCCCAGCGCCAACTATTATTCGCGATAAGACATCATTTCCCCTATAAGTTGTCCCAAGTGGGTGTTCTAGCGATGGAGGAGCTAACTGCTGAACTTCACCGTTGCTGTATACAGGTGCAGAAGGATCATGAGGAACAATCGCCGGGCCGATGACAGCGACTGTCACAAGTAATGATAAAAACCCGGTGTAGATCCAAATAGATTTTTCCCCGAAAACTATGTTCAGTGTTCTTTTCAATCTATTTGCATACGGATGGTCCATATGCAGCCGATTGGGTAAGTTGCTTATCACTTTTGTTGCTTGTTTTGGCATTTCTTCAGTTTCTCTCGTTCCTAGGTTTACTAAAACGTTTGGATACCTCTATTCGGAAAACATGCAAACAAATAATTGCCTTTAGTTTGTTCTAATTCAATCTAGCAGATCGAAATCATTTAGAAAAAACAAAACCTTTTCTTGCTATTTTTTGCTAATATGGAAGTTATTCAGATATTCACCAGAGGTTTATATAACTAGAAACGGTTGGGTCAAACTGCAGAGACATGAGCGAAATGAGCTCGAAAATAGACCGAAGACAGCTAATGCAAGCAATTGGTGCTGCATCGGCTATAGGACTCGCAGGATGTACAGGGACTGGAGACACCTCCTCCGATGATTTGGGGGAGCGCGTGCCAGAGGTAACCAATGAATACTGGTCAGATTACGGAGGATACACGACAATCCAAGAAAATATGGCCGATACCATTGCCCGTAATCTTGAGGCCATAGGTGTCGATATAAACAACCAAGGAACAGGTATTAATACTCAATTGGATGGAACATACAATGATCAACGAAATTCTGAAATTACCTTTTTTTGGTACACAAACGGATTTTTCCGGCTAGACCCTCAGGAGCAGACTAGATGGTTTTCTGCTGACTATGCAGGTGCGAATGGCCGTGCAAACGTAGCTAATTGGGCCAATTGTGACTACACGGAAGCCGCAGTAGCTCAAGAAAATGCTCAAACAGAAGAAGAGCGTAGAGAATTGGTTTACGAAACCCAAGAAATTTTGTCTGAAGCATGTGCTGCGATCCCAATAACACCAGTCGTGGAAATTGGAGCATGGAGAACTGACGAAATAGAGGCTGGCGGAGTCGACGAAGCAGGAGCAACACGAGTTAATGGTAACTTCTTTATAGAAATTGAGTCAACAACGGATAGAGATCGGATTGAAGTTGGCGTAGATCCGATTATGTTCGAAACACGAAATTTCCCGGCTCAAAGTGCTGGGAATCCCGCTGCTCCGTGGGAGGTTTTGTTGCACTCTCCACTACTTTGGTATGATGAATCATTTAATCTTGATACATATTTGGCTGAAGATTACGAAGTCAGTGAAGATGGGAAAACCATCACATTTGATATTTTGGAAGAAGCAGTATTCCACAATGGAGATCCTGTAACTGCAGAAGATGTTAAATTCACTTTTGAGCAAGTTGTACGAGGATCACAAGAGGGTGTCTATCCAAGACCAAGTCAACCACCATACGAGAGCATTAATATCATCGATGACAAGACGGTCGAGTTTAATTTCGAGGAGTCTTACGTACTCTTTACCACTGCAATAGCACCTCGATGGGGCATCCTACATAAGGAAACGTGGGAAGAAGGGGGCGCAGTAGAATCACCAGGTGAATTCGAATTTGAAGATCCTGTTGGATCTGGTCCTTATCAGTTCGTTGATGATGAGGCAGGAAGTTACATGGAGTGGGAACCATTTGAAGACCATCCAATAGACGTTCCAGATACCAATATTTACTGGAGCGCCTACCGAGATGAAACTACTATGATTGAAGCCTTAGAAGCAAATGACATTCAAGTGGTTCCTGAGATTTCACCAGGTGGTGCTTCTCGAGCACAAGATATGGAAGATGTAGAAGTATACTTTGCAGATGGATTCCTTCCTTTTGCCTTGTACCCACAAGCTAGTTTCGCTCCTGGAAAGTTTGAAGAATTCAGGAAAGCAATTGCTGCGTGTCTTAACAGACAAGAAATGAGTGATATTGCCTACGGTGGCGAAGCCTCAGTCGAGCTTTACTCTAACCACTTCATGGAAAATCATCCCTGGAGAGCACCAGACGAACAACTATATCAAATGACAGACGATCCGACAGGAGATCCGGATACGGCCAGATCGATGCTTGAAGAGGCTGGTTGGGGTTGGGATGGTAATGACAACCTGCATTATCCGCCTGATGCAGATCTTTCACCTGTATGGCCAGAAGGTGAAGAACCATCTGTAGAGGATTTCCCATGTCTCGACGATATATAAACTGGCCGAAAATAGTTTAAGATTAACACGCCCTTGCCCGTAATTTTTGTTTCAACCATGTCGTCAAAAAGTGAGATAACAATTAAACAATTGACCGAATTTGGCTTGATCACATCAAAATCAAACCACAAATACGAGCTTAGTAAAAAATTCAAGAAAGATCTCGAATCACCAGATTTCGTAGACAATCCGGCTCATTCAGATCTTTGGGACAGTCCAAAAGAAAAAAAAATGCTTGAGGTTTGTAAAGCCGATGTAAACTTCATGCATAAAATTTCAGCAGTTAATAATAATACAAAAAATATATCTCTTGAAAAAAAAGTGAAATTGACACTAATGTTAGATGCATTTATTAAACCTAAATTGAAATTCAGTGGTACACCTAGTGCATTTCTCCCAGTAAGAGGAAAACACCTTAGAACCGCACTTAATTTGTTTCCTAGATCGGTGGTTTATGCCTGGCGGGATGAATGCAGTGGTTGTGATTCAATGAAGAACATTTTTGACAGTATTTTCAAAAGAGAACATAAAGGAATTGCATTATTTGCAGTTTATGGAGAAGACTGTGCACCATTATTGGACAAAAATTTTAATATCAATGGAGCACCAACGACTCTATTCTGTTTGAATGGAAATATTGACTCTAGGTTAATTGGTGCCCAAAATAAACAAAGTGTTGAAAATGAAATAAACATGATTGAAAACACAACACAATCGCTTTGACACCGTTTCGACATCGATCAAAGCGGTGATATTCAGCACTCGAACTAGTAGGAAGTGCGTTCGGCGTAGTGTCAGTCAATTACATCGGGTTAGAGGAAGTGTCTGTTTAGACGTAGTGTGAAACAAAACCAAACAGACAATCAGATCCAAGAAGAGCATCTCGTTAATTTTGTCGTTAACAGCCTCAATGAGGAGCTACGAATAAATCTTGGGGTACCGTCCGTTCAGGTACGTACAATCGATGTAGACCGGAAACTCGACGGTCCAGCTGTAGCCGTCGAGTTTCCCTCTCAGGCTATGGTCGATCACACGGCTCCAACCGCTGCTGAATTCGTCTTGAATCGTCTCACCCCAGTTGACGACCGGTATGACGTAGGCGTAATTGTAGGCGTACAGCAGTCTTAAACAGGTGCTATTGTAGAATACTCGATCAAGGTAGACGGCCTTGACGCGCAGGTCAAGGCCATCGAGCAGTTCAAGGAACTCATTGAGGAGTTCACCTGAGGTTTCGCCAGCGACCAGCTGGCGAACCCCTAGCGTGTAGCGTTTGTTGCGCACACGTGCGTACAGTGTCGCATACGCGTAAAATGAAGTTGTCCCACACTTAGCCAGTGAATAGTAGAGGGCTTCTGTCTCGTCTTCATCACCGTAGTAGGGATCGAGGTGGAGGTCGGCGACGACCTCCACCGGTCGATCAGGTAGTGTCTCGATGGTATCCTGTTGGAGCAGCGTGT
>LFFM01003278.1_pt1 | contig 10269 bp, 15 predicted proteins | sample 643131 | NCBI WGS metagenome assembly LFFM01 (sample SAMN03777445, study PRJNA286221) | soda lake metagenome | biome: soda lake; feature: Kulunda steppe; material: water; isolation source: sample Tc-Br brine of Tanatar trona crystallizer | place: Russia: Kulunda steppe | collected 2011-07 | reverse complement strand
GTTAGAAGCGGTCGAAGGTACCCGTCTTCATTCCGTGTGAAGCCAACCGGGACTTCTCCCAACCACTTGCCTTCGCGCCGAGCGCGTTTGATGCCGGAGTTCACACGGCTGATGAGCTTCCGCCGTTCCTCTTCGGCTACAGCTGCGCTGATGTCTGCGATGAGCTTGCCAGTGCCGTCTGGTTTGACGGTGTCGGTCCACCCGTTTGTGATATTCACGATCGTCTCACTATCGGCTGCGACTTCGAAGAACTGCTGATAAATCGTCCCAAGTCGTGCCAACCGAGAGATTTCCCACACAACAACTCGTTCGTACTGACCGTCGTCGATCTCCTCGATGAGATCTTCAAACTGTTCACGCCTGGGGTCGCTACCTGACTGACTGAGGTCTACATACCATTCGATGTTACTAGGCTTTATACCGTTCTGCTCGCACCATTCTGTGATGTCGTCTCGTTGGTGTCGATGTTCCTGCTTGTCGGTGCTGCTTCGGACGTACGCGGCTACTTTCGCGGGATCTCTCATACAGGGCCGAATAAAGGTGAGATACGAATAAAACAGGAAAGTCGTGTACAGTCTGTACACGGTCACCTGACCGTATACAGGCACAATCGCTTCTATCCCTCTTTGCCGTCCAGATTCCGAACCAACTATGCCAGACTGCCGAGAAGCGATTAGGCAGCCTCGAGATCGTCTTCTAAGATCGGAATATCATCCCGTTCGTTAACCTCAATAGATCCTGCGGTAACATCAATATTCAAATCAAACGATTCGGCCGCATTTGAATCAGCACCGAAAGTGAATCCTTGAGGGATGTCCTCTTCAACCGGTTGATCGGCTACCTCTTCAGCGTCAGGAAACATTGGAAGTTCGACTGAGGATCAATCAGAAAAATTCTCCGGGAATGTTCTCTCTCAAAAAGTGTTAACTACTCTGCATAGCCACTATGAGCCATGGATTACGTCAACGGTGAGGACGTAACGGACAATAAGCATCTGGCAGAGGCGATCAACGTAACGCGAGAGGGGAGCGCTCAACCCGGATCTGCTGGTTACGATGAGCCGGACAGTGCAGGGCCGGGACAGACGCTTCGTGATTCGTGCTTCCACGTGGCAATTGAGGAACTCAAAGAAATTCAGTCTGCACCACAGGAGAGTCAAGAAGAAATCGACCGCGTGTTGCGAATGCTCCGAGAGGAACAAAACGCGAACAACGAACGACGCGCTCGTGTTATGGCGGAAGCTCATGAGACTCTACAGGACGTGTGGGTGCCGCCGGAGTAGAGAGTTCCCAGTTGACCCTTTTCACTCTCAATTGGATCCTCACGTTTCACGCCATTTTCAGAGCATCAACGCGTAGCCTATGATTGTGAACAGCACAAAGAACAACAGCATCCACGGTGTAGAATGACGCACCCACGTTGTGAACACTCCCCGAAAATTGGTACTCGCTGACTGCATATGGCTAAAAACCCGTCGGGTATTATTAAGCAACTAGGGTGGGGGAGTTCCCAGGCAAACCGATACACTCATAGAGGCACCGTTATTGTCGATCTGTTTGCGAGAATAGGAGATTTCATCCCTGAAACATCACTCACATCACTCTAAAACCTCGGGGTTCGGGTTTGAATGGATTGACCTCGGTCCTGAATGGATCCTCTTGGTACCTACAGTTCTGGTAGTGCAGATGAAAAACGATTTCTCTTGGCGACGGAAGAAAGCAAAATAATAGGGCCAGTATGAGTGGTTTAGTTGATGAGTTCGGATTCCAGTTACTGCAATTCATCGGGTTGAGTCTCCCCGCTGTAGCTCTCTACATGACTGTATTGACTGAAGTGTTTATGCGGCCGTTTGTTAAGCAAATCCCGAATCTGGAGAGAGAAGGATCCGGAGTGAAGCTGACGCCGGAAAACATGGAGCACCAAACGGTTACGATTACAAATGCGCAATCGACGTACGAATTCATCGCTGCTGAACTCGCGCTTGGTATCTTGACATTTTCCGGGATTCTGGTAATTGGATCTGTCGTCCTCACTTCGAACTTGGTCTTCCTGACCGGTCTAGTTTTTGCTGCTATTGGATACATCATATTCGGGGTTTCACCCTTACTCCTTGCCTTCAAAACAATCCGAGAAGTCTCACAGAAGACGAAAGGAGACACATAGATCGGCTCTTTGTCTCAAGGCTGAGCATTCCCAGCACCGGTGTCTTGATAACCAAGTAGTGACGGGTTTTACACGTCACACGCACCTTTTTCCTCTCAACTCTACTTCACCAGCTTCGTATTGTTCACATAGGATACCAGTGTTCCGTAGAATTATACCTTCACCGTGAATTCGAGCACGTATGCCGCGGCCGCCGCAGTACTCGGATGAGGAACTACTGGAAACGCTTCGAGAGCTCGCTTCGAAACTCGACCGAACTCCGCGGAAGAAAGATATGAATGAGTACGGGTCGCATGCAGCGCGGACGTACCAACTCCGGTTCGGGTCGTGGAATGATGCTGTTCGGGATGCTGGATTCGAACCGCGGCCGAAAGGCGCGGGGTATGGTGAGCGGCCGGATGCGTGCCCGTTGTGCGGGAGTGAACAAACTGGGCTGGATTTCCACCACTGGCGGTACGGCGAGAACGAGCAAGGATGTTACTTATGCCGCGCCTGCCACGACGATGTGCATGCTGGTGATGCCGGGACTGACAATCCTAACTGGCTGCTACTCTGCATCGGTAATCTCGTTGCACTTCACGTCGAACACCACTACGCCGACGAGGGATTCCTCAAAGAAAACACGACTACTGGTGATCTTGATGTATTACGGGTTATCGATCGGTATAACCTGCCGGAGAATCCGGATCTCGTTAAGACAGCGATACAGGTCGGTCGTGACTCGTGACCTGGGGTCTCGGTGAACACGGCACTTACATGTCACAAATGAATATAAATACATACGAACTACGCTATGCCTATTGATCTCCGAGAACACAACCCAGACGACGGAATTGACATTGACCCCGGGACCAATAAAGCCGCGATAATCAAACTCCTGTACCGAGATACGAATCTCGCGTACACACCAGCCGAAATTCAAGACGCACTCGACTTGCCGCGCGGTACGAAGTCGACGACCTTGTCTCGCCTACATGATGACGAGCTGATCGGAAAACCAGTAACGACCTGTACCACGGGTTCGAGCATCGGGATGATCTGAGGCGGTTCGCCCGGAGTCTCGTTCAACTCGACGATATGTTCACTCGGTACCCTGATCCCGGTCTCACCCTGGACGACGTTGAACAGACCGGTGAGGGTACGAAGACAGAACTCCCGCGCGATAGGGGAGACGGACGCCACGCGCCTAGTGAGGACCCGGCACCCAGCGACTGGGTAGCAGACGCTGGCACGGATGAGGATCAAAACGAGGAGCAGTAAGGTTACTCTGAGATAATATATTACTACCCGTAAAGTCGTACTGTCTCGATCACACTTGCTCAGGATTGACCCCGTACAAGTGCGGTCGCTGTAGTGCATTAGCGATCGTTTTCCTTGTACAATCAAGTTTTTCAGCTGCGGCTGACTGACTCATGTCTCCGCGAGCTACACGACGGAGCGCCTCTCTCACATCAGTGTAGTTGTCGTCGGGTTTCAGAGTCCCTGCTTCGCTAGTGCAACCAATCGGCGGACGACCACCATTCCATTCGATTCCGGCGAGGAGTTCTTCCCCAGAGAGTTCGTCGATGCTGCCAGTGTTCGGATCCTGCGCCTGATCGTCTTCGGTGTCGGGTTCGGTGTCTGGCTCTGGCTCGGTAGTTCCAGTGCTGTCTCCATCGCGTTCCTCTGTCGTGTCGTCCTGCTCGTGGGATTCTGTCTTGTCGGAGTCCGCCTCTGTGTCAATGTTGAGCGCCCGGCGCTGCCCATCGGAAAGCGCATCGAATATAGTGTCTCCACGGATTGTGAGTCCATCGTTGAAACCGATCACGTGAGTGTTCTGATGCACAGCATACTCGATGGCTCGCGGCGGGATTATATTGAGATTCGGGGTAATGAGACGAGTACACGTCTCCGTCTCAATAGCTTCGGTCACATCGTCGGACCACTCTCTCGCCACCCACAACATATACTCGCTGGATTTCCGCGTTGCTCTGACGATGTCGTATGCGTTGTTCGTCTCCTTGAAATGATATGTAACGTCTTGGATCTCTTCACGGTCAAGCCGCGGTATTACCTCAATCGCCTCTTCCGTGTAATGGATCCATTCGGTTTGTTCATGAGGGATGAGTAGGACCGCATCTGGGGCTGGCGTCCCGTCAATTGACTCTCGATTTTTCGTACTCAGGGTGTTTTGTGTTACTATTGTTTCCATATGTCGACATAGGGTTTTTACACACATACGTCTGGTGGGTGTGTACTTACACTCCGAGTTTCTAAGCCCGCGAAAAACTTTTTCAGCGATTCTGAGGCGGTAACTGGTAGTATTTTCGTGCGTAAATACTCAATAAATTTTCCGTAGGTGCCTAGGGGTATAGACGGGTGATAGGATTCACCCCTTATTTACACAACGTGTACGCTTACTATGATTGACTCATTTTTCTCCGATCCTATACAACTATAGGAACTATATTTGTAGCTCAGTCTTCCTCGCTGGCGAGGGTACCTTTGATCATTGGTCTGACAACGATCGCGGAGCTAATGAGCAGGATCACGAGGGTAAGGGTGATGAGTCCGGCAGGAAGTATCAAGTTCGGATCGGTATTCTGCATGAACACCCATGTAATGCCGGCAGCTGCGACGGTGAGTAGGAACATAGCGAGTAGAATGTTTTTGAATACAGTGATGAGGTATTCTGGCCGGATTGACCCGGTATTCACGTCTCGGATCATGAGTTGTAGAATGATGAAGAGGAGTCCGAGAAGTAACCGATGATTTCGAGAAGACCGATTGCGTGGCTTGCGGTGTCTGTCATTATGTCGCTGTGATACGTGCGTTCCGTATAGAATCACTGGAATACTGATTTCCCCAAGTGTTGAACAGTTCCTTCGGTAGGAATTGCTAACTTTTCAGGATAATATGGGGTCGATATGGCGGAGAATCAAGCAATAATGTACGTCGTACTGGTTGTTCTGGTGATTCTCCTGGCGATAGGGTTCTATGTAGCGTACGATGCATTCTTTAGTTGGTTGTGTAGTGGTGCTGGCGATAGTTTGACGGCCTGTAATTAACGGTGGACGAGAGTGACACGTGTATTGATAATGTTTGAACGCTACGTGCAGGTTAAGTGATGCTCGCAGCAGTTTCCGTCGTTCTTTCCGCTCTCGCAGCACTCTTCGCGTATCTGTCTTGGCGATGGTATTCGATTGATGATGAATTAGCACGGCGGGAGAAAATCGACAACCGGCTTTCTCGGCTCTACACGAATATAAAATACGAACCGGAGCCCGATCCCCCGACGCCTGACACGTCTTCTTCGGCAGTTCACCAGTTACTCGAACAACAGCAACGTTCCCCTATCCCCGAGTTCTTAGAAACAGATCGGTACACTGCGAAGGTTGGGAATGTGATCGTTTCTGAGCTTAATGGTGTCCGTTACGGATTACGGAAGGCTATCCGCGGTGAATTTGAGGGTGAGACGTTGATTGAGATTGATTTCACTGAAACAACGATGAGGGCCAGTGTGAGTGAACTCCCATCAGATATACAGCGTGTCCGAAGGTTCGACCTTGAGGAATACTCTATTGACCCAGATTCGGTTTCAATGCACCAAGATGACGGGATTCTCGGGGTGACGATTACATCAGCAGATCCAGATACGGTTGCAGAGTCGGTGAATAATTTTCTCGCTGATATTGGTGAACAGTTCGGGACAGAATAGTCTACGGGGCAGGTTGACATTACGTCAAGGCCGGACTTCGGTTCTATAACCGGACACCTGAGAGTCTGTATGGTACGAGCCTACAAATGTGACCAGTACGTCGATTTTCACGAAGGCGAACCGGCAATTACGCTGAGCCCCTCTCTTCGACATGACGAAGCAGGTTATTTGAATCGCTACTTGGTGGTGCAGGTGGGCCTGGGGAGTCGCTTGATCTGTGAGGGCTTGACTGTCTGCAGTCGATCGATTTGGACGATCGCAAGCACGAATTGCTGGCTGATGTCGACAACAAGGACCGATTGTTTGATGACATGAATCCGTACCCGGGTTTGGAGAGTAACACTCCAGCGTTCGAGTGATCCCCAGACTTGTGATGCCCTGTGTGTGCGACGATTGCCAAAGGACTAATTGTCTCTCATAAAATCGGGAAATCAGGGGTCGGGCCATCTTCATCCATGAACCGTTGCTTAACATCTTCACGGATGTACACCCCGTACGGATCGGTATCGATGAGGTACTGGAGTGAAGGCAGGTAATGGATGCAGTCCCCGCGAACGAAGGTGGCGTAGCCGGGTGCGATCGGGTCTGGAAAGCGGATCTCTTTCTGCAATGCGGAAGAATACCTGTTGAGAGCATTGAGGGTTGTGCGGATCATTTTAGCTATCGATGGCCATAGTGGTGCCGTTCCGTTATCGGAGATGTCTTCTTCGTTCCAGGCGTCGAAATGGCTGAGTATAGTGTCGTCTTTACTGACGCTGAGTCCGTCGCTCCCACGGAAAATCACGTCAACAGAATCACCGTAATGGACGATCGAATTCCGTGCTTCGCGGACTCTAAGGAAATGTTCTGCTTCGTCAGCGAAGAACTCCGCCAGGTGTTCGGGTAGTTTTCGTTCTTCTCTTAGGTACTCAACTTCAGCTGGTTCACCACCCGTTGTGAGAACACCTTTGAAATCGCCGGGGAGTTGTTGTTTTTCGTCGATTTCGATGTGTCCCCATGTGTTTTTGATCACGTCGTACAGCGTTTCATACATACTTCTGCATGTGGTGATGATGTACTCAATTTCGCTACGGACGAATCGGTCAGGGTTGAATGACGCGGATTGGTAGAGATGGTCGAAAAGTCCGATCTTTGCGATACTGGTGGATAGGTGTCGAACGTCGGTGAGAAGGTACTCTGTGAGAGTCGTGACGTTTGTGAAGAGTGCTCGTTGGGTATAAAAATCGAAGAACGGGTAGTACGTGTCTCGCCAGTCTGCTGCCTCTGTGCCGAAATATTTGTTTTGCTCTGGGTAGCCTTTCATCCGCTGGAGTTCGTTGTCGTGGACGATCCAGAAGTACCAGTCGGATAACTCCCCCCATTCCTCGTCTTGTTCACCATCGTGTTCAGGATCGTAGACCGGGATGAGCGGGACTTGCGGTCCTTCATAGTCATCACGGATGTGATGTAACTTCCCCATCTCTGATCTGGGGAAAGAGTCGCGGGTCATGTGCTGGGCTTGGAAATGAAGTTACATAATCGTAGGAGTTGTTCTGCGAGTTCGGTTTTACGACTAAACAATGATTGCTCGATAACACTGCCTCAAAGGCGTTTCAGGAACCGGGGGATCTGAAACACACACTTACCTTATTAGTCCAAACGTTCTATTCAATATTGTTAGCAAGTGACTCAGAACGATGCCGAAAACAACTACCACAACAGTCACGCAGAACAGCGAAGGGCAATACCAAGTGACCGTGCCCAAAGCGCTCGCAGACGCAATGGATATTGCTGAAGAGAAAGTCGAGTGGAGTGTAGCTAGCTCCGGAAAGTTGGAAATGGAAGTAGTCGATGAGTGATTTTGCTGGAGTCCGGTTTTAGGATCCCGCCCTGAAGCTAATACCAAGATATGGCGTTGTTTGAGGACCATTACGAAACCAATAACAGAGACCTCGTACTCTTCCGCTTCCGTGAGTTCGGATACGTATCGCTGAGTCTCGGCACGACAAACGCACATATTGAACGGCATCGCGGGTACACCTGGTTCGGGATCCAGCTCCCGTTCACACGGTCAGCAATCGGGCGTACGGGAGAACTGGTGAAGCGCACGAGGTGGTTCGAATCACAGACACTGAAGAAACCGATCTGGAGCAGGTGGAAGTTCCATGACCGGATGCTGACACCACACACCAGAACTCGTTCACACCGAACTCCGCAGAACTGGGAAGGAGTTCGTAGCGTACTGCAGCGACTGCGAGCAACTACTCACTGCGTACATTGATTTCCGTGTCGAAATTGCTCACATCGAAACCGAACCGGATCCAGTACTGGGATCATTCCAACGAGGACCATGACCATGAACGAATACACTACGGTCGGGTACACGCGACTGTCGCAGACATCCGATACCAGTATCGCCAATCAGAAACAGAACATTCGGGAGTACTGCGACGAGCATAACCTCGAACTCGAACGGATCTACGACGACGGGCAGCAAGCAAGCGGGTGGAGTGGATCCCGGGAAGAGTACCAGGAACTCAAACAACGCATTCGAGATGACGAAACGCTTGACGCTGTCATCTTGAACGACAAGCGCCGGATCGCCTGGGACATCGACGAAGTGATGAGACTCATCCCGGATTTCCGTGAGTACAACGTCGAACTCCACACCGTCCGGGACGGCCAGTTGGATCTCCGTGATCCGATGCAAGCCGCGATCGAAATCCTGCAAGCAGCAGCGGCGCACCGCGAACAGTTGGAAGAGATCGAGAAGGCGGTAGAAGTAACCAAAGCTCGCCAGGAAGAGGGGTATTGGACGGGAGAAGCCCCGTACGGACTCCGGTTTGGTGTTGTCGAAGAACATGGGAAACGGCTTACACCGGATCCGGGCGAGTGGCGAGACGTAGAGCGTGTGATGGCGCTCCGGGATGACGGGCTATCGTACCGGGAGATTGAGGACGAAACCGGTGTGCCTTACGCGACGTGTTACCGGATCGTACAGCGGCGAGACGTGTACAAACAGGCCCGTAAACGTGCAAATCGGCATGGGATTCACATCCCAGAGCGTAGCGATATGGACGGCGACACTGCCGACGGGACAGGGCTATGAGATTACTCAGACACCACCCAGACACGTACACCGCAACCAGTACCGACTTCTTTGTTAACACTACTGTTGAGATTGCTCTTTTTCGTGTTCTAAGAGTTCGTTTATTTCAGCGAGTGTTTGCCTGGCAAACGCAACAGTCCCAGTGACGTGAATTTTTGATGGGATGACTTCATCACCCCTGCTTATACTGTCTTGACAAAGTGCGTATTCCTGTTCGATTACACTTGCAGAGAAGGCAATTCGATCCCGGACACGGCTAAGTTCCTCGATGGAGATTGATCTATGGTGTGACTGAATTTGATTGTCCGAAGTGCCTGCTCTATGTTGGTTGTGTTCGTTATCCCCGCTTTGAATTTCCCGGTCGTCGTCGCCTTTAGAATCGGATTCTATCCTTGACTCAATCTTGCGATCTCGCAAAGCTTCGAGGAAAGCTGCATCCTCTGATCCTATTATTGAGACGTATGCACGGCTGACAGATTCACCACTCGGAAGCCTTTTCGAAGCAATCTCCGCAATATGTGCATCCGTTAGACCCGGATTCTCCACAATTGCATCAATAATCGCACGCTGCTTCTCAGTTAATGCCTTATACCACTGCCGTAATGTCTCTTCACCTACGCTACCACCGGACTTAGAACAGTCAGGAGACTCGCCAGAGTCGGCGTTCGTATCTACGCCTGTGTCTGTCTGAGTTAGTGTGGTTTGCTCGTTGTTCATTTCTGGAACGTATTGTCCGTCACAGGTATCGGAGTGACGAGTTATAGTGTCGTCCGGAGCGGCAGACAAAAACGATCGCTGACTCGTGACAGGTCGATCAACAGGCGTATTGCCCGTATCACTAGCATTATTTTGATCTGCTGTACTCCCCCTACTGTTGCTTCCGTTCTTGCCGGTATATTTCTCGGTGAGTCTCGTATCAACCTTGTCAAGAAGGCCGCGATCGATAATGTCGATTATTTCTTGCTCGCTGAGTTCTCGTTCAATCACGTCAACAACGCCGTCAGCGTCTTCGAGTTGTTTCCGTAGCGCGTTGAAAACGTCTTCATGGTTATCAACGACCTGGGATGGGTAGGATTGTGCGGCCCCGACACGTGTGGCAATAGAGACTGCAGGTTCGTCCGGGTGTTCAAGCGTAGCGATGATTATGGCTTGTTGTTTCGAGGTTAAGTCTGCAAGACTCGGACTCGATTCATCGTCAGCGTCGGTGTTTTTCGGTTGATCGTTACTGCTATTAGGGTCGCGGGTTGTATCCGTGTTTGCTGTCATGATTGGCAGCCCGGGTCTGCGGGTGTCCTAGCACCCGTGACTCGTTTCGATGGAG
>LFFM01003277.1_pt1 | contig 10269 bp, 7 predicted proteins | sample 643131 | NCBI WGS metagenome assembly LFFM01 (sample SAMN03777445, study PRJNA286221) | soda lake metagenome | biome: soda lake; feature: Kulunda steppe; material: water; isolation source: sample Tc-Br brine of Tanatar trona crystallizer | place: Russia: Kulunda steppe | collected 2011-07 | reverse complement strand
CTCGGCGATGGAACGCTGCTCGACCGCCCCTATCCGGAATCGGTATTCGACGGCGGCTTTGAGCCGTCGACCGATTGATACCGCGAAACCTGAAACCACCTGTTGAGTCACGGCCGGCTGTGGATCGCTTCCACAGCCGGTCGTCGTAGTTTGGGGCACCCGGTCTCGTGTCGAACTTCCAATTGGTACCGCCGCAGGGGGAGGTTTTGACGGAGACAACACGGTCCAATCACCAACAGGAGGCGTTGTTATGCCCAGATTTGTGACCGCCCTGTACGACGACGTTCAGCAGGCACAGCAGGCGACGGAGGCATTGCAGGACGCCGGATTTCATTCGCCGGATATTCAACTCATCGACGAGATGCGAGAAGCGGAGGGGTTTTTCGACCGGCTATTTCTCGATGAAAATGGAGGAGGTAAGCGCGACGACGGAGATATCCGTGTCATGGGGATTTCACCGGAGGACATCGGCGACTACCGGGCGCGCATCCACCGCGGTGGTGCACTTGTGATCGCGATGTGCGACGGGGCTCGTATCGACGACGCCGTCGCCATCCTGGAGGGCTTTGATGGCGTCGAAATTCAGACTCCCGACAAGCGAGCCTCCGAGGCCCGCCAGAAAAAACGGGGCGACATCGAGCCCGGACAAGCCGAAGAGCGGCGTTCCAACAAGTGGTTTCACGTCGTCGACATCGAACAAGAAGATCCGGACAAGGGCGCTCGTTCACACGCCGTCCATGTGCGCCCGCGCTCCGACATCGACCACCAGCCAAGCAATGAGATGCCGGGGGCCACATCGAAGTCGCCATTTCCGGAATTTGAGCGGGAATGCCGCGTCCACTACAGCGAATATCTGGCGGATAGCGGACGCGGTTTCGACGACTACGAATTGGCCTATCGCTACGGGCTTGCGCTGGCGGAAAATCGAAGCCTTGCGGCCGGCGACTGGGACCGTCTACGAGACCATGCCCGCCGGGGGTGGGAGGACCATGTCGACCGCCCCTGGGAGCCGTACGAGGAGGCGGTGCGCTTTGGGTGGCGGGCGATGCGCCGGCGCAAGCGGAGTCGACGTCAATTCGGCTCGCAGTAGCCGGTCTGCACACCGGTTCGCTCACCGGAGTGGGTTTGCTCTCCGGTGGCGAGCATCCGGCAGTCGCCGAGAAGGTCCATTGTCGTGTAGTAGATGTTGGAGGGCACCTGCTGGAAATCAAACCAGGCGTCGGTCTCCACCTCGTAGAACTGAAGGCTTGATGCGCCCTCGTACAAAATCGTATCCGAGGGCACCACCTCGAGTACCGGTCCCGGCGATGGATCGCGGTTGTACTGGTGTTCGAATTCGTCGGATTCCGGATCGAACACAAAGGCGATGGTCTCGTCGGGCAATACACTGAATTCTTCGTCGTCGTATTGCTCGGTGTAGATGTGGAGCATCAACTGTTGGGCCTCTTCGAGCCACACCAGGTCAAGGGATGCCCCGTGCATGAGGTGATCGAGGTTCCACACTTCTTCGGCCTCGCCGTTTTCGAAATCGTAGCGAACGACGGTGGTCTCGTAATTGGTGACGTCGTCGAAAAATTCATCGTCGTCGGGCTGGTCGGCAGCCGGTGCCTTGTTGGGATAGGCGACGATGATGTCGCCGTCCGGGGCCTGCTCGACGGTGAAGTCCGACGAGACCTCGTTGTGGGGAAGCTCCGTCGACGACAGCTGTGACCACTCCAGAGCTTGCGGGTCAAAGACCTGACCGACGATGCGGACCGGCTCCTGACTGGTTCCGTGGGTAAAGCTCAGAGCAATGACCCGACCGTCGTCGAGCAACTTGACGTGGCGATATCCGGCGTTCATCTCCGGAAGCGGGGTCCACTCCAGGTCGTCTTTGGAGAAATACTTTACGGAGGTCTTGTTGTCGCCGTCGCCATCGCGTCCACCGACGACGATCACCGAGCCTTCGGCGAGTTGGACGATCGACGGGTCGCGGCGGATATCGTCGAGATCGGTGGCTTCGACTTCCACGCGGTCTTCCGCAAAATTAAAGACCTCCCAGCTGTGGGCGCCGCTGGCGCCGCCGCCCTCCAGGTAGTAGCTGCCGCCGAAGAGCAGGGCCCGTTCGTCGTCGAGGATCACGGTATCGTGGTTGTAGCGGTCGATGCTCAGATCGGCGCCATCGACGAATTCGCTGCATTCCCACTGTTCGGTTTCGCACTGCGGGATCTGGGGATCTTCGGCGTTGTCGATTTCTTCCTGGTGTTGGTTCTGCGCTTCGGCATCCGGATCGTCGGAACAACCGGTGACCAACGTCAGGACCAGGACCAACGCGGTGGCCATCGAGAGCGGCAATTTCGGCGGGCGGTGTCGCATTAGCATCTACTCCACGTGCGATTCGTTTTTGGGGGTACAAAGGGCGAGGGCAGCCGAGCGGCAGATATACCCGTTTGGAGCGGCCATTTCAATCGCTGGAGGTGACGACGATGGCCGTTTTATTGCGGCGAGCACCGGTATGTTGACTGCAATATGCCTCGATTCGGCAGCCGACGCAGGCGGCCCGAACGGGACCGGGATAGATGGGCGGTGCGGGGGAACGAGCAGGTTAGCCGGTGTAATAGCAGGTCACCTCGAGCTGTTCGGACTCCGCGGTCTCCGGGTTGCAGTCGGTGGAGATTTCGGCGTCGTCATCGCCGTCGTCGTTGGCCACGACCTGGTAGGTCACAGCGTTGTTCAGGTCGGCATCGGGGATGTCGTGCGAAAACGTCAGGGTCACCAGCGACCCCGGAGCAATCGGTTCATCGAGGATCTTCGTCTGCAGTTCTTCGCCGCTGGTCGCGTTGTACAGTTGGACCGGAAGACCGGCGGGGATGGCCCGGAGTCCTTGATTTTCGACAGTGACCTCAAAATCGAGGCCGCCGAGGCAAGTCTGGGGGTCGGTCTGGATGGAGCTGACGACGACATCCGGGGCATTTAGCGGCACTTCTCCCTGGCGATTGGCGCGAAAGGTGTTGTGGGTCAGCCACCAATCGTCGATGAGCGACGGCAGTGAGCCATCGTCGTTGATATTTTCGATGGAGTAGGCGTGCTGATTCCAGATCGAACGGGTGTGGACCCACAATTCGTTGGGATCTTCGTAGACGTAGATGCCACTTCGCTCTTCGTAGGAGTCATCGGGGTCCCAGGCATCGCAGTTACGGGACTGGTCGTTGGCGCCGACGACGATCTCGGAGCGTCTGTTTTCGTCGACGTCGACGACAATCGGGTACTCGATGCGGGTTCCGGTGGAGTTTTGGGTGCGCAGTTGGACATCGCCGTCGTAGCCGTCGTAGACGCGCAGGTAGCACTCGTCGTTGTAGACCACGGAAGCCCGACCGTTGCCCTGGAAGTCGAAGACCGACGAGCCGGTGGCTTCCGAGGAGTCCTGAGTCTGTTGGTACCAGCGCACGAAAATGTCGCCGACCTCCGGGTCGTCCTGGTCGAATTCATCGAGCAGGTCGGCATCGATCTGCTCTGGCTCGTCGTCGTCTCCGAAGCTGGGTCGATAAAAGTCGAAGACCGTATACAGGCTGTCGCCGGCGACGCCGACTTCGGGCCGGCCATCTCCGGAATAGTCGGCAACCGTGGGAGCACCTCCCCGACTCAGCGACCCCTCGGGCGACAAAATTGGTTGAGTCCGCAGGCTGTCGTCGTCTTCACAGGCCTGGCCGGTGGGATCGACGCCGCACCACAGCTTCCCGGTATCGCCCTCGAGTACGCGGAGTTCGCCACCGGCGAAGATGACGACTTCCGGCTCTCCATTACCGCTGATGTCGGCGACGGCCGGGTAGCCGTCGGCACCGTCGGTATTTTCCCACAACTCCGTCAATTCGACGTCGGGCCAGTCATCGCCGCTATCATCCCAGTCGATGGTCCAGGCATTGCGGCCGGTGACCAATTCGTGCTGGCCGTCGCCGAGGAGGTCAGCGGCGATGGTGACGCCGCCGTAGTAGCTTCCGGAACTTCCGTATTCATTGGCGTCGCCGCCTTCATTGGAGACGACGCGGCCCTCACTGTCGATGATGGCGGCGCCGGCCATCACCTCTGCCGTCGACGGATCGCCGTTGAGGTTGGCGACGCCGATGGCGCCGGTGTTGTAGCGAAAGTCGACGTAGTCGCCGTCCTCGTCGTGAGACCGCCAGACAGTCTCGCCGTCGCCGTCGGTGGCCACGATGTAGGAGTCGCCGGAGCAACATCCGGTGCCGTGGTGGCTGACATAGATGATCTCAAGACGACCGTCGCCGGTGACGTCGCCGAGCGCCGGGTTCGAGCGCCAGTGTCCGCCCCACTTGTCGTTGGACGGGTCGTGTTCGATGCGCTCCATCTCCTGGCCCTGGTTGTCGAGGATGACCACATCGCCTTCGCGCATGGTGATCGTCACCACATTGGTCTCTCCATCGCCGGTGACGTCGCCGACGACAGGCGTCGCCGTGGTGTCGTCTTCCGTCCAGGCCCACTTTTCGGTGATTTCCATCTCCTCGAATTGTCCCTCCTCGGAACACTCGATATCGTCGGGGAATTGGTCGGGCACGCACTGACCGATGACCGGCTCGCAGTACTCGTCGAAACCGCAGTCCGTAAACTCCTGGCAGTCCTCGCCGGGGGTGACACAATTTCCGTACAGGCACAGATCGCCGGCCGAACAGCACTCGTCGAAGTCGTCGCCGCAAAGCGGCCGATCTTCCCCACAATCAGGGGCGCATTCGCCGTGGGGGCCACAGACCGGCTCATCGCCCTCACAGCACAGTTCGCCCTCGAATCCGCAGACATTGCCCGTGCATTCCGGTTGACAGGTCTCGACGGTCTCGCAGTCGTCGCCGTTGTCACAGGACTCGACTTCGCGACATACTTCGCCGTCACCGCAGCACTCCTGATTTTGTCCGCAGCGGACCTCCGATGGACAGACGCAGCTCTGGAATTCGCATTCGGCGCCGGGGGCGCAGTCGTCGTCGTTCTCACAGACACACTGACCGTCGTCGCATTCGTCGCCGGGACAGGATTGTGGTTCCAGCCACTGACTGCCGTCATCACTGCAGCGCTCGATGTCGTCGCCGGCACACCGTTGTTCGCCGGGCTCACACTGCTGAAGTAGGCATACCTGGTGGCCGTCGTCGGTTCCGCAGTAGGTGCCATCCTCGCAATCGCTGTCATCGCTGCAGGGGGTGCACTCGCGATCCGGACAGTCCTCGGAGGCATGCTGGAGATCGGATTCACAACCGACGCAGCCGACGGCGAATAGGACGCCGAGGGCCGACGATACGACCAGTAAACGCAGTGTGGTGGACAAAACAGTCTCCCGGTCCGGAGCCGGACCATCTCAAAATTTATTCGGCGATAGCGGGACCGCCGCCGACGCAGTGACCGTCGGAAATATTCGCTACAATTGCCTCTGATGATAGCAGTAGCGTCAGCGCGCAACAATGCTGGACGCCCTCATGTCAGCCGGGGATCTCGACAACATCGCAAGTTCATCATCTCCAGCAATTCCCGCCGTGACCACTACAACATGTTGCGACGCCGCGATCCGAGGTAGGGGGAGGGCGCGATGTTGGTGCTATTTCGATAAACGCAGTCCTTTTGATTACCCGGGAACTATTACACAATAGCGCCACCGGTCGTGGAATCTCTCTCGGTGGTGAGCATGGGTATGGTCGAAGTTGCAGTGGTGCTAATTGTGGTGGGGACCATCGCCGGCGGTGGTGCTCTTGTCGTCATGGAGGTGATGTTTCGGCGCAGCGAGGCCGGGAAGCGATGGCGCCAACTCGTCGATCTGGAAGGGCGGGTCGATGACGTCGTTCGCGGTATCACGTCTCAGATCGATGACAGTAAAAAACAGCTCCGAGATGTGGCCGATACCTACGAAAATGCCTATATTCGTCGCATTATTCGGCGGCGCCCGATTCGCGATCTGAAGCCCTATCTATCGGTCAGTATGTCCTGGTCGGCGCTGGAACGGGCGGGGATCACCAATCTTGAGAAGTTTATGGCCTTTCGCGGCAATTTTGAGCAGATTCGTGGCATTGGCGAAAGCAGGGGGCAGGGACTGCGAAGCGCCCGGCGAAAGTTGTCGGCGGAGTTGGCGGACTCCACACTTCCCATGCCCACGATTCGGCCACCGGGGACGTTGGAGTTCGACGTTGTGGCGGCGGCGATACAGGCCGCCGAATTGGTCTACCGAATCGAGCCCGATTGTCGAGAGCTCCAACGGCAACTGGATGACCACCGCGACCGGCGTCGGTCGGCGGTCGGCGTGCGCTGGCAATTTATTTTCGGCGACGCCATGGTGCTGGAGCGGAATCTCGAAGACTGCATCGAGGCTTTACAGCCCGTCCAACAACAGGCCTCGGCGGTCGCCGAAGACGCCCAAGAGCTCGGTGGAGCCTTCGGTGGTTTCGATGCTCTGCGCAGCGCCTACCAGGAGTCCGAAGACCAGGTAAAGTCGCTGCTCGACTCCGCCACTCGGCGCGGTGTCCGCGGAAGTCTTCGAGCCGTTGGCGCGGCGGCAATGCGGGCCGCCGAGGGCTTTGACGACGAGGAGGATTTCTGCGACCGGGGCCTGGAGCCGCTGATCGAGGAGTTGGGCTACGACTTTCGGCGCGAACACACCATCAATCGCCGCATCGGAAGTAGTGACAAGACACTGTACGTCGACTTCCTGTTGCTCGACCGCAGCGGCAAGAAAGTGGCCGTGCTGGAGGCCAAGCGCAATATCCGCACCGACAATCAACTCGACGATGCCAGCCAGCAGGGACTTTCGTACGCCCTCTTCGAGCAGGTCACACCGGTGCTGGTGGCGGCCCCGCAGGGATTGTGGGTATACCGGCGAAGCGGTCAGCAACTGGAGTTTCAACAGGAGTACGAGATCGAAGAAGCCTACCAGCGCGCCGGCCAATTGCGACGGCAGATCGATGACCTCGCCGGTCGGGCCACGTCGCCGAATAGGACAACCGCAAAGCATACGAGTCACAGAGAGGGAAGGTGATGCACAAACATCAACATCCAACGGTGGGACGGATTGCCACCGCCGTCGGCGCCGTGATGATCGTGGTATCCATTGTCGTCGGTCAGGTCTTCGATATTCCGGGCGTGGTCTTCCACAACGTCCTCCAGATCGGTGGCTTTGCCGCAATGGTCGTGGGGACATTGATGACCGCCGGCTTTTTCAGTGGCGCCGACGACGGTGAGTAAACCGCGAAGGGGCTAAAGACGTATTGGAACCGCGAAGGGGCCAAAGAGGCAAAGGAAGGTCAAAGGCGAAATGGGACCAAGATTTTGCATGAGTTTCTGTGATAGCCCCAGGCGACCTGAGCGTTAGCGGTGGAGCCTGGGGGCACAACCGCGAAGGGGCTAAAGACGTATTGGAACCGCAAAGGGGCCAAAGAGGCAAAGGAAGGTCAAAGGCGAAATGGGACCAAGATTTTGCATGAGTTTCTGTGATAGCCCCAGGCGACCTGAGCGTTAGCGGTGGAGCCTGGGGGCATATCTGCAGGGATTCGCGATGATGCCCGATCGTGTTTAGATTTCATCGGTGGTCGCAGTTCGGTTCGTGGAGCACGGGGACAGATCGGGGTGTCGATTCCGATGCCGGCGGCCGGTGTATTGGAGTAGATTACAACGGGGGGATGCCATGCATGTGGTCTCGAAGGTCGTCGTTTATTGTCTTGTTGTCGGGTTGTTCGGGGGACTGTCGTCGGTGACGGCCGTCGCCGGGCAAAACACGAATACGCCAGGAGTGGAAACCGACGAAAGCGAGGCCGATAGACCGGTTCGCGCCCAGCGGCAGCGGCTGGGGCCATCGCCGTCGGGTGCCAAGAGCCCCTACCGGCATCTGCGCGACCATCGCGGGTTTTTCCGATTGTCACCGGTCGTCGCAATTCCCGGAATCTTCGGCGATATTGATGTCGGGGATAATGGCGGAGCCGTCGATGCCGACCCGCTTGGAAATCTTCAAAATATCGACCTCACACTGGGGGCGGCCGTTGAAGTCGGGTATCGAAATTTCAGTATCACCGGTGATTTTCGATATTTCGACGTAGCCAGCGACCAAATCGATGTCGACAACGACGCCCGTGTGGGCCTGGAGCAATTCGTCAGCAATGTCACCGCCAACTGGCGGTACCAACCGGTGGGGTTTTTGACCGTCGGTCCGGTGGCCGGTATTCGCCACGTTCACACCCGGGCCGGCGTCAGTGCCACCGGAAATGACCGCGACACTAGTACCGAACACTGGCTCGATCCCATCGTCGGTCTCAGTGGTCGGTTGTCGTTTCTCGCTGACCGAGTCTTCATTCCTTTCTACGGCGATGTCGGCGGTGTCGGAATCGGTTCCGAGCTGACCTGGCAGGCTTATGGCGGCGTCGGCCTGGCGCTAAATCGCACCGAATTGGAGCTCGGTGTTCGCGCGCTGTACATCGATTACGACGGCCAGCAAGTCGACTACGATGTGCTGCAGGCCGGCCCGACGCTGACAACGACGTTCCGGTTCTGAGAAGCGGTCAACAAAGACTTCCGTCGGCATTCGCCGGCTGATTTGCCCGCTATCTTTGCGCTCAATCCTCGACTTATCCTCCGGGTAGGCCTTCGTTTGATCGCTTCGATAGCAAACAAATCATCTCGCCGAGCCTCGGTCCGCTTTTTTTGACCGCTTCTGAGGCTGAGTCCTCTGGCATAGGTCACAAAAACGTTCGAATACCAATGAGCACTGCTGCGGCGAGGACGATGAATCCCATGACGCGTCGGACCGTGGAGCGGTTCCAGCGGATGGCGCCCAGGTAAGAGCCGAGAAGGGCTCCGCTTACGACGGCGGCGACAAGTGGAAGCACAGCAGTCCAGTCGGGGGCGTAGTGGTGGAGGTGTCCGCCCAGTCCGGCGATGGAATTGATCAGGACGAATACGACCGCCGTGCCGGCGGCCTCTTTGGCGTCGCCCAGGCCGAGGATCACGATCAGGGGCCCGATAAAGATACCACCGCCGATACCGACCATCCCCGACAACAACCCGATACTGGCCCCGAGTCCGACGGCGATGGCGAGGCTGAACGCGTGATTCCAGTCCCGTTGCACCTTCTTGTCGGACCATAGAAATACGCGGGCCGCCACCAGTAACAAGACGGCGATCAGCAACGGGTAAAAGAGTTCGGCGTCGATCGACAGCCGCCCGCCCAGATAGGCCATGGGAGCCGAGGTTCCAACGATGGGGGCGATGAGCCTTAATCGGCCGTGGCCGGCGCGGATGAAGTTGACGGTCGCGATGAGCGATACGACGACGTTGAGCGTCAGGCTCACCGGCGGAATGGCCCGGTGACTGGCGCCAACGACGGCCAACAGCGCCGTATAGGACGTACCACCACCGAGTCCCACCGACGAGTAGACGGTGGCCACGCCAAAAAATAAGAGCGCCAGAAATGCCGGGGATATGAGTAGTTCTTCCACGGCCCAAATTTAACGCGTTTCGGGTAGTCTCGGTCAACCGGTTCAAGGGAGCGTTGGCGGCGCGAGGCCGGATGGGGCTGCGGTTGTCACGACGTGTGGTTGGTATGTTGTCAAACTTTGCTCCCCACCGGCGCGAGGCCGGATGGGGCCGCTGAATTGGGGACGTTGGGAGGGTATGTGATCAAACTTTGCTCCCCACCGGCGCGAGGCCGGATGGGGCCGCAGTACGTAGCGGGCGAAAGACCCCACCGGCGCGAGGCCGGATGGGGCCGCAGTACGTAGCGGGCGAAAGCGGGCGAAAGACCCCACCGGCGCGAGGCCGGATGGGGCCGAAGTACGTAGCGGGCGAAAGAGGGCGAAAGACCCCACCGGCGCGAGGCCGGATGGGGCCGAAGTACGTAGCGGGCGAAAGAGGGCGAAAGACCCCACCGGTTTTAGGCCGGTGGTGAAGGAGTTTGAAAACATAGCGCCCGCGGCCTTGGCAGTCTCGGTCAAGCCACGCCGAAGTGCGCGGAAGCGTCCTCGCTGTCGGTATCCTCGGTGGCTCCGTCGTCGCCGTCTTCGTCGAGTTCGACCTGTGGGGTCGGCAGGTCCAACTCTTCGGCGGCGTACACCACTTCGTATTTGATGGAATTGGCGGTCTCCGGGGGAACTGCGTCGCATAGAAGCCGCACGGCTCGCTCCACAGAGGTTTTGCCCAGGTTCTCGACGGTCAGATGCTGGTCCTGGAAGGTGATGTGGCCGCTCAAATTCGGGTCGTTGGCCAGCACTTCTTCTACTCGATCGCCGAGGGCGGTGCGGGCGACGTCGGCGACGCGGG
>LFFM01003276.1_pt1 | contig 10271 bp, 4 predicted proteins | sample 643131 | NCBI WGS metagenome assembly LFFM01 (sample SAMN03777445, study PRJNA286221) | soda lake metagenome | biome: soda lake; feature: Kulunda steppe; material: water; isolation source: sample Tc-Br brine of Tanatar trona crystallizer | place: Russia: Kulunda steppe | collected 2011-07 | reverse complement strand
CAGGCCGGTGACCAAGCCGAAGCGCTGCAGGGGTGGGGCGAGCGCCAGGGCCAGGACCCCGAAACCGGCGGCCGTGGTCGCGGCACTCCCCAGTAAGGCCCCGCCGGTTCCCGTCACCGTCGCGGTGAGGGCCGCGCCGAGGTCTGCCCGTCGTTCCTTTTCGGCGACGAATCGCTCGCCGACGTGGATACTGTAGTCGACGCCGAGCCCGATCGCGAGGCTCGTGATGACTGCCGTCTCGCTGTTGAACGGGATCTCGAGCAGCGCCATCGTGCCGAGCAACCAGGCCAGCGCGGCCACGACGGGTGCCAGGGTGACGAACCCGAGGGTCAGCGCCCGGTGACGGACCCAGTAGAGGATCGTTAGGAACGCGAGGATGACGACCAGCGTGACCGCGAACGCTTGTGTCAGTGTCTCGAGCAACGCATCCTGGACGACGGCCGTGATGACGGGTCCGCCGGTTGCGACGGCCGTCACGGGCGCGTTTTCGGCGATATCGCTCGCGAAGGCGCGGGTGTCGCCGGCGACCGACTGGCTGGAGGCGTCTCCACGGACGTCGACGATCAGGCGGGCTGAGTCGTACTCGCCCTCGTCGGTCCGCTCGAGGACGGTCGCCGCGGCGTCTTCGTCGGCCTCGAAGAGCACGTCGTACAGTCCCGCGAGGTCCTCGTCGGGGACGTCGTCGTCACTGCTTCGGCGTTCCTCGAGGGCCTCGGCCACGGTGTCGTTGTCCGCGGCGACGTCTTCGATGACCGAGAGCGGGCCCTCGACGGCGGCCATGCCGTCTGACTGGCGGGTGATCGTGCTGTTTTCGTCGACGGAGTCGCGGGCGTCTTCGATGGCCCGGAGGGTGTCCGGATCGGTAACCCCGCCACCGTCGTCACGTAACAGTATCTGTACCTGTGAGTCGGCGTCTCGGTCCTGGAAGTTGTCAGCCAGATACTCGGCGTCGTCGGCGATGGTGTAGGTCCCCGCGGCGAGGGGCCCGGGTAGGGATTTCGCCCAGTCGGGGGCGTCCTGTGGGAGGAAATCGGCTTCGTTGAACTCCGTGTCGATCCCAGTCGCGCCGTACGCGCCAGCCCCGGCGACGAGGAACGCGACGATGACGACGGCGACGGGGGCTCGACGGGAGAGGGCGACCCCACTCGAGAGGACGCTATTGATCGGGCCGGGGGTCACACCGAACGGTGGCTTCGCTCGATTTCTCCCGAACCGGTTCTCGAGCAGGCTATCGACTTCGACTTTCAGGGCGGGGACGAACAAGCCGAAGGCGACGAAGGTGGCCAGAATGCCACCGGCGCTGAGGACGGCGAAGTCCTGAATCGCGGGGAGCGGACTGACGACGTTCGAAAGGAAGCCGATACCCGTCGAGAAGGTCGCTGCGGCAAGGGCGAGGACGACGCCGCCGAACCCGAGGATCATTCCCCCGCGGATGCCACGGACGCCGCCATCGGCTTGTGGTTCTGCCCCTCCCTTTCCACTCCCTCCCTCCGAAAGCGTCCCCGCTCGAGCCTCCCGATACCGCATCACGACGTGTAACGCGTAGTCGATAGAGAGCCCGATCAGGAGGAACGGAACGGCGATCAGCAGCTGGCTGGTGGGGATCTCCAGCCAGCCGATGAGCCCCGCGAGCCAGGCCATGACGACGCCGATCCCGAAGAGGCCGATGAGCACGTCGACGACGTCACGGTAGGTCACGCCGAGGACGAATAACACGAGGACGAGCGCGACAGGCGTGATGATGGCGAAACTATCGCCGACGGCGTTTTCGGAGGCCTCGTCGGTGATCCCCTGGCCGAAGACGAATCCGTCCTCGAATCGGTCGTCGAACAGCGCGGCAACGGCGACCTGAGCATCGTACGCCGCCTGTGGTTCCTCGTCATCGCCCGTCTCGTCCACCTGGAACATGAAGACGATGCGTGATTCGGCCTGTGTCTCACCGGGTTCGTACGACTGTGGGAGGAAGTCGATCGGATCCTCTCCTTGGGTATCCCCGTCGGGATCGAGCAGCTCTTCGAGCAACTCTTCGACGTCGTCAGCCGAACGATTCTCGAGCGCCTCGATCTTCTCCTCGAGGGTTGGCGCGCTCGTGTCGGGTGGGCCGTTTGCCTCCTCGGCGCGGTCCTCGAAGACGGCCCCTGTACCTACGACGTTCTCGAGGCCGACGAAGCCATCGTCGCCCAGGGTGTCGTTGATCGAGTCGTTCCCGCGGGCGTCCTGTTGTAACTCGAGACCGTCGAGCAAGGAGTCCCTGGTGAGGACGTCTGGATCGCCGCCGTTGTCGCCTACGGCAGGATCGCGAATGACGATCTGGGTGACGACCCGATCGTCGGTGTTGTAGCGGTCGTCGATGTACTCGAGGGCATCTGTCTCCGCGGAGTCGGTTTCGAACTCGCCGATGCCGGCGTCCTCGGGTTCGTTGATGACGAAGCCCGCGATCATGCCGGCGGTGAGCACCAGCACGAGCAAAATTACCAGTTTGCTCCGGCCAACCACGATGGAGGCGTAGCGACTCGAGCGGTCCGTCGCCATCTACGTTCCACCCCGGCCGGGAGCCGGTGGCGTGCTCGTCGGTGCAGGCTGTCCTTCACCACCAACGCCACGGCCCCATACCCAAATCCGACCGTTCGTCAACACACTCATTGACCCGTATCGGAGGGGAACGATTATATCGCTTTGGATAGAATCGACATACGCATAATCCATATCCTATTATGAATGCCGATACCGACCGTGAACGCGGTGTCCTCTCCCCAGCTGATCGGGCCTTTCTTCTCGGCGAGCGCGACCTCGAGCATCCCCAATCGCGACGGAACGCTCGGGCGCGCATTCGCCAGCGAGTCCACGACGCGATGCTCGATTTTGACCTGCTGTTACACACGCTCTCGAACGACGACCGCCAGCAGATCTTCGACGAGGTCCACACCGACGAGGCCTTCCTCGACGCGTTGCGGGCGATGCTAGCCTTCACCTACGTTGGCACGGCCGAACAGGGGATGGCATTCGAGGAGGTCCTCCTCCCCGCCGTCCGAAGCTCAGAGGGGGCAATGGCGGCGAAAACACAGGGTGAAAACGTCGACGTCGAGGTCACCTTCGAGGTGGAAACGACGCCCGTCAATTCACTGGAGGGAGTGGCGGCCCGCCTCGAGACCGGATCGCCGGTCACCCCGCGAGAACTCTTTTCGCTCATCATGGAGGGCAGTCACGACCCAGCACAGTACGACGAAATTACCCTCTTGACTGGCGACCCGGGCGTTGGCTCCCAACCCGGTGACGAGCAGTTCCTCGAGCGTCTCGCGAGCTATCTGGACGCGGATCTCGAGGTCGAGAGTGAGACGCGTGCCGTGTTGTACCCCTGATTCTCGGTGTCTGGATTTCCACGGCTGTGGAACACCGCAATCCGTGACGAAACACCTAACTCGCCCGACCGAATACGGCCGGGCATGCACTCGGCCAACACCATCGGCGTGTCTCACGTTCGCAGTGTGTGGCCTCGAGCAGCCGTTTTTGTAGGGGCGCTTTTGCCCCACTAACAGCCCCGTTTCGACGGATGTATTGTACCGGACTTGAATAGACCACACAACGACCAGTGTGACAAATGACGCCGACACACTCCCAACCGAGACGACCGCGGACAGCACGCCGCCCATGGAGGGCGATGAACAGATGAAACACGAGACTGCACACGCACTCGAGGGCACCTACGACCCCGAGACGATCGAATCGACCTGGCAGGACGCCTGGGTCGAGGCGGCAACCTACGCCTACGGTGGTGAGGCCGGCCAGGACCCGAATACGACGTACGCCATCGACACGCCACCACCGACGGTGTCCGGGAGTCTGCACATGGGTCACCTCTATGGCCATACACTCCAGGACTTTGCAGCCCGGTTTCAGCGGATGGCGAACGGTGACGTGCTCTTTCCGTTCGGCTACGACGACAACGGCATCGCGAGCGAGCGCCTGACCGAACAGGACCTCGACATTCGTCACCAAGATTACGAACGACAAGCGTTCCAGGAGCTCTGTCGAGAGGTCTGTCAGGAGTACGAGGCGGAGTTCACCGAGAAGATGCAGTCACTCGGTACCTCCATCGACTGGGACCACACCTACAAGACGATCGAACCACGTGTCCAGCGGATCTCACAGCTCTCGTTCGTCGATCTCTACGAACAGGGTCGGGAGTACCGCAAGAAGGCCCCGGCGATCTGGTGTCCCGAGTGTGAAACCGCCATCTCACAGGTCGAGACCGAAGACGACGAGCGCCAGTCACACTTCAACGACATCGCGTTCGAACTCGCCGGCTCGAACCCACCACGCGAGGACTTCGTCATCTCCACGACCCGGCCGGAACTCATCCCGGCCTGTGTCGCGGTCTTCGTCCATCCCGACGATGACGACAACCGCGACCTCGTCGGCGAAACCGCCCGTATCCCGATCTTCGGCCACGAGGTGCCGATCATCGAAGACGAGCGGGTCGACATGGAGAAAGGCAGCGGAATCGTCATGTGCTGTACCTTCGGTGATCAGAACGACATCGAGTGGTACCAGGCCCACGGCCTCCCGCTTCGCGTTGCAATCGACGAAACGGCGACGATGACCGACCTCGCTGGCGACTACGAGGGCATGCACACCGAAACGGCCCGGGAAGCCATCGTCGAAGACCTCGAGGAAACCGGACACCTTCGGGACCGACGCGAGATCGTCCACGACGTCGGCGTCCACGAACGCTGTGACACGCCCGTCGAGTACCGGGTTTCGAAGCAGTGGTACATCAACGTCCTCGACCACAAAGACGCCTACCTCGAGGCCGGCGAGGCCATGGACTGGTACCCCGAGAAGATGTTTACCAGGTACCGCCACTGGATCGAGGGCCTCGAGTGGGACTGGCTCATCTCCCGCCAGCGTGACTCGGGGATTCCGTTCCCCGTCTGGTACTGCAGCGAGTGTGACACCGAGGTCTTGGCCGAAAAGGCCGACCTGCCTGTCGACCCGCTTTCCGATGAGCCGCCAGTCGACACGTGTGCAGCGTGTGGGCACGACGAGTTCGAACCCGAAGAGGACGTCTTCGACACCTGGGCGACATCGTCGCTGACGCCGCTGATCAACGCCGGGTGGGACTGGAACGAGGAGACTCAGGACTTCGAGATGGCCAACCCAGAACTCTATCCGTTCGACCTGCGTCCACAGGGTCACGACATCATCTCGTTCTGGTTGTTCCACACCATCGTCAAGTGCTACGAACACACGGGTGAGGTCCCCTTCGACGCGACGCTGATCAACGGCCACGTGCTCGATGAGAACCGGGAGAAGATGTCCAAATCCCGTGGCAACGTCGTCGAACCGGCGGCCGTCCTCGAGGAGTACCCCGTCGACGCCGTCCGATTCTGGGCGGCCAGCGCCGCCGTCGGTGACGACTTCCCGTTCCAGGAACAGGATATCGTCGCGGGAGAGAAACTCCTGCGGAAACTCTGGAACGCCTCGAAGCTGATCGACACGCTGGCTCCTCGGGATCCACCGGAACCCGACGAACTCGAGCCGATCGACCGGTGGCTCCTGGCCGAACTCGACGACGCCATCGACACACTGACGGCTCACTTCGAGGCTTACGAGTTCGCCAAAGCGCGCAACCAGCTCCGGACGTTCTTCTGGAATACGTTCTGTGATGACTACCTCGAGATCGCGAAAACGCGTGACGACAGCCCCTCGACGCAGTATGCCCTGCGGACGGCCCACCGGACCTTCTTGCTCCTCTGGGCTCCCATCATGCCCCACGTCACCGAAGAGATCTGGCAGACGGTGTACGGCGAGGGCCGCCCCGACGCCTTCGAGAGCATCCACACCAAGGCCTGGCCGGCACCACGAGGCTACGAGGCCGACCTCGAGGCGGGCGAGACGGCGATGGAGGTCATCTCCGCGCTCCGGCGATACAAGAGCGAACGGCAACTCCCGCTCAACGAACCGCTCGAGTCCGTGGCCGTCCACGGTCCCATTTCCGGCTTCGAAACGGCGATCCAGGACGTGACCCACGTCCAGGACCTCGAGGTGCTCGAGGAACCACCGGAGATCACGACCGAGATCGCCTCGATCGACCTCGAGTACGCTACGCTCGGGCCGAAGTACGGGGCCAAAGTCGGCGAGATCGACGCCGCGATCGACGCCGGCGAGTTCGAGATCACTGACGACGGGCTTGCGGTTGCGGGCGAGACCCTCGCAGACGACCTCTTCGAGGTCGAATACGAGCGAACCTACTCCGGCTCGGGAACGATGACCGAAACCGAGTCGGCGGTCGTGATCGTCGACGACGCGGCCTGAACACGGGCCGCAGTGGTCGACGGCACCCGAGTAAAACGATCGATTGTGAGAGACGGCGTCCGCATCTTCCGGCGATAGTCCTTTAATAGTCGGCGCACCCAGAGTACGTCGATGACTGATTCCGTCGCGTCTGTCGGCTTTCTGCTCGACGACGCCCAACCGCCGGACCCCGACCAACGGGCTGCACTCGAGGCGAGTGACCGGCTCGGGGTCTCACTCGAGGAGTGTTCCCCTGGGCAGTTGCTTGGGATCGACGACGCCCCCGACTGGGACGTGCTCTGGTGGCACCGCGGCCGACCGATCGACGACCTCCAGTGGCTCTCGGACGCCCGGCCAACGATCGAGGACCACCTGGAGGGTGGCGGTGGTCTCTTGCTTTCGGGGCGGGCGCTTGAGGCCATCGAGCCCCTGGGAATCGATCCCGTCGGCCCAGCGCCGTACCTCCACGAAGGGCCGACGGGGCTGCTCTGTAAGTCACTCTATCACGACCACGCGCTGTTCGATGGATTCGACGACCTCCGGATTCAGACGGCTGCACACCCAGTGCCGGGTGAGGAAGCCCGATACGGTCCAGTGTTGCCCGAACGCGGCGAAGTGCTCGCGAGCGCCCTGTATCCGCACGACGAGGCACCCGATCAGGTCACCACGGTCGGCTGGCGGGTTGGCGCAGGCAGCGTCCTCGGCCTCGGAGCTGGGATTCGGTTCGTTGACGAGGGTCCCGAACACGTCGTGGATAACCGTGACCGACTCGTCCGAAATGCCCTGTCGATGCTCGCGACCGAGGGACTGGCACTCGAGGGGCGACCGAAATCCATCGATGGGTTGACAGCGGCCCGCGACCGCCTGGGACCTGATCCACACGTCCCGCGATATCACCTCACGCCACCAGCGAACTGGCTCAACGACCCTAATGGGTTGATCGAATACGAGGGGACCTACCACGCCTTCTATCAGTACAATCCCGGCGGGCCGTATCACAACTCGATTCACTGGGGCCACGCCGTCAGTGAGGACCTGGTCACCTGGTCCGACCGACCGGTTGCGCTCGCCCCGGACCCTGATGGCCCGGACCGTGACGGCTGCTGGTCCGGCTGTGCAGTCGACGCGGGGGAGACTCGTCTGCTCTACACCGGTGGCCGCGGCATGCGACAACTGCCGTGTCTGGCCACGGCGACGGACGACACCCTCGATAGGTTCGAGAAGGCAGAAGCGAACCCGATCATCGACGAGGCTCCCACAGAGCCCCACCTCCGCTCGAGCGAGCACTGGGATGCCGAGTTCCGTGACCACTGTCTGCTCGAGTTCGATGGCGTCTGGCACCACTTCATCGGCTCCGGCGTCGAAGACGGCGGCGGAACGACACTGGTCTATACCTGTCCCGATGACGACCTGACGGAGTGGACCTACCGCGGCCCCATTATGACCGGAGAGCCGGAACGTGACGGCGGCATGTGGGAATGTCCGGAGATTCTCACCTTCGAGGACGCCGACCTCATGCACATCTCGAACTACCGTGCGGTCCGGTACTACCTCGGCCAGTACGATCCCGAGAGCTATCAGTTCGACTCGGACTCGACCGGACTCCTCGATCACGGCTGCTGGTACGCGCCCCAGTCGCTCGACGATGGCGACCGCTGGCTCACCTGGGGCTGGATCAAAGAAGACCGTGACGAACACGCACAGTGGGACGCTGGCTGGTCCGGGGCACTGTCGGTGCCTCGCGTGATCGACCTCGACGACCACGGTCAACTCCGACAGCGCCCTGCAGCCGAACTCGAGGACCTCCGCGGTCGAACGCTCTGCAGTCAGACCGGGACGGCCCGCCTCACAGACGAGACGCGGACACTCGAGGCTGGTGGTCGACACCTCGAACTCGAGACGACGATCCGCCTCGACGACGCGGACGCCTTCGAACTGACCCTGTGTGAAACGCCGGACGGGGCGGAACGGACGCCGATTCGCTACACGAACGGGAACGAACTCATCGTCGACCGGGCACACGCGAGTCTCGACGAACGAACCGCAGGCGAGCCGGTTAGCATGCCGATTACGCCGATCGACGAACCGCTTTCCATCCGGCTCTTTCTCGATGGCTCGACGCTCGAGATTTTCGCCAACGAGCGCCACTGCCTGACGACACGGCTCTACCCGACCCGCGAGGATGCGACTGGGATCTCGATCGCAGCGATCGGTGGCACGGCGATTCTCGAGTCCCTCGAGGCCTGGGAACTCGGCTCGATCTGGACGGCGTAAGTTATACTGTCGGCTGTCAGTCTTTCAAGAATCCCGTCCACCCCGGTGGGGCGGATCTTCACACAGTTACAGCCGACAGTATTATGACTGATACTCTCCCCGCTGGTGGTCCCCCTCCTCGGCCGTGTACGACTCGAGTGTGGGTGGAAGTGGTTCCGTCGGCAGTGGAATATGCCCGTGGTCGAGCACGTCGAGGAAGCGGGTTTTCGTCCCCTCGAGGACGAGACGAGCCGTCGGAGCGAGCGTCCCGCCGAATTTCTCCTGTTGGGCGGCCGGTGGTAACGCGGCGACGTCGTCCAGTGAGAGCCCCCGGAGGTCGTAGTAGTTGAAGAAACTGCTGACCAGTACCTCCTCGTCGTGGGCGAACGCGAGCCACGAATAGGTCTGAAACGGTGCCGAAGCCGGATTCGTCAGGACCAGCCCGGACCCGTTGAGTGGCTCGTACGCCCCTCGCAGTGAGTCGGCGACGAAGCCATAGAGGGCGTCGTATCCTTCGAGTCCCGGCGCGAAGGTGTGTTCGTGACTCGAGATGAAGAGGTAATACTGGCCGTCGGCAACGACGATGTGTGGCCGCTCGAGTTCCTGGTTCATTCCCACCCCCTCGAGTAGCGGGTCCTCGAGTTCCCACTCGGTTGGGTCACCCGTCCGGGAGGTCGCAATGCCGATGCTACCGTTGAACTCGAGGTTGGCCGGCGCTTCGTCGTACGGTGCGTTGGCTGGGTCCGGAATCGGCGTGTTCGCCTCGAACAGGAGACACGTCTCACCCGTCTCGGGATCCTCGAAAAACCACGGATCGCGGAACGTGTATATCATGCCCCGTGACTGGTCTTCTCGTTCGTATCGGTCGCCATCGGGCTCGAGGAGAATCTCGTGTTCGAACGGGCCGGTGATCGTGACGCCGTCAGTGGTGTCAATCGTCCCACCGGCACCGACGGCGATCCGCTGGGTATACGTGAGTTCCGTTTCCCCGCGGGTTCCGGAGGCGGTGTAGTAGAGGTAGAGCGTGCCGTCATCGTCGTACAGCGCCGACCCGGCCCACTGCCGGGAGCCGAACGCCTCGCCCCCGTCGAACGCGCGGCCCCCGCAAGTCCAGGTGCGCCCATCTCGAGAGTAGAAGTAGCGGATCGTGGCGACGTCGTGGCGTTTGCCCGGTAGCAACTCGGCAGGGGCGGTAAGGGAAAAGAGAACCCGGTAACCATCGATTACCGCGATCGAGCCGTCCCGATTCCGGAGGAGCCAGGTATCCCAGATGTGGAGGTCTTCAGCCATCGGTTCGTCAGGTGGGTAGACGATCGGTGCGGTCGCCGACGGTTCGCGGGCGAGTGTTTCGGCGTGCTCGCGTGTCCACCGTGGCGTCGTTCGTACTGGTGCTGGCTCAGGGGTCATACCCGTTCTCGAGCGAGCGAGTGAAAAATCGTTGTGGTTGCGGTGACGATTCCCAGCGTGAGTGGCATGTCCTCGGGGATGTTCGTTTCCACGCTGGCGACCCCTCTTTGCTGAAAATCCTGTTTCGTATGTGGAATTAAAACCTTCAAAATACACTGAAAATCCTAATATAAGGATATTACTTTCAGCTAGTTGGGTGTAAATGACCTATTGATTGTGGATACAAAATATTTAACTCAGTTCGGGGCAAGTCTTCACCTGTGCTCCGCTGAAGCTGGTCTGCGTACGGTTGTTGGCTTATGTCGTGTAGGTCGAGT
>LFFM01003275.1_pt1 | contig 10271 bp, 9 predicted proteins | sample 643131 | NCBI WGS metagenome assembly LFFM01 (sample SAMN03777445, study PRJNA286221) | soda lake metagenome | biome: soda lake; feature: Kulunda steppe; material: water; isolation source: sample Tc-Br brine of Tanatar trona crystallizer | place: Russia: Kulunda steppe | collected 2011-07 | reverse complement strand
TTCGTACCGCTAACTGCGTCAAACAGACGTGCGCTCTGGTGGTGTAGTCCGGCCAATCATATTGCCCTCTCACGGCAATGACCTGGGTTCGAATCCCAGCCGGAGCATCCTTTTCCCCACGCCGTCTTGCGGTTCTGGTCTGTGACCAACAGGTGATCTCACCAAATGCTCAGACCAAGAAAGTCAGAAGGATTCACACACCCCGACGCCATCTTGCGATTTGGGGATTTGCCCCACCTATGGGCTTCGGAGGACCCAATCACAAATCAGTTGCAGTCTAGCGATTTCGGAATTTGGTCGAGAATAGCCGATAATCAGGACTCCCGCCGAAACCACATGAAGGGAGCGCAATGATGAACGACCTCGACGAATACCCAATAACGACCCAAAACTCAGAGTCGTTTCTCAATCAGCGGCAGTTACTCGACTATCGATCCGAACGAGAAGACTGTCTCCGCTGGCTCCTGACGTACGGAAAACACCCCAAGAAAGCGGAAGGGTACGCGAAAGGAACCATCAAACCTCGGTCGTATCGGATGGATCGATTCTACAGATTCGTTTGGGATCAGGAAGGAGGATACACAGTCAATCTCACGCATGAACATGCCGATTCGTGGATGGACCATCTTGCTCACCGCGACGTCAGCGCGACTCACAAGACCAACTGCCAGAAGTCCTTGAAGATGCTGTACAAGTGGTTACACCATGAGCGAGGGCGATCCGAGTGGTCACCGGATATCACGTTCTCAGCAGATAGCAGCACAAATCCTCGTGATTACCTCACGAGAGATGAACGACATGCGATCCGCGATGCCGCGTTAGAACACGGGTCGATTCCATCGTACAACAACTTGGTTCCGGCTGAGCGAGATCGCTGGCGACAGTATCTCGCCCAACGGTTTGGGAAGCCAAAGTCAGCAGTCACACCTGACGACTGGGATCGAGCGAACGGATGGAAGATTCCGTCGCTCGTGTGGACAAGCCTCGATGCCGGACTACGGCCGATAGAGGTGAAACGATCCAAAATCTCGTGGGTCGATACAGACAACAGCGTTCTCAGAATCCCGAAAGAGGAGAGTTCAAAGAATCGGGATCATTGGGTGGTCGGTCTCCGCGATCGAACAGCAGATATTCTGCAGAAATGGTGTGAGCAACGACGGACAATTTCGGCGTACGACGATACTGACGCCATTTGGCTGACTCAGAAGGATAATCCGTGGGGTGTGTCGTCGCTCCGCTCCCTCCTCCATCGGCTCTGTGAGACTGCTGGTATCGAAACGGATAATCGACAAATGAGTTGGTATACGATTCGTCACTCAGTTGGGACCTATATGACTAGAGAGGAGGATCTTGCGGCAGCTCAGACACAACTCCGACACAAGAGCCCGGAGACCACTATGAAATATGATCAGACGCCGATTGAGGACCGACAAGATGCCTTAGACCGCATGGGATAATCAACTGAGCATCATTACATCATTTCGGAAGCTTCCTGCTTGAGCTCAGGAAGTGGGTGGACGTACCGGTCTGCCGACTTGATGCTATTTTGTCGAAGCTTTTCTGCAACTATGCGTAGGTCTGTGTATTCGTGATAGACGTACGTGCCGATCGAATGTCTGAATGAATACCATACTAGCTTTCGGCCGCGTGGTTCGATATCTGACTCCTCGATTAGATTCCTGAGGAGGTCGTTGAGGGTCCCTGATCCATACGGATTCCCCTTCCGAGTGAGCCAGACCTCCCTCCGACCGTCATATTTCTCAATGTTTTCTCGTTGTGCGAGCCACTTTTCGAGTGCCGTCGCGGATTCATCGGATAGTGGTTCTTTCCATGCCGATTCGTTTTTTGGAGCCTCTCCCTTAGGGATATATATCGTTCGTGTTTCCGGATCGTACCAGTCAACTTTCATTCTGCCGACGAGGTCTGGCCGCCATCCACAGCCTCTCGTGGTTCGAATGAGCGATGGAATTTTCCAATCACAGTTGACCCTATCCCAATCGTCAGGAGTGACCTCAGCTTTTGGTTTCCCAAGTTCCTGAGCGAGGTGAGCTTTCCAACGGTCTCGTTCTTCGGGAGAGATGTTGTTGTAAGAGGGGATAGATTTGTATGTGAGCGTTGTTTGCCAGAGTTCACTGAGCTCTGACCGTCTAAATGGGTCCGCGTGGTCTGTTGCCCTCCCGTCAGAAAATGTTACGTCGGGTTCCCAGTCCATATTTTGAAAGTCAAACCAATTCCGCATTACGTCGATAAACTTCCGCTTGCTGCCTTTGGAAAACCTGCCACCGTCTATTCGTCGGAACGAATCGTCTGCGAGTCCATCAGCCAACGTGTTCGCATTATTTGTTGTGAAGTCCGTAGTAGCTCCCTCCTTTTCCCAAACCCGTTTCATCAGCTGATGAAATCGAGGGATTTTGACTTTCACTGTGTTCTTGGGGTATCCGATCTCCTTCTTTGGGTCCTTTCCTTGCTCTTCGAGGTATGTCGCAAAATGCTGAAGATTTGACATATATATCTCCCACTGTAGCTCGTTGAGGAGATTAATGCGTTCTTTTGGCAGACCGACGTCCTTCGCTTGGCTACTCATCACTCCACCCCCTCGTGAGTGCTGATGCAGCAGTAGGTCGCAGATCTTTCGCGTAGGTTTGATATACAGAGACAAGCCCGAGGAGATCATTGTTTGTTTGATGTGGTTCGATCATTGGTCGAATCAAACAGGCATATGAAACTGCTACTTATAAAGGTCTGCCCTACAAAGCCCGTGGATGTTTACTGAATAATGGAGTAGATTGAGATAATTGTAGTTACAGGACTTTTTTGGGCGGAGAAACCCATTTGTCGGTAGATGACGAAGTATTCGATTCCTGGGTTATGATTACTGATTTGGTATCTTATCGGAAATAGATTTCAGAAAATAGCTATAATGATCAATGAAATAGCAGAAACCGAACTATAGCATATGTAGGTTAGCTTTTGAGAGATTTCCCCTACATTCTTGACGTCATTAATGCTGCTACCACCTCATTACCTTCCGTTCGTGGCTAGGCGAAATAGGTCGTTCCGGGTCTGTTGAAGTCAATTTATAAGATATAGTACCGTCTGAAACAGCTAGTCGCTAAAGAGTACGTATTGGTCACCATGTTTTGAGTCCGAGCTTCTGATCAATACACCGTGCTGTACCGATTGATACCTAAGTCTCCTATATTGTTCATAGATGTTTTGAGATCTAAGACACTCATGTTGACTCCAAGGGTAGCAGTGGAATAGTTGAACAACAGTCCAAACCACAAAAAAGTCTCGTTGGTAATGAAAGTCTCAGCTCCCAAGTAAGATTTGGGCTCAATGAATTCGGCTTCGTAACGTTCGCAGACCGAGTCGAAAAGTTCGTCCTGATCCTGTACTCTGAATTCGAAACCCTGAGATAGAATAAAAGTAGTTTTGAGAAAGGCGCTGGCGGCTTTTGACCGCCATTGTGGTGTGAACGTCCCAGAGTTGGGTGCCCAACGGTCGCGGAGAGTGACAAGCCGTGCGCGGCGTCTGAGCAACAACCAACACCCGCCTCACGTTCAGTGACAAGAAACAAATAAATCAAGCCGAGGGGCGACTGACCGACAAGCCTTACGTACACTCGACCGAGGTAAATTATCCAATCACCTACTATACCAACAAACATCTTTGGACGAAATCCGGTGGTATAGACCCGACAGAACCATGATGAAAAAGATTTTAAGCGGTTCCCAGGGTTCCTAACCACCTCAGCACCCGTGGTTAGCAACCAGCCGTGAGCGGGCCGCGAGAGCATATATCCGCGCGCTTCCGCGGGGGATGCCGCGCACTTTCTCGGGGGGTGCGTAGGGGTTTTTCGGGAGTGTGATTTCACACCCAGTCCGGACAAAACCCCCTGCAAAACCTTATGATGCAGATAGCGATAGCCCTAATCGAAAATGACACAAACAGCACTCACAAGCTTTGAAAGTACTGAAGACACGACCACTCACGACCGTGACGCCGGGAACGAAAACGAAGCAGACGACGCGGATGGGCTTCGAGTTGAAGTGATAGCGACCGGGCGCAGCAACAACTACAACGACAACATCGACGCGCTCACCGGCGCGACACACATCAACGACGCAGACGCCTATCGGATCCCGCGGCACGAGACCAGAGCGGACGGGTTCGCAGACCTCGCAGCCCCGAAAGAGGACCCCGTCGAGTTCGAACATGAGAACGGGGTCGAGACCAGGGTACACGCACTCCCAGTGACGGTCGGCGCGCATGCCGATCCCATCAACGACCGCATTGGAGAAATTATCAGAGACGCCGCGCGTGAAGGGTTCGATGATGTCGTCTGCGTCGAACTCGCACACTTGGGGCGCGACACGGCCGAAATCGCCGACCGGGTCGCCACACTGATTTACTCGGGGACGTACATTGTTACGTCCGAGCTGAAGCTCAATCCTGACGAGCACGACGCCGGCAGTGTACGTGATCTAATCCGCGCAATCGGTTCATCGGGATACTCGATCATCCCAACACCGGACGACGCGGGCGAGCTTGTCAACGACGCTGACTCGCACACCGGCCGCCCCCCGCTCGGATTCGAATACAGTGACGGCGGCGAACTGCAGATTAGCGACGACTACCACCGAATTTGTCGTGAGCTCACCAAATGCATGCGAGGCGAGCAGTCGCAACGCTCGACCGCTAGCGAGCTCGACTGTGCCGCCCGCACGGTCAAGCGCTGCATCGAGCAACACCCGGACCGGTACCAACTGTAATTCTTTCTTTCACTATAGGTTAGTGCTAGTCGATGAAGATTGGCGTTTGTAATATTGTTGACTTTTAAGATTGATGAATGTGGGTGATGAGAACTGTAAATCACCGACGGACTGATGACGTTTGCTGGTTCAAAATGAATTAATGGAGGACATCCCACAACCGGAGAGTGATTCGTATACAGTCGGTGACCGAGTGAAAATCTACATTGGTCCCGATGATCCTGATTCACGGTATCATGGGGTTGTTTGTGAAGTTACAAGCGTTCGCATAGATGACCTTGGGGCAGAGACGGGCCGAAATATAGATGCGTACTCATACACCGTTCAGAAAATAGAAAGTGGTGAAGAGTTACCAATTTCATTTCGTCATCGGGACCTAGTACCGGTTGAAGACACTCAGTAGTTTACCTGTGTAGACCAGAACCGGATCGAACTTTGTTACCTTCTGAGGTTTTCAACAGAGCCACACAGACGTGTCTAACATCCATACCACTGTCTTTCTTTCAGATTATTTTCGTGCAGCAATCAATCGTAATCACATAGATTAAAGATCTCTCGGTCACAGGTGTCGACAAGAACGTAGAATGGTATCTAACATCCATTTCAGCAACCGTGTTTTGACTCATGAATAGTGAGACGTGTGAATCAGCTGTTGAGCTAGAAATGCTTGCTTCAGGAATGGCGAAGCAACATGAGACATACTTAGACGCGTTACAAGAACTAATTGATAACTCAGTTGCTGCATCTGTTGATGATGAATCATACTTTGAAGACCCCGATGAACAAGTGACTATTTCGCTAACGTTTGTGCGCGGCGAAGATACAGTCACGACTTATGTATCTGACAATGGACCCGGGATCACTCGTGAACAGCTCCAAAATCACGTGTTTCGGACCGGAAACAAAGAGATTTCAGAAGGCATTTTGAATAATGTTGGTTGGGGCCTCAAAGCCAGCCTTGCATGGTTTGAGGAGTCTCTCAAACAGCGTGAGCTTCAGAATGGCACAAACCAATTTACACTTATAACAAAGACGAATATGGGCGACTGCTTGCGTGTTGATGGTCCTATTACAGGAGACCTCCCTATTTCTACTGGGAGTGACAACGATTGGGAAATCGGAGTCCCTGACATGATTTCTGAATTGGTTCAAGCAAACCATGGGACACGTGTACATGCTACTTGCGCTAGGTCGCAGTTTGATAGTGATGTTTGGCCTTCAGCGGAGTCACTCAGCAAAAAAATCCAATATGTCCGTGAGCGACTAGGCACACTATTCCGCCGGTTATTGTCCGCACGTGAAGATAACCGGATAGTGGTAAGCTACCACGATCTCGAAACAAATGAGCGAGGTTGCTTTGATACGGTTCCAATCTGGCCGATATACTCTGATGAGACGGAGAAAAAGAGCCATGAATTCGAGGTAACAACACCGAGAGGCGAACAATACAGGATAGAATACGAATCGGGATCGCTAGACATTGACGCGATGACGAACCGTGCTGAGGAGGAATATCCGAGATTGCTCACACAAAGCGGAAAGTTTCGATACCGATACCGCCCAAGCCAAAACAGACAAGGAATTGATATGTATGCGAATGGTCGGGTCTTAATGACCTCTGTTTTTGAAGACGTGTTTGATCTCACACGAAATAATCAGTATAATTATTTTGGAGGAACCCTCCAAATCATACCGATAGGCGACACCGAAGAGGTGCCAACAGATAATAAGAAAACTCGGCTAGATACGAACAGCGAATTATGGAAGGAGATTCGATCTGAACTGTCTAACGAGGAATTCCTTCCTGAAGGTCGTGAGTACGGGAAACGGATTTCGACCGGCGGGGCATCCGGAGAAGATACGACGCGAGAGGAAGATAAGACGACAGAGGTCCACAATCAGTCCACAATAATAAATAACAATTCAGATATGTTTGGGCTACATAATGCAGATGCACGGAGTGCCATTTCTGAGCTTCGTGCCTACCAGAGTAACACGACAGGAAGTGACGAGCAACTCCTCGATACGACTGTTACATCACCACCGTACTACGACCTGAAAGAGTATGGTTCAGATGACGACGACGAAGTAGGTCAGCACGGCTCATATGTGGAATACCTCAATGAACTTCGAGAGGTGTTTGGAGAGGTATATAAACTAACCAAACGGGACGGATCGCTGTGGGTCGTTGTGAATACATTCCGACGGAATCAAGAAATTGTTCAGCTACCGTTTGATATTGCCAGAGTCTGCCAGAATCTCGATCACGGTGTAGAATGTCCAAGTTGTGAGAGTACTCTCTTACGGGGTGTGGACATGGTAGAGGGGCGCAAAACGAATTGTCCACACTGTGATCATCCCATACAGAATAACGAATCGTGGATTCTCCAAGATATCGTTGTTTGGAACAAAAACAAAGCTCTCCCGTACACGAAGAAAGGACGGCTTCGGAACGTCTTTGAATACATTCTTTGTTTCAGCAAGAATCCTGATTTTGATTTGAAGATGGATAGGATCCGAGAATCACACCCAGATAAATTCAAACAGTGGTGGGCGGACTTTCCTGAGCGGTATCACCCACGTGGTAAGCTCCCCGAAAATATCTGGGAGTTTGAACCGCCGACACGCGGTTCCTTCACCGGCGATGTAGACGTGTTCGACCATCCGGCTGCGTTCCCACCAGCACTTGTTGAGCGGATTCTAACACTCTCAACAGATCAAAGCGATGTAGTTTTAGATCCGTTTGCTGGGTCAGGTGTCACCATTGCAATGGCCGAGATCATGGATCGGAATGGGATTGGAATTGAGCTCAATGACAAATACTGTGACGCGTATCCAAAACTCCGGGAGCATCTCAAATCTCAGCAAAATGAGGAAGAGGCATCTGCAACACAGGACGACTTAGACCGGCTTATATGTGGCTTGCGTCAGATCAAGTATGCGCGCGAACTGATTCGGACACTTGCCGAGGAACTCGGGCTTTCAAGCCCGGCACAGCTCGATGTACACACAATCTTTCTGGTAAGCCGAGAGCTCGGATATCAATCGGTTGCGCCTAATACGCACGGACAAGTCGATGTCGTGTTAATTGTCGATGAGGAAACAACGGCTCGTGATGCAATCACGTATCATGAGACCGCTGAGGAGGTAACAGCAATGCGACCTTGCTCCGGGTTTGGCGTTAAGGCCCGTCCGGTTATATTGACGACAGACGAATTCACAACTGAAGTCGCAGACGGTACATATACGCACTTACCAGATGACTTGTTCGTGTATGAAGATGGGCGACATTACGTGTACACGGAGACAATCACATTCTCTGAATGGCAATCTATGGCTCAGTCAAGTACAGAGTGGACACAAAAATATACGGACGACGACACTCCACCAATTATCACAAATATCGGTCTTGAGGTGAATCATCCGAAACACTCAATGGATACTATTTCTCGACCGTTGTCTGGCAATCATGAATTTCAGCTCAACAAGCCGTCCACAAGATCACTCGAATCAGTGATCGAATCACAGTAGCTAGGGAAAATCCAAATGTAGCGCTGCAGTTCTTGTCTCTTTTATCCTGTATACGGGCTCATTATAAGCATTGCATGGCCCGAGTACCAACTCCTTTATCAGTAGTCCTGCCATCATCACTTACGAGCAAATGACCGACGAGCTAGACTCTCGTTTTCGTATTTACCAGCATGATTCACGGGAGCTGAAATCACGCCTGAAAGCCGAATTTGATGACGTAAATGGCCTCGTCGATACGATTATTACATCCCCTCCATACGCAGACTTGATTGATTATGGCGATCACGACGAACAGGTCGGGCAACAGAATTACGAATCATTTCTTGAGGACATCAGATCAATATACAAGCAATGTTATGAAATCGCTGCTGACGACTGTACACTGTGGATCGTCACTGATACGTACAAAACAAATGGCCGGGTTGTGCGTTTGCCATTCGATATTGCCGACAAACTCGAAAACCTACAGAATCATGAAACGTGTCTAGAACCCGACTGTGACGGGGACCTCCACCGGAACCGGGGTAACGGAACCCTCGTGTGCCAAGCGTGTGGTGAAGTACATGACCCGCTGCCTGAATCCTGGCGTATGGAAGATAACATCATCTGGGACAAACTCCGCACACGTCCGTGGCACCAGAAAGGGCGGTTACGGAATGTGTATGAGCACGTTACAATGTATTCAAAAACAGATGAGTTCACGTACAATAAAGATGCAATCCGGATCACCAATCCCGATGAATTCAAAAAGTGGTGGGTAAACTACCCAGAGCGATACAGTCCAAAAGGAATTGTTCCGAGCAACGTCTGGGAGTTCCCTATTCCGAAACAAGGCCAGTGGGGACCGAAAGTCAGCTACCACCCCAGCCCGTTTCCCGAAGGACTTGTTCGGCGAATTGTTCACCTCGCGTCCGATCGTGGTGACGTTGTCTTTGATCCTTTCGCAGGAATTGGCACAACCCTTGCTATCGCAGAAGCACTTGGCCGAAAACCACTTGGATTTGAACTCAATAGTGAATATATTGAATATTACGAAGACCACGTCCGTCCTACTGCACAACGCGAAGTTGGTAGTGTCCAATCGACACTCCAAGATGAGCAAGCGCTTCTACAAGATCGAATCTACACGTTACGCATTCACAAGTACGCTTATGAACTCTATAAGGAACTGATCACAACTGATAGATACAGTCTTCATGAGGGTCAAATCGAATTTATACAGGTTACTAGTGATCCCGCACAGTTTGATCAGGAGGCAGATCCGGATGCTAACCTTGTGTTCATTTGTGAGTCAGGTGTGAGAATCAGTGATGAGTCAATGAAAGCGGCGATGGAGGGGATGCTCTCAGAAGACAAAGGGTCTGGCGACTACTATGGAGTTGATTTCAAATCCACATCTGAGACAGTCTCTGAATATCTCGACACACTTCGTACCAGCCCACCCATGTTACTTGATGAACGAGTGTATCTCTATCAGGGCAAACACAACTGGGTCGAATCCGACATGGTACTACAGGAGTGGATTGACTGTGTTGCCAGTAATGATTGGTTACAATACTGGTCCAAAACTCGTCCCCCACTTGTCTCGAATCTTAACATCCAAGTAGAGAATCCGATGGAGGAGCGTGAACAGGGGGGAGTGGGCGATCAAGTGGACCTAAGTTCGTTCGATTGACCCCGCTGTTATTCAGCAGTTCCTGCCTTCCACCCAGAGTGATAATGTGCGAGATTTTGAGCTGAATTAAATTGGGCTCCTGTCGGGGTGTGTACTAAGATTGGCTCATCAGAGGGCATCTCTACGAGCCCTCTCTCTATCAGTTGTTCAACCAGCATCATTGCCTTTTCTTCGTACATATCCATCGTACCGAGCCTTGATTCGCTCATATTACCTCATGTTACGCGAGCATCCGCAAAATAGTAGCGGGAGAATTCAAACTATCATTTTCCCCTTTTGAGACGATATGG
>LFFM01003274.1_pt1 | contig 10274 bp, 9 predicted proteins | sample 643131 | NCBI WGS metagenome assembly LFFM01 (sample SAMN03777445, study PRJNA286221) | soda lake metagenome | biome: soda lake; feature: Kulunda steppe; material: water; isolation source: sample Tc-Br brine of Tanatar trona crystallizer | place: Russia: Kulunda steppe | collected 2011-07 | reverse complement strand
GGGCGGGTTTTCACTCGGAATCGAGACGAGGTTGGCGAGAATCTCGAGCCACTCCTCGCGTCGTTCCGCGACGGCGGCGGCAGCTTCGGAGCTGGTCACTGAATTTGACATAGTTCAATAGGAACATTCAAGTACTAAAGTCAGCGGGTATCGGTAAATATCATAGATATATTGGAGAGATAACGAAGATCAACGCAAGAAACGTGATTAGAGATGTATTCTATATAATAGATTCACTGGATTTTCCGGAATGAGCGGGTATTTATACCCCACTCAGAATAGATCGGTATGAGCTGGATCGAAACTGCTTACCGGGATACGCTCGCGTGGGATCACCTCGAGTTTCTGGTCGATGTCGGAAATGGGCGGATGGCTGGGAGTGAACAAGAGCGACGTGCGGCCGAAGGGACGCGCGATAAATTGACCGATATTGGGGCGAGAAATGCCAGACTCGACGAATTCGAGATCACTGGCTGGGACCGCAACTCGAGTCACATCGAGGCCGCAGACGGGCGGTCTTACGAGTGCTTTGCACTGCCGCGAAGTCCAAGCGAGACGGCGGCCGGCAAACTAGTCGACTTGGAGTGGGGACTGCCCGAAGATTTCGAAGCCGCCGACGTCGAGGGCAAAGTCGTCATCGCGTCGACGAACGTTCCTGACGGCTATCCGCGAATCGTTCACCGGCTCGAAAAGTATGCGCTGGCGGTGACACACGGGGCGGCAGCGTTCGTCCTTCGAAATCACCGCGACGGTGAACTCATCCGATCGGGAACGATTCGGGGAGCAAACGGCGAACCTATAGGACAGATTCCGACAGTCGGCGTTAGTTTCGAATGTGGAAATCGGATTTCTCGACGCCACGAAGGCGAGAAACTGACGGTGGGCGTAGACGCGGATATCGGCCCGGTGACGAGCCAGAACGTCCACGCCGAACTCGGCCCAGACACTGAAGAAGAGATCATCGTCTCCTGTCACGTCGACGGCCACGACATTTCCGAAAGCGCTGGCGATAACGCCGCGGGGACTGCGACGATTGTCGGGGTTGCAAAGGCGCTTGCAGACCGCGAAGGCGAACTCGAGACTAGGATTCACTTCATCGGCTTCGGTGCGGAAGAGGTGGGTCTCCTCGGATCGGAGTATCACGCCCGAAAGACAGATCTCGAGAACATCAGGGTCATGATCCAGAACGATGGGGTCGCACGGGCGCGAAATTTGGTGATGAACACGAACGGCTGGGAGGAATTGCTCTCCCCTGTAGAGGCGGTCTCCGAGAGCTTTGACCAGCCCGTCGTCGCAACGACTGACTTGGTACTTGGAAGCGACCACTGGCGCTTCGTTGACAGGGGCGTGCCGGCTTATGCCGTCGCTAGCGAATCACCAGATCCGGGTGCGGCCCGGGCGTACGGTTCCTCGAGCGGAATCGTCATCACGCCTGCAGACACACTCGACAAAATCGATCCGCGAGACCTGCGGGCTCACGTCATCCTCGAGACCGAACTCATCGTCGATCTATCTCAGTCGGATGCGAAGATTCCACATGTCGATCCCGAAGCGATCGACGAACTCGTCGAGGAGACAAATGAAGTGATCACTCGAGATAGTTTAGCGATCAGCGGCGACCCACCCTGGTGATTCATCCGGTCTGTTGTAAGTCAGTACCGATGCAACTGTAGACGGGTCGGGGTTACACCGGTAGACAGTTGCAGCAGTCCGTATTACTCGTTTTCTTATGCCTCGAATGGCGTGCGGTCGATTTGAATGAGATCAAATGCTCTATCACTCATGAAAATCGCGTCGCCTACGAGTGGCGCATGGAACGTATCAAAGGTATTGAGACTGATATCGATGGGCCTTGTTTAGGCGGTTGAATCCGATAAGCCTGAGTGCTGTATCACTCGTATTGCTATCTCAGTATCTCCGCAGGAGTCCAAATGTACTAGGAACTGAAGCGGGACGGATTGGGTGTGCAAACCAAGACCGCCCGCTTCGCAGAGGCGATTGTGTCGCTCTCCAAAAAAGCCGTCGCTGGGGAGCCAGCTCCAGCATACCGACCCGGAAAAGACGGGTGTGCCGATTGGGTAATTCTCGCCGTTCAGGGTTCAAAGAGTACCTCGGACACGATTACAGGAAGTTGATGGATGTTCTCCGAGAGATGCCGAGAGTAGCGAGCTCGCTCGACTTGACTGTTGAGACGCTCCCGCACTTTTCGACCGTCGTGCACGCGAACAGATGATCTCGATGAAGCGGTGGCGAGCGATGCTCGACGCGTCGGTCGAACTATACGAACTCGGAGATGTTCAAGCAATCGACGCAACCGGCGTAAATCGTGTCCAAGCCAGCCACCACTACGCGGAACGGACAGATTACACGTTTGAGGCGGTGAAACCACGCTACTCATCGATTGTGAAACGAGTGCAATCATCGACATACAATGTGCGATGAAACAACCGCACGATACACAGGTCGGTTGGCAGGTGCTGGTGCGGAATTTCGACGGTCTGGCGACTGTAGCGGCGGATGAAGGATACGACTGGGAGAGTCTACGTACAAAATTGCGTACTGAAGGTGTCAGACCACTGATTACACGGCGCGATCACGGGTTCCGAGACTGGGCGAGAAATTTACTCATCTTTGATCAGCCATATAATCTCCGCTCGAACGCTGAATCGGTGTTTTTTGGATTGCGTCAGCGATACGGTGTTGTGTCGAGAGCGTGGTTCGGACAATTCCGTGAATTTGTCATGAAATCGTCGGTACGAAACACCGAATGCGCCTTTGAGGGTTCTTACCGGTGATTTCAGACGTCTAAACAAGGCCCTATCGATGTATTCCGATGCCTGAAAGGCGGTTGCTTCATCGGCGGTGCTTTCGGACAACTCGAATACTACGGAGGTGGTCTGTTCTCCGTTGGAGTTGTAAGGCTCTTTGATGAGAAACAGTTCGATAATCGTTTCAAGCGAGACTTCGAGTGTACCCTGATACGTTTCGAGGTGAGATTCGACCTGTTCAACGAGGCAGTTCTCGTCTTTCAGTAGCGCGACCAGACGCCAGTATCAACGTAGATGTTCGTCTGTCTGTTCCTGTGCCATTCATCTTTAGCAAAGAGCGAAACCACACTACTGCGACAGGATCAGACAGGAGAGATGTGACTTCTATTCACCAAATGAAGAGGCGATACCAAAGCTATCAGTTTGTAATTTCTAATAACACACTATATAACTCGGTCGTGTTCATTGTTTTTTGTTTGAAACGCCGTGAACAGCGTGGGCAATTGCTCGAGCGCCAGCCATTGCCGTTGGACCGACGTTTGCACCCTGTAATCGTTGAATGCTCGATTCGAGTGGTGGTGCACAACCGATGATGTCGAGACTCGTCACTCGAGGTTCGGCCATCACCGTCCGCAGGCAGGTATAGAGTTCTCGAGAGAGGAGCCCTCCCGGCGTCGGCGCGGTGGTTCCCGGGGCGACGCTCATGTCGAGGACGTCGAGATCACAACTGACGTGAACCGTGTCGACAGCACCCATCGATTTGATTGCGTCTTTGACGGCACCGCGTGGGTCGACGGCGACGTCTTCGCTCGAGATAACGGCACAGTCATGTTCGCGCATGAACTCAACGTAGGGCATGCTGGTCTCGAAGTGTCGGCCGCCGATGAAGGTGTACTCGGCGAGTCCATCCTCGAATGCCTGCCGGAACGGCGACCCGTTGTACGGTTTGTCGAGGACTTCACGAACGTCGGCGTGAGCGTCGAAGTTGATGACACCGACGGATTTCTCGTGTTCGATCAGCGGCGCGACATTCGGATAAGCGAGGTCGTGACCGCCGCCGAGGAAGATCGGGACTGTATCGACATCGTGAACGGCCGCGGCAATCGATTTGATCTGTTCGTGCGTATCAATGACCCCCTCGCCCCAGGGAATATCCATGTCGCCCAAATCAGCGACGGAGGTGGCGTTCCCTTCCGACAGATGAGCCGTCTTCGTTTCCGCAAACCCTTCTCGAAGTCCTTCCGGGCCGAGGGCGGCACCGCGAACGCTCACCTGTCCTTCGTCGGTCGGTTCACCAACGAGTACTGCATCGTACTCGGCCGCCTCCTCGAGCGTCACTTGCTCGACGGTGTTGCCAAAGTGTTCGTCGTTCGCATCGAATGTCGGTCCGCTCCAGTCGTAGGTGTGGCTGAATTTCTGTGTCATTGTTATTGATAGTGTTAGTGGTTCTAGTGGTTCTAGTGGTGGTTACTGCGTATCAGTGGGCGGTGTTCGATTGGGGACCGAACTTTCCAGTTTGTCCCATTCGAGGGTGCCGTCAACCGCCCGGTGACAGGCAACTGTGCAGTCGTCTCCCTCAGCCGCCGCTGGCGGTCGAAGCGACATCGATTCGTCTTCACAGGCATCGACGGCAAATGCACATCGATCCTTAAAAAAGCATCCCGTCGGAAGTTTCACGGCATCCGGCAGGTGCTCGTTGTTGACGACTCGCGTCCGATCACGAGTGGGGTCGGCTTCAGGAGTCGCGCTGACGAGTCGCTCAGTGTAGGGATGGGCTGGCGTCCCGATGACACGATCAGTCGTCCCTTTTTCCATGACCTTGCCGAGGTACATCACGGCCATAGAATCACACAGGTATCGCACGGTGGCGATGTCGTGTGAAATGTACACGATTGCGACGTCGCGTTCTTCAGCGAGCGTTCGCAGGAGTTCGAGTACTCCCGCCCGAACCGACACGTCCAGCATTGATACTGGCTCGTCGGCGACGATCACCGACGGCTCGAGCAAGAGCGAACTCGCGATGGAGACGCGCTGTTTTTCCCCACCCGAAAGTTCGTGAGGGAACTTATCCAGGTACTGCTCGGGTGGCGTCAGCTGTGCAAACTCAAGGCTTTCGTGAATCCGGTGGGTTTTGTCGTTGAAGCCATGAACTCGGAGTGGTTCGAGTAGCTGTTCGCGGATCGTCATCCGCGGGTTCAGCGATTTAAACGGATCCTGGAAGATCATCTGAATCTCCCGATAGAACGATTTTCGGTCGTATTCGTCTATCGGGCGGCCAGCGAGTCGAAGCTCGCCACTCGAGAGCTCGTGAATTCGCATAATGAGCTTTGCAAGCGTCGTTTTTCCACAGCCGCTCTCACCGACGACACCACAAATTTCCCCGGGCTCGACCGAGAGGTCGACGCCGTTGACCGCGTGGACGTACGACTGGTTTCGCTTGAGCATCGCAGCGATGCCCGTCTCTCGAGCAAACCGCTTGTGTACGTCCGAAAGCTCGAGGACGCTCACTGGTTCTCACCCCCTTCACTCGCCGAGACCGGCGGGCCGACGCCGACCACGTCCAGTTTCCAGTTGTCGGATTCGCGGGCGTCTGCTCGCATCGATTCGACGCCGAGTTCGTTGATCCGGAGACAGGCAGCCGCCTGTTCGGGTTTCTGAAACTCCATCGGGGGCGTCTGCTCGAGACATTCAGGAGCGGCGAACGGACATCGAGGTGCGAATCGACATTGTTCGCTGACCTCGCTCAGTTCGGGCGGCGAGCCGGGAATACTGACGATTTTTTGTTCGGCAGTCTTAGCGTGAGCGGTCGGAAATGCGTTTCGAAGACCCATCGTGTACGGATGATAAGGCGATTCGAAAACCGACTCGGTTGGGCCGACTTCAGCGAGTTTACCCGCATACATGACTGCCGTTCGATCACACAGTTCGGCGACGACGCTCATGTCGTGGGTGATCAACAGAATCGCTGCATCGAGTTCTTTCTGTAACTGCTCGAGGTAATACAGGATAGTGTCCTGACTGATCACATCGAGTGCCGTCGTCGGCTCGTCTGCAATAACGAGGTCAGGCTCGAGGACGAGCGCCATTGCGATCATGGCTCTTTGTTTCATGCCCCCACTGAACTGATGGGGGTAATCATCAAGTCGTTCGGCGTCGATGCCGACGACTTCGAACAGTTCTTCGATGCGGTCGTCAGCAGCCTCCGTCGACATGTCGCGGTGAACGTCGATCGCCTCGCGGATCTGTTCGCGGATCGTATACACCGGATCGAAGGCGTTCATCGCGCTCTGACTGATAAGTGAGATACGCTCCCACCGCGTCTGTCGAAGCTGTTCGTGTGGGAGGTCGGTAAGGTCCGTTTCGTCGAAAGTGATCGTGCCGTCAACGACGGTTCCGTTATCGGGAAGCAACCCGAGAATACTTTTGGCGATGGTCGATTTACCACAGCCGCTTTCCCCGACGAGGCCAAACACTTCGCCCCGTTCGATCCCGAAACTGACATTATCCACGGCGTCGATAGTTCGACGTCCATCGTCGATCGTGTACTGCGTCCTGAGTGAGTCTACGTCGAGTAACATTGGTTATCGGTCACGAAGTCTCGGATTTGCAACTGCTTCGTAGGTCTGTCCGATCAGATACACCGAGGAGACGGCGAGTGCGATCATTACGCCCGGCCCGAACGTCCAGTAGGGCTGGTTGAACGCGGCGTTGTTGTTCCACGCCGAAAAGATCATCCGGCCCCAGGAGACTCTGTTCGGATCGCCGAAGCCGAGAAACGCGATACTGGCAGCCATGATGATCGCAAACCCCATCGCAAAGGCGAAGTAGAGAAACGAGATCGGTAAGACGTTTGGAACGACCTGTTTGTAGATGATCCGCCGATCACTCGCCCCCGTCGTCTTCGCCTTCTGTATGAACTCTTCGTCTCTGAGTGAGAGAACATCGCTGCGGATAATGCGGGCCGAATTGCGCCAGTACAACATCCCGATTACGACGACAATCCAGAAGATCGATTGATCGAGAATCGTCAACGAAACGATTGCAAAAGGGAGGATGGGAATACCGTAGGCGATATCTGTAATTCGCATTAGTACGTTATCGATCGTACCCCCGAAATATCCCGAGACGACACCCACACTGGTGCCGATTAGAACGACGAGCGTCGCGGTAAGCAAGCCGACGAAAACCGCGGCACGGCTCCCGACTAGCACCTGGGAGAACACGTCGTGACCGTACAGTGTCGTCCCCAGAGGATATTCGAGAGAGGGGCCTGCCATCGATTCGGCCGACCCGTCGGCGGCTTCCATGCGGGCGTTCGGTGCGTGGGGGGCAATGATCGGTCCGACAACGGCGAGTGCCGTGATAGCAATAAGGATGATCGAACCAAGTTCGCCAAGCCGGTTACCCCGAATCACCCGATACGGTTTCATGGCAGTCTCACGCAACCTCTCGAGACTGATTCGACCGGATGACTGGGCTTCCATCGACGAACGGGACCCTTTCATCGATTCGTTTTGCGTGTGTTCGGGAGTGTCTTGTATGTCGTTCATTTGTAACTAATCCTTGGATCGAGTTTCGTATAGAGGATATCGACGACGAAGTTCCCCACGATGACTATCACCGCGATGAGCAGGAACGTTCCCTGTGCGAGTGGGTAGTCACCGCGCAGCACTGCTTGGACGAGCGTCCGGCCGATACCCGGCCACGAATAGATCGTTTCAATAAGAATGTTCCCCGCGACTGCCGCACCGAGGACGATTGGCATCGTCGTCAGGATTGGCAGCAGGGAGTTTCGAATCGCATGCTTGAGGAGAATTTGATTCTCTGGTACACCTTTGGCTCGACAGACGGTGATGTAATCTTCGTTGATCACCTCGAGCATCGTCGTTCGCATGAGCAAGATGGGAAACGCCATAATAAACGGCGTCACCGAAAGAACCGGTAAGACGAGATGACGGAGAAACTCAGTTGAAAGGAACATATCGAGGCGGCCGTCGAACTCCGCATCCGGCCCGACCATCTGACCGATTGGCAACCAGCGAAGTTCGAACGCAAAGATGAACAGGAGGAGGAGTCCAAGCAAGAACGCTGGCACGGATCTAAAGAGGATTGCCGACACGAAGGTCACGCGGCTGGTTTTCGACCCCTTAGTCCACGCAGAGATTGCTCCGAGTGCGGTTCCGAACGAGAAGGCAATGGTCACCGCACAGATCATGAGAACAAACGTATTGACGACACGGTCGGCAAGTATCGAACGCACCGACTGGGCCTCGAAAAACGACTGTCCGAAATCGAACTGCACTGCATTGCTGAGATACAACAGATACTGGACGTACAGCGGTCGATCGAGTCCGTACTGTGCCTCCATGCTCTCACGCACACTCGGCTCGAGGGCACTGCTCACGACCGTTGCCGTCGGATCCGCGGGCATTATCCGAAACATCACGAACATTACCGTCGCAACGACGTACAGTGTGACGATCAGATACGCAATTCGTCGAAGCAGGAACGAGCGCATCTATCGTATCACTCGGGGAGGAGGAGACGGTCGTTGTCGTCCCAGGAGTAACCGGCATCCTCAAGAATCGAGCGGGCCTGGTCGAGGTCGTGCGGGCGCGCTTCGATCTCCCCGTTGTGCCAGAACTCGTTCGCATCTGAGATTACGCTCCCACCGGGGCTTGCTCTCCCGTTGTACACCTGATTGACGATGTCTTCGTTCGGAATCGCATACTCGATTGCCCGTCGAAAGTCTGGATCAGAGAACGGCATTCCGCGACGGCTGTTGTGTGACAGCGTGACAACGCGGTGATTGGGCGTCGAATAAAAGTCGATGTGATCGTGTCCATCAAGTTCATCGTGTAAGGGACCCGAAACGTCCCAGATGCCGTTTGCATCCCCGCCGATGACCGCCTGGGTGGCCGAACTCTCGTTGCCGTAAAGACGAACGCGAACCGTCTCGATCTCGGGTGCGTGGGGGTGATCCTCGTTGGCAACATACTCGAGCAGCGAGCCGTCATCGTGTCGACTAAATTCGAACGGACCGCTACCGATTGCTGGTTCGTTGAGATGTTCTCGCGGGCTGTCCAGCCCCTCGTCTTCTGCCAGGGTTGCCCAGATGTGTTCGGGGATGATCGGTACCCGACTCAAGGTCAGGAGTTCGAACGGTGCGTACGGTTCCGCTAAATCGAAGCGAACCGTCGAATCGTCCTCTGCTTCGACAGTTTCGATAGGATCGATTTCGGGTGCAAAGTACGGTGCTTCGTGTTCGGCGAGGAACTCATAAGAGAAGACCACGTCGTCTGATGTCAGTGACTCTCCATCATGAAACGTAATATCGTCCATCAACGTTCCGACGACGGTCGTGTTGTCTTCGATAGTGAGATTCTCGAGGATCCAGGGTTCCGGCCGCCCCTCGGGGTCGACGGTAACCAGAGTGTCGTATATGGGCCGGATGAATTGGTTAACCTCCGCTTCGTCGATCCGAAGGGGATTGAGCGTCCCGATTTCGTCACGTGTGTACGTGAGCGTGAGCATGTCGTTGTCGCCAGTACCGGAAATCGTCGTTAACGGATCGATGCCGAGCAGCCCTGCTCCCGGTGGCCCTTCAGCAGGTCGCTCTAACTCGTTGCTGTTGATTCCGATTGTCATGTCCGGCGAGGCGTAAATCGTCCAAGCAGCGTCGTCGTACGCGATCTGCTGCAGTTCGTAAACGAGTTCTTGGCGCTCGTCGGTGTCGAGTGTTCGCTGTTGTGCGTCACTCAACTCGTCGAAGTCGGGATTGTCGTACGCAGGGAAGTTCCACCCACCGTCTTCGATCTGGTCGCTATGTAATGAATCACGAACAAAAAAAGACGGATCGAGTCTCGCAGGTTCACCGACGTACCCGATCATACTGATGTCGAAATCGCGCTCGTCAAATAAAGTCCCGATGAGCGGTTGTGGGAACTGTTGTGGATCGAGATTAATCTCAAGGCCGAGTTCTTCAAACTGTTCGCTCATGAACCGACTCGCTTCGTACACGTCGGGTGACCCACCCTGTGTCCATGTGACGAAGTGAACCTCCGGGATTGGTTCACCGGGGTCCCCACCACTCCCGTTTTCGTCGTCATCGTCTTCACCGAGACAACCGGAGAGAGAAGTGAGTGCCCCACTCATCGTTGCTGCACCTGTCAGTTGAAGCAAGTTTCTGCGTGACATGTACGCGTCATTGGTATGCTGACTCATGGCATCTAAATTCAACACAATTATCCATATAAGCTTGTCGCAGGGGGTAAAGGAGGGTGTCAACCTTAGCTGAGAGAATTACTATAAAAGCTTTAGTCTGCAAGTTTTGGTCGCGTTAAGTTTGGCGTGAATTGTGGTAGACTGCGACGGCTTCGAGCCAGTTTTGAGCTGTCTCTAGCGCGACATTGCTGAAACTATTCGCAAACGATGATGTTCGTCGTTCTATTTCCCAAAAGACACGTTCGATAGCATTCCGATTTCCATGTCGAATGATTTGGCTCT
>LFFM01003273.1_pt1 | contig 10275 bp, 8 predicted proteins | sample 643131 | NCBI WGS metagenome assembly LFFM01 (sample SAMN03777445, study PRJNA286221) | soda lake metagenome | biome: soda lake; feature: Kulunda steppe; material: water; isolation source: sample Tc-Br brine of Tanatar trona crystallizer | place: Russia: Kulunda steppe | collected 2011-07 | reverse complement strand
TCGCGTCCTTGCGGATCCCGGGGTCGCCGCGGACGATGAGGTGTTGCATACGCGGTCGTTGGCGGGTTCATCGCTTAATCGCTTCGATACCGCGGATCGGAGCGACGGCCGCATCGATACCCGTCCGTACCCGTCTCCGGGGTTCGTTATCCGCTCCTCTCGACGCCTATCACCACCCGCTCTCGACATCCGCGACGAGCGCCTCGAGGATCGCGTCCGTCGTGTCGGCGACGATCCGCTCCATCGTCCCCGGGTCGCTTGCGGTCGGATCGCCGAGCCCGCCGAGCTCCGTCACGTCGCTGAAGTACTCGTAACTCCGCGTCTCGGGGAACTTAGCGGCGTCCTGCGGTTCTTTCTTTCCATCGCGAACCAGGTCGGGCCGGTACAGCTCGACGAAACTCGTCTCGTGGTCGCCGGCGTGGCCCCACCCCTCGCCGAACGCCGCCTCGAGGTCCTCGCGGGCGAAGTCGGTCCAGTGGACGAAATGGACCGTGAGCGCCGTGTCCCGGCCGAGTCGATCGGCCGCGATCGACAACGGTTCCCGATTGCCGCCGTGACAGTTCACGACGAGCAGGCGGTCGAGCCCATGGGTCGCCATCGATTCGCCGATATCGCACACTACGTCGATGTACGTCTCCGTCGAGAGGGTCACTGTCCCCGGGAACGTCATGTGGTGTTCCGACTGTCCGTACGGCAGCGTCGGCAGTCTGAGGAGGTCGAGGTCGAACCCGGGTGCCGCCTCGACGAGCTCGGCTGTGAGGTGGTCCGCACGCAGCGTGTCGGTCGAGACGGGGAGATGCGTCGAGTGTTGTTCGATGCTCCCCGCGGGGAGGACGCCGAAGTCCGCGTCGGCGATCGCCTCCCCCGCCTCTTCGTACGTCAGACCGAACAGGTCCGAGTCGGTTTCGGGCATACGACAGCGAGGGCGGCGGGCAATCAAAGAGCTCCGGGTGGCGGCGAGCGATCGGGGTGTGTCGGGTGACGACGGGTGAGCCCGGATCGCGAGCCGAGGGGGACGATCGGTGTCAGGGCGCGTAGTAGTACTCGCCGTCGCGTTTCTGCTGTCGGTCCTTCTGTGAGTCCGGCTTGTTGATCCGGGGACGCCCGGTGCGCTCGTCGCGTCGGAACGTGATATCCAGGTCCGCGAGGAACTCGTTCATCCCCTCACGCATCTCCTGTGGCGGCGTCGCGTGCCCGTGTGCCGCCGGCTCGCCGTCGAACACCATCAGTCGGTCGGCGAGAAGATCGATCATATAGATGTCGTGGTCGATCACCAGCACGGTCGCGTCGTGGTTCTCCGCGTACCGGCGGATCGCGGTGGTCGCTCGGACGCGCTGTTCGACGTCGAGGTGCGCGGAAGGCTCGTCGAGCAGGTATAGATCCGCGTCCTCCGAGAGACACGCCGCGATAGCGACGCGCTGTCGCTCACCACCCGAGAGGTCGGTCAGGTTCTGTTCCATGATCCGGTCGAGCTGGAGTGGCTGGGCGATTTCGGTGTTCCAGTACGACGACCCGAACTGGTCGGTGATAGAAGAGAGGAACGCGTCGACGCGTATCGGCTGGTCGATCTCGATGTACTGCGGCTTGTACGCGATGTCGAGTCGGAAGTCGAGCTTCCCCTCGTCAGGAGTCAACGCCCCCGCGAACAGCTTCGCGAGGGTCGATTTGCCGATCCCGTTCGGGCCAACGATCCCGAGCACTTCCGACTCGTGGATGACGCCGCCCTCGACATCGAGCGAGAACTCGCCCTCGCCGTACGACTTGTGAAGGTCCGGGTACTCGACGAGTGGTGTCCCCTTCGAGGAGGCCCGGGGAGCGTGCTCCTCGAACGTGATCGCGGACGGGCGGATCCGCATGTTCTCGTTGTCGAGGTAGCCTTTGAGGTACTCGTTGATCCCGTTTCGGACCGATTTCGGGTCCGTGATCACGCCGTACGCTCCCGGTTCGCCGTACGCGACGTGGAGGGTATCGGCGAGGAGGTCGAGGATCGCGAGGTCGTGTTCGACGACCAGCATCGACCGCTCGGCGCCAGGGTCGTTGGCCAATTCTTGAATGAGCCGCGCGGCGACCATCCGCTGTCCGATGTCGAGATACGGGGTGATCTCGTCGAGGAAGTAGAAATCGGCGTCGCGGGCGAGACAGGCCGCGATGGCAACCCGCTGGAGCTCCCCGCCGGAGATGGAGTCGATGTCCTGGTCCATCACCGGGCGGATATTCAGCCGGTCGATGAGGTCGTCGAGCGCGCCGCGCTCGTCGGTCCGCTCCAACAGTTCGCGGGTGTTGCCGTCGAACTGTTTCGGAATCTGGTCGACGTACTGCGGCTTGCGGGCAACGGTGACATCACCTGTCTTCAGTGCCGCCAGGTAGTTCTGGAGGCCAGTGCCACGAAACCGGTCGAGAACCCGTTCCCACGTCGGGTCGGTCTCGTGGTCGCCGAGGTTCGGGACGCGTTCACCGGCGAGGGCGTGAACGGCCGTCGATTTCCCGATCCCGTTCGGACCCAGGATCCCGGTAACGCTACCGGGCTCCGGTGTCGGGAGCCCGTACAGCGCGAACGCGTTCTCGCCGTATCGGTGGACTGGATCCTGGTTCAACTCCGAGGGGAGGTTGATGATCTCGATGGCGTCGAACGGGCACTTCTCGACACAGATACCACAGGTCTCCCCGAGACACAGCTCCTCGGAGATGTGTATCTGGTCGGGGTCACCCTCGTCGGCATCCTCGCCACGCTCCGTGATACACTCCTTACCCGTCCGGTTCGGGGGGCAGTAGTTCGCACACTCGTAGTTACAGCGGTCGGGCTGACAGCGGTCCAGGTCGACCACTGCGATACTGTCGTCAGCCATCTCAGAACGTCACCGCCGAGGTGAGAAGCACGGTGTAGCTGATGAACCACAGCGTGAACGTCATAAACGCCACGTAGAGGTTATCCTTGACGCCGAAGTCGCCGACGCCGATGACCTTGTACAGCGGGTACTGTATCAACACGAACGCACCCATCACGAGGACGGCGGTCGTGCTGGTGGCGGCGGCATCGCCGGTCCCGACGTACGCGGCCGACACCACGCCCGCGGCGATCCCCGCGAGACAGCAGATCGTGGTGACGACCACGCTCCGGGCATGGCCGGTGATTGCCGGTTCGTCGCTCATGTGTACGGATCCGCAACCACCGGTGAAAAGCCGTTCGTTCCGTCCCCTACGGACTCGATCGGTCCGCCGCTTTCGTGTGCGGCGGAGCGCGCGCGAGCGAAATGACTGACTGACTGGTCAGTCTACGGGCAGGATACCGGGGGTATTCACCGGATCACGCCAAGAGAACCGGCAATATGGGCCCGTACTGACCAGCAAAACCCGGGTGTTGCATCAACATTTATGAGCGAGTACGGTTTCGAATCGTAACGATGGCTGGAACCCAAACGGAGGGTCTCGACGACCTCCCGCCGAGCGCCAAACTCGTTTTCAAGATGCTCGAATACAACGGACCGTTGACACAGAAGGGGATAGTCCAGGAGTCGATGCTGTCCGCCCGGACCGTCCGGTACGCTCTCGAACGGCTCGAAGGGATCGACGTGGTCGACGAAGACGTCTACTTCGCGGACGCCAGACAGAACCTCTACAAGCTCACCGAGCCGGCACAGGAGTTCACGAGCGAGGATCGTGACGCCTCCTGTACGGCCGACTAGTCCCCCGCTTCTCGTTTCACGTCACGAACCCCCCGAATCGCTGCGACGACGGTGAGCAGTATCGCGACCAAGAGCCCGAGCGTCGCTGCCAACACGAACGCGAGGAGCAGGAACCACACGTCGGGCCCGAACAGGGGATACTCACGCACCTCGACGAGCGCCCACGGCAGCAGTTCGAACGTTCGCACCAAGTACAACGCGAGCGCGACGCTCGCGCCGACGACGGCACCGATCCGGACGTTCCGGTAGAACGCCAGCGACTCCAATAAGACGAGCATCGGCGGCTTGTCGGTCGTCTCGTCGCTCACGAACGCGTATTGTCGGCCAGCGGGCAAAGGGCCGTCGGATCGGTTCGATACGAGAACGGTCGTTCACGAACGACAATAATATTCTCGATCCTGACAGCGTAAGCAACAGGCATCAAGTAGGGGTGGGGCGTATCGAAGCGTATGAAACGCGTTCTACTGTCGTCGTTCCCGATGATCGACCCGGACACCTATCGTACCGAGCTCGACGAGGCTGTCGACGGCGATGTCGAGATCGCGGTCGCCGAGCTCGGCTCTACTGACCGGATCATCGAAGCCGGCAAGGGGTTCGACGCGATCGTCACCGATATCAATACGCCGGTCACGGCCGAGGCGATCGAGGCGCTGTCGCCCGAACTCGACGGTATCGTTCGTTCGTCGGTCGGTGTCGACAACATCGATGCCAAGGCCGCTGCTACCGCCGATGTGACGGTGACACGGGTTCCGGACTACTGTACCGATGAGGTGGCAACCCACTCCGTCTCGCTACTGTTGACGTGCCTCCGTTCGATGAAGCCGTACGACGATGCCGTCGCCGACGGTCACTGGAGCTGGGAGGACGGTCGGCCGATCCGACGGCTCAGCGCGTCGACGGTCGGGCTTCTGTCGTTCGGCCCCATCGCCCGGCGGGCGGCCGAACAGCTCGGCGGTTTCGGCGCTGAACTGATCGCACACGACCCGTTCGTCGACGACGATGTGATGGCCGACTACGGCGTGGACAACGTCGGACTCGACGCGCTGTTCGAGCGGAGCGACCACCTCGCCGTGTACGCACCGCTCACCGACGCGACGAGGGGGATGGTCGACGCCGACGCGCTCGCACGGTTCTCGCCGGACTCCGTCGTCGTCAACGTGGGTCGCGGCCCCGTGATCGACGCGGATGCGCTTCTCACCGCGCTCGACGACGGTACGATCAAGGCGGCCGGGCTCGACGTGCTCGCCGAAGAACCCCCAGAGGACGACCCGCTGGTCGGTCGCGAGGACACGGTCGTCACGCCGCACGCGGCGTGGTACAGCGAGGACGCGTACGACGACCTCAATCACAGCGCCGCGGCCGACGTCGTAGCCGTCCTCAACGGGGAGACCCCCGCTGGCCGGGTCGACCCCGACGCCGACTGGCTGTAGCCCGGTGAACTACCCCTGCCTACTCACTCGCGGCGTAGCCGCTCGTTCCTTGAGGAAGGGGCTTCCTGCTTTCTAATCCGCTACGGCTTCCGACTCACCCATCGAGGTCGTCGGGTCACGGATCCACAGGTCCCCGAACAGCTCGTCTTGGCGGAGCGTAACACTCCCCCGATGTGCCATGAACAGCAGCGCGAGAAACGTCATGAACGGTCGACCTCCGGCGGACGACACCTCCGCGAACAGCACCTCGGCACGCCCGGCGTCGAAGTGGGGGGCGATCGCCGACTCGACGTCCGCGATCACCTCTTCGATGTCCTCGTCGTGGGTTCGATCCGTCGCGTCACCCGCGGTCGGCTCGCCGTCGCGACGGAACTCGTCCCCGGTGTGGTAATCGAGTGTCTGGGTTCCCCGGTCGTACCCTGAGGGCGACTCGGCGGTGTCGTACTCGCGGGACTCCTTCCACCACGATCCGCGTTCGGCCTCGCGGAGCTCACGGACGAGCTCGTCCAGCGTCTCCGGCGACCCGCGCGTATGCTTCCGGTCGAGACGGCGGTCCATCTCCGCTTCGAGCGTATCGATCGGATCGAAACCGGGATCGGCCGGGTCGGCGTCACCACCCTCCATCGCGAGCTCCCACGGCTCCGCCGCGGGCTCCGCTTCCTCCTCGTCGTCGGCCAACATCCCGTCGCTTTTCATCCGGAGCAGGACGCTGGCGTAAAACAGCGCGCGCCCCGTGGTCCGGAGGTCCGTCTCGTCGAGCTTCTCCAGGAACGCGTCGGTCACCTGGACGATGTCGATATCCCACGGCTCGATCTCCCCCTCCTCGGCCAGCTGGACGAGCAGCTCGACCGGTTCGACCTCCTCGTCATCCCCCGCGTCGTCGTCCGCGACGACATCGGTATCCGGGACGCTATCCGAACTATCGTCCGAGTTGACCTCCGCAGTGGCGTTCGCGTCCGCTGCGGCGGCGGACTCGCCCGCCTCGGAGTTCACCGATGCCGCCTGTTCCGTCCCGTTTACCGACGTGTCGCCGCCGAATGGCGGAGCTACCCCTTCTCGCTCGCTCGTCAGGTCGAGGTCGGGAACGCCGTCGTCCTCAGTCATCGGCGCTCACCTCGTCACCGAACTGCATCCCAGTGACTGCGGAGCGGTTATCGCCCTGCATCGTGACGCCGATCGCGCGATCGGAGCGCTCCAGCAGCGCGGAGCGGTGCCCGACGACGACGAACTGTGCGTCCGCGGCGAGCTCTTCGATCATCTCGCCGACCCGTTCCGCGTTGACCGCGTCGAGGAACGCGTCGATCTCGTCGAGCGCGTAGAACGGTGCGGGGTTGTGCCGCTGGACCGCGAAAATGAACGATAGCGCGGTGAGCGACTTCTCGCCGCCGCTCATCGCGGCCAATCGCTGGACCGGTTTGTCCGCGGGCTGTGCTTTCATCGTCAACCCCTCCTCAAACGGGTCCTCGGGGTTCTCCAACACGAGCTCGCCCGACCCGGCGGAGAGTCGCGAAAAGATCTCTCGGAAGTGCCCATTTATCGACTCGAACGTCTCCATGAACGTCGACTTCTTCTCGGCCTCGTACCCCTCGATGCGCTCCGTAATGGCGTCCCGCTCCTCGACGAGAACGTCCCGACGCTCCTCGAGCTGGTCGAGCTCCGCCTGGACCTCGTCGTACTCGTCGATCGCGAGCATGTTGACCGGTTCGAGCGACTCCATCTCCGCTTCAAGCGACTCGATCCGCGACTCGACCTCGGAGAGGTCCGGCACGTCCGCAGGGTCGTACTCGCCGACCTGCGACTCCAGCTCGTCGATCTCCCACTCCAGCCGGTCGCGCCGGTCGACCAGCTCTTCGAGGTCGGACTCCGCGTCGGCGACCGCCGAGCGCTGTTCGTCACGCTTCCGGGTGGCCTCCTGTATCTCCTCGCGGAGCTCCTCGCGGTCGGCTTTCAGTGCCGTAAGCTCCTCCTCGAGATCCGCGATGGACGCCTTCTTTTCCGCTAACAGCTCCGCTTTCTCCCCGATCGTCGCCTCATGCTCGGCGATCGCGGCTTCCGCCTCGCTCTTCCGGTTCTGGGCGGTCTCCACCGTCTCGTGGAGGTCGTCGACGGCGTCTTCGGCGTACCCCTGCTCCAGCTCCAGCTCGTTCCGTTTGGCGTCGAGATCGTCCATTCGGCTTTCTAACTCGGCGATCTCCTCACGGATCTCGTCAGCCCGCTCGGAGAGCTCCGGGATCTTCGAGTCCGCGAGCTCCGCTTCGATCTCCGCGATGTCCGCTTCCAGACCGTCGATGTCGGCGTCTAGCGCGTCGATCGTTGTGTCGATCTCGTCCATCTCCCGGTCGACGGACTCGCGTTCCGCGCGGAGCGACGCGAGCTCGTCTTCCAGCTCGTCGATCCGCGCCTCGGTCGCCTCGAGCTCCGCTTCAGCGAGCTCGATGTCGTTTTCAAGCGACCGGACGCGGTCGGCGGCGTCCGCTTTCCGGTCGCGCGCGTCGTCGATATCGGCCTCTAACGAATCGATTCTCGACTCTACACTCCGGCGATCGTCCTCCAAGTCGGATATCTCCTCGGCGAGCCGCTCCAGCTTCCCGCCACCGGATTTCGTGAACGCGTACCGCGAGCCGCCGCCGGAGCCGCCCGTCATCGCGCCGGACTTCTCTATCAGGTCCCCGTCGAGTGTCACCATTCGGTAGTCGCCCATCAGGTCGCGAGCGGTCGCCATGTCCTCGACGACGAGCGTGGAACCGAGCACGTAGGAGAACACCGACTCGTACGCCGCGTCGTACTCGACGAGGTTCCGCGCGAAATCGATCACGCCCGGCATCGATGGCTTTCGAGGGAGCCCGCGGTCGTCCATCTTCGTGATCGGGAGGAACGTCGCCCGACCCGCGTTGCGACGCTTGAGGTAGTCGATACAGGTGGACCCGACGCCGTCGTCGTCGACGACGACGTTCGCGAGCCGGCCGCCGGCGGCGGTCTCACACGCCTCGGCGTACTCCGCCTCGACGGAGCCGAGCTCACCGACAGCGCCGTGAACGCCGTCGATACCGCCGTTCTTTACTTCGGTCACCGCGCGCGGCCAGGAGGTGTCGCCGCGCTCGCTCGCGGCAGCTTCGAGTTTGGCGTACTCGTTCTGCTTCTCACGGAGCGTCGCCTCGATGTCGTCCAAGCGTTCCTTCCGTTCGGACTTCTCGGCGAAGAGGTCCGCGAGCGCGTCCTCGATCCGCGACTCGTTTTTGCGCGCCTTGTCGAGCTCGCCGTGTAGTTCCGAGATCCGTGCTTTCAGGTCCGGGACGTCCTCGTGAGCTGCCTCCAGCTCCTCGCGTGCCTCCTCGACGGCGTTTGAGCGGCGACGCGCCTCGTCGAGCAGCCGGTCCTTCTCGCGTTGGGTCTCGTGTTTCTGCCCGCGAAGGGTCTCCAGACGCGCCTTCCGGTCCGCGAGCTCGTCTTTCAGTTCGTCGAACTCCGTGTCCGCACCCTCGATCTCGGCCTCGACGTCGGCGAGCGTCGATCGCTTCGTCGCGATCTCGGATTTGATCGACGCCTTCTCGACTTTCAGATCGCGGATCTCGGCTTCGAGGTCGTCTATCGTCTCCTGTTTTCGGTCGATCTGGACGAACGCGTTCCGTCGTTCCGTCTCCGCGTCCTCAGCGCGCTCCTCGGCAGCCTCGATCTTGTCATTCAGTCTGGATATTTCGCCTTTGATCTCCTCTATCTCCGCACGGATCTCGATCTGTTCGTCCTCGCCTTTCGTCTCGATCTCGTGGGTGAGATCCGCGAGGTCCTCCTCCAGTCGGGTGAGCGCGCCCTGTCTCGTGTCGAGCTCGGCCTGCAGTTCAGCGAGCTCGGCTTCCGCGTCGTCGATGTCACCCTCGACGCTCGCCAGCGACTCCCGTTTGTCCTCCAGCTCGGAGGCTTTGCGGTAGCCGCGGTACGTCTCGACCTCCTCGCGGAGCGACTGGTACTCGAGGGCGGTCTCGCGCTCATCGGAGAGCCGATCGAGTCGCTCCTGTTTCTCCTCGATCCGGAGGTCCGCCTCGCCGATCCGGTCTTTGACCGTATCAAGCTCCTCGAAGGCTGCCTCCTTCTTCTCGTCGAACTCGGCGACGCCAGCGATCTCGTCGACGATCCCGCGACGCTGGTACGGCGTCATGTTGATGATCTCGGTGACGTCCCCCTGCATCACCACGTTGTACCCTTCCGGCGTGACGCCCGCCGCGGCGAGAAGGTCACGGATGTCGGAGAGGTTCACCGAGCGGCCGTTGAGGTAGTAGTACGAGTAGTAGTTGTCCTCGGTTTCCTTCACGCGGCGTTTGATCGTGATCTCGGAGACGTCGCCGACGTTCTCCGAGCCGGCCGCCGAGACGACCTGTGAGCGGTCGAGGGTCCCGTCCTCGTTGGAGAGCACCACCGTGACCGACGCCTCCGAGGGGCCGCCGTCGCCCTCGCCGTCGTCGTGGCCGGGATTGTAGATCAGGTCGGTGAGCTTCTTCGCTCTGATCCCCCGGGTCCGCGCCAGCCCGAGCGCGAACAGGATCCCGTCGATGATGTTCGACTTGCCGGACCCGTTCGGTCCCGTGACGACGGTGAAATCCTCGTAAAAGGGGATCCTCGTCGTACGTCCGAAGCTCTTGAACCCGTCCAGAACGACTTCCGTGATGTGCATGTTCGCGGGGTCTCGCGAGCTTACGCGACGATGATGTCGTTGTCGTCGGACTCGCTCTCGGTTTCGTCTTCCTCTTCCGCCGACGTATCGGTTTCGGCGTCGGGCGTCGTCGCCGCCGAATCGGGCACGATAACGTCGTCGTCCGGCCCGTCAGTGTCCGTCTCGTCAGCGTCGTCAGCACCCGCGGCGTCAGCCGCCGGTTCGGTTCGCTCGACGACCTCGACGTGATCGTCGGAGTGGGTCCGGCGCTCTCCACCGGCGGCGTCGGACGTCGTGTCGGACGCGTCGTCCTCGGTCGCCTCGTCCGCCTTGGCGGCCGCTTCCGCAGCGGCTGCACGTTCCTGTTCGTTCTCGAGCTGGCGGACGCGCTCTTTCATCTCGACGAGCTCCTCGGTGAGCCCGTTGACCGCCGCCTGCAGCTCCGCGACCTGCCGTTCGAGGTCCTCGACGCGGTTGCTCATGTACACACGTATGCCCGCGCGGGCCGTATAAATCT
>LFFM01003272.1_pt1 | contig 10276 bp, 9 predicted proteins | sample 643131 | NCBI WGS metagenome assembly LFFM01 (sample SAMN03777445, study PRJNA286221) | soda lake metagenome | biome: soda lake; feature: Kulunda steppe; material: water; isolation source: sample Tc-Br brine of Tanatar trona crystallizer | place: Russia: Kulunda steppe | collected 2011-07 | reverse complement strand
CCGACGATCACGTAACGGCACCCCGCCTCGAGCAGCATGCCCGCCGACACTTCGCCGGTGTAGGCGCCCGACTCGTACTCGCTGACGTCCTGCGCACCCAGCGCCACACCGAATGGCAGCTGCGATGCGGCCGCCGCGAGCAAGGGATACGGCGGGCAGACCGCCAGCTCGGCATCGCCACCGCTGTCGGCAGCGTGCTCCGCAACGCGGCGGACCAGATCCTGGTCGCCGTTCATCTTCCAGTTACCAGCAATGATCTTGCGCCGCATGCCTAGACCCAACCCTGTCTATGGATTCCTGTGAAGCTGACGAAGCCTATCTACACAAGCGACTGAAATCAAATCGGGTCGGTGGCCGCACCCCGGGCCGCGCTGGCCACGGTCTCCGCCAGCGACTCGACCAGGCGATCCACCTGCGCCCCGTCGGCGCCCTCGACCATCACCCGCAGCAGCGGCTCTGTCCCGGACGGACGCAACAACACCCGCCCCCGTTCGCCGAGCTCTTGCTCGGCCTCGCTGACCGCTTCGTTGACCGCCGGCAACCCGAGTACGTCCACGCCACGCTCGATCGGCACATTGACCAGACGCTGTGGATAGTACTGCATCCCGGCGACCAGCTCATCCAGCGGCCGGCCGGTGGTCACCATGGCCTCGAGCACCTGCAGCGCCGAGATCAGCCCGTCGCCGGTGGTGGTCCGATCCAGGCAGATGATATGACCGGAGGACTCACCGCCCAGCACACCGCCGACCTGCAGCAGCCGCTCGAGGACATAACGGTCGCCCACCCGGGTCCGCTCCAGGGGAAGCCCCAGCTCCTGCAGCGCCACCTCCAGGCCGAGGTTGGTCATTTGGGTGCCGACCACCGGTCCGCACGCCTGACCACGGGCCACCCGGGCCGTAGCGATGATATAGAGCAGACCATCGCCATCGATCAGGCGGCCGGACCGGTCGGCCATGATCACCCGGTCGCCGTCGCCGTCGAACGCCACACCGACATCCGCGGACTCGTCCACCACCCGTCGGCACAGACGCTCCGGGTGCTGGGAGCCGTGATCGACATTGATGTTCAGCCCGTCCGGCTCGTGGCCGATGAGCACCACCTCGGCACCCAGCTCGCGGAGCACCGCCGGTGCCGCCTGGTAGGTGGCACCGTGGGCGCAGTCAACCACGACCCGGAGACCGCGCAGGTCGATGCGCCGACCCACAGAGCCCTTGCAGAACTCGATGTACCGCCCGACCGCGTCGTTGATACGGGTCGCGCGGCCCAGCTCCTGGCAGGGGACCATCTGCGGCGGCCCGTCCTGGAGCAGTCGCTCGATGGCCTCTTCGGTGGCGTCGTCGAGCTTGTAGCCATCCGGGCCGAAGAACTTGATCCCGTTATCGTAATGCGGGTTGTGCGAGGCGCTGATGACGACACCGGCCCGGGCATGGAGGGTCCGCGTCAGGTAGGCAATGGCCGGGGTCGGCATGGGCCCGAGCATCAGACTGTGCACGCCGGCGGCCGCGAAACCGGCCTCGAGGGCGGACTCGAACATGTACCCGGACAGCCGGGTGTCCTTGCCGATGACCACCTTGCGCTGCCCCTCGCCGACGAGGACACGGCCAGCCGCCCAGCCCAGCCTGAGGACGAAGTCCGGGGTGATCGGCGCCTCGCCGACCCGCCCGCGGATGCCATCGGTTCCGAAATAGATTCTCTGCTCGGCCAAGTCCGTGTTCCCTTTCAGTGCACTTGCCTAGGCGCTCGCGGCCGTCGCTGCCACCCGCACCGCGTCGGCGGTTGCCCCAACATCGTGGGCACGGATGATCCGTGCCCCCTGGAACACGGCGACGGCCGCCGCCGCCAGGCTGCCTGGCAACCGCTCCTCCACCGGGCGATCCAGCAGTTTGCCGATCATGGACTTGCGCGACATGCCGACGAGCACCGGTGGTCCGAGCGCCACGATCCGATCCAGGTGCCGGAGCAGCTGGTAGTTGTGCTCCAGCGTCTTACCGAAACCGAACCCCGGATCGAGCAGCATGCGCTCGCGTGGCAGCCCGGCCTCCTCGGCGGCGGCCATCCGTTCCGCCAAGCATTCGGCCACCTCGGTCACCACGTCATTGTAGCTCGGCGCATCCTGCATGGTCCGGGGCTGACCCTGCATGTGCATCAGACACACTGGGACGCCCAGCCCGGCGGCTGCCTCCGCGGCCCCCGGCTCCTGCAGCGCACGGATGTCGTTGATCAAACCCGCCCCGGCGGCTACCGCCTCGCGGGCCACCTCGGGCTTGTAGGTGTCCACGGAGATCGGGCAATCGACCTCGCGGGCCAGGGCCTCGACGACCGGGACCACTCGCTCAAGCTCCTGCTCCAGCGGCACCGGCGGCGCACCGGGGCGGCTCGACTCGCCTCCGACATCGATCAGGTCGGCGCCCTCGGCCACCATCCGCCGGGCATGGGCGCGCGCCTGCTCCAGGTCGAGGAAGTGGCCCCCGTCCGAAAAGGAGTCCGGGGTCACGTTGAGCACGCCCATAACCCGCGGCCGATCTAACGAGAGGGGGCGGCCCCCGCAATGGAGAACCGCCCCGTCGGACAACGCCACCATCAGTGTTCGCCTACGGGTCCGCCGATGGGTCCCTCGCGGCCGTCGTCCTTGCCATCCGTTTCGGCCTGGTCGTCAACCCCGACCGTCTCGCCCTCGTCGGTGGAGCCACCGCCCTGATCGCGATCCTGCCACCCCTTGGGCGGCCGGGGCTCCTTGCCCTGCATGATGTCATCGATCTGGTCGCGGTCGATGGTCTCGTACTTCATCAGGGCATCGGCCATGATATGGAGCTTTTCCAGGTTCTCCTGGAGGATCTTCTCCGCGGCGGTGTAGTTGCTGTCGATCACCGCCCGGACCTCCTCGTCGATGGCGTGCTGCGTCTCGTCCGAGACCTCCTTCTGCTGCGCCATCGAGCGGCCGAGGAAGACTTCGCCCTCCTCTTCGCCGTAGGCAAGCGGGCCAAGCCGCGCCGAGAGCCCCCACTTGGTGACCATGTTGCGGGCAATCTCGGTGGCCCGCTGGATGTCGTTCTGGGCACCGGTGGTGACCCGGTCGTTGCCAAAGATCAGCTCCTCGGCGATCCGGCCGCCAAAGAGGCTGGCAATCATGCTGTCCAGGCGCTGCTTGGTGTAGCTGTACCGATCCTCTTCCGGGAGGAACATGGTCACGCCCAACGCACGACCGCGTGGGATGATCGTCACCTTATGGACCGGATCATGCTCCGGGGTGCGCAGGCCGACGATGGCGTGCCCAGCCTCGTGGTAGGCCGTGAGCTTCTTCTCGTCTTCCTTCATCACCATGGACTTGCGCTCGGAGCCCATCATGATCTTGTCCTTGGCCTGCTCGAAGTCCGTCTGATCGACGGCCTCCTTGTTGGCCCGCGCTGCGAACAGCGCCGCCTCGTTGACCAAGTTCTGCAGATCGGCCCCGGAGAAGCCCGGCGTTCCGCGGGCGATGATCTCGGGCCGGACGTCGTCGGCCATGGGCACCTTGCGCATGTGCACGTTCAGGATCTGCTCGCGTCCGCGCACATCCGGCAGCGGCACCACCACCTGGCGGTCGAAGCGGCCGGGGCGCAGCAGTGCCGGGTCGAGCACGTCCGGCCGGTTGGTGGCGGCGATGACGATGATGCCCTCGCTGCCCTCGAAACCGTCCATCTCGACGAGCATCTGATTTAGCGTCTGCTCGCGCTCGTCGTGACCGCCACCGAGCCCGGCGCCGCGTTGACGGCCGACGGCGTCCAGCTCATCGATGAAGATGATGCACGGCGCCTGCTTCTTGGCCTGCTGGAACATGTCCCGCACCCGGGAGGCGCCGACGCCGACGAACATCTCGACGAAGTCCGAGCCGGAGATGGAGAAGAACGGCACCCGCGCCTCGCCGGCGATGGCCTTGGCGAGCAGGGTCTTGCCGGTTCCCGGCGGCCCGACCATGAGCACGCCGCGCGGGATGGTCCCGCCGAGCTTCTGGAACTTGCTTGGGTCGCGCAGGAAGTCCACAAGCTCCTTGACGTCCTCCTTGGCCTCGTCGCAGCCGGCCACGTCCGAGAAGCTGTGCTTGCTCTGCTCCTCGGTCATCATCTTGGCCTTGCTCTTGCCGAAGGACATCGCCCCGCGGCCGCCACCGCCTCCCTGCATCTGGCGCATGAAGTAGATCCACACGGCGATCAGCAGCAGGAAGGGCGTCCACGAGATGAGGATCTGCAGGAGCATGCTGTCTTCCTCAGCCCGCTCCGCATCGATGGTGACGCCGTGCTCGAGCAGTTCGCCGATCAGCGCCCGGTTGTCCACCTCGGGGTTGAAGGTCAGGTACTCGTTGCCGTCGGCGTGCTGGATGGTGATCTCCTCGCCCCGGATCAGCACCTCGCGGATATTGCCGCGCTCGACCTCGTTGAGGAACTCGGAGTAGGGGACCTTCTCGGTCACATCCGCCGACTGCTCCTGGAAGTTGCTGAATACGGACATCAGCACGACGGCGATGATGACCCAAAGGATCAGATTCTTGGCCATGTCGCTCACGGCGTCACCTCAATCTGCCTGAATGCGGCACCTGATAGGCACCTTACTATACCGTCGGACCGCGAGCCAGAAGGTAGACCTCCCGACTGCCCGACCTGGAGGCGTCCGGTTTGCGAGAGAGGACGCGGGAGAAGCGCCGTGTCAGCTCGCCGCGGAACGTGTCGAACCCCTCGCCGTGGAAGACCTTGACGAGGAAGTCACCATCCTTATGCAAGAATTGACCGGCAAAGTCGGCGGCGAGTTCCGCCAGCCCCATCGCCGCCGGCTGATCCACCGCGCTGTGCCCGGTCAGATTTGGCGCCATGTCGGAGAGCACCACATCCACCGGGCGCCCGCCCAGCGCGGTCTCCACGGCGCGCAGCCCGTCGTCGGTGGAAAAGTCGGCGTGGACGAACGTAACCCCGGGCAGGGGTTTCATCTCCAGCAGGTCGATGGCGACGACCAACCCCGACGCGCCCACCTTAGGCGCCGCCAGCTGCGACCACCCACCGGGCGCGGCGCCCAGGTCAACAACCACCTGACCGGGGCGCAGGAGCCCGTCGCGCTGGTCGATCGCCTCGAGCTTAAGTGCTGCCCGCGAGCGCCACCCCTCAGCACGGGCACGGCGGACGAACGGATCGCTTTCGTGCCGGCTCCGCCGGGCCCGGGAGTTGCAGCCGCTGCGCCGCCGCCTACAGGCCGCCATGCCCGCCCCCTTCCGCCACGCGGCGGCGCGCCACGGCACGTGCGCGCAGCACGACCCAGCCGGCACCCAGGCTGGCGACCACCAGCACGCCGAGCGCCTCCTGCCAGGCGGCGAGATCGAGACCCAGCGTCAGGAAGTACGCCGAGATGATCACCAGCACCACCACACCCAGCTCGATCTTGACCTCGCGCAGCGGCCCGCCGCTTGCCCGGACCACGCCACGGCGTGATAGCCTTCTTGCTTTATCGTCACCAGGCACCAAACACCTCCATGCATCTAGATCCGGATCAACTCAAGCAACTCCGCCGGCTCGGCCACGCCCTCAAGCCCGTCGTCCTGACCGGGGCCGCCGGCCTCAGCGAGGGGGTCCTGGAGGAGATTGAGCGTGCCCTGGACGACCACGAGCTGATCAAGGTGAAGCTCGCCGGCGCCAGCAAGGAGGAGCGCCAGGCCATGACCGAGGAGATTGCCGAACAGACCGGGGCGATCGTGGTCCAGACCATCGGTCGGATCGTCCTGCTCTATCGAGAGAACCCGGAGAAGAGCCAAGTCCTGATCTGAGCTCCCGCGCGGCAGACGCTCAGCGTCCCTGTTCCGCGGTGTCGACGGCATCACCGTCACCTGCCGCCAGCCGCGGTTCGATCCCGCCGAGTACCAGGACCAGCGCAATGGCACTGGCCACGAAGTAGAGGCTTTCGGCGGCACGCAGGGCCGAGAGGTACCCGACTTCACCGGCCTGCTCAGTTAAAACCGCCATCGGTGGCCGCACCCAGAACTCTCCCACCGCCAGCACGACCGCCAACAGCACCAGCAGCCACAGCCGCCAGTGGGCCGCCAGCGGACGGATCCGGTGGCGCAACTGTGTCGGTATCAGCAGCGCGGCACACACCAGGGCGATCCAAGCCACCAGGCCGGTGATCTCGCCGACCAACGCCGCCGCCTGGGCGGTGTCCTCCAGCGTGCGAAACAGCAATGGCGAGACGATGTAGCCGACGCTCCACAGCGCGCCGGCCAGCATCGTCAGCGCCACCCGCTCGGCCGCGCGGATCAGCACCGCACCTCCACCGCCGGGCCGCTGCGGGCAAGCTGCCCGCACCTACTCATAGCGGACCTCGACGATCTCATAGGTCCGCTCACCGCCCGGGGCCTGCACCACGGCCTCGTCACCCTCCTCCTTGCCGATCAGCGCGCGGGCGATGGGCGAGTTGACCGAGATGAGGTGCTGCTTGATGTCCGCCTCGTCCTCGCCAACGATCTGATAGCTGACCGTCTCCTCGGTGTCGGTGTCCTCGAGCGCCACGGTCGCCCCGAAGACGATCTTCGGGGCCGCCTGCACCGTCGCCGGGTCAATGATCTGGGCGTTGGACAGTTTGCCCTCGATCTCCTGGATACGGCCCTCAATAAAACTCTGCTGCTCGCGCGCGGCGTGATACTCGGCGTTCTCTTTTAGGTCGCCGTGTTCCCGCGCCTCGGCAATCGCCTGGATGACCCGCGGGCGATCCTCGTGCTTGAGCCGCTGAAGCTCCTCACGCAGCTTCTCTGCGCCACGAACCGTCAACGGTATCTTGCTCATCCCGTCATCTCCCTGTGCAGGGCGTGAAGGGGGCGGGCCTCCCAGTCCTTCATGTGATCCAGTGCCAGGCACGTGGCCCGGGCACCCGCGATGGTCGTCGTGTAGCAGACCTTGCGCTGCAGCGCCTCGCGGCGGATCGAGTAGGAGTCGGCAATGGCCTGCCGCCCCTCGGTGGTATTCACGATCAGATCGATCTCGTCGTTCTTGATGGCGTCCACGACATGCGGCCGACCCTCGATGACCTTGTTAATCCGGCGCACCTCCAGGCCCGCCTCCTCGAGGGCGGCCGCGGTGCCATGGGTGGCGATCAAGCGAAAGCCGCGCCGAACCAGGTCCCGCGCCACCTCGACCGCTGCCTCCTTGTCCACCTCACGCACACTGACAAAGGCACAGCCGCCCCGCGGCAGGGTCACCCCCGCAGCCAGCTGAGCCTTCGCGTAGGCCTCCCCGAAACAGGCGCCAATACCCATCACTTCGCCGGTAGACTTCATCTCCGGACCGAGGATGGGATCGACACCGGGGAACTTGAGGAACGGGAAGACCGCCTCTTTTACGGAATAGTAGTTAGGGATGACCTCGTTCACCACCCCCTGCTCCGCCAGGGTGCGGCCGGCCATGCAGCGGGCGGCCACCTTAGCCAGCGGCACGCCACACGCCTTGGCGACGTAGGGCACGGTCCGCGAGGCGCGCGGGTTGACCTCCAGTAGGAAGATGCGCTGCCCCTGGATGGCGAACTGCACGTTCATCAGCCCGACCACCCCGAGCTCCCGGGAGAGCAGGCGCACCTGCTCGCGGATCCGATCCTGCACATCCTGCCCCAGCGTGTAGGGCGGGATAGAGCAGGCGGAGTCGCCGGAGTGGACGCCGGCCTGCTCGATATGCTGCATGATGCCGCCAATCACCACCTGATCGCCGTCGCTGACGGCGTCCACGTCGACCTCCACGGCATCGTCGAGGAAGCGGTCAAGCAGCACCGGCGAGTTGTGCGAAACCCGCACGGCCTCGTTCATGTACTGGCGCAGCTCGCTCTCCTCGTAGACGATCTCCATCGCCCGACCACCAAGGACGTACGAGGGGCGCACCACCAGCGGATAACCGATCTCGGCAGCCAGCTGCAGGGCCTCGGTCTCCGTGCGGGCGGTGCGGTTCGGCGGCTGCATCAGATCGATGCGGCCGATCATGTCCTGGAAGCGCTCCCGGTCCTCGGCCAGATCGATGGAGTCCGGGGTCGTACCGATGATCGGCGTCCCGGCGGCCTCGAGTTCGCGGGCGAGCTTCAGCGGCGTCTGCCCGCCGTACTGGACGATCACCCCGTCCGGCTGCTCCGTCTCGACCACCTCCAGCACGTCCTCCAGGGTCAACGGCTCGAAGTAAAGCCGATCCGAGGTGTCGTAGTCGGTGGAGACGGTCTCGGGGTTGCAGTTGACCATGATGGTCTCGTAGCCGTCATCGCGAAGGGCCAGCGAGGCGTGGACGCAGCAATAGTCGAACTCGATCCCCTGCCCGATACGGTTCGGCCCGCCGCCGAGAACCATGATCTTCTTGCGTCCGCTCGGCTCTGCCTCGCACTCCTCCTCGTAGGTGGAGTAGAGGTAGGCGGTGGCGGTGGGGAACTCGGCGGCGCAGGAGTCCACCCGCTTGAACACCGGCCGCACGCCCAGATCGCGGCGGCGCTGGCGCACCTGGGACTCCTTGACGCCCCACAGGGCCGCCAGACGGGCATCGGAGAAACCGCGCCGCTTGAGGCGCAGCAGCGCCCCGGCATCACAGTCGTCCAGGGTCGAGGCGGCGACCTCCCCCTCCACGGCGATCAGCTCCTCGACCTGCGCGAGGAACCACGGGTCGATGGCCGTCATGCCATGGACCTCATCGAGGGTGAAGCCGACCCGGAACGCATCCCCCAGGTGCAGAACCCGATCCGGGGTCGGCTGACGCAGCGAGTGGCGCACCGTATCGCGCACGTCCGTGCGACTGTGGTCCAGCCGCTCGTCGAGCCCGGACAGATCCTGCTCCAGTCCCCGCAGGGCCTTCTGGAAAGACTCCTGGAAGGTCCGTCCGATGGCCATGACCTCGCCCACGGACTTCATCTGGGTCGTCAGGTAGCAGTCGGCCTGCGGGAATTTCTCAAACGTGAAACGCGGGATCTTGGTGACGACGTAGTCGATCGTCGGCTCGAAGGAGGCCGGGGTGGCACCACCGGTGATCTCGTTGCGCAGTTCGTCGAGCGTGTAGCCGACGGCCAGCTTGGCCGCCACCTTGGCGATGGGGAAGCCGGTCGCCTTGGAGGCCAGCGCCGACGAGCGCGACACCCGCGGGTTCATCTCGATGATCACCATGCGCCCGTTGTCCGGGTTGATGGCGAACTGGACGTTGGAGCCGCCGGTCTCCACGCCGATCTCCCGCAGCACCGCCAGCGATGCGTCGCGCATCAGCTGGTATTCCTTGTCGGTGAGGGTCTGCGCAGGGGCCACCGTGACCGAATCACCGGTGTGCACCCCCATGGGATCGAGGTTCTCGATGGAGCAGATGATGATGGCGTTGTCGTGGCGATCGCGCACGACCTCCATCTCGTACTCCTTCCAGCCGAGGACCGACTCCTCGAGCTGCACCTCGTTGGTGTAGGAGAGGTCGAGGCCGCGCTCGACGATCTCGTGAAACTCCTCCCGGTTGTAGGCGATGCCGCCGCCGGAGCCGCCCAGGGTATAGGACGGGCGGATGATGACCGGGAAGCCGATCCGTGCCTGCGCCGCCTGGGCCTCGGCCATAGAGCGGGCGATCTCGGCGCGCGGCGACTCGAGCCCGATCCGCGACATGGCGGCGCGAAACGCCTCGCGCTCCTCGGCCTTGTCGATCGCCTCACGGGTGGCGCCGATCATCTCAACACCGAAGCGCTCCAGCACGCCGTGCTTGACCAGGTCGAGGGCGCAGTTGAGCGCCGTCTGCCCACCCATGGTCGGCAGGACCGCATCGGGCTGCTCGCGCTCGATGATCCGCGAGACCGTCTGCCACTCCACCGGCTCGATATAGACCGCATCGGCGGTCTCCGGGTCGGTCATGATGGTCGCCGGGTTGGAGTTGACCAGGATGACCCGGTAGCCCTCCTCACGCAGCGCCTTGCACGCCTGCGCCCCGGAGTAGTCGAACTCGCACGCCTGGCCGATGACGATGGGGCCGGCGCCGATGATCAGGATCGATTGGATGTCAGTTCTTTTCGGCATGATTCCAGAGTGCTCGGGGTCCAGTGGTCGGCGGTCGCCTGTGATGCGGCTGCGCAGTGCTCAGTCACGCTCCATCATCTCGACGAAGCGCTGGAACAGCGGACGCATGTCGTGGGGACCGGGGCTTGCCTCCGGGTGGCCCTGGAAGCTGAAGGCAGGCACGTCGGTGCGCCGGATACCCTGTAGCGAGCCGTCGAACAGCGAGCGGTGCGTCGCCTCCAGGTGGTCGGGAAGGCTGCCCTCGTCCACCGCGAAGCCGTG
>LFFM01003271.1_pt1 | contig 10280 bp, 10 predicted proteins | sample 643131 | NCBI WGS metagenome assembly LFFM01 (sample SAMN03777445, study PRJNA286221) | soda lake metagenome | biome: soda lake; feature: Kulunda steppe; material: water; isolation source: sample Tc-Br brine of Tanatar trona crystallizer | place: Russia: Kulunda steppe | collected 2011-07 | reverse complement strand
GGGTAGAGATCGGCTGCGAGCCGGCCCACAGCGGGCGGTAGCGGAACGTTGAGGCTGAACACGTGTTCGTCGAATCGGGTCGCAGTCCCTTGATTACGTCGGCGTGTGTGGCCGGGATGTGGACGGAGGGCTTCCGAACCCGGTGTGCGTGTCACCCACACGGCTCGGTTCGATCTCCACAGGAAGCCGTGGATCGAACTGCGGGATCACGCGGTTACAAGCCCTCCCGCGACGAACGCTGGGTATGAGCCTCATCGCGTTCGACTTCGACGGCACGCTCTCGGACTCCGAGATGACGGTCCTGCTCGCGGAGCGTGCGGACGTCGCCGACGAGGTCGCCGAGATCACCGAGCGGGCGATGCACGACGAGATCAGCTACGCGGAGAGCCTGTATCGCCGGGCCGAACTGCTCGGCGGGCTGTCCGAGGAGGCGGCCGAGGAGGCGTTCGGTGCGGTCCGGATCCGACCGGGTGCGGCCCGGCTCATCCGCCGCCTGCGTGAGGACGGCCACCACGTCGCGGTGCTCACCGGCGGGTTCGAACGGGGCGTCGAGCGCGCGCTTGAGCGCGAGGGCGTCGCAGTCGACACGATCGTCGCCAACCGACTCCCGTTCGAGAACGGTGAACTCACGGGGGAAGCCGAGGGGCCGCTCATTGAGGGAACGAAAGACGACGTCTTGGAGGGGTTAGCGGACGATCTCGGTGTCCCGATGGCGTCGACGGTCGCGGTCGGCGATGGAGCGAACGACCTCCCGATGTTGGAAGTCGCCGGGCTCGCCGTTGGATTCGTCCCGAAAGATGCTGTCCGGCCCGTCTGTGACGCCGTCGTCGCCTCCATGTATCGGCTCGGGAAAGTGCTGGAGGCACACGGCGTGTTGTCAGCCGACCGGTAGCTGGCTGAGGGGGTTGACCGGCGAGCCGTCCATGGGTCGGCCGTTCGTCCGACTCGTAAATCCTTATTCGGGACCGGGTCGAAGGGTGAGGCATGGCCGTACTCGCAGGGGTGTCCGGATGATCCCCACCCTGACGTACCTGCAGTTCCACCTCGTCTTCAGCTTCCCGCTTCTCGCGGTCCTGTGGTACGTCGCGCCGCGATACGACGACCGCCGACGTCGTCGCGCGACTGCCGGGATCGCGATCCTCGTCGCGATCGCGTACGCGTACACGACGCCGTGGATCAGCTACATGATCCGCCGCGGCGCGTGGTGGTACGCCGACGGGGCGGTGCTCGTTCGAGCGCTGTCGATACCGCTCGGGGAGTACCTCTACTTCGCGATCCAGACGCTTATCGTCGCGTTCGTTCTCCATCGGCTCGGGTTCGACCCGACGTTCCGCGAGGGTGACTTCGACCGGAAACCGAGGGTTGCGGGAGTGCTCGTCGGGCTCTCGATGGTCGTCGTCGGACTCTGGCTCGTGTCGCTCGGGGACTCGTTCCTCTATCTCGGCGGCTTGATCGCGTGGGTTGGACCGGTGTTGGCGCTCCAGTGGAGCGTCGGCGGCGGCTATCTCGTCCGAACCCCTGAGGTGTGGCTGACTGCAACACTCGTTCCCTCACTCTACTTCTGGGTCGTCGACCGGATCGCCATCGAGATGGGAACGTGGATCATCTCCGACACGTACACGACCGGGATCGCCGTTCTCGGCCTCCCGATAGAGGAGATGCTCTTCTTTGCGTCGGCGAGCCTGATGACGATCAACGGGCTCGTCCTGTTCGAGTGGGTGCTCGACTGGAACGATCGTCGGGCGACCGCCGAGGGGTCACCTGTCGACGTGCTCGACCCGGCCGATGACTGACGCTGCCGCCTCCACGGGGACGGCGACAGGGTCGATCCGCGGCGACCGGCCAGCCGACCGCGACGCGTCCACGCGTGCCGATCGAGCCTTCGCCTTCTACCCTGCGCTCGCGCTCGCGGCCCTGCTCCCGCTCGGGGCAGTGACCCCCCTGTTTCCGGTCGAGGTCGGCGTCGCGACGTTCGCGCTCGGGACGCTCGTCGTCGGGATGGCACACGGCGCTGTCGATCACCTCGTCCCGTTGCGGGCGGCGTTCGGGGTGTCGCTCCGCCGGTCGGTCGTCGTCGTTTCCCTCGTCTACGCGGTTCTCGGCGGCGCGGTCGTTGCCGGGTTCTTCCTCGCGCCGGTCGCCGCGTTCGTCGGGTTCGTCGCGCTCACGTGGCTCCACTGGGGACAGGGCGACGTCGCTGCGCTCGCCGTCGCCGGTGTCGACCACCTGCGGACGCCGTGGGAGCGCGCGCTGACACTCGTCGTTCGCGGCGGCCTCCCGATGGGCGTTCCACTCCTCTCACACCCTGGGGAGTACCGGCTGGTCGCGGAGTGGATCGTCGGGCTGTTCGTCGTTGACGCGACTGCCGCTGTCGCCCCAGTGTTCACTCCCGATGTTCGGATCGCTGTCGGCGTCGCGATGGTGGCCGCGACCGCGACGTCGCTCGCGCTCGGGGCGTGGCGGGTCCGCGGGGGCGCGAGCCGCCGAGGGTGGCTCCGAGACGCCGGCGAGACGCTCGTGTTGTGGGCGTGGTTCCTGCTCGCCGCGCCGGTGTTCGCGATCGGGGTGTATTTCGCGCTCTGGCACGCGCTGCGCCACGTCGGCAGGCTGGTGCTACTCGACGACGCAGCTGCCGGCGCGCTCGCCGACGGGGACCTTCGTGGGGCGCTCCGGCGGTTCGCGCGCGACGCCGCGCCGCTCACGCTCGGCGGGTTCTGCGTCGTCGGGGGTGTCGCACTCGCGGTGCCATACGGCGTGGCGGCCCCCGGAGATCTGCTCGCGGTGTCGCTCGTTGCCATCGCCGCGATGACCCTGCCGCACGTCGCCGTGGTCGCGTGGCTCGACGGTCGTCAGGGTGTCTGGCGGGGATGAGGCGGGAAAGCGCGTTCGAACCCCTCATACCGGACACCAGTACACATTTTTATTACCGCATCGTAACGCTCGAAGATGCGCGAGATCGACCTGGTCCTCGACTGGACGCCCAACACGAACCACACCGGCTTCTACGTCGCGGCCGCGGAGGGGTACTACGACGAGCGTGGTCTCGACGTCACGATCCGGTCCCCCACAGCTGACGACTACGAGACGACGCCCGCGAAGCGGGTCGCGATGGGCGATTCGACGCTCGCGATCGGCCCGTCCGAGAGCGTGATCAGCTACTCGACACACCCGGAGTATCCGTCGCTCACGGCGATCGCGGCGGTGTGCCAGGTCGACCTGAGCGCGATAGTGACGCTCGCCGAGAGCGATATCGACCGCCCGGCCGACCTCGACGGCGGACGGTACGCCTCCTACGACGCGCGCTTCGAGGACCACATCGTCGCCCGGATGATACAGAACGACGGCGGCGACGGCGAGTTCGAGTCGATCACCCCGCCGAAGCTCGGGATCCCGAACACCCTTCTCGACGGTGACGCCGACGCGACTTGGGTGTTCACGCCGTGGGAGGGGCTGTTGGCCGAGCGCGACGGGGTCGAGCTCGATGCGTTCGGGCTCGACGAGTATGACATCCCGTACGGGTACACACCCGTCCTCCTCGCCCGGCCGGAGACGATCGCAGCGGACGATGACCGACTCGCCGACTTCCTCGACGCTACCGCCCGCGGGTATCGGTTCGCGGCCGAGAAGCCCGAGACTGCCGCCGATCTGCTCCGGACGGCCGCGAGCGGGATGGACGCCGATGACCCCGGATTCCTCCGCGAGAGTCAGCGGCGCGTCTCCGAGGCGTACCTCACCGACGACGGTGCGTGGGGCGTGATGGACGAGACGCGGTGGGCCGCGTTCGTCGAGTGGCTCGCCGACGAGGGGATCCTCACGACGCTCGACGGCGAACCGATCCCCGCCGATGAGCTGCCGCCCGAGCAGCTGTTCACCAATGAACACCTCCCGCGGGCGGAGTGAGGTGACGGTCAGCGATCGTTCGGCGGTAGGTGTTTAGTTATAAACAAGCCCCCCGCTACCGGCAGCGAGGGCCGGCCGTCATCCACGGCGTGCGTCGGCTATTTATATGCCTCCCGCAGGAGGACGAGCACCCCGCCGAGCATAGCGAGGTTGCCGAAGAAGGCCAGTCGTTCGCCGCTTTTGTCCTCCGGGTCGGCGTTCCAGAAGTCGTGCATCGTCGAGGTCACCACGACGAGGAACGTTGCCGCCGCGCCGGTCGCGATCCGTGGCGCGCGCCAGAGCGCGATCCCGACTCCCGCGACGAGCATCATCCCCGAGGCGAACGGGGCCATCACGTCGGGCATCGGCACGCCCGCCGACTCAGCGTACTCGACCGTCTCGTCCATCTCCCGGAAGTCCTCCGAGGCTTGCGCCGCCAGCCCGACGCCGACGGCGACCCGGCCGAGCCGAGAGAGCGATCCGCCACCCGTCTCCGTGTCGTTATCTCCCATGTGTCGTTATGACACTCCGGCTAAATAAAAGCGTAGCGTGGCACGCGACCCGCGATCCATTTCACTCCGGAGGTCCTCCCATCGGATCGATGGAGTCGATCACGTTTCGGGAGCCTGCGGGCGCGGACGTCGCGGAGATCGAGGCGCTCGTCACTGCGCACTTCTCCGAGGGGAGTTCGTACACCGTCGACCCCGGCGTCGGCGACCCGACGTATCACGTCCGGATCGCGGAAGAGGAGAGCGGCATCCTCGGCGTGATGGCGGTCGACGTGTCCGACGACCCGACCGCCGTCGTCGAGGAGATGTATTTCTTCGACGACCCAGCCCTGTTGCCGGTGGCCGACCGCTACGGTCTCCTCGAGATGGGGTATGTCAGGCCCGACGCGACCGGGCGGGGGATCGGGAGTCAGCTGCTCCAGCGGGTCGAGGCGATCGGCCGCGACCACGGCGTTGACTGTCTCCTCGCCGACTCGTGGTACCACGGCGGCGACGACTCGCCGGAACGTCTCTTCGACCGCCACGGGTACGAGACGACCCACCGCGAGCCGTTCGACCGACCGGTCAAGGAGTGTCCGAAATGTGTCGACACCTGCGTCTGTGCGGCAGGACTCGCGGTCAAACGCGTCGAGTGACGGGCCGGATCCGAGTGACGGGCCGGTCGTCTCGGCTCCCGTGTGCGGTCGTCTGACAAACGCTTAAGTGTCATGCGAGCCGATCGGCAGATAATGGGCAACAAGAACAAGACGATCTCGTTCCGCGTCAACGAGGACGCGTTCGAGACCCTCCGGGATATCGCCGAGGAGCGGGACATCTCGCTGTCGGCCGTGTTCCGGGACTACGTGGACACGCTCGTTGCCCACGACGGACAGGTCCGCGTCATCCCGGAGGCGGAGCTCGACAGTATGGGCGACAGCGGCGAGTCGTTCCCGCCGAAGATCGAGGTCCCGAAGAGCTTCGTCCGCGAACACGAGCGGCTCGAACTCGAAGCCGACCACCTCCGTGAGCAGCTCGAAGAGCACAAACGCTACGTCAACTACCTCCGCGAGCAGCTCGAAGACGAGGACGAGGACGTGATCCAACTCGAGGACCTCGACGGTGAACCCGACGAACCCTCTTTCCGGCTCGGGTGACCGAGATCTTATAAGCGAGTCGTATCCGCGGTATCGAACGCCTCAGATACCCTCGCGTATCGGGTTTCGGAACTGACTGTGACCCTCTCGACCTGGTACAGATAGTCCGTTCACCACCATCCCGAAAACACCCACACCCTGATCCCTCGCTTTTTGTACCCCCACGCCGCCCACGGTTCCGATCCGACGGGAAACCTTCCTGTTTGTCCATTACTGTTTGCCGAATCGGCAGTCTCGACGAAAATATTGCCGGATATCCGGCTAGTGATTCAAAAACGTTCGATTATCGCATTTGCTACTGGACAGTTACCTGAACTGCTGGTCTATTTCTGCCCATAGTAAACCTTTTACGAAAGCCATATTACCCGGGCGTCGGACAGTTCGCCTATGAACAGGTGGGTTCGACTGTGAGCGTGTTCGATAGGGCGTTCGACGACCCGGTCCGCGTCCTCGACGAGGACGGCGAGGTCGTCGGCGACGTGCCGGACCTCGACGACGAGACGCTCGTCGACATGTACCGACAGATGCGACTCGCCCGTCACTTCGACGGCCGGGCGGTGAGCCTCCAGCGGCAAGGCCGGATGGGGACGTATCCCCCGCTCTCCGGCCAGGAGGGGGCACAGATAGGTTCGGCGTTCGCACTCGCCGAGGGCGACTGGATCGTCCCTTCCTACCGCGAACACGGCGCGGCCGTCGTTCGCGGCGTCCCGCTGAAAAAGACGCTCCTCTACTGGATGGGCCACGAAGACGGCAACAACGTCCCCGAGGACGCGAACGTCTTCCCCGTCGCCGTTCCGATCGCCTCGCAGGTCCCCCATGCGACCGGCGCGGCGTGGGCGTCGAAACTACAGGGCAACGACGACGTGTTCCTCTGTTATTTCGGCGACGGCGCGACGAGCGAGGGGGATTTCCACGAGGGCATGAACTTCGCGGGCGTGTTCGACACCCCGAACGTCTTCTTCTGTAACAACAACCAGTGGGCGATCTCCGTCCCCCGCGAGCGGCAGACGCGGAGCGCGACGCTCGCACAGAAGGCGCAGGCGTACGGGTTCGAGGGAATCCAGGTCGACGGAATGGACCCCCTCGCGGTGTACAGCGCCACCCGTGCCGCCGTCGAGAAGGCGCGTGATCCGCCGGACGGCCGCCCGCGTCCGACCATGATCGAGGCGGTGCAGTACCGATTCGGCGCACACACCACCGCGGACGACCCCACCGTCTACCGCGACGACGACGAGGTCGAGCAGTGGAAACGCAAAGACCCGATCCCACGGCTGGAGTCGTACCTCCGGTCGACGGGGGTTCTCGACGACGAGCGGGTCGCGGAGGTCGAATCGAGCGTCGAGGCGCAGGTCGCCGACGCGATCGACGCGGCCGAGAGCGTCCCGCGGCCCGACCCGCGGGAGATCTTCGAACACGCCTACGAGGAGCTCCCGCCGGAGCTCGAAGCACAGTACGAGCGGTTCGCGGCGCTCCGCGAGGAACACGGCGACGAGGCCTTCCTACACGAGTAATGAGCGAGACACAGAACCTCACGTTGGTACAGGCGGTACGGGACGGGTTACACACGGAGCTGGCCCGGGACGACGACGTCGTTGTGCTCGGACAGGACGTCGGCAAGAACGGCGGCGTATTCCGCGCGACCGAGGGGCTACACGACGAGTTCGGCGGCGATCGGGTCGTCGATACCCCGCTCGCCGAGTCCGGAATCATCGGCTGTGCGGTCGGGATGGCTGCGATGGGGATGCGCCCGGTTCCGGAGATACAATTCTCCGGATTCATGTACCCCGGGTACGACCAGATCGTCTCGCATATGGCGCGATTCCGAACACGCACGCGGAGCCGATTTACACTGCCGATGACGCTACGCGCTCCCTACGGTGGCGGTATCCGCGCGCCTGAACACCACTCCGAGTCGAAAGAGGCCTTTTACGCCCACGAGGCGGGACTCAAGGTCGTCATGCCGTCGACCCCGTACGACACGAAGGGCTTACTCGCCTCGGCGATACGCGATCCCGACCCTGTCGTCTTCCTCGAACCGAAGCTCGTCTACCGTGCCTTCCGTGAGGCGGTGCCCACGGAGTCGTACACGGTTCCGCTCGGTGAGGCGGCCACCCGGCGCGAGGGCGAGGATGTCGCCGTGTTCACCTACGGCGCGATGGCCCGTCGGACCCTCGAGGCCGCGGAGAACCTCGCGGAAGACGGGATCGAGTGCGAGGTGGTCGACCTCCGGACGATATCACCGCTGGACCGCGAGGCGATCGTCGAGGCGTTCGAGCGAACCGGCCGCGCCGCTGTCGTCCACGAGGCTCCTAAATCCGGCGGCCTCGCCGCGGAGATCACTTCGATCATCCAGGAGGAGGCGCTGTTGTACCAGGAGGCCCCGGTCAAACGGGTCGCCGGCTTCGACGTGCCGTACCCGTTGTACGCGTTGGAAGACTACTACCTCCCGAGCGTGAAACGCATCGAGGAGGGTATCAGGGAGGCGGCCGAGTTCTAACCATGCCGGTCAAAGAATTCAAACTCCCGGACGTCGGCGAGGGCGTCGCCGAGGGGGAACTGGTGACGTGGCTCGTCGAGCCGGGCGACCGCGTCGAGGAGGATCAACCCGTCGCCGAAGTGGAAACGGACAAGGCACTCGTCGAGGTGCCGTCGCGGTACGACGGCGTCGTCGAGGAGTTGTTCGTCGAGGAGGGGGAGATCGTCCCCGTCGGCGACGTGATCATCTCGTTCCGTGTCGACGAGGACGGCGAGGCAACTGCCTCGGGAGCCGGAGACGACGCGGCCGCCGCCGACGCCGGGGAAGCCGGGGACGACACGGCGGTCGACGACGGGCTTGATCCCGCGGACGACGCGGGTGACACCGCGGCCCCAACCGAGGAACCGGAGACACCGTCGGGGCGAACGTTCGCGCCGCCCTCCGTCCGCCGACTCGCCCGTGAGCTCGGCGTCGACATCGCCGCGGTCGAGGGGTCCGGTCCCGGCGGCCGGATCGATGAGGGTGACGTACGGGCGCACGCGGAGTCAGGCGGGGCGGTCGACGCCGGTTCGAGCGACGATGTCGGATCCGACACTGCTGGTCCGAAACCGGTCGAAATCGGGTCGAGCGATCGAAAGTCCGCGGTCAGTAAGCGGGGAGAGAGCGGCCAAAACGGGGGTTTGTCGGCGTCGGGCACGGAGCCGGCCGGCCGCGAGACGACGCTGGCGACGCCGGCGACCCGGAAGGTCGCCCGCGAGCTCGGCGTCGACATCGACGACGTTCCGACCGGCGAGACACGGGAGGGCGAACCGTTCGTCGACGAGGCGGCTGTCCGGTCGTACGCCGAGCGCGACACGAAAGCGGCCGTCGCCGAGACGGCGACCTCGGAGCCCGCGCCGACCCCGAGGTCGACGTCGCCATCCGACTCGGTGGGAGACGCGGCGCGTTCCGGGGCCGACGCCGACGCGGTTGCCGACGATGCGGTCGCGGAGACAGTCCCGTACCGCGGGGTCCGCCGAACGATCGGCAAGCAGATGGAACGATCGAAGTTCACCGCCCCCCACGTCACCCATCACGACACCGCCGAGGTCGACGCGCTCGTCGAGGCCCGCGAGCAGCTGAGGCCGAAAGCCGAAGCAAACGGCGTGAAACTCACGTACATGCCGTTCGTGATGAAAGCGATCGTCGCGGGGCTCAAAGCGCACCCGTACCTCAACAGCGAGCTCCGCGAGGACGACGAGGAGATCGTCTTGAAACGCGAGTATAACCTCGGGATCGCGGTGGCGACCGACGCCGGCCTGATGGTTCCCGTCGTCGAAGACGTCGACGAGAAGGGGATCTTCGAGCTGGCCGAGGAGGTGAACGACCTCGCCGCTCGCGCTCGTGACCGGAAGATCAAACCCGAGGAGATGAAGGGCGGAACGTTCACGATCACCAACTTCGGCGCGATCGGCGGGGAGTACGCCACGCCGATCATCAACTACCCCGAGACCGCGATCCTCGGGCTGGGAGCGATCGAGGAGCGGCCCGTCGTCAGGGACCGCTCCGACGTCGACGAGGGGTTCCTCGACGACGAGGCGGGGACGACGGTCGTCCCCGCCCCGACGCTCCCGCTGTCGCTGTCGATCGACCACCGGGTCGTCGACGGCGCGGTCGCGGCCCGATTCGCGAACACTGTCATGGAACACCTTGAAAACCCACTGCTGCTGTTGAACGACTAATGGTTGTCGGAGATATCGCCACCGGAACAGAGGTACTGGTCATCGGTGCGGGGCCGGGCGGTTACGTCGCCGCCATCCGCGCCGCACAGAACGGACTCGACACGACGCTGGTCGAGAAAGACGCCTACGGTGGGGCCTGTCTCAACCGGGGGTGTATCCCCTCCAAAGCGCTCATCACGGGGAGCGGTCTCGCCCACGAGGCTGGCAACGCCGAGGAGATGGGGATCCACGCCGACCCCGCCGTCGACCTCACGCGGATGGTCGAGTGGAAGAACGGGGTTGTCGACCGCCTGACCGGCGGCGTCGAGAAGCTATGCAAGGCCAACGGTGTGAACCTCATCGAGGGGACCGCCAGCTTCGTCGACGAGCACACTGCTCGCGTCGCACACGGCGGTGACGGACAGGGCTCGGAATCGATCGAGTTCGAACACGCGGTCGTCGCGACCGGGTCGCGACCGATCCGGATCCCCGGATTCGAGTTCGACGAGGAGCACGTCTGGAGCTCCGCGGACGCGCTCGACGCCGACTCGGTTCCCGATCGCCTCGGCGTCGTCGGCGGCGG
>LFFM01003270.1_pt1 | contig 10281 bp, 13 predicted proteins | sample 643131 | NCBI WGS metagenome assembly LFFM01 (sample SAMN03777445, study PRJNA286221) | soda lake metagenome | biome: soda lake; feature: Kulunda steppe; material: water; isolation source: sample Tc-Br brine of Tanatar trona crystallizer | place: Russia: Kulunda steppe | collected 2011-07 | reverse complement strand
TGAGCGCGAGTGACATACGATTCGGTTGCAAGGACGACTGCATCAAGCAGTCCAAGCGCAACATCGCTCAACAACTGCGTTTCGAGGTCGCCCGGGCTGCCAAGGTCGGGTTTGTTTTCGATACCAACCAGTTGGTCAAACCAATCCGGATACCGTATTGTTTGTCGTGCGTAGGTTCTCCCGTGCCGTCGCTCAGTTTCGAAAAAGCCACACTCGGTCGCCCGTTCAACCACCGCTCTGGCCTGGTCCGGGTTACCGTCGAAGCCATCCCGAATGAACCGAAACCGACCCGGACCGATATCGCTCTCGATAGCAGCCGGTGGGATTGCCTTCCCAGTGAGTTGAACCCGTTTGTTGAACGCCGGCCCGGGCCGCACACAGACGAGGTCCATAATTCGCCGCCCGGAGACGGCTGTTCCAAGTTGACGACTGATGATACCCTCCTGTTCCGTCTCAAGATGGGCTGCCAGTGCCAACTCAAACCCGTACTCCTGCACACACTCAGTTTGTGAGGAGCGGCAAAAAGACGTTCGGCGCACGTTGTTGAGCGCCAATCGACTCATACTGCCGGACATACCTTCGGTACCATACTCGCAACCCCGGGGTGGCGAAATCGTTCACTATAGTAACAATTGAAACGATTTACACACCGATCGCACAGCCTTCGTGCGATCGGGTGTGCATTGACTTTCAGTGGCTGCTATAGCTTCCGTCCAGTAGTATCACAACAGTTTTCGAATTCGTGTGAGCGTTCCGGGCTCTTTGTCTGAGGTTCCACCATCCTCGGACTCGAAACCGCTAATCTGACCATCCTGTACCAATCCATCGTAGCCAGACCATTCACCGCCGTCGCTGACGGCAACCCCCGTATTCTCTCTGTTGTTTCGTGACTGCTGGGGCCGCCCGCATGCACAGCACGCCCGTTTGTTTTCAGGTCGGTTTGTCGGCCTTCGTGTGTCAGGAGACTGTTGCTGGTGGAGTGAGCGTTTCTGCGTATCTGTTCGCTCATAAGAGCTCGGTTCGCCGTTTCGCTCAGTCGCCTCGAGTTGCTCTTCGAGCGATTCGACAGCAGCGAGAGCAGCATCAGCTCGTTGTTCGACCTCGCTGTTAACAGCGCGTATCGAGCCAACGTAGCCGCGAACCGCCTGTGTTGCCGCTTCGAGTTCTGCCAACTGTCTTTCGAACTGCTCACAAGTGGCTTCAACTTCGTTCAGGCGTTCGAGGGCATCGGCCTCGCTCGCAAGCTCTGAGAGGTCATTTTCCCCATCGGTAACCGCCCGCTCAAGCGTTTCAAGACGGGATTCGAGTTCAGTCATACGGAGAGTGGATGCGCGTTCCTATTTCAATCATCGGGTGTTTTGCTCCGGATCTGCGTTTCGGTCGGTCTGGAAAGCGAGGGAAACCATCATTAGCCCGGCGGGCATACCACCTGCTATGACGGAGAAACCTGCATCCGGCGAACTGCTTGGCATTCCATACAACTTCGAGAAACCAAGCCTCAAACGACTGCTTTCGGCCTACTGGCAACCTGAGGAAGGGATGCTCGTGAAGAAACCGTTCGGCATTGGCTATACGCTGAATCTGGCCAACTGGCGGTCATGGATTGTCCTTGCTGTCGTCGGTGGCCTGTTTTATCAGCAACAGCGCGGCGGCGACGAGGCTGAGATGGACGATGAAAGCGAGCCAGTTGAAGTAATCGTCGATTAATCCGGCTTTGGTGTTTTCCTTATTTTGAGAGTTTCTCTATAAAGAGTCGCAACAATCACTATCAGGCCCCTCCGACACTGGATATGGTCACGTTCGTCACGACGAATCCGGGAAAAGTACACGAAGCCCGGGAGTATCTCGATGAGCCAGTTGAACAGCGAGATTTCGACTATCTCGAACCGCAGGCTGATGAGCTTGCGACTGTCGCTGCACACGGCGCTCGGGAGGCATACAAGCAGTTCCAAGAGCCCGTTATTGTCGATGATTCCGGCTTAACTATCGATGCACTTGGTGGCTTTCCCGGCCCCTACTCCTCCTATGTCGAAGAACACGTCTGCATCGAGCGCGTTTGGCGGTTAGTCTCCGAGGAAGACAACCGCTCCGCTGCGTTTCGCGGTGTCGTCGCCTACTGTGACGGAAACCCATTTGCTGCAACGCCGGAGCCGGTTGACGACGGCCGTCGTGGACAGGACCTCTCGGCTGAGAAACGCGACAGTGCAACCACTGACGACCAGGTCGCAGATGGCGCAATTCCAGTCAAACTCTTTGAAGGGGTTGTCCCGGGAACAATCGTTGCGCCTCGTGGAGACGGTGGATTTGGGTTTGATCCAATCTTCGAATACGACGGGAAAACCTTCGCGGAGATGGAGACCGAAGAGAAGAACGCAATCTCCCATCGAGGACGTGCGCTGGCAAAGTTCGCTGATTGGTACGAACAGGCCGACCGATAGTCCTGTATACTCGGTTAGCGGACGTCGATATCCGGGCCAGGATAGGGCTCGTCGAACAGACTCTCATACAGTGATGCAGCATCGAATAGCCGAGCGAACGCATCCGGTGGGCGAACGCTTAATGTAAGATGGGGCTTGACGCTCAGATTCGCACGTGCGCTTGTGAGCTGGTCGTCAAAACTCAAGAGATGAGCGGCCCCACTTCGGTAGGCAGTCGCCAGCGCAGGATGGTCCCCAGGTGGATGTTCAATACGTTCGGACTCTGATTCAATCTGCGCTCGCCAGTCGCTTGCCAGTTGCTCATCCGTGAGCGAGGCGAGGACTGCCTCAGCATCCGCAAGAAGGTGTTCACTGGCAAAGAGAGTCATCCACGAGTGGCTGCGAACAGCCAGTAGTGACTCGCGTGCATATCCATCACACAGCACATCCGCGACGAGTACATCCGCATCAGCAACAACGCCAGCAGGGTCGCTTTCTACAGCCGTCATTGTCGCTCTTCCTCGGTGGTCTCTTTCCGATGCGCTGAAAGCTCTTGTTCGATTGCCTCAAGGGATATGTCGTACTCCGCTGCTCGCTCGTATAGGTCATCCCAGCCCATACGCTGACTCTCGGTTGGCTGACGTATGTGCTTTTGGAGAAATTCGCTATGCTCTTGCAGAAGTCATACTGCCAGACGTACCTTCCGTACCATACTCGCCACCACATGTGGCGAGATTGTTCACTGACTTCCGTCCGGTAGTATCACCACTGACCCGTCGTACACCCGTCTGACGGGCGTTTAAGTGGTGTGACTGTGACCACTCGACTGGGCGCGCACCGACGGCCACACACCCACAACTCCCATCCTCCCACGGCGCGCCCTGACCTTTTACAAGACGCTCGCATCCCACGCTCCCACAACGCGTGGCTGCTTTTTTACGGAACTGATACACAGCCCTGCTGCTTATTTACTCATCACTGGTACCTCGGTTATGTCCCTGTTCAGTCTCCTCATCGCTCTCATAATCGGTCTGTTTGGATTCGGAATCATCATTGCAGACCTCGAACGGCGCGACCTGCCGCACCGAACCAAATTGCTGTGGGGTGGGTGTTCCGGTCTTATCATCGTGTCAGGGTTTTTGTTCCCGGTTGTCCACGAATCGACGTACGACTTCTTTATGAACTTTCTTTACGGGCCTGAAGAGCAGGTTCGTCACCCAATTCAACAGGACATGCCCATACTGGTCTCCGGGGCAGTTCTGACGGGAACAATAAGTGTCATCTACTTTTTCGGAAGTCGAATCCAATAACTGGTTGTACTGGCTGGTTACCTGAGTTAAGCAACCTGCCCACCGGTAAGCCGCTCGCGTATCGCCGTAATCGTTTCCGAACTGGTGATGACTGCCAGCGAATCGCCTGCCTCAACCGTTGTCTGTGGCAGCGGAATCGTCATTGGTTCATCTTCCCGACCATGCGCATAGATTTGTGCGTCATTCGGTAAGTCGAGGTCGACCACCCGTTGACCGATGACCGGAGAGCCATCAGGGACAGTGATACTGGCGACCGAAAGCTGTTCGGTGATATCAGCAAGCACATTGAAATCACCGCCAAGTAGGGCGGTTTTCGCACCTGCGGCACCAAGTCGCTCAGGGTAGACAACCTCGTCGACGTTGTCGCTGTAGCGGTCATACAGTTCAGTGTTGAAATCCTCACTAACGCGGATAACTGTCCGGCAGCCGTTTGCGTCCCCGACAACACAGGCCGCAAAGTTAGTGTTGAGGTCTCCCGTAAAGCCACCAAGAGCGTCCGCATCAGCGACACCAGCCTGTGTTAAAACCTCGTCCTCACTCCCATCGCCTTGGATAACCGTAAATCCGGCATCCTCCGCACGTTCGACTTTGTCGATATCGTTGTCGACGATAATAACGTCGTGACCCTCATCGCGGAGCGTTCTCGCAGTCCGTCGGCCAACCCTGCCAAATCCCACAATGATAATTCTCATAGTATCACTCACTATGTGGTCTTGAGCTTTAATAGTATGGGTGATGTTAACACGAAAATAATCAGGCCAGTTTTTGGTCCCCAGAGTCGAAAGGTGCTTTTGTGTGAACGCATAGGCTGTGGATATGAGTCTCGATGACCTCTCGGATGATATTTCCGACCGATACGGAGCGCTTGGTGAGGAACTCTCCGTTTCACTCGACCGCGAGACACGGAACGAACTGGCGATGCTCGATGTTGCTCTGGAGCCGGAATCGACCGATGAGCTTGTCCGACGCGCTGTCCACATGTTCTTTCAGACAACCGTCGAAACTGGTCGCCTTGATTTCAACCTCCGGAACAGTCACGACGTTACCTACGACGAGTATCTAACCGACATGACCTTTGGCGAGATGACGGGTAATCAGTTCCCACAGGCACAGCAAAACGACGACCGCCGATACCAGTTTTGAGCGGGTAAATCAAACGATACCGCCCGAAAGAGGCCACCGCATCCACCGGAATTATGTGTGATGGGGCTGTCAGTAGAGACATGGAATCGAACCTCCTTTCCAGCGACCTTGCCGAGAATCTCGTGACGACCGCCCGGACCGCTACTGGGGATAGTCTCCGGTCAGTCACCTATTTCACCCGCTCTGATTTCGACCAGTTGTATCTCCGCGATGACCTCGAACAGGACGCCGACCTGAATACGTTCGTCGGTCACGAGTGGCGTGGCTACCGCGAGACACATAACGCCTATCAGGAATCAGAACTGGGCAAATACCAGTTTACCGTTCGTGCGTTTGAAAACGGCTATCTCCTCCGCGTTGCACGCGACCGTCGCGGTGTGTTGATTACGACCGATGGTCTCTCGATGCAAAGTTACGAAGAAATTGCACAGGCTCTCACCCAGATGCTTGAGGACTTCGAAGGAGAATAAATTCCTACGTGAGAAACATTAAAGAATTCCTTTGTAGGAATTTTACAGTAAGAGAAGGTAATAATTGCCTTCAAAGGTATTGATTGTTACCGTTGTGGTGTTTATGCCTGCTCTGGCATGAACGGACACAGCCCTCCAGTCAATTCATATCAAAAAGACAGCAACAACCTATGGAAGAACATATCACCGCTCAGGGGCATGAAAACGTAACCGCTGAGCATGCGAGTACGTTTGAAGTAACGAGTGATGACTATCTGACAGCAGCAGGCGACTGTATCCTCGCGATAGAGGCAGACCGCGTCCCTGCAGAGTTTGATGATGCATTCGTTGCTGCCTGCCAAGATACGAACGCTGAGATTACTGTTCGGGTCGCTGCTGGTGGTTTTGAAGACAGCTTCGTCGGATACGGCCATCCGGACCTCACGTTCGAAAGCGACCGCAGTCTGGTCTGTCGGACGAGCGAGTATATCGACGAACGGACTGTGGCCATCAATATGGACGGGTCGGCCGCTGACTTCGACCGCCAACTCGTCTCGGCGCTAGCTGATGGGCAGTCGGTTTCAGTCACGCTCCGTGTCGATTGATTCCCTTCTGCTCATAACCGCTCGGGGTTAACTCCCGTCGCGTATCTCCGTAAGAAGAGATAGCCAGCAACAGCCACTCCGAACAGGAGGGCGACGTGAGCGAAGGTTCCCACCGTTGCACTATCGATAGCGAGTTTTGCCACGGTCGAAGCGGGATGTTCCGGGAGCGCAACAGCCAAGCCAAACAACAGGAGAACGACAATGGAGTACAGCAGTTGAGCCTGTCGTCGCTGTCTAGTCAACAGCGCCAGCAACAGTCCAATAACGACGGTAAGCGTTGCAATTGCGGTGACGACTACCGTCAGTGCCCCGCCATTTGAAATACCAATGCCGTTCACGCGGAGCAACCCCATCCACAGAAGCGCCTGTAGCGGCGCGATACCAATCATCCCGAGTGCCTTTCCATCGACGACATCGACTACCGAAAGCGGAGCAACCCGGAGTAGTTCAAGGGTTCCGCGTTCGAGTTCTTCGGTCATTGAATCGACGGCAATAGAACCGCTGATAAACGGCGGTAAAAAGAGCAACAGCGGAATCAAGATTGTGTAGGTGAAGCCAAAGTAGGGACTCCCCTCCCCGGTGTCTTCGGGCAGTTCAATCGGGGTGAAAGACAGTTCCTGTGCTCGCTCCTGGCGCTCAATCGTTTCGACGGCGGTGAGATACTCACGGAGCGTTGTCACGATGAGTGTCGTCCGTAAATCCTCCGCGGGGACGACGACATCGAGCTGTACGGTCTGGGCCTCATCTGTCAACACCGTCCCAGTAACGACAGCATCGACTTCCCCGCGTTCGAATGCATCCATCGCAGCAGCCTCGTTCACGTATGGCCGCGGTTCGATATCATCCCGGTTCATCGCCACAGCTAACAGTTGGTCCTGTGTCTCACCGGCAATCCCCACCGTTAGCTCATCCCCGCCGGCGGAAGCCGGGTCATACAGTGCTGTCAGGCCAACAACCAGAAACGACGAGAAGCCTGCGATGACTAGCTGAATGGCAAGCGCGAGAATGATGGTCTTTTCTTTGCTCAGGGAGGAAAGCTCCCGTTTGAGTATACTCCATCGGGGATGGGAAAACTTAGACAAAGAGCATCACCACCGAGAGGTTGTAGACGAGATGGACAAGCATTGCCAGGCTGACCGCCACAATGTACGCACCTTTGCTTCGGTACGCCCCAAGCGTTCCGATGACGGCAGTTATGATATGCAAAAGGAGTGGCGGAATGAGCAACAATAACTCGCTCGGTCCAGTTATCACGCCGCTAAACAGCAAGAGTGCCTCACCAATCTCCAGTTCGGTAAAGCCGAGTAGCTGAAAGACGAGGATGGCAATCTCGATGAGGAAAAAGGCTGTGCCGCTAATCGCCCCGAGTACAATCGCTGACCCGGCTGTTCGCTCGAAGCGGTTGTGTTCGTATGCGGCATAGACATGGAGCGTCTTTGCAAGTTCCTCGGTAACGGCAACGACGATGAACAACAGCAAGATTGCAAGTTCTCCGAGTGCAAAGAACGTCGCGACGGCCACTAGCTGTGTGACCATCACAAACGGAATGAGCATCATGGTCACAAGCCCGACGTGCCATTTACTCGATATCGGCCCGGCAAGCGAATCGAGCACTTTTCCTGACATCGACCGCTGGTCGAACATATCTTCCTCGCGGTAGAGACCGGCACCAAGCGAGAAAAACACCAGTGCAACGAGCGTCGGCGGCCCGGCAGAAAAGAGAAACTCGGAAAGGGCAATCGACTCGGTTTGCAGGTCACGCACCACGAGCGTTAGCGGAGAAATCAGCGCAATCGGGTCAATGTCGCTGAAAATAGCCGGAATAAACGCATAGCTCGTCAGGCTGACGGTGATGGTCACGGTGACGAACGTCAACTCCTTGAACGACCGGGCGAACATCGCCCCGAGAAACGTACTCCCGAGGAATAACAGGACAAGGGGAATCAGTGCAAGTATCGAAACGAACCCACCAATCTCCCCTCTGAGCAGCCAGACGGCTCCGACCGCTAACAGCGATTGGAGCGCCATCGCTCCCAGGAGATATGGCAATGTCTTCCCCGCGATGATTTCGGTCCGCGAGACAGGTGTTACCAGGAGAAGTTCCCCCCGACGGTTGATTCGTTCCGAGAGAATTGTGCTCCCGTAGGCCTGGATGACGAAATTAAGCGGGAGAACAAAAAGGAAGGCAAGTACGAGCGACTGGAAGGGGAACGGCGGCGTGATATCAGCGGGTGACCCGGACATGCCGTCATCGGACAGTGGGCCAAGGAAATCTGCAAGCGGCCCCGTTAGTTCGTCACCATCTTCACGGTCGGCTGTTGCTGGGTCATCAGCAGGGTCGTGGTCCTCGTCAGATTCTGGGTCGTCAGCCGCTTCTTGCTCGTCATCGGCATCACCAGTGGCGGTGTCGTCATCTGTCTCGTCAGTTCGTGTTTCCTCACCAGTATCATCGGGTTCCTCCTCAGAAGGGTCATCAGCCGACTCTTCATCCGGCACGTCCTCTTCGTCGACCGGCGACTCATCGCCGTCTTCATCCATGGGCGGCCCATCATCGGTATCATCAACAGGTGACTCCGCTTCTCCCTCATCCTGGTCGGCATCGGGAAGCGGTTCCTCCCCGCCAGGTGCTCCCACAACAACCGAGGTGCCAGTCTGTTCTTCGAAGCTCACAATGACCTCAACAGGGAACGCTGCCGACTGATTTGGCTCCTGTCGTAAATTCCGCTCGTTGTAGGCAGCAACGCTATCGCGGAGTTCCTCGTAGGCTGCTGCACCCTTATCAGACTGCACTCTGTGGACTTGATTCCCTTCAACATAGAGGTCGATGCGTTCGGATTCGAGGTCATCAACGGTCGCGCCCTCGATAACTGCGAACGTTTCATCTTCGGCAACAACCGGCGCAAACTCGCTCTCCTCGCTAACGCCAACCCGATAGAGGTTATCATCAAGTCCGACGCCTGAAAACGCCACAATAGGGACGACTGCGAGCAATAACAACAGCGCAACGACAACGACGCCGAGAGTCCGACGGTCGACGCCTCCCGCATTCTTTGTCACTTCCCACCGTGCAATGCGGAGGATTTTGGCCAGTTTCACTGTTTGGCCTCCGTCTCCGCAATATCCAAAAAGACATCCTCAAGGCTGGATTCGTCGGTTCGGATATCTGTCACCGTTCCACCCGCTTCCAGCACCTCCTCACGAGTGCGTTCAACAGCTGCCATACTCTCGACGGTTCGGCAATACTGTCCATTCTTCTGAACGGTTTCAGGGAGGTCAACCGTCGTATATACGTGATAGGTGGTTGTTCCGTATTCCTCCTGAAGCGCGTCAAGGTCGCCTTTGGCGATGATGGCCCCGTCGTTCATGATGGCGACCCTGTCACAGATGGATTCGACGTGAAAGAGGTTATGGGCGCTAAAAAGGATAGTCTTCCCTTCCGCGGCAAGCTGTGCAGTAAAGTCGATGATATAGTTCGTCGTCAGCGGGTCGAGTCCGCTCGCTGGCTCATCGTATATGAGAACGTCCGGGTCGTTGATGAGCGAACGAGCGATGGCGACCTTTCGTTTCATCCCTTTCGACATATCGCCAATCTGGCGTTTGCGGTGGTCAAGTTCAAGCTCATCAAGGGTCTCGTGTATCCGCTCTTGTGCGACCCCTCGTGGAACATCATAGAGGTCAGCGAAAAATTGCAGATACGACAGCGCAGTCATCTCTTCATACAGCGGCGACTCCTCGGGGAGGAATCCCAGGCGAGAGCGCATCTCGGTCTCGCTTGCATCAAAGCCGGCAACGGTTGCTGTGCCGCTTGTCGGTTCGAGCAACCCTGCAAGCATCTTCAGCGTCGTGGTTTTCCCGGCCCCGTTTGGGCCGATAACCCCAAACACTTCCCCCTCAGCAACGCTAAAACTACTACTTTCGACGGCGACAAATCCCCCATACTCCTTTCGTAACTCTCGCGCTACGATCATCTGTCAGCATTTGTAGATGCTGGAATGTATAGCTTACCGCTATTCTCAGCGTTAGCGTGCGGTCGGTGTGTGGTCGTTGCCGACCATCGATTTGACCTGCAGGGCAGCGCTTGCTGCAAGACCGACAGCAATATCCTCTTGTTCGGTGTCTGCGATATCGATTTTCCCGTCAGGCGTATAATCTGCGCTTACCATTGAGCCGACCGGCGGTTGCACGGCAACTGTCGCGCGCGGTCCGTTTGAGCCCTCGACAATCTCCGACCCGACCACAAATTCGCTCGGGAGGAGTTCGCGTGTCCGGTTAGCAACGGACGAGAGTTCGGCTCGCAGGTGTTTTCGCTCTTCCGACGTCAGTTCGACACTGGTCGAGTTGTCCTGTGACGGGAGGT
>LFFM01003269.1_pt1 | contig 10281 bp, 5 predicted proteins | sample 643131 | NCBI WGS metagenome assembly LFFM01 (sample SAMN03777445, study PRJNA286221) | soda lake metagenome | biome: soda lake; feature: Kulunda steppe; material: water; isolation source: sample Tc-Br brine of Tanatar trona crystallizer | place: Russia: Kulunda steppe | collected 2011-07 | reverse complement strand
CGCCGAAACGATACAGTCTACTCGATGAATGATTTAATTGTTGAAATTGGGATTTCCCTGTCATAGTATTAGTAGGAAAATAGCGTTTTCAACAAATAAATAATAACAGGTGAATTATTCTCCTCCTTAACATCCGATTACCAGAATGTCGCCACAAGCCCCTATAGTCTCTCTGAAGCGATTCAAGCCATTAGATCAGGATCTGACTACTTGATTGTGCAGAAAATTATCCGTTTTTAGTTAAATCCAGAACCGCAGTACACCGGTAGCTTATCGAGACTTCTTTTCAATAGGCTACTCTTCCATTTACCATGGGTTCGGTGTTCTATTGTACATCAGATATATGTTATTGAACGGGGAATTCAACCGTATGAATAGAGAGGAATTTATCGGAGACGTCATACGGCATACCAAGGGCGGTATTGTCCACTGTAACGCCGAACCAGACATGGGCAAGGTGACCTATGGCCCCCACAACTGTAAGGACCAGATGGAGTCGGGTGATGGTGTTATCATCTATTACGAGAAAAATCACGAGCGCCCAGATCACGAGTGGTATCAGCGATTCCGATTTTGTGCGAACTGCAATGATGCTCGCACCCTAACCGACCAAGCTCGAACGGTTGGGACCGAGCAAGCAGTCGTAGAGGGAACGTTAGAACATTTTGAGGGCACTGTAGAAGGAAAGTTCTACGAGGATGCTGTGCGTCTCATAGACGCTGAAGTACTGGCATACAGTCCAGAGACCGAGGGTTGAGGGGATGTCTATTTCATGTCTGATGGCCTTTTGGCGGCTCACATCCCATTCTCTTGACCCTCACGAGTCTCTCTACGAGTCTTGAGATCCCTTATACACCCAATCATCTGAATGCCACCACAGACGTTACATACTCTCTGAACCGACCAGAGAGTCAGTATCGGGATTTTGATCTTGGGTAACAAAATAAGACTCGTGGGTAGTAGCTCTGCACTGACAGAGTATGATTACGCGTTCCAAATAAACTATTCCCAGAATTTATACAGGATCCACAGAGGTATGAAAAATTAGTCTCAGTGCCACCGAATTTGTGTCGCCCTTTTTGTGGCATAGTTGTATAACGAAGTCTCTTGCACACAACATAATTCAATGTAGAGATGCAAACAGATGAACTCAGCCGACACTAATTCACCTACCGGTATAGGTTCTCTCGGTGTCGTGCCTCGTGGACGAGGATTTTCTTGGCCGTCTCGTCGACGTCGACAAAGATTCGGTGGGAACCCCAATCATATTTTCCGCTCGACTGTCCGTTCCAGTTTGAGTAACTCCACTCAGTAGCCGCACGGAACTCGTCAGTTGCGACACGATTGAGTTTCTTCTGGATTCGAGAGGCCGCTTCTGAGTCCAGAGTCTCGAACGTCGATTCAACGCCACGCCGGAAAGAAATTGTGTAGGCCATGGTATCAGGACACAGCCGGAAGCACGGCTATGTCCTACGCTCTCTTTCGTCGTATAACCTCCATGAAGGTCATCCGAGATTGAGGGTGGCCTGTTCGGTGTTTTATCCATTCTCAACGGTTTGTTATAAATCTATCTACGATTATGGGACGAGAAAGTGATTTCGGCGTATCACTATTCAAAGTGACAAGAAGATCATGATTGAGGCGATATTGATCTCATACCTGAGGGATTTTTGACGGCTTACATCCACTCTCTCGACCTCTCTACGAGTCTTGAAATTTTTGACACACCCATACATCTGAATGCCACCAGACGCGCTTATAGCCTCTCTAAGGTCACTAAAAACAGATGAGGAGTAATCGTAAGATCGACCTACACGGCCATTGGGATTTGGACCTAATTTGGCTTACCTGAGCCTCTGTTGGGTACCCAGAAGTCAGCATGACCAAATTGGGCCTTGCGTATTGCTCCCTGTTCTGAAAGCTGGTCTTCTTCGATTTTCAGTGCCGTAGTTACTTCTACAGTCGACACTGGGCCATATTCCGAAATGAACTGCGTTGGGGTGAGTGGGAGCCCCGGGGAAACGTTATTGTCGATGAGTACCCCGAAAGCAAGTCCATACTCAAGATTCCCCGACCACAGAATATCTTCTTCACCAACGGAGCCATTCATTACTGGCGTCTGTGCGATGGTCTCGGTCTCCCGGTCAGCTGTCTCTCTCATCACTTTCTCAAACTCCTTGCGTTCAAATCCAACTTTTCCCGCGAGATCGACCAGGGTGCTCGTCTCTTCGATAGATTGTTTTTCGACCAGAGCAGCTATGCGGAGGCGACGGAGGTAATCACGAAACAGATCCGGATTCAGATCCTTGGCAACGTGAAGGGCTTTGCTTGAAGCGACTGTATCGTCCGGTAACGCTTCGACATCGGCAAACGGCATATCGTAACGTCCTACGGCCGAGACATACTGCTCACGGTCGATCTCTCTCGGTGGTAGCACCTCGTAAGATAGGTCGAAGTTGTCGCCGAAGTCAACGTCTAATCGCTTCAGTGTGGGTTCAATTCCCCATCCAGTCGCGTCCCAAGCGTCGGTATAGACGACAAGCTCCGCTTGGTTCTCTTCCTCATTTTCGTCATCGTCTTCATCATCGTCCTCTTCGCTCTCCTCGCGTTCTTCACGCTCGTTCGACTCATCGGTGTCATGTTCATCCCTCTCACCGTCCGACTCATCGGAGGATTCCTCGTTTGATTCGTCTGCGTCATCTGAAGCGTTATCGTCAGCCGAGTCACCACCCTGTTTGTCAGATCCGGTAGAATCGTCAGTATTGGCTTCTGCACCACCGACTGCTGCACCCGCAGCACCGGTCGCTGCACCTCCGGCACCTGTTGCTCCAGCACCTGCAGCGGCTCCCGCCACAGCACCAGCGGCGGCACCTACTGCTGTCTCTTCTTTGGAGTCGTCTGATTCGCTTTCGTCTTGCGAGTCGTCAACAATCGTTTCTTGTTCAGGAGGGATACCGTCATCCTCATCGTCTTCATCACGATCTCGTCTGTCGCCGCTACCGCCTAATCCCATCATTGTTGAATCACCGTTGGTTTGTCGAAGAGTGCCAGTTGAAGATCATCCCGCCAGTCAACGAAGCAATCGTCGCTGAACTGACCGTCTACTTTGCAGTTCGTGGCAAACTGGTAGATGCCACACGCGGCTCGAACTTGCGGAGGGAGCCGTTTTAGGTAGTTTTTGCTAAGCAGTGCAATTGTGAAAATCCTCTCAGCGTCCATCACGTCAATAAGGTTTTGAATGTGGTTCTCCAGTTGTCGGATTCTGTTCCCTCGATCTTCGCCAAAGTATTGCTTGCAATAGAAAGCGTAGTTCGAAAATCCATGCTGCTCGTAACAGTCGCGGAGCCTTTCGTAATGCCACCTCTCCATACCTTTTGCGAGTGGAAGAATCACGATCTCCCAATCGTTTTTTTCGATCTCATTCATAACCCAATCAAGCCGCCTGATGAAGAAACGGATTCCATTTTCTTGAGACTGCGGCTTGTCCCAGTAAACTGTTCCAGCGTCAGGAATGTAGATCGCGGGTTGAATGTGCTCTAAGAGATCTCGTATGTCGTCCCGTTGTCGATTATAAATGTCGGCATCGGGATCAGTTGCAGTGACGATTGGGATTTGCCAGTCTTCGAGAATTGCGTGTACAGAACCATAATCTCGGACCAGCTTCATCGCGTCCGTCACGTTGAACACAACATACTTTACGTGGCTGTTTCCGATGAGAAAATTTTTAAAAATCTCTGTTGGCTCATATCGGAGAATGATGCCACTTGGAAAGGAGCGCAACCGCTCAGAAATGGTGACATCATACAGTGTTTGCTGAGTGCTATGCGGCGTCGCGGATGTGGAGAGCGAGCTCATTTGTAGCCTCTTTGTTCCCTGTTTGTTTTTCGAGATAGGAACGCTAGCAGGGTAGTTCTAATTTCTTATAAGTGTTCCGGGCGTGAAGGTAGAAGTACCGTAGATAGGCACTCAGACCCAGAGACTCAATTCATAATTCTCCGATATCGAAAGGGGACGTCCACAAAATCAGATACATAATTGGTACCCTGTATATCGCATTTTATTTATTCATCTGATAGAAGTGCCACCACAAGCGACGGCTTGATTCGAGGGTTCTTCCCTCTGGTGATTTGTAAGCAAATTATATACATACGTACTGATGATAAACAGCTATGATCACTGACTTTCTCGAATCTCGCTCTGGTCGTCCCTGGAACTATGATCGGGACGGAGACGATTTTGAGTTTTATCAAGGAAATGGATCGAGTGCATTGGAGGTTGTCGTCGTTGATCACGGCGAACGACCGACCAAAGATTATCTCCAGAAGACGTACACAGATCGGCGTGGTGGGCGAGTAAACCCCGTTCTCGTTGTTGCGCTTTATGACAATTATGCCGGGCTATGCGGTCCCAGCGGCGAAGAGCCGCCCGTCTATCGGGATGTCGACCGGGGACAAGCAGATCGTGTTTGTGATACCGCTCTTGATGAGTCCAACCGGCACGCAGCCCAGCGGTTCCTCACCGAAATGCTTCCCCAGCTCGACGAGGAACTGACTGGAATTCGGAACCAAGGTCTACTCTCAACACACGAGCTCAAAGTGGGCGTCCCCGAACGCGACGACTGGAGGGACGCGACCAACCGTGCCCAGCAAGCAATTGACGATGACCCGCGTGAGATGATCAAAGGTCTCAACTACGATATCGAACATCTCACCGATCAGAGCTCTGTCCTGAAGGACACAAGCGATGGCCACGAGCGAGCTGTGGCGATGTTCCTCCAAGAAGACGAGTCGTTTGACCACACGCAAGAACGCTTTGTAGGTCAGTCACCAGTGGCCTACGCGCTCAACGAAGCCGACAAACGCAATCTCGAATACGTCATCGGAAGCAGTGGAGATACGTTACGACTGTATACAACAAATCCCGATGCAGGGTTTGGCTCACGCGGTCGAACAGATACCTACGTTGAGGTAAATACGAGTCTCCTCGCAGACGAGAAGGCGGCGTATCTTTGGCTGCTATTCTCCGCCAACGCGCTCCGGGAAGACGGGACGCTCCATGACATTATGGAGCGATCGAAGGACTATGCTGCGGCTCTCGGAGAACGACTCCGTGAGCGGATTTACGACGATGTTGTGCCAGATCTGGCGGAAGCGATCGCCCGTGCACGAGATATCGACGACCCGACGAAGGATCAGTTGGACGAGACCTATGAGATGACGTTGGTGCTCCTTTACCGGTTGCTGTTCATCGCTTACGCTGAAGACGAAGAGTTCCTCCCGCGACGGCGCAACGAGCGGTACGACCGGAGTTCTCTCAAACAGAAGGCGCACGACCTCCACGACTTCATTGAGAATGATGGTGACTTCGATGCCGGTTTCTACGACCACTGGGACGACGTGATGCATCTCTCGCGAGCCGTCCACCGTGGACACGATGAGTTAGGACTTCCCGCTTATGAGGGAACCCTACTCTCTGAAGATTCGGATATCTCTCAAGCCGGTGCAAAGCTGGCGGATATTCGACTTGATAATGCCGATTTCGGACCTGTATTGGCTAACCTCCTGATCGACGAAACAGGAGACGGCTATCAGGGACCTGTCGACTTCAGGAATATCGGTGTCCGAGATTTCGGGGTCGTATACGAGGGTCTGCTGGAATCTGAGTTGTCGTTGGCCGAACAGCCGCTCACAACTGACGACGAAGGACACTATGTCCCAGTCGATATGAATGGTCAGCAGACGCTCGGTGATGATCACGAAGACATAGTTGTCGAAGAAGGAGAGGTCTATCTTCATGGTCAGTCCGGAGAGCGAAAAGCGACGGGGACGTACTATACGAAATCTCGGTTCGTTGAGCATCTTCTTGACCACTCGCTGGAACCCGCACTGGATGACCATCTCGAACGTATCGACCGGCTCCGTGAGGAAGAGGGCGAACACGCCGCTGCGGATGCATTCTTCGACCTTCGGGTGTCGGATATTGCGATGGGGTCAGGTCACTTTTTGGTTGGGGCTGTCGACCGGATCGAGTCTCGCCTCTATGCTTACCTGACGGAGAAGCCACTTTCTCCAGTCGAGGACGAACTTGATAATCTGGAAGACGCCGCGCTTGATGCTTTCGAAGACGAGGAGTATGCACCGCCAGTCGAACGTGGACAACTCCTCCGACGTCAGGTTGCACGACGCTGTATCTATGGAGTTGACCTGAATCCGCTGTCGACAGAACTCGCTCGGCTGTCGATCTGGGTGCATACGTTCGTTCCAGGACTCCCGCTCACATTTCTTGATTATAATCTTGTGACTGGCGATTCCCTGGCTGGAATAGGTACGCTGGACGAGGTGACGGAGATCCTTGATGTCGAGCAATCGTCGTTGGGGATGTTTGCTGGCGGCCAAAGCGTAATGAAAGAGATCCGTGATGACATTGACCAGCTGGGTAGTTTCGCGGATGCGAGTGCTGAACAGGTACAGGAGGCTCGTGAGACACGTAAAGAAATCGAAAATAAAATTGAACAGGTTAGGGCGCGATTCGATGTTCTTGCAGCGTCAAGAATTGATGAGGATATTAATACAGATCCGGTCTCAGATACAGAACTCAATATCATAAATGAAGAGTGTTACAATAAGGCACAACAAGTTTTAGAATCAACTCGTCCTCTTCATTTCCCTGCGGCGTTTCCAGAAGTGTTCGATGGAGATAATTCTGGCTTTGATGTCATAGTGGGGAATCCACCTTGGGAGGAGGCAACGCTTGAGGAAGACGAGTTCTGGGCGAGGTATGAGCCAGGTTTGATGGGCAAGTCGCAGAATGAACAAGAGCAGCTAAAAGAGCGTCTACGTGAAGAACGCCCTGACCTTGTTGAAAAATACAAAAAAGAAATTAAAGCACAAGATAAGGTTAGGGAGATCCTGAAAAATGGACCTTATCCGGGGATGGGAACTGGCGATCCAGATATGTACAAAGCGTTCTACTGGCGATTCTGGAGTCTCGTTAGTCAGGGAGGCGAAGTGGGTGTAGTTCTACCACGTAGTGCATTTATTGCAGCGGGATCAGAAGAGTTCCGCCGGACTATACTAAATGATGGATGCGTAAAGGATCTAACATTCCTCAAAAACAAAGATGGGTGGGTCTTTGACAATATGGAGCCGCGTTATACAATCGCGCTACTTGGATTCACAAAACAGAAACCGAGCGAAGATACAATGCTTCCTCTACGCGGTCCATTTCCAGACCTCAGCAGTTATGAAGATGGTTTAGATCAGGGTCCGTTCTATTTCTCTTTAGAACGTGCAAGAAACTGGACCGGAAGTGCTGCTTTCCCTCTTTTACCGTCAGAACCTGCTTCGGTAGATGTATTCAAGCAGTTATCTACAAGCCCTCCTCTGGATAGAGACAACCCTGATGAATGGCGTGCACGTCCAAACACAGAGTTCCATGCAACTAATGATAAAAAGATGGACAATGGAACCCGGATCATGCACTTTACCGAGGATCCTCCGGACAATTATTGGCCAATCTTTAAAGGTGCCTCAATAGCACCTCCAGATGACGTTCGATGGATCAATGATACGGGAGTCCGTTACGCATGGGGAGATCCTGATGTTCTCGTTCCGTTCTTGGATGACCGCCGTGAGAGCAAAGGTCAGCACTGGGCTTCTGCTTTCTACGAAATGTCTGATGAATGGCTTACAAACCGAGATACCCTTCCTTGCCTCAATCCTCGCGTAGCGTTTCGTGATATTGCACGAAGTACTGATCAACGGACAATTCGAGCTGCACTGGTACCGCCAAAAGTATTTATTACAAACACTGCACCCTATTTCCTATGGCCTCGGGGTGATGAACAAGACGAAGCGTATCTTCTTGGAGTACTTGCTTCAATCCCATTAGATTGGTACGCTCGTCGCTTCGTTGAAACCCACGTTAATTATCATATCCTAAATGCATTTCCTATACCGCGCCCTGGACAGGATTCGAAGTTGCGAGATCGCGTTATTACCCTTTCAGGTCGATTAGCTGCAAAAGATGATCGTTACGAGGGGTGGGCAAATGCAGTAGGTACAAATTATGGACCACTCAACGAAGAGGATGAAATAGAAAAAATACACGAGCTTGATGCTGTTGTCGCACATCTCTACGGTCTTTCCCGTAAGCATGTCGAGGTTATCTTTGAGACGTTCCATAATGGATGGGACCACGAGGAACGCTTAGACCGCGTCCTCGACTATTACGCGAGCTGGGCCGACAGGCTCGATCTTGACCATTCGAACCGCGAAGAAGAGCAAAAAGCGGGGACACGAAACGATGACTGAACAACCGCAGTTTGTCGACAATCGCAACGGGAATACGCTCACAGCGGCGATCAACGCATACCTTGCTGATCTCGACGACACACTCGCAGCTGAGCCAAATCTCGACATCGTCACAGGATATTTTAATCCACGTGGATACTTCTCGGTTTCAGAAGGTCTCAACCACGTTGATCAGCTCCGCCTTCTTGTCGGTGCACAGCCGAGCAACGAGGGAACAGAACGGTGGCGGCAACCTGGCGAACCGAGAGATCGTGAGTACAACCAGAAGCAAATTAACGAATCCCTCCAGACATTCGACTTCAATCTTAAGCGCGACCGGGACCTACTTGGATTCTCCCGAGAGGTCGACGAGAATCTTCAGGAGCTGGTCGACTTCCTCCGTAGTGATCGCGTTGAAGTCCGTCGGCACGAAGATCAGTTCATTCACGGGAAGGCGTATCTCTTCTCTGACCACCAAGGTGTCATCGCGGGGTCGTCGAACTTTACCGGTGCAGGGTTGAACTCAAACCTGGAATTGAATATCGGAGCATACAATCCCCACGTCACGGGCCAAGTGCAGGACTGGTTCGACGATCTGTGGGCTGAGAGCGAGCAATTCGACCTTGCTGCATTGTATGAGGAACGATTCGAGCCCTATGATCCGTACCTGATCTATCTACGCGTCCTGTATGAGCGATACGGCGACGAACTGGAGGATGAGAAGGAGGAGGACGGCGGCATCAACCTCACTAACTTCCAGCAAGACGCTGTGAGGCGAGCAAATCGTTTCCTCGATAAACACGGTGGCGTCATCGTCGGCGACGAGGTCGGCCTTGGGAAGACCTACATCGCGGGCGAACTGCTCCGTCAGTACGTTCAGCAGAACCGTCAGCGTGCGCTTGTGGTGGCACCAGCTTATCTTCGTGATGGGATGTGGACACAGAAGGAGTCCGAATGGGGTGTGCAGTACGAGACGGTGTCATATGCAGAACTTCGTCGAGATACTCAACTCGGCGGTGACCTGAACGTTCTAAATCTCGAAGTTGACGAGTACCAATTAGTCGTAATCGATGAGGCCCATGCGTTCCGAAATCCAGGTACACAACAGTCTCACGCTCTTCGCACACTTCTCCGTGGAGATCCACCTAAAGACGTGGTGATGCTCACAGCGACACCTGTGAACAACTCGCTGTGGGATTTGTATTATCTGCTCAACTATTTCATCAAGAACGACGCAGCGTTCGCCAACGAGGGTATCCGGTCTCTTCGTGAACGATTCAAGACAGCGCAGTCAGAGGATCCAGCCGACCTAAGCCCGGATATGTTGTTCGATGTGCTTGACGAAACCACTGTTCGACGGACACGACGGTTCATCAAGAATCACTACGAGAACGCGACGATGCCGGATGGTGAGGGTGGATCAGTTCGAGTCAACTTCCCAGATCCCAACCCAAAGCGTGTCGACTATACATTCTCGGAGACGTTTGGCGATGCCTACTTTGAGGACGTAGCACGAGGATTGGCTGCTGGTGACCGTGACGAGGGTGAGCTTACGTTAGCACGGTATCGGCCATCTTTCTATCTGGAAGGCGAGGAAGACGCGTCTGAAGCCTCTCTTGTGGGCCTGCTTAGGACCGGTCTCCTCAAGCGATTCGAGTCATCAAGTCACGCATTCGCCAACACCCTCAGTCGGATGGTGAGGCAAAATCGTGCCGCCCTTCGTCTCATGGAAGAAGGCTACTTCCCAGATCCGGACGCGATTGATGAGTGGGTGGAGATGGATAGCGACGAAGCTTTCGACGAAACGTTGGGAGATGTTTCTAATGGGCACATTCCGCTCAGCAGCGCTGACGCCGATCCTGGACAGCTGCAAGCAGATTTAGAAAACGATGTTGAACTTCTTGAGCGATGGCGTGATGGCGCACAAGAAGTCGACCGCGAAGATGATGAGAAGCTCCATGCATTGCGTGATACCTTACACGACGTCGTT
>LFFM01003266.1_pt1 | contig 10284 bp, 15 predicted proteins | sample 643131 | NCBI WGS metagenome assembly LFFM01 (sample SAMN03777445, study PRJNA286221) | soda lake metagenome | biome: soda lake; feature: Kulunda steppe; material: water; isolation source: sample Tc-Br brine of Tanatar trona crystallizer | place: Russia: Kulunda steppe | collected 2011-07 | reverse complement strand
TTCAGATCTGCCATCAACTCATATATTTCTTCATCTAGTTTCTGAATATTTTTCTCCGACTGATTCTGAATATTTCTAGAGAAACATTCATCCTCGCTTTTCCATCCAGGCATCTTGTCAATCTTGTTCAAAGCAATTACAAAAGGAGTCTCGCTCTGTTTCAAAATCTTAATTGCTTCCTCAGTTTGAGGCTGAACACCTTCTTCAATATCAATAACTAGGACTGCAATATCGCTGATTGAACCGCCGCGCTTCCTCAAAGAAGAGAATGCTGCATGCCCTGGAGTATCAATAAAAAGAAGGCCTGGAATCGTCAAATCTGTATCAAGTTGATTTAGAAGATCTCCGCAAACATCTTCAACTGTATCTAAAGGTATTTCTGTGGCGCCGATCATCTGGGTGATGCCGCCGGCCTCGCCGTCTACTATCTTAGACTCACGAATGTTATCTAGTAACGTGGTTTTTCCTGAGTCTACGTGTCCTAAAACTGAGAGGATAGGTTGGCGAGGCATCTGAACATCACTTTATTTCAGGCCTCTATTCAGGATAGGTGTGTTGTCGTCCCTTGTCGTGGTTTTTCTGGCATTTGCCAGAGCAGAAGTATAGCTTCTTACCTGAGTTCAGGACTAGAAGCTTTCCGTTTCCTTTCTGTACTTGTTCACCGCAGTAATCACACTTCATTTCTTATTTCACCCTTCCATCTGTGTCTCTTTGATGTGCACGATGTCGTCTTCCCTGATTGGGCCTCTAGCATCTCTTACAAGTATTTTGCCTTCTTCGTCGCCTTCAATTACACGGCAACGGACTTTCCGGACACTTCTGTGTCCTTGATCGCCGATAACTTCAATTACTTTTGCTACTGCCATTTTGAGTTATTCACCTTGGATTAAGGGGAAGAGTTTATTCTTCCTCTTTTTCCAGTAGTTCAGCTGCTTTTTCTGCTACATCTTCTACTTCGTCTTCAGCGTTTCCTGACTGGGTTACTGCGATTGTTGCGCTCTGAACGTTGATGCCTGCTGCGAGGCCTAGTTCTTCTTTTTCCGGTACAAATGTGTATGGAATATCTTTTTCTTCTGCAAGTGCTGGAAGATGCATTACAATTTCCTCTGGTGATACATCTCCTGCGATAACTACCAGGTCTGCGTTGTTTCTTTCAACTGACTTGGTAACTTCATTTGTACCTACTGCGATCTTTCCTGTGTCTGCAGCTGTTTCAATTACATTATAGGTTTTTTCTGCTAGTGAATCGTTTGGTTCGAATTTATTGTAGCTCATTGAATTTTAACCTCTCCCTGAAAGTTTTCATCAAGGTTAAACTGTAAATCCACTCCAAGTTTTAAATACTAACCTTGGATAAGAATATCCTCAAGATGCTCTGCTTCAAAGCTGTGAAGCTTTTCCTCCAGTCTCTGAAGGATCCTATGTGCTTCCTCTTTCTCAAGTCGGGAATCAAAACTAGCTGACTCAAGTTCAGCAATTAAACTAGAAACTTTCTGATTTAATTCACGGATTTCCTCACTCATAACACTAAATTATTGGGCAACAGTTTTACAGTTAATTGATGGAAGACTCAATATGCTCTCTCCGCTGAGAAAACTCATCAATAACATCCTGAGCTTCCGATTCAATTCTTCTATCCTCATCAACCCCTCCTTCAAGATTATCCATTAAATCATTCATTTCTCTAGATAGATACTTCATCTCATCAACCATTTCCTTAACCCTATTGAACTCGTCAACTTCTAGGAATAAAGTATCGCTGCTTGAATCAGGACTAGGCTGATCTGAAGCATCAGACCTGTCATTGTTAGACTTAAAACCTGAAAGACTGCTCGAATCGGATTCTCTAGATTTAGGCTCCTGACTATCTCCTAAACTCTTATCATCTAGGCCTCTAGAAGAATCAAAATTATTGTTTCTTGAGTTTTGATCTATATTTAGTTCGTCTGTAGATTCCTGGCTGCTAGAAGACTGATTGTTGATAGTATCTTGTAAATTATTCAGGTCCTGATCCGTAGAATTTTGAGTGTTAGAAGATTGGTCATTAACCATATCTGTTTCAGTATTTATTTCAGAACCTTCTTCTTGATTAATACCGGGTGTTTGACGGTTTTCCGGAGTCTCTTCCGGCTGCTCAGGAGCTGAATCCTGAGAATCATTCATTAGCTCCTGAGGGCTTGGAGAGTCTCCTTGCTCCTGAGAGTTCACTAAGTCCTTGATTTCCTCCATATTTTCCTTCAGCTTCTCCTTATCATTTCCGCCTAAATTAAACATAGAACAATGTTAGAAAGGCCTAGGTTTAAAGCATTCGGTTCAAATAGAATCTTCTACTTTCTCGGCAAAACCTTCCAGCCGTTCAATATACTCTTCTGAAACCTCTTCTCCGGAAAAATGGTTATTAACGTTAGAAACATGCAAACTTGGTCCAGGCCTTCCACCGAGTGCTAAAGTAATATCGTTTAAATGGCTTTGAGCTCTTACTCCCCCGAACCCTCCGGCTGAAACCGTAATATAAGCAAAAACTTTTCCAGTATACTCTTCGTAAAGGTAGTCAATCAAATTCTTTAGTGCTCCTGGAATACTGTGGTTGTATTCTGGTGTTACAAGCACAATTACGTCGCACCAGTCCACAAGCTCTTTGAACTCCTTAACATCTTCAGGTGGAGAATCATCATAACTTAGACGCTGCTCCATTAAAGGAACTTCCTTTTCACAGAGATCAAAAAGTTTAGCTTCGCCAGTCTTAGAAAAAGATTTTAAGGCCTGCTGAGCAACTCTTTGACTCTTATTTCCTTCCCTGACTGTTCCTGTGACTAGGAGTGCTTTCATTCTTCGTCTTCGACTTCTTCAACTTCAGCGAAGTCCTCAAGCTCGTACTCAAACTCTATGTCTCTGTGCTGTGAAATTTCCTTTCCTAAAAGGTATAGTACTGATCCGATAGCTTTTTCTCCTTTGTTGTTTGCAGGAATTACAACGTCAATGTTGTCCAGCCTGTTTTCAGAGTCTGCCATGGATACTACAGGGACATTTGTATCTGCTGCTTCATCAATAGCCTGTGCGTCAACTTCAGGATCGATAGTTACAATTACATCAGGTTCTGTAAAGTTTTCTGACTGAGGATTTGTTAGACTTCCTGGCATAAAGCGGCCTGTAATAAAGTCGGTTCCCAATGCTTCAGATAATTTTTCAATTGGTTCTTTAGCTTCAGGCTTTCTACCTACAAACAATACTGTTTCAGGTTCGAAGTCTGAAAGGAATTCGCCAGCTTTTCTGATCTGCTGATCTGTCTTAGTAAGATTAATTACAGCTAGCTGATTTTTCTTCACATGGAAAATGTAGTCTTCCATGTCTTTATGCTGAGATTTTGTTCCAATATGGACGCCTCTTTTCAGGTATTCCTCTCGGTCTATCAAAAGTTCTTCCTCGGTCATGACATACAGTTCATAACCAAAAGTTAAATACGGCTCGACTTCAGTAACTGATTTCGGGGTCTTCTTTCTCTTCCCAAAGACGCAGAAGCCGGTTCAATTTCGCAATCCTGATATCTGCGATGCCAGCCTTAATAACTGGGCATTCCCACTCTAATGCTAGATCTGAAATAGTTGCATCACAAGTCTCACCTGATCGATGGGAAATCACAGGAGTATAACCGTTTTCATCTGAGACTTCAACAGTATGCTCAGCAGCTGTAACCGTCCCAATCTGGTTAGGTTTAACAATCAATGAGTTACATGCTCCGTGCTCTATACCTTCTTCCAACCTCTCATAGTTTGTAGTAAATAAGTCATCTCCACAAATCAAAACATCCGGATGCATCTTGGTCAGCTTTGCATGATTCTTGAAATCTTCTTGATCGAAAGGATCTTCTACATAAACCAAGTCGAACTTTTCGATTAATGTGTCCACAAAATCAACCATTTCTTCGCCTGAGAACTTTTCATGCATACTCGAAAAATTATACTCTCCGTTCTCATAAAACTCTGAAGCGGCAATATCGAGGCCTATACGCGCATCATATTTATCCGCAACCTTTTTTAAGGCCTTTAAGGTTTGTTCATCGTTCATAGATGTAATTAAAGCACCTTCGTCGTTCATACCCATTATTTTCTGGCTATATCTCTCTTTTAATTCATGGTAGATCTTTTTATTGGTTTCAACTGCTTCCGGAAAACTTTCAGCATTTACAGGAAGAACAAGAAATTCCTGGATTGATGTATTGCCTCCGTGTTCTCCTCCGCCTATAACATTGCTTAGAGGTAACGGAAACTTGTTTGTATGCTCGAAACCTGAGGCCTTTTTGAATGCGAAACTTGATGCGATTGCTGATGCTCCAAGTCTTGAAAAATCATCTGTCTGATCAAATGTGTGTAATGCATCGTCAAATTCTTCCTGGGTAAATATTTCTCCTTTGGTTCTTTGAAGCATATCTTCAATTTCTTCTAGATGTTGGGGCACGAAACATTTTGCTTCATGTGTTCCTGTGGATGCTCCTGAAGGCGCGGCAGCTCTTTTTCCGTTTATTTCTGCTTCTACTGTATAGTTTACTCTTGAATCTAGAATTTTCCGTAGTTTAAGGTTCTCAACTTTCATAGAAGAAAATAGTTAATTCTGAAATAAAAAGAGAAGTGGTGTTATTTGACTGTGATTGGAAGTTTTCCTTCTTCCATCTCTAATTCCGCAACATTCCTCGGTTCTTCTGAATCATCGTGATCGACGAATGTGGGAGCGCCCATAGCTATCTGTAGGCTTCTGGCGCCTAAAATTCTTGCTCGTTCGTATCTTGTGTATTCCATTTTATTGTCTCACCCTATGTATCCAAGATCAGAGCTTTGACTGCTCTCATCCTTATCCTTACTACCTTTAAGATTCTGAAGTTTTTTAAGCACTTCTTGAGACTCTTCTACCTTTTCATCGAGACTGGAGTAATCCAATTCTATATCTAAAGCCTTCTCCAGTACCTCAAGAACTGCTTCAGTTGACTTAGGATCGCTCATCAAAAATCCTGGAGTCTCTCCCAACAAAGCTATACCTGATTTTCCTCTGCTCTCTCCTAAACCTAGTAAGAGGCCTGAAATACCTACGATCTGTCCGACATCATGGTCAAATTGGACTCCTGCATCGCTGTATTCGTTTTTGATTTCTTCTGAAGTTACTGCTCCGAAGACTTCTGGCTGTTCGACTACTTCGCCTTTTCCGTAGCCTCCAATAGTAATTATTTCATCTGCGTCAATCTCATCTGTGAAGTCGAGTACTTTGTCCGCGATTTCGTAATGTCCTTGAGGGCTTGAGGCCTGAGCATTACCTTCTAGAAGCACAACATCTCTTCCGTTGATCTCTGCACTGTAAATATCGTTTTGAAGTGCCTTAACTGTTTTATCGTCTTGAATTATTGTATATGGCGGAAAATGGTGGCTATGAAGCTCGCCGACTTTTTCAGCTTCTAAATTATCTGCTAGGAAGCTGACGCAGTTTCTTCCTATGTGTCCGATTCCTGCGAGGCCTTCAATAAATAACGGGTTTTCTAGTTCGAGTTCGCTGTCGAGTCTTATTTCAGTTGTCATAATTTGTTATACTTCTCCACGCTTAGCTTTCCTACGGTATTTTCCATACTTGTCAGGGTATGAAAATTTTGGAGGCCTAGCTGTGACAGTATCGTTGTCACAGTGTTTGTCTTGTAGAGTAAAGCCTCCACATTCAGTACATTTTTTGATCATCGTTTTTATGCCTTTGAGAAACTGAATGTTCCATCTAGTTCTTCAGCCTTTTCTCGGATCTTGTCGGTTGCGGTATCCATTCTTTTCTTAGCGAGTTCCTGAGTCCGTCCCCAAGCCTCAATACTGTACTTCGGTGCGGACATGTACTTAATTTCTACTCCTTCATCAGTCTCGTTGAAACATTTTTTCACTCTTTCAAGTCCGTCTCCCTGATAAAATTCGATTTCTATTACTCCTTCAAACTTCTCTTGCTTCAAATCAATGTTTTCCTTAGCTACTTCTTGGATGGCATCTACTACTTCATCGTCTAAAAATTCTTTCAGTCTAGCTTCTTCAGCGATAGAAATCTCGAAACCATGGAAGGAAGATTCGAACTCTTTCTGTAATGGGAAAACTACGTCTTCGTAAATATCATCTACATCAACTTTTTCCTTTAGATCTTCAACAAATTTCTCGGCTTTCTCTTCCTTTCTCCACCGAGCCATTGTATCCTTTTTCTGTTTATCATTAACACGTTTCAAAGAAAGGCCTATTGAATTATCGTCTACTTCAATTACCTGTGCGACTGTTTTCTCGCCTTCAGAGAATTCTTTAGTTAAATCTTGGATCCAGCTTCGGGATGCTTCAGATATATGGATCATCCCTCTCTGGTCTTCGTATTCTTCTAGCTCTGCGAAGGCTGAGTTAGTATCTACATCGACAAGTTTTACTACTACAAAATCTCCTTCTTCAGGCCTATCTTTGTACCATTTCATAAAGTATAGAATAAAAGATGAGTTATTTAAAAAGCAGGTTCGCGGTTTATTCTACTTCAAGCTGCTTTAGAACATTGCCGTTCAACTCGGCTTTTCCGCCGGTTGGCTCAGCAATAACTGTCTTGCATACAAGACATTCAACTTCGTTTGCAGGCCTTGAATAGATGTTCTGCTTGTTTCCGCATTCTGCGCATTCTACTCTGATAAAATTCTGTGCCATTCAAAAATCGCCTCCGCGATTTTTTGCATGTCCAGAAATTCTTTGAATTTCGTTCATAATTAATTACCTCTCGATTTCGAACTTTGCAGCTCTAGGCTGATTTCTAGGTTTCCAGGCCTTTCCACATTCTTTACATGTGAACTGAAGGTCGTGCTTACTTGAGGTCGGATTAGACTTTCCTCTTGAAAGATGTGATGGATCTTCATAAGGGAATGATCCGTAACCGTTGTCAATCTTTCTCTGCCTCTTCCTTGCCTTCTTACTCCAAGGACTAGCTCCTCGATTAGTAGCTTCTTTTACTGTTTGCTCCGTATGTTCATCGCAGTTAGGGCAATAACGCCTCTGCTCCTTTGGAATCTTTACCATACAGAAGATTCAATATCTAAACTTTAAAAAGGCTCTTTCAGTAGGCTTAATTTCTTAAATTTCTCTACATAACATTACCTTATGAAGGATTCAAAACAAAGAAAGGCCTTCGAAAAGATTGCAGAAGAGGCCTCTAAAAATTTAGAAGACTCGTTGAAGAAGCTAGTCCTCTATGGTTCGGTAGCTAGAGAGGAAGAATCTGCTCAAAGCGATTTGGATTTATTTGCAGTGGTTGAAAACGAAGATCAGAAAAATTGGTTAATTGAACAGGCCTCACAAATCGGAGTCGAGTATGGAGTCTTAGTTTCAGCTATTGTCAAAACTCAAGAAGAGTATAATGACATGAAAAATTCATCATTTAAACGAGAAGTAGAGGAAACAGGTATCGCATATGTCTGACTCAGAGAAATACTGGGATCTATGCGAAACCGCCCTCAAAGATTATGAAAAAGGTAAGGAAGCCGGTCAAAGTATTAGAGCGCTTTATAATCGTCTTTACTATGCTTCTTTCTACGCAGCTAAGTCCGCTCTCCTATCAAAAGAGATTGAAGCAAAAACTCATGCAGGTATTGCAGATAAAATATTCACAACCTTTTACAAGAAAGAAAATATTTTAGATAAGAAAACTGCTGCTGTCTTAAGCCAAATACAGACAAAAAGAGACATATCAGATTACGAAATACTAATCAATGAAGATATGAAAGATCTTAGACGGATGGAGGAAAAAGTCCGTAATTTGATAGAAGAATTAGAAAGGATAAAAAATTAGTTAAAATTCTGTAAGTTAGGCCTCAACTAAAGTTTTTCCCGGTTAGAGCCAAAAATTCTCAAATGAGTTAGATCCACAACCAATATTTAGAAGATAAAGAGTAGTGCTCTGGCTAGTCCAATCACTAGCAGCATCGCAGTTATACGCAATCCGGCTGCTAATCCTCTACAAAAACTCATGTCTAAAAACTTGTTATTCTGTTAAAATTTTCGATCCTCTACAAGTTTCAGGACTTTCTAGGTTATCGAGTGAGGCCTCGAAAACCTTGGTTGAAATACCTGATCTTTTGATTATCTCAAGCGCGGTCGAGTCAATTAATTCATGTTTGCCAGCTTCATTATTCCCCGAAATTATGTCTTTCAAGTCTTCTACAGTAACTTCTTCCAAAAAGTTTGCGTCTTTATCTTCAGGATCTCTGTCGTAGACCCCGTCAATACTTGTTGCGATATATAGGTCGGCATCTAGGATCTCTGCAGCAATCGCCGCAACCGCATCAGTGGAATGTCCGGGTGTTAGGCCTCCCATGACGACATCCATTCCTGTGCTTGCGGCGACCCTAATTTCTTCAGCTGTCTCCGGCACATCAGGGTATGCTTCCATCGCAGTCATCAAAGTCCTTGCGTTCAAACGAGTAGCAGCAATTCCCACCAAGTCTTGCTCTCCTTGATTACCGTACTCTCCAGACGCATAAATATATTCTTTCAGGCCTCCTGCGCCAGTAACTACAAGAATCTGTTCTTCTGTTTCCAATGCTTCAGCTATATCTCCAAGTTTTTCCAGTTTTTCTGTTATTACTGATCCGCTGACTGCAAATACTTTTTCTACCATTTTCTAAACCTCTTCTGCGTTCCCACGGTTTACAAGGATTTCAGCGTTATCATCAGGTATTACCGGGCTATCGCCTTCCTCAAAAGGTCCATAGGATTCGAGATCAGTTCCCATAAACTCTGGTACGGCCGAAACAATATTCACTTTTGAATAACCGTCTTCCACATCCTCTACCTCCTCATTTTCTGAGGCCTCAACTTGTTCGGGTTCTTCTATAACATCTTTTTCCTCTGTCTCAGGTTCGGTTTCAACTTCAGAATTTTCTTTGACTTCCTCTGTTTCTATATCTTCTATCTGTGTCTTGGCGGTTTCAACATCTGCGATACGGTCTCTATGTTTTTCGAATAACTCTTTGGTCTCACGGAAAAGCTCCTGCTCTCGAGGCAGTAAGTTCATTTCTGAGGCCTTAATATTAGATTTAAGTGAAAGCCGGGCGTTCTTCACTATCTTCTGTTCTCTAAGTGCAATTATCTTTCTGAATACTCTTTTTGATGAAGTATAGTCTCTTCTGTCGCCAGCGTCTTCCTTTCTTTCAAGATATTCGTTGGCTCGTAGAATAAAATCTTCATCTAGTTCAGTTAGTTCATCGGCTCTGCGCTCGTTTTTCTGGATCTTTCTCAAGTCGCTGAATGTTAATGCGTCCATCCTATTTAATTTGAAGAAGTGAAAACTTTTTACCTTAACTTGAAATCAGCCGAAACATTTCTGAACATGCTTCTTATAATATGATTCAATCTGGTACTCTTTACCGCACATTTCACAGACAAACTTGTCATCATCCTCATCATTTGAGTTTCCATCTCTATCCCCTCTCTTTCTGAAAGCGTAACTTACAGGATTCGGAACCTTCTCCTCCAAATTATCTCCTTCATACACCTGCATATCCTTGTAATAACCATTAGAATCATAGTTAGGCGGAGGCACATCCTCATCCCTGTTACGATGCCACCTCAACTGAGACTTCACGTAAGCTTCACGTAAAGGTTCCTTGTTCCGATCGTTCCATTCCCACATCTTCTGCTCTATCTCATCCCAACCATAACCGACACAACGATAAAAATTGATTAAGATGAACAGGCCTCTCTTACGACCATCCTCTAACCCTTCAAGAATGTTCTTGATGCTAGGCGGGAAATAAGACTCAGGAATCGCGTCATCAGGCCTCTCAAACTCTTTATCAACTCTCTCCTTCTTCCGCTCCTCTCTTCTATCCTCCACAAAGTCCAAGGCCTGAACCGCAAGATTAGTACCTTCATCTTCCTCGTATTCTTTCAGAAAATCTTCATCAAAATCAACTTCATCAATCTTAGCATTCTCTTTCTTAAAACTGGAGATCTCATCAGGAGAAATCGGCAAAGAAACTAGGCCTGAACCATCGTGAAGACTGTAAGGCATCCGGAAAAGATGTCTTTGACCCCAGTCATTCTCAATGTCCGCGACCTGATAAGGATCAAGGCCTTCATCAGTCTCCATATCCTCTTTAAATCCTGCTTCTCTGACTGCCGTGATCATTTGATCCTTCAAGTTATGCCGAATATAGTCAACTATTCCACGCGCTAAATGAGGATAAAGCTTAGAATAACTTTCATCCCCAATCTCCTGAGGAAAAGCTTCGCCTCTCACACCTATATG
>LFFM01003265.1_pt1 | contig 10284 bp, 10 predicted proteins | sample 643131 | NCBI WGS metagenome assembly LFFM01 (sample SAMN03777445, study PRJNA286221) | soda lake metagenome | biome: soda lake; feature: Kulunda steppe; material: water; isolation source: sample Tc-Br brine of Tanatar trona crystallizer | place: Russia: Kulunda steppe | collected 2011-07 | reverse complement strand
TCGAGAATCCGACGAGTCACGCAGGCGTGGTTCAAGGGATCGCCGTCGTACTCGCTGCGGAGATCGAGGTGGGCGTCGAGACAGACGAACACCTCGGGTTGGGTCGCGCCGACACCCGCGGCCGTCACCGTGTGTTCGCCACCGAGCGTGATCGGGACCGCGCCGTCTCGAGTCACGTCCCGCAGGGTCCCCTCGAGGAAGGTGAGATACTCCGCCACATCGCCACCGGCGTGGATGTCGCCCGCGTCGTGGACGCCACAGTCGGTGAACCGGCGGCCCGTCCGGTGGTCGTAGTCGTCGTAGGTTGCCGCAAAATGTCGCACGCGCCGGGGGCCAAAGCGGGCACCCGGCTGAAAGGTCGTCGATGCGTCGAGGGGCGCACCGACGATGACGACGTTCGCCGCCGTTCGCTCGGCGGTCGCCCCGGGAAACATCAGACGATCTTGCGCTGGCCTTCCATCTCGAGGTACTCGATGTTGTCGTCGGGGGACGGATCGATGTCCTCGGGGATGCGCATGGTGAAGGTCTCGTAGGTCTCGAGGTCCATCACTTGCATGTCCGCCCCGTCAGTCGAGACGACCTGACCCTGTTTCCGGTTGATGATGGGGACCCAGATCTTCGCGTCGACGGGCTGGGAGAGCGAGCGCTTTTTGCCGTCGAAGACACCGACGGCCTCGATGCGAGCCTTCGCGCTGCCGTGTTTCCCGGGTTTCGCCGTTGAGTAGGAGTTGATCTTACACGCGGCGTCATCGATGACGACGTAGCCACCCTCGCCGAGGTCACGAACTTCTTTCTGCTGTTTCGCCATACAGCGGGCTACTCAATGGAGGGCCATAAAGGGATTGAAACCGCTTGCCCCCGCAAACAGTCCGTGAAACCGGGACAGCGAAACGGTTTTCCAGTCCACCGCACATCTCAAATCGATGCTCGAGTTGGTGCTGTTCGCGGGGACGTTCGTCCTGGCGACGGTGGCGACGCTGCTTTTCATGCGCGTCCGTCGCCGGCGTCGAGGACGCACCTCACTCGCCCCTCAGGATCGAGCCCGTCGTGATCGGTTGAACGAGCGATTGGCCGATCGCCACGACGTTACGCGAACGCACCTCGAGCGGCCGCCGCGACTGGTCCAGCTGGTTCGCCTGCCGGGGAGCGAACACGGACAGTCGGAGAGTCGCGGTGACGAGGACGAGCCCGATGACGAACTGATCCCAGTCGTACGGTTCGACCTCGGCATGACCGAGGTCCCCAGCACCGACCTCGTCTTCGAGTACGTCGCGAGCGCCCTCGAGGCGATTCATCCCGAACTGGCCGACGAACCGGTCGTCCACTACGACGTCCAGTTCCGGTTCGGGCCGGACGGCCTGTTCGTCTCCCGGACCTGCGTTCGAGTCGCCGTCCCGACCAGCCTTGCCGAACGGCTCGTGACTGAAGAGCGCTACCGTGCCCACGACCTCCAACGGGACGTGGCTCGAGGTGACGACGGCCACGAGGAGACGCCGCCGGTGCAGTGGGGGGAGTGTCGAACGTACTGAGTGGAGTGACTCGCGGTGCCCATGTCGAACAGTCCCTTTCCAGCCCTCGAGTCACTTGCTTACGCTCGAGAGGAGTCGCCTGGAGACCCCCTCACCCCGTGTTCCCCCTCGATCACCAGCGAGACTCGCTCGAGCCCGTCCTCGAGTTCGTCGGTCGGGAGGCCGAAGCCCAGGCGGAAGTAGCCGGGATACCCAAAGAGGTCGCCGGGGCCGAGGACGACACTGGCCTCCTCGACGACGGTACGACAGAACTCGGTCCCGTTCTCGAACCCATCGGGAACCGTCACGAATCCGTTGACACCCACCGGGTCGTGCCAAGCGAGGTCGTGGGCGTCGACGAAGGCACGAACGCGGTCACGGTGGTCGGCTGCCAGTTGGCGGTTTTCCTCGAGGATCGCATCTTCCTGCTCACCGAGGGCCTGTCGAGCGACGTGCTGGCCGAAGATCGATGGCGAGATCGTGGTGTAGTCTTTCCACTGGCGGGCAGCATCGGCCACCGCCCGATCGGCGACGAGCCAGCCAAACCGGGTGCCGGCGAGGCCGTAGGCCTTGGTGAGACTCGTGGTCGAAATGCCGTGTGGCCCGAGGCTCGCGACCGGCGGCAACGGCTCGTCTGCGAGCAGCCGGTAGACCTCGTCACAGAGGAGATACGCGTCGTTGTCCACGGCGAGGTCGTACAGTGCCTCGACCGTCTCGAGGGAGTGATACCGACCCGTGGGGTTGTTCGGGTTGTTGAGGACGATCACCTGGGTCTCGGGCCGGATTGCGTCGGCGACGGCGTCGATATCCAGTTCCCAGGTCCCGGTCTCGAGCGGAACCCTGGTTACTTCGCCGACGGCGTCGGGGACGGCGTGCAGCGCCTGGTAGGTCGGGGTGACGACGACCGCGTGATCCTCGGGATCCTCGAGCAGGGAGAGAAAGACCAGGAAGTTCGCCTCCTGGGTGCCGACGGTGAACAGCACTTCGTCGGCTGCTCGATCGTACCGGCTCGCAACCTCGGCGCGGAATTCGGGGTCTCCGTCGGTCGGGATCACGTACCCCAGTTCGCCGGGGTCGGTGTCGAATCGGTCAGCGGAGAGGCTACGGATCCCACTCTCGGCCAGCATGATGTCGGCCTCGTGTTCGTACTTCGCGAACCAGCGCTCGAGGCCGAAGGGGTCGATGTGCATGTGCGTGTGCGTGAGGGCGGTCCCCGAGGCCAAAGGCGCTCGGGCACCGGCAGGCGAGGCGCACTGAGAGGGCGACGGGTCCCTCAGCGGACCCACTGGAGTGGCTTCAACACCCAGGGCCTGTACTCCTCGTGGGGGTCGTAGGCGGTGAACGAGAGGCTGTTGGCCATCACGCTCACGCTCGAACCGGCCATCGCGAGGCCGGCCAGTGCGGGGTTGAGCAACCCCAGCGAGGCGATGGGAATCAGCGTCGTGTTGTAGGCGAACGCCCAGAAGAGGTTCTGGCGAACCTTCGCAATGGTTGCCTCTGAGATTCGAACCGCCTTGAGGACGTCAGCCGGATCGTCTCGCATGAGGGTGACGTCGGCCGATTCGATGGCGACGTCGGTCCCGGACCCGATGGCGACGCCGACCTGGGCCGTGGTGAGCGCGGGCGCGTCGTTGACGCCGTCGCCGACCATCATCACCCGCGAGCCGTCGGCCTGGAGGTCCTCGACGTGGTCGGCTTTGTCCTCGGGGAGGACCTCCGCCCGGACGTTGGCGGGCTCGATACCGACCTCGTTGGCGACCGCCCGGGCAGTCCGCTCGTTGTCACCGGTCAGCATCACCACTTCGATCCCCCGCTCACGAAGGGCGGCGACGGTCTCCTTCGCACTCTGTCGGATCTCGTCTGCCACCGCGACGACGCCGACGAGCCGACCGTCGACGCCGACCGGGATCGCCGTCTTCCCCTCGCGCTCTAAGCGCTCGAGGGTTGCCTCGGCCGGCTCGGGATCGATCCCCTCGTCGGCAAGCAGTTTTCGCCGGCCGACGACCACCCTGCCACGGGTCGTCGCCGCGCGGATGCCGTGCCCGGGGACGTTCTCGAAGCTCTCGAGATCGCCGGCGGCAACGCCGCGGTCGGCGGCTCCCTCGACGATCGCTCGCGCGATCGGGTGTTCGGAGCCGGATTCGGCGGCGGCAGCCGCCCCGAGGACGAACGACTCGAGGTCCTCGTCGCGCTCGAAGAGCAGGCCGCCGTCGGCTCGAGGGTTCGCCCCACCGTCGGGTCGACTGTCGTCGAAGGCGACAACGTCGGTCAGCACCATCTCGCCGTGGGTCAGCGTTCCCGTCTTGTCGAAGACGATGGTGTCGATGCCCCGGACCTGCTCGAGGACGTCGCCGCCCTTGAACAGGACGCCGTTGGTGGCCGAGAGTGTCGAGCCGACCATGGTCGCCGCGGGGGTCGCCAGCCCGAGCGCACAGGGACAGGCGATCAGGAGTGCCGAGGCGAGGACGACCACCGAGAATTCGAGGATGGGTACGCCACCGGTCACGGGCCCGCCACCGACGGGCTCGAGCAGCGGGAGCACGCCACCGAGCGAGGCGGAGACGCCGTAGAGGGTCTCGGGTGCGAGCGCCCAGACGATCGCCCAGAAGACGGCGTTGACGATCACCGCGGGCACGAAGTAGGCACTCACTTTGTCGACCAGGCGCTGGATCTCGGGCTGGCGCGACTGGGCCTCCTTGACCCGGTCGACGATCTGCTGGAGGGCCGTTTCGGCACCTACCTTCGTCGCCTCGAGGTAGAGGACGCCGTTTTCGTTGATCGTGCTCCCGACGACCTCGTCCCCGGCGGTCTTCTCGACGGGGACCGATTCGCCCGTCAACATCGATTCGTCGACGGCGCTCTGGCCCTCGCGAACGACGCCGTCGGTCGGGATGCGTTCGCCGGGGCGAACCTTCAGGACGTCACCGACCTGGACGTCCTCGAGGGGGACGGCAACCTCCTCGGGTTCCGTTTCACCGTTCCCATCCGCACCGTAGCCCCGCACCACCGTCGCCTCCTCGGCCTCCATCTGGAGCAGTTCCCGCAGCGCATTGCCCGCGCGCGCTTTCGAGCGGACCTCGAGCCAGTTGCCCAGCGTGATAAACCACAGGATGAACGCGACCGCCTCGAAGTAGAGACCCTCGCTGACGATGACGCCCGAGAGCGCGCCGACGGAGTAGAGGTAGCCAGCGCTCGTCCCCATCGCGACGAGGGTGTCCATGTTCGCACGACGGTTGTGTTTGAACGCGCGCCAGGCACCCGCGATGAACTCCTTGCCGAGGGTGGCCATCAACACCGTCGCGAGGACGAACTCGGCGTACTCGACGACGACCATCTCCACACCCAGGAGGTCATGTAGCGGTGGCCCGAGACCGAGCATGGCGGCCATGATCGGGACGAACGGGAGTGTGAGGATGCCCCCGAGGATTACCAGCCGCCGCTGGCGGGCGAGTTCGGCCTCGACGGCGCGCTCGCGCTGACTCGTTCGATCGGCCTCGGCCTCGTCCACGACTGGTTCGTAGCCGGCGTCGTCGACGGCTCGTCGGAGGTCGGCAAGGGTGGCGTCCGCGGGATTGTACCGAACGCGGGCCTCGTCGGATGCGAAATTGACGTCCGCCGAGACGACGCCCTGCGTCTCCTCGAGAGCCTCACCGACTGTGCCGGAGCAGGTCGAACAGGACATTCCGAGGACGGTCATCGTGGTCGTCTCCGTGGCGACCTCGAAGCCGGCGTCGGCGACGGCCTCGACGATGGTCTCGAGGTCGGTGGTCGCGGCGTCGTAGGTGACGACGCCCTCGTCGGTCGCGAAGTTGGCGCTCGCCGCCTCGACCCCCTCGAGGCCCGAAAGGGCGTCCTCGACGGTCCCCGAACACGTCGCACAGGACATCCCCGTGATCTCGAGGTGGGCGCGTCTGGTGCTCATTGGTGATGGCTACGGCCTACAGGTTCAAGCGGTTTGTGTCTTTGAAACCAAGGCAAAACTGGATTACGTCCTTTGTTCCCAAAACCGGCCCTCGTTCGGTGGGATTGGCTGTTGGAGAGAGAACGTGAGCGTCCTCGATATAGATTTGAAAGTGTAGTACTTTGAATTATAAAGTAATAATCGAGTGCCCCGAAATTGCAGAACAGATGGCTCAGCGCACTCGAAAAAATCTCGAAACGACTCGAGCGTGGCTCGCTCCTGAACGGGCGCGGCCGTGATCCGGCTCCGACGAGAATCGGGGTCGCCACGGCCAATGGTACTCTACAGACACGGCAGTCGATGTCGACTGTGTCGAGAACCGCCTTCGATTCCAAAATTCGACCGGCAAGTAGCCCGGGTTTCGAAAGTTGGGGTGGGGAGAAGATGTGCGTGTCTCGAGGAGAGGCCGCGGTGCTCGAGCGTGTCGGCTACCCGGTACCGGGCCACCCCGGCTCGCTCGAGCGTGGTCACCGGCTTGCCCACAACGAACGCCGGGCTCCCCCAAGTACGCCCGTTGGGCGATTCAGGAACGCCAGCTCACTCGAGTACGCCCGCCGTCTCCAGCTCCGCCCCAACAGCCGCCATCGTGTCGACGACCACGTCACAGTGGGGGGCAACGGCGGGTTTGGGCTCGAATCCGATGGCGAGCCCTGCCACGCGGAGCATCGGCAAATCGTTCGCCCCGTCACCCACGGCGACCGCGTCCTCGAGGGCGAGCCCCAGCTCACTGGTTAGTGCCTCGAGGGCGTCGTCCTTCGTTCCCTCGATGAGCGGTCCCGCCGCCTCGCCGGTGAGCGCTTCCCCGGCCCCATCGAACGGCAGCCGATTCGCGACGATGTGGTCGACGTCGACACCCTCCCGCTCGAGGGCTGCGGCCACGCCCCGTTCGAACCCACCCGTGAGGATCGCCGTCGTGACGCCCGAGGCCCGGAGACGTTCGATCAGGGCGGGTGCACCCCGGCGGAGTCGAACGGTGTCGTAGGCCGCCTCGACCTCCTCGCGGGGGAGCCCCTCGAGCAGGGCCGCCCGCGAGCGGAGACTCTCGGCGTACCCGATCTCGTCGTTCATCGCCCGTTCGGTGATGGCGGCCATTTCGTCGGCGACGCCACAGCGTTCGCCCAGCAGGACCGTCATTTCGGAGTCCGACAGCGTGCCGTCGAAGTCGAAGGCCACGATCGTCTCGGTCATCGCCCGAGGGTTCAAACGCCGCGGATAAACCACTTCAGATTCGGGCCAGTCTTTCGCGTCGCTCTCGTGAGGCGACCGTCTGGTCGGCGCTCGATCGTGAACCACGAGTCGGCATCGCCGTGCCCGCCCGGGGACAACGCAACCCGCGAGGAGGTCGCTCGGGGAACAGATCGATTCACCCGAGATCGCGCTCGAGCGACGGCCCTGACAGAGCCAGTGACCCGCTCAGAGCTCGGTCGCGGCCTCGAGCGCGATGTCGATCGCCCGCCCCACGTTGTTTTTGGCCTTCTCTGGCAGTTCGTCGTCCTCGGTGTCGGTCCCCTTCTGGGTTCCCTTCACGAGATTGCCGTCGACGGTGCAGATCGCGCCGGCGGCCAGCCCCTTGCGACGGGTGAGCGAGAAGACGGCGGCGGCCTCCATCTCGACCGAGAGCAGCCCCGCGGCCTCCCAGTCCTCGACGGAGGCGTCGGTTTCGGCGTAGTAGGCGTCGTCGCTCGCGATCGGGCCCACGTGGACGTCCTCACCGCGGGCCTCGGCGGCGTCCACGAGCGAGGACAGAACGTGATAGTCGGGGACAGCCGGGTACTCGACGGCCTCGTACCGTTTGGAGGTCCCCTCGTTTTTCGCTGCGCCCGTCGCGACGACCATGTCGCCGATTTCGACGTCCGCCTGGAGGGCCCCGGTCGTGCCCACGCGGATGAACGTCTGGACGCCGACGTTGGCGAGTTCCTCGACCGCGATGGCCGCCGAGGGGCAGCCGATGCCGGTCGAACAGATGGTCAGGTCGCGGCCGTCGTGGGTGGCGTTGACGACCTTGTACTCGCGATTCTCCGCGATGGCTTCCGTCTCGTCACAGTGGCCCGCGATGCGGTCGACCCGCCCAGGGTCTCCGGGAATCAACGCGAGGTCGTGAACGTCGCCGTCGTCGACGAGCAGGTGGGGCTGAGTTGCCATGGCTGGCGATTCCCGTGGCTGGGGCAAAAAGGTCGCGTTCCGTCGAGCGGACCAGGGGGTTCGAGCGGGTTACTCTCACCCTGAGGGGCGAGCGGAGGCTGGTGGCAGGCAACGGACCTGCAGGGCAGACTCGAGCCAGGTAGTGGCTCAGCGGTATCCGGGGCCGGTGGCCGATGCCGGCTTGGGCGTGACGGTCACGACGTCGGATTCGACGGTCACCGTCGCGTCGGACAACTCGAAACTCACGCGGCCGGCACAGCGGTCGATACCGTTCTCCCGTTTCGCGAAGAGCGCGTCGAGCGCTTCGGGATCGACGTAGTCGTACAGCTGCGTGTCCCCATCGGTGGGGCCCTCTCCCCGGAAGCTCGTGATCGCGACCGCTGTCGCGACGCTGATCGGCTCGTCATCCCCGCGCTCGTATCGGACGTGGTGCGATTCTGGTGTCGTCCTAGAGCAAACGGCCCCTTCGAAGTGTTCAGTCATGGCTACGTGTCACATCTCGTGAGGTACCTACAACGCCAACGACCACGGTCTTATACCTACCGCCAGACGCCACCCAGTGAAAGACATCGAAAACCGACGGGAAGTAACTGGTTGGCGCCCACGCCTGCACCGTCGACTCGAACCCGGTCCCGGTGACCGACTCGAGCAGCCAGTCACCGCCCGATTACGGGCTATCGTCGTCGGTGGGACCCGCATCCAGTCGGTCGAAACGCGTTGGTCCGGCCGACCGGTCAGGACCGAGCCACTGCCGCTCACCGAGGACTGTCGGCCTCGTGGTGAGTCGCGAGGAATCGTGCCACACGGTCGGGGTCGGGCCCGCTTCTCGCCCCCTCGATGCTCGCAGCGAGCGCCCCGCAGGCGTTGGCGTACTCGAGGATCCGCTCGAGGTCGTCGGTCTCGAGCATCGTTCGGACGAACCCGGCAGCGAAGGCGTCCCCCGCCCCGGTGGTGTCGACGGTGTCGACGTCGAAACCGGGGTGATGGATCGATCCCTCGGGGGTGTGAACCGCCGCGCCCGCCGCCCCGTGTTTGATGACCAGCACCCGATCGCTGAAATCCGATGCCGGATACGCGTCCTCGAGGACGGCCTCGGCCTCCCGGTCGTTGACGAAGATGACGTCGGCGTGGGCGAGTGCCCCCTCGTAGCCACGTGCATCGAGTCGACGACCCGGATCGATGGTCACGCTCGCTCCGGCCTCGCTGGCGAGGGTGGCCAGTCGTTCGGCCGTCGCCGGGCGCTGACTCGTGAGGTGGACGTGATCGGCCGCGGCCACCTGTTCAGGGTCGACGTCCGCTGGCCCGACGGCCTCGTTGACCCCGTCGTTCCCGAGCACCGACACCTCCCCGTCGTCGTCGACCAGGATGTACTTCACCGCCGTCTCCGCGTCGTCGACGATCCGAAGTCCCTCGAGGTCGACCCCGCTATCCGCGAGTTCGCGACGGGCGAGCAGACCGTTGTCGTCGTCGCCGACGCTACCGACGAGGCCGACGTCGACATCGAGGGCGGCCAGGGCGGCGGCGACGTTGGCCGCACTGCCGCCGCCGGATTGGCGCTGTGAGTGGATGGGGACCTCGCCGTCGGGTTCCGGGAAGCGTTCGATGCGGAGCGTCACGTCCCAGTTGACGTGACCGGCACAGAGCACGGTGACCATTCGGTGGCCAGGCAAACTCGCCGACGCGACAAAAGTGCTGTCCTCTCTGGACTTACATCCCGGTCGCGAACAGCAACACGTTGTGGAACCCTGGACCCAGGCCCACAGCCGCGATCAGCGTCAATACGAGGCGTGCCTGTCTGGGCGAGTCGCGAACCCACTCCTCGAACAATCCGAGAATGAGTGCCGCGAGGCCGATTTTGACCAGGACGAACAGCCAGCCGGCACCGATGTATTCGGCCGTCGGCAACGCCCCGCCAGCGTCGAGGATTAACTGCGAGGCGGGCACCTCCTCGGTTGCCCCGAGGATGTCGTACCCGACCGCCGTCGAGACGCCGTCGAGTGCGTGGCCGAAGACAACGATGGCGCCGGTGACGCTGGTCACTGCCGCAACCTCCGTGAACCACAGCCCCAGGGCCAGCCAGACGACTGCGGTGACGATGCCCGCCACGACGACCGTGATGACCGGCCAGAAGGGTTGAAAATTGCCCAGATTCCAGGCGGCGACGAGCGTGACCATCGTGAACATCGCCGCGAATCCGGTCCCCACCGCCCCGACGAATCGCTCGATCGACCGCTGGAGCCCGGCCGCGTACAGGAACGTCCCGCCGAGCCAGGACAGGCCCGCTACCACCGCCGTCGTCGCGTACACCGTCGGTGCGCTGAAGAGCAACTCGAGGGTCGAGGGGAACTCCTCGAGTTTGTACAGCACGTGCAGCGTCGAACCGAGCAGTATCCACGGCACGAACGAGAGCACTGTCTCGTCCCTGACCGGTGGGGCCACAACCCATAGCAGAGAAATGACTCCCACGAGCACCACCGCCAGTGGTACCACCATATACCACGGCGGGATCACGAATCCTTCGGGGAACACCATACCCACAAGGGGACACACCAGCATCAAACAATTTCCGGTTGACGATTAGGGACGTTGTCACGTTTGTCCGGTGATGTCCTGGGCGACCGACGTCGATCTGGGTCGCACTCCAGGCCTGTGGGGCGCTCGAAGCGGGGGAAC
>LFFM01003264.1_pt1 | contig 10286 bp, 11 predicted proteins | sample 643131 | NCBI WGS metagenome assembly LFFM01 (sample SAMN03777445, study PRJNA286221) | soda lake metagenome | biome: soda lake; feature: Kulunda steppe; material: water; isolation source: sample Tc-Br brine of Tanatar trona crystallizer | place: Russia: Kulunda steppe | collected 2011-07 | reverse complement strand
TGATATATAGTAAGTAACTATTAAATTTAATGATTTTAAGATTTTATTATTAAATAAGGAATTTAATTTACTTATAATAACTAAGTAAATAATAGGGAGGGATGAAAATGTCAAAATATTATACTGGGACTGAAAGAGAGTATGGTAAACAGATTAAGGTAGAAGAGTTTGTGACTGAATTAAATAATGGAATACCTGTGGATAGTGGAGTATTATTAGATTGTTTTTTACCTGATTGTCGAAGCAAAAGATATCCCACTGGTATTTCAAAGCCAATCCCCCTTTTACAGGCAATAGAGAAAAAAGACTATATCCTTTTATTAATGGTTGAATATCAACTATATATTCCTAAAGCAGATAAAAAAAGAGAGTTAGGATTAAAATTAGCTAAAGATAAATTTAAATTTTACTCTAATGAAGAAACTTTACATTTGATTTATAAAAATAAGCAAGAGATTAGGCTAGATTTATCTAATTGTTTTGATTTTTCTTATCAATTTAGTTTAGCTGATAAAAAGCCTAAATTAGATTTTTGGAATTGGGCTACAGCCCCTTTTAGCTAAAGCTAACTATTAAAACCTCCCCAAATTTTTGGGGAGGTTTTAAGTTTTAATTAGAGTTTAACTTATGCTCAAGGCTATTTAGTTGTGCTTCTAAAGTAGCAATTCTTTCGGCTAATACACTTTGGCCCTTGTTGGATAAATTGCGAATTTGATCAGCTTGTTTTGAATTCATCACATCGTCTTTTAATTCTGGCCAATAACGGTTGGCTAACATAGCAGCTCCTAAACCTAAAACAAAGCTAGTTGTAGTCATCGAATTAATAAAATAATCACTAATATTTCTACGAAAATTCAACTTTTATCCCTCCTTTTATAGTTATTATTTCTGCTGACAGATTTAATATGTGCTATAATAAATGGTAACCTCTCATCTTTATGTAAGTTATTTTTAAGTGATGAGAGCTATTGTCATTTAATACTTGACATACAACGTTAACTATTGTACCATAATAGTATAGTTAACATATAGCTGACATAAAAAGTATTTACTTAATTATGAAGGGGGAATTATAATGAAGGTGAAATTACCATTAAATCAACATTTGGGTTTATTGTCAAAGCCGGTTGTTAGAAGTGGAGACTTAGTAAATAGAGGTGAACTTGTCGCTGAAGAAAATAAATTAGGGGTTAATATCCATGCAACAGTTTCTGGTACGGTTGAAAAAGTAACACGTAATGCAATTACTATCAAAGCGGATAAATATCAATCAACAGATTATCAAAAGATAGCAAACAAAGATAAATTAACAATGATTAAAGAAGCTGGGATAGTTGATTATGAGGGTTTCCCGTCTTATTTAAAGTATAGAAGTGATAAAAATGCTAAAATATTTTTAATAGATTGTACAGATAGCTCATATTTATTTCATGATTTAAAATTATTGCAAAGAGATTATAAAAAAATTATTAAAGGAATAAAACATCTTAAAGAAATAAGTGGGTTTAAGCAAGTGCATATTTTATTTAAAGAAAGTTTGCTAGCTAGTCAGTCTTGGTTAAAAGAAAGATTAACTAATGAATCAGAGCTTGAATTAAAATTGTTAACAGATGATACAATTAATTATCAGGCTCAACAATCATTAAATGACGAGCAGGTTATAATTGAAAAACTTGAAGTAATTAAAAAAGTTACAGAAGCAATTGAAAAACAAAAACCTTATATTAGTAAAAATATAACTCTACAAATTATAACTGAAAGACAAAATTTTAATCGTAGTTTTTTTGAATTGCCATTAGGAGTATTTGTTAAGAATTTTTCTGGAATTAAAGGACTAAATGATTATAGAGATTTAATAACTACTTATGATTTTAAAACTAGTACTTTAATTACTAAAACTTCTCACAAAATAAAAATTAATTTAAAGAAGAAAAAATTATCTCAAGATGATATTATAGAAAATGGTTATATTAGGAGGTTAAATTCTCTTGTTCAAAAACATTAATTATAGTTTAATTAGATTATTTTAATTTGCCAGGCTGATGATTTTAAATATTAGCCTGGTTTTTTATAATATAAAACTTTAAAAATAGTTCTATTATGATATAATGATTTATGAGTTTATATAGAGCTATAAACTTAAACTGGAGGTTAAAATTATGTTAGATTTAAACAGAGATTATCAAAAAGTGAGTGAAAAGTTAGTAGATTGGATAAGAGATAAAATTAAAAATGCAGGTTGTAGTGGTGCGGTGATTGGTTTAAGTGGTGGGATAGATTCTAGTGTAACTTCAGTTTTGTCTAAGCAGGCTGTTCCTGAAAATACATTAGGTCTAATTATGCCTTGTTATAGTAGTCAAGATGATATTAAAGATGCTAAACTTTTAGCAGAAAAATTTTCTATAGAATATGAAGTGATTAATCTTGATAGTGTTTTTGATGAGGTTTTAAGTGCTTTGGCTGTTGAGCATAACTCAAAAGACCTTGCTATAGCAAATATTAAACCTCGTTTAAGAATGACTGTTCTTTATTATTATGCAGCGCAAAGAAATAGTTTAGTAATAGGTACTGATAATAAAAGTGAACTAAAAACAGGTTATTTTACTAAGTATGGTGATGGAGGAATTGATTTAGCTCCTTTAGGCAATTTAGTAAAAACTGAAGTAAAAGAGGTAGCTAAAGTATTAGGGATACCAGATAAGATAATTAATCGTAAGCCTTCAGCTGGTCTTTGGGAAGGGCAAAGCGATGAATCTGAAATGGGTATTACTTATGCTCAATTAGATAAATATATTTTAACAGGAGAGGCAACTGCTGAGGTTAAGCAGAGAGCTGATGAATTAATGGCGCAAAACGCTCATAAGTTGGCCCTGCCTCCTATTCCGGATTTTTAAATAGAGTATTTTAGTTAAAACAAAATAGGGAGGAAAAGTAATGGCAAAAAAAGTTGTACAATCAGTAGATCGAGCTTTAAAATTACTTGAGATACTAATTGATGAAAAAAAAGAAATTTCTTTAAGTAAGATTAGTGAAATGGCAAATTTGAATATTAGTACTACTCATAGGCTATTAAATACTTTAGCCTATCGTGGGTTTGTAACTCAGACTGAAGAAAATAGTAAATATAAATTAGGCTATCGTTTATTTGAGATTGCAGGTATTTTAGAAGATCAAATAAACTTAAAAAGAATTGTAAGGCCTTATTTAGAAGAAATAGTGAACAAATATAATGAAACAGCAAATTTAGTTGTGTTAGATGGAAGTGAAGTTGTTTATGTTGATCAAGTTGAGTCGACTAATATGATGCGAATGTTTGCTCAGGTTGGTAGCAAAGGTCCAGCCCATTCTCTCGGATCAGGTAAAGCATTATTAGCTTATCTAAGTGAGGATAGATTAGATAAGTTATTAAATGAGATGGAATTAAAAGAGTTTACTGAAAATACCATTACTGACCCTGAAAAATTAAAAAAACATTTAAAAGAAATTAAAGAACAAGGATATGCTATTGATGAAGAGGAAATGGAAGAAGGAGTTTGTTGTACGGCAGCTCCAATTCGAAATAGAGATGGAAAAGTAATTGCTGCTATAAGTGTCTCTGGTCCTAATATTAGGATTGACAATCAGTTTTTACAGCAAAAATTAGTGCCATTAGTTAAAAAGCAAGCTGAAAAAATATCACAAAGATTAAAAGAATTAAATATAAAAAGATAAAATTTTCCCTGCTAATTAAGTAGGGGTTTTATTTTTAAAAAAATTGCTATTAGCTCTTATAAATTGTATACTATATATAAAATTATAAATAGGCAGGAGATTTTATGCTTTATCAAATTGATTTTGATGATAGAAATTTAGCAAGTATTAAACTAGAAGCTGGGAAGAATTTGTTGCTTGCTTTACAAGCTAGAGGAATAGATATTAATGCTGTTTGCAATGGGAAAAAAACTTGTGGTAAGTGTAAAGTTAAAATTTTAGCAGGGGATTGTCAATTAACTAAAGCTGAAAAGAGATATTTAAGCAAAGAAGAAATAAGGCAAGGAATTAGATTAGCTTGCTGCCAGAAAATAAAAGATAATTTAAGTTTAGCTATTTTAGATAAAAAAGAATTTAATGTTTTAACTGATACAAAAGAAGAACAAGCTGAAGTTTTAAAGCAAGACAAAAAAATAATTGATTTAAATCAATCAATTTATGGTTTAGCAATTGATATTGGAACAACAACTATTGCAGTTTATTTAGTTGATTTGACAACAGGTTTAGAAGTAGATAATTATTCTTTACAAAACCCTCAATATAAATTTGGGGCAGATGTAATTAGTAGAATTGAGTTTGGACTAAAAAGTAAAGATAACTTATCTAAATTGCAAGATGTTTTATTAACTAAACTTAATCAGGCAATTAATAAATTAGTGCAAAGAAATGAGATAAAAAATAATGATATTCATTTAACAACTGTTGTTGCTAATACAGTAATGATTTATACTTTGCTAAAGCTTGATTTATCTGGTTTAGCTAAAGCTCCTTATCAATTATTATTTAGTTCTGCCTTGGAATTAACAGGGGATAGATTTGATTTAGCAATAAATCCACGAGGGATTATAAAAATTCCACCATTAATTTCTGCTTATGTTGGTGCTGATGTTATAGCTAATATGTTGGCTACTAGAGTTGATAAGAGTAGTGATTGGGTATTGATTGTAGATATAGGTACTAATGGAGAAATTGTATTAGCTAAAGGTGATAGTGTTTTTGCTTGTTCTACAGCAGCAGGTCCAGCGTTTGAAGGTGCTAATATAAGTTTTGGTCAAGGTGCTGTAGCAGGAGCAATATCTAATTATAAAATTGAAAATAAAAAGATAAGATATAAAACTATAGCAGATGAAAAAGCTACTGGTATTTGTGGTTCGGCTTTAATAGATATTATAGCTGAATTATATAAAAATTCTTTTATAGACTCGAGTGGAGCATTTATAAAATTAGAACAGTTAAAACCTTGGCAAAAAAATAGAATGATGCAAAAAAAACAGCTATCTTATAAAGTTTTATCAAAAGAAGAAGGGGCTAGTAGAGATATTTTTTTGACCCAAAAAGATATTAGAGAATTTCAATTAGCTAAAGGAGCTATTTTGGCTGGGATTAATCTTTTGTTAAAGCAGAGAAAAGTTAATCTAAAACAAATCAAAACTGTTTATCTTTCAGGTGGTTTTGGTAATTATATTAATTTAGATAATGCTTATTTATTAGATTTATTACCTGAAGAATTTAAAAATAGGATTAAACTATTAGGTAATGGTGCTGCTAAAGGGGCTAAAGTATATTTAAAAGATGAAAATTTAGAAATAGTAGCTAAGCAAATAAAAAATAAAGCTCAACATTTGGATTTAGCTGAAATTGATGATTTTCAGCAAGAGTTTATGAAATCTTTAAATTTTACTGAGGAGGGTTAAAAGTGGTAGAGAAGAGGATTAAAATAAATAATGAGACTGGTTTGCATGCTAGATGTGCTTCAATTTTAGCTAAAAAAGCAATGAATTATAATTGTAAAATTGAAATAATTAAAGGTAGTACTAGAGCTAGTGCTAAAAGTATAATGGGATTGATGAGTTTAGGGCTTAGTAGTAAAACTGAAGTTTTGTTAAAAGCTGAAGGCGAAGAAGCAGATGAGGCTATAGAAGCAATTTCTAAGTTATTTGAAATGGGTTTTGGGGAGTGAGGTATAAACTTTGATAAATCTAACACAAACTTGACATTATTCTTTTTCTTTGGTAATATGAAATCGTTGTATGAAATATTACATATTTATAAATACTAAGGAGGAAATTTAAGTGAGTAATTTAAGTAAGCAAGATGTGTTAGATTTAGCTGAAGAGAAAAATGTTAAGTTTATTCGTTTACAATTTACTGATATCTTAGGAATTATTAAAAACGTTGCTATTACAGTTGAGCAGTTAGAAGATGCACTTGATGGGAAGATAATGTTTGATGGTTCTTCGATTGATGGTTTTACTAGAATTCAAGAATCGGATATGTATTTGAAGCCTGATTATGATACGTTTACTACTTTCCCTTGGCGTCCAAGTGAAGGTGGAGCAGTGGCAAGATTGATTTGTGATGTATATATGCCTGATGGAACTCCATTTAAAGGTGGGCCAAGAAATGTATTAAAAAGAGTATTAAAAGAAGCTGAAGAAATGGGCTATACAATGTATTTAGGACCAGAGCCTGAGTTTTTCTTATTTGAAGAAGATGAAAAAGGTAGGCCTACTACAATAACTAATGACCAAGGAGGATACTTTGATTTAGGTCCTTCAGATTCGGGCCAAGATACTAGACGAGAAATAGTACTTGCTCTAGAAGAAATGGGTTTTGAAGTAGAGGCTTCACATCACGAAGTTGCCCCGGGCCAACACGAGATTGATTTTAAATATTCAGATGCTTTAACAACTGCTGATAATATTGCTACTTTCCGTTTTGTAACTAAGGCAATAGCTGACCAGCATGATTTGCACGCTACTTTTATGCCTAAACCTATTTTTGGAGAAAATGGTTCAGGAATGCATATGAATCAGTCGTTATTTAAAGATGGTGAGAATGCTTTTTATGATGAAGATGATAAATATGGTTTAAGCCAAACAGCTTATCATTATATTGGTGGTATATTAAAGCATGCTAAAGCTATGGCAGCAATTACTAATCCAACAGTTAACTCATATAAGAGATTAGTACCAGGTTATGAGGCACCAGTCTATATTTCTTGGTCTGCAGCTAATAGAAGTGCATTAGTTAGAATACCTGCTGCTAGAGGTGTAGGTACAAGAGTTGAGATGAGAAATCCTGATCCAGCTGCTAATCCTTATTTAGCTACTGCTGTAATGCTTAAAGCAGGTTTAGATGGTATTAAAAATGAAATTGAGCCACCAGAAGAAGTATTAGAAAATGTTTATGATATGTCAAGTAGAGAAAAAGATAGAAAAGGAATAGATAATTTACCTTCTGATATAAACCAAGCTGTTAATGAATTGATGAATAATCAAGTTATTAGAGGTGCTCTTGGAGATCATGTGGTAAAGAAATTTGTTAAAGCAAAGCAGATTGAATGGGATGTATATCGAACTCAGGTACATCAGTGGGAATTAGATCAATATTTGAAGATATTTTAAATATAGTATATGATTAAAACTGTGGGGTAATTTGACCACAGTTTTTTCTTTTAAGCTTAAATTTCCAAAGTAGAAAAGAGGGATTTATCTTTTCAAATGGAATAATAATATATGTAGATAGGGGTGATTATTGATGGGGAAGATATTAATTATTTATTCTGAGCAAAAAGATTTTACTAAATTTGCACAAGCTCTTAAACAAGGTTTTACTAAACAGGGCCATCAAGTAGAAATGCAGAATCTAGAGTCTACTTCTCGTCCCATTAGTTTTAACAAGTATGATCTTTTGTTAGCTGGTAGTCCAATTTTTGGTTTTTTAGGTGGAAAAATAGATCAAGAATTTGGTGAGTTTTTAAGTGATTGCAAAAGAACTGTAGGCCAAAAAGCTGTTGCTTTTGTAAATAGTAAATTTATTGGAACAACTAAGGCTTTGAAAAAAGTAATGGCTGAGTTAGAAAGTGTTGGTTGTATGGTTTATGATTTTAGGTCTTTTTCTAATGCTAAAGAGGCTGAGGAATTTGCTAAAAATTTTGATTTATAAATTCAAGAATTGATTTGCAAAAAGATAAGATAAAAGTTATAATTTAAAACTGTTATAGATAGTTTATAGTTTACAGTTAAAATTCGAAGCCTTTAAAAAGCTTAGTGCAAAAACATAAAGGTATTGACTTTTTAAACTCCTGTTAGTTTAAAGAATAAGACTAACTGTAACTGAAGGTTAATTATTAGAGAAAAGAGTTGATTGGGTGGTGTTATTTTGCCTCAAAATGTAAAAATTAAAATAGATAGTAAACAAGATGATGGGCAAGAAATTTTAGCAGTAAATAAAAAAAGTCAAGGTATTTTATATGAAAAAGCAGGAACTTTTTATTTAAAATATACTGAGGACTTAGAAGATGTAACTGAAGTTAAGACAACTTTAAAAATTAAAAAGGATAACTTAACTTTAATTAGAAGGGGTAATTTGAACTCAATTCAACATTTTATCCGTGGTGAAAAAACTAGTTTTGATTATAAAACCCCTTATGGTAAGTTCAGCTTTGAGCTTGAGGTGAAAGAGTTTTTAGTAGATGTTAGTTTAGAGCGAGGTCAAATAGATATAGTTTATGAATTATATAACCAAGAGCAATTAGTAGGAGTTAATAGCTTAACCGTTGCTTATGAGGAGGCATAGATAGATGTTGTTAGTGGAGATAGAAAACAAATTAAAGACTGGAGTTAAAACAGCTATAACTAATAGTCCAAAGTTAGATATTAATTTAGAGCGAGAGGTAGAAATAGAAAAGCCAAATGATGAAAGCCATGGTGATTATGCTACTAATATAGCTATGATATTAGCTGGACAGGCTGGTATGCCACCGCGAAAAATTGCTGAGGCAATAGTAGCTGATTTTCCTAAATTAGATATTTTAGCTCAATTAGAGGTAGCAGGTCCAGGGTTTATTAATTTTAGATTAACTAATGACTGGTTAAATGATGTTTTAGTAGAGATATTAGAACAAGGCAGTGATTATGGTGCTAGCGATGTTGGAGCTGGAGAGAAGGTTCAAGTTGAGTTTGTCAGTACTAATCCAACCGGACCTTTACATGTGGGTCATGGTCGCGGCGCAGCAGTTGGTGATGTTTTAGCTAGTATTTTAACTAAGGCAGGTTTTGAGGTTGAAAGAGAATATTACATAAATAATGCTGGTCAACAAATGGAAATTTTGGGGCGTTCAGTAGCGATTAGATATCAACAGTTATTTGATATTGAAATTGAGCTACCAGAACAATCTTATGTAGGAGATTATATTACAGATATTGCTCAAAAAATAAAAGATAAATCAGCTGATAAGTATTTAGCTGAGGCAAAAGCTAAAGATTATGATTATTTTAAGGAGTTTGCTTATCAAGAAATCATTTCTAAAATTAGAGCTGATTTAAATGAATTTGGTATTGAATTTGATAATTGGTTTAGTGAACAAGATTTACATCCTGAAAAAATCGAAACGGTAATTGCTGAATTAAAAGAGCAGGATTATATCTACCAAAAAGAAGGAGCTTTGTGGTTTGAATCTAGCCAATTTGGTGATGATAAAGACCGAGTAGTGATTAAAGAAGATGGGAACCCAACTTATTTAGCTGCTGATATTGCTTATCATAAAGATAAGTTTGAGCGTGGTTTTGAGCAATTAATCAATGTCTGGGGAGCAGATCATCATGGTTATGTAGCTAGAATGAAAGCTGCAGTAGAAGCTTTAGGCAAAGAGGCTAGTGATTTAGATGTTGTTTTAGTACAAATTGTTAATCTTTTACGAGATGGTAAGCAAATAGCGATGTCAAAAAGAGCTGGTGAATTTATTACATTAAAGGATGTAATAGATGAAGTTGGTAAAGATGCAGCTCGTTATTTTTATATTATGCGCAGCACTGATACTCATTTAGATTTTGATTTGGAGTTGGCTAAAAAGGAATCAACTGATAATCCAGTCTATTATGTACAGTATGCTCATGCTAGAATCTGTAGTATTTTAGCTGAAGTAGAGAAAAAAGAGGTTGAGTTTAAATCAATAGATAAGATTGATTTAAGTTGTTTAGAAGTTGAAGAGGAGATTGCTCTAATTAAAAAATTAGCTGCTTTTCCATTAGAAATTGCTAAAAGTGCACAAAGTAAAGCTCCACATCATATAACTCGTTATGCAGATCAATTGGCAAATTTATTCCATAAATTTTATAATAAGTGTCATGTATTAATTGATGATCAAGAGTTGATGCAGGCAAGATTACAACTTGTTCGTGCTACTAAGATTGTTTTAGTTAATTTATTTGAAATATTAGGTGTTAATGCACCTGAAAGTATGTAACTATCTAGGAGGTAGTTTGATGTTTACGCTAAAGTTAAATAATCTAACAACTACATCTAAAATTGGACTAGAAAAGGGCAGGGATAACTGTCTTTAATTCTAGTCTTTTTCTTATGAATAAAAATAGAAATTAAAATCTTAAGGAGGATATTTATGACTAAATATATTTTTGTAACTGGTGGGGTGGTCTCTTCATTAGGGAAAGGAATTACTGCTGCGTCGTTGGGGAAGCTGTTAAAGGATAGAGGTTTAAGTGTTACTGTACAAAAACTTGATCCTTATATTA
>LFFM01003263.1_pt1 | contig 10291 bp, 10 predicted proteins | sample 643131 | NCBI WGS metagenome assembly LFFM01 (sample SAMN03777445, study PRJNA286221) | soda lake metagenome | biome: soda lake; feature: Kulunda steppe; material: water; isolation source: sample Tc-Br brine of Tanatar trona crystallizer | place: Russia: Kulunda steppe | collected 2011-07 | reverse complement strand
TGTTGCCCTCGATCTCGATCACTTCCCCCATGAGTCCTTCGTCGCCGACGTAGACGACGTCGTTCATGCGGGCGTCGAGGTCGCGGGCGCTCACGACCGGACCGCTCACGCTTTGGATGACACCGTCTCCGGTGGTTTCCGTGGATTCTGCCTTGCTCATATCATTCGTCCTCCTCCATCAGGTCGATCCCGATGGCTCGTTTGATCTGGTCGCGAAGCCCGCCGCTGCCGGCGCCCGAGGCGCCAAGCGTCACGAGGACGGGCTCGATGCTTCCCTCGACCCGCTCGCGGGTCCCCCGCGAGAGGTGGTCGAGGTCCTCGTCGTGCATCACGATGATGCCGGTCCCCTCGTCATCGAGGGTCCGCTCGACGGCGTCGTCGAGGCGTTCCGGCTTCTCGTCGTCCGGCACGTTCTCGAACTTGCGAACGCCGGCGAGCCGGAAGCCGGTCGTGAACTCCGGACTGCCGACGACGGCGATCTCCTGGCTCATGTTATCACCAGCTCCTCCTCGATCTCGGCGGCCGGCAGCCCGGCCTCCTTCCCGCGGGCGATCGCCCGGATGTTCTCCACCTCGCGCTCCTTCGCGAGGATGTACGAGATGATGGGCGTCACCGACACCGGGTGGATCGTGCCCAGCCGGTCGCCGTACGCCAAAAGCGCCGTATCGGTCGCGTGCTCGAACGCGATGAGGCTGTCCGCCTCCTCGAGATCGCGCAACGCGGGCCCGAGCTCGTCGGCGTACTGGCTGTCGGTGATGTACTCGACGAGTTCATCGAGGTTTCGTGCGAGGCGGGCGAGCGTGTCGCGGGTGAACAGCTCGCCGCCCTCGATGAAGTACTCCGCGGGGTCGATCTCCGCACCCGAGCGCGCGAGCCGGAGCGCGTTGTCCGCGTTCCGGAAGTCGACCTCCGCCTTGAGGAACGCCTCGTACTGGCGGGTCGGCTCGTCGTTCGGGAGGTTCCCGAGCAGGCGCTCGTAGAACGCGCGGTCGACGGCGTTCTCCAACGGCACCAGCGTGTCCGTCTCCTCGTACTCGGCGTACGCCTCCCGGAGCGGGGGGCCGTAGATCGTGTCCTCCAACACCTCGACGACGGCCTCGATCGAGTCGGCCTCGAGCAGCCGACGGATCCGGCGGTCGTCGAACTCGCCGGCACGGATGAGGTCGACTTCGACCGCCTCCGTGCCCGCGTCGGTGTAGATCCCCCGGATCACGGTCTTCACGTTCCACGCGTCGAACTTCCGGAGGTAACGGGCGATCAGGTCGTAGAGTCCGCCCTCGCTCCAGCGCAGGATGCTCTGGAACTGCTTTGCGAGGTTTCGATTCAACGAATACTCGATGAGGTCGACGCCGGCGTGTCGACTCCCCAACGCGTTTATCTCCGCGTCGTAGGTCGACTCCTCCATGAAGCGGGCGATCTCCGACGGGCTCATCCGGGTGAGCTTGCGGTACTCCTCGTCGCCGTAGAGGCTCCCGCGACGGGCACGCACCCGTGCGACGACGAACTCCGGATTCGAGCTGCCGGCTGCACTCATTGGTCGAACAGTTGCTCCGAGAGGTTTCGTAACTCGTCGTCCCAGACGTCCTCCAGGACGGAGTCGAACGTGTTGTTCACGCGGACCCGGGAGCCGTCGCTCTCGGCGACGACACCGCCGAGACAGTCGGTCTCCCCGTCCACCTGTGCGTTGCGTCCCTCGACCAGCTCCTCCAGCAGGTCGACGTCCTCGGCGCGGCCGTAGACGGCGACGTCGGCGTCGTCGCTGAACTCCGCCAGGCTCGCGTCGAGCAGCGCCTCCGTCAGTTCGCGGCGTCGGTCGCCCTCGAGTCCGGCTATCGCCTCCTCGACGCCGTCACGGACGTCCTCGAGGACGTCACGACGGGCGGCGAGCCGCTCCTGTTTTGCCTCGAGCTTGGCCGACGACAGCGTCTGCTCGCGCTCCTGGTCGATCTGCCGTTCGACCTCAGCGAGCCGCTCCTCGCGGATGTGCTCGGCGTCCGCTTCCGCCTCGGAGATGATCCCCTTGGCCTCGGCTTCGGCCGCCTCGCGTATTTCCTCTGCACGCGCGCGGGCCTCGTCTCGAACGTCCTCAACGACGGTATCCAAACTCATTGGTTGGAAAGAGACTGGTTAGACCAGGAAGACGACGACGAGTGCGAGGATGACGATCGTCTCGGGGAGCACTGTCAGAATGAGCCCGTTGACGAACAGGTCCTCGTCCTCGGCCATCGCGCCGACCGCGGCGGATCCGATACCCCGCTCCGCGTATCCGGCCCCGAGCGCCGCAAGACCGACCGCGAGCGCGGCGGCAGCCGTTGGGTCCGTCAGCGTTCCTTCCTGCAGTACCACGTTCCCGAGTTCGTTGGTAGCTTCAAGCATTGGTAGTAGTTCCGGTTGCTCGTCTCCGAACAGTTCGTAGTTGCCTTCAGAGGAGACATAAAGCTTCCCAAACGAACCGACGAGAACGACCGACAGGCGGTCTCAGACCCACGTCTATGGGGATAATTCACACGCATTGGCGGCCACGCCGCCTGAAAAGCGTATATAAACGCAGACGGCTACTCGTCGGCGGTGTACCGCCGCACGTAGCCGAACGGCTCGTACTCGTCGCCGCCGCCCTCGTAGAACTTGCCGAAGAACTCGACGTACTCGAGGCGGATCCCCTGAATGCCGGCGGCCGTGATGCCGAGCAGCAGGACGACGATGTGGCCGATGATGGCGACGAGGATCCCGCCGATCACGCCGATGGCCGTGAAGTCGGGGCTCGTCGTCATCCCGGCAAAGACCAGCTCGACCTCGCCGGCGGCCGCCCGCTCCTGAACGTTCGCGAGGTTGCTCGGGGTGAAGATGAAGTTGAAGCTTCCGGCGCCGCCGTCGTCGATGTAGGCACCGAACGCGAGCAGGTTCGCCGCGAGCGCCATTCCACCCTTCGCGAGCAGGACGGCCATGATCCGAGCATACGAGACCACGTTGACGACGGGTGAGAGCACTTCGGGCAGCTCCGCGGGCTCGCCGATCGCGATCAGAACGACCCCGACCGCCGCCGCGACGAGTCCCGCAATGCCGACCGCGGCCGGGAAGCCGGCGAAACTCACCGCACCGAGGGTGAGGACCGAAGCCGACTCGAAGATGAAGTCCGGCTTCGGACCGGGGAGGTGCTGGCTGAAGATCCAGATCCAGATCCCGTTGAGCAGCAGGAGCCACGAGGCGCCCTCGTATATCGCGTGCTTGAGGTCGTGCTGTTGATAGAGGCTCACGAACCCGAGTAGGTACCCGACGTTCAGGTGGAAGATGCCGAAGAGCACGCTCACCACCAGCCACGCCAGCGCCCACTCGTTGGCACCCGGCGAGAGCCCCTTGGAGACCTCCCACGCCTCGATGCCGAACAGCGGGTAGGCGTGGTACCCGAAGACGTCGATCCCGTAGTAGATCCCGAAGAGGATCGTGAACGCGCCGGCCCAGATCGCGACCGCACCCATCTCACGCATCGCGCCGTCGTACGAGCGATACATGAACGCGCCGATGCCCGCGTACAACAGCCCGTAGCCGATGTCCCCGATCATGAACCCGAACATGAGCGGGAAGGTGAGGAAGACGAGAAGCGTGGGGTCGAACTCCGAGTACTTCGGCCGGCCGAAGCCCTGAACGAGCAGCTCGAACGGCCCCGCCGCGCCGCCGTTGTCCTGTACGACCGGCGGCTCGTCACGCTTCGCGTGGCCGCCGTCGGTGGCGGCCTCGCGTTCGGCCGTCGCGTCGGCCGCCTCGTGATCCTCGTCGTCGCTCCCGTGGACCGTCTCCGTGTGATGGTCGCCATCGGGCGTGAACGAGGCGCGTTTCAGCTCCTCGACATCGGCGTGGTCGCCGACCGCGTCTGCGACGGTCGCCGCGAAGTCGTCGTAGGAGTCCGTCGGGATCCACCCCTCCGCGATGAAGGCGTTCTCCGTGGTCGCAAACGAGAGCGGCGCCTGCTTCTTTTCGGCCTCGATCGTCAGCTGCTCTTCCGCCCGCAACAGGAAGCCGGCCGCCTCCTCCTTGACGCTCGCGAGCTCCGATTCGATCTCCTCGAGGTCACTTCGGAGATCGGCCTGCTCGCGCTCGAGATCGGCGACGTAGTCGCTCGGGCTCGCCTCGACGTCCGGCACCTCGAGCAGCGCGATGTCGACGCCGACGAGCGCGTCCTGTAGGACGCCCGCCTCGGCATCGTCGGCCGGCCGGGCGAAGATCGCCACGACCGAGCCGCCCGAGAACGTCTCGAAGGCCTCGATCCCGTCCGCCTCGGCGATCGCGGCCTCGACGGCGTCCGCCTTCGCCTCTCCCACGACGACCTCGAGGGAGTCGTATCCGCCGAGGAGGTCGAGCTCGATGCCGAGTTCGGCGAACGGCTCCATCCGGTCGATCTCCTCCTGTCGGTCGCGGAGCGCCGTTTGCAGCTCGTCACGACGGTCATTCAGCTCGTTGACCCGCTCGCGGACGTCCGCGAGCTCGGCCGCGAGCGCCTCGTCGTCGAGCGTCCCGCCGGCGTCGATCTCGTCGCCCTCGACGTCGAGAATGCTCTCGAGGGACCGCACGGTCACGAGGCGTTCGTTGACCTCCTCCGCGCCCTCGAGCGATTGGCCCGGTTCGAACCCCTCGTAGCGCTCGTCGTAGTCCGTGACGTGCAGCGAGCGGTGTTCGTAGGCCGCCTCGATGACGTCGTCGATGACGCGCTTCGAGCCCGTCACCGACACCTTGCTCATCCGCTCCGGTCTAAGGACCATTCATTCCCCCGTCGCGTGTGCCTTCACCGCTTCCTCGAACCGCTCGACGGCGTCGTTAACGGCGTCGTCGATGCGCGTTCGTGCCTCGCGTTCGAGCTCGTCGCGGTCCGAGCGGCCCGCTTCGAGGATCTCCTCGCGACGTTCCTCGATCTCCTCGCGGGCCGTTTCGAGCCGTTCTTCGGCCTCCGCCGACGCCTCGCTTTCGGCCTCCGTGCGGATCTCCTCCGCGCGCCGTCGAGCCTCGGCTAGGCGCTCGTCGGCGTCGGCTTCCGCCTCCGCGATGATCTCGTCCGCCTCCTTTTCGGCCTCCTTGATCCGGTCGAGCACCTCTGGTCTCGCCATACTCACTAATCGTCCGAAACTGCACGAGCGACGTATAAGGTGTTTGCGAAACGACGCGGCCGGTTCACCGCGGGTGCGGCGGGGCCTCGCGCGATCGCCCCCGCCCGCCGTCGACCCGATGACCCGCTCGCGGTCAACTCGGCGACACGACCGCGGGAATCGGCCTCACCCGCGTACATTTAAGTAGGAGTCCTCGGACCCTGACGGTATGGCACGGGTGTATGCGGTTGCCTCGGCGAAAGGTGGGGTCGGAAAGACCACCACGGCCGCGGCAATGGCGACGGTGCTGGCCGAGTCGGGCGTCGACGTCGTCGCGATCGATGCCGACGTCGGCATGGCGAACCTCTCGAGTGCGCTCGGCGTCGACGTCGGTGACACGACGATCCACGACGTCCTCGCCGGGCGTGCCGATCCGACGGAGGCGGTCCACGGGGGACCGAACGACCTGCGCGTGATCCCCGGCGACACCGACCTCGACGCGTACGCGGCGGCCGAACCGGCGGTCCTTCGGGAGGTCATCGACGCCTTCGGGGCTGCCGACTACGTCGTCCTCGACGTCGGCGCGGGACTCTCACACGAGTCGACGCTCCCGCTCGGGCTCGCGGACGAGACGGTGCTCGTCTCCACGGCCGAGCGCGACGCGCTCGGGGACACCGAAAAGACCCGTCAGCTCGCGGAACGGCTCGGCGGCACCGTCGCGGGCGCGGCCATCACGCGGAGCGACCCGGACGGAGGGGATGCCGACCTCGTCGCTGAGGTGTTGAAGACCGGCGTCCTCGGTCGGATCCCCGAGGACGACGCCGTCACCGAGGCGAATCGGGCGGGCGAGCCGCTCGCGGCGTTCGCGCCGACGGCTCCCGCGACGCGTGCGTATCGCGAACTGGCGAGGACGGTGACCGGCGAACCCATCGCGGAGCCGACCGGAGGCGACGTGGTAGCTGCAGACGAGGTCGTGGACGATGTGGAGGCCGACGAGACCGCGGCTGCCGAGGGGGACGGAACCGAGGAGACGGACCCCGAAACCGAGAACGCCGTGATCGTTCCCGATGCGGAAACGGGGGTCGGTTCGGGGCCGCCCTCGGCCGACCCCGTCCCGACCGAGGCCGAGGAAACCGGGACCGAGGGAAGCGAGGCCGGGGAGACCAGCGTGACCTCGGCTTCCGTTGAGGATGACGAAACGGACGAGGAAGTCGCCGACTCCGACGCCCCGAAAGCGGCGGCTCAGGGGGAGAAAACCGGCGAATCGGACCCCGAAGATCCGGAGGAGGAGCTGGCCGGCAGCGTCCCGTTCCGTGACGACGATTCGGGGTTGGGGACGACTCCCGCTCGTGATCCTGACGCGAAAGAGACGGAGCGGACGGAGGAGACGGACGAAGTTGAGACGGAGCGGACGGAGGAGACGGACGAAGTTGAGACGGAGCGGACGGAGGAGACGGACGAAGTTGAGACGGAGCGGACGGAGGAGACGGACGAAGTTGAGGAGACGGAGGGACGAACGGAGACGAAGGAGCGGACGGCCGGAGCGGAGCAGACGGACGAAACGGAGACGGCTCGTGGCGGGTTCTTCAGCCGGCTGTTCGGCCGCTGATCGGCCGGCCGGCCGCGGTCGTCCTCATGCCTCCGACGGCGACTCCGCACGCTCGCGAAGCAGGTCACGGATGACGTCTGGGTCGTCGATCGCCGCCAGCTCCTCACAGGAGACGAGGCCGGTGCCGTCGACGGATTCACGCTTCGAGTCCTCCTTGGTGAAGTAGACCGAACGGGTGTTCGCGACCTCGCCGATGGAGGACATGATCCGGGCCCGCTTCTCCGCGGCGGGAGTGAACTCCGAGTGGCCGGTGAGCATCCGCATCGACCGGCCGTCGTCGTCCTCCGAGACGGCGTTAAACGGGGCACGGGCGGTCGGGTGGACGGTGAAGCCGGCGCTCGTGAGCACGGTAACGACGTGTTCGTCGTCCGGGTCAGCCTCCGGTGACGGCGGCGTCGGGTCCGCGTCGCGGACGTCCTCTGCGCCGTCCATGACCTCCACCGGGCTGGAGAACGGCTTGTCGAACAGCTCCTCCAGCTGGATCGCCACCTCGATGGAGGCGTTCATGCCGTCCTCGTACTTCGAGACGGTCCGTCGGGAGACCCCGAGCTCGGTCGCGAGACGGCCGAGCGACCAGCCGCGCTCCTCGCGCTCGTCGGCGAGCAGGTCGCCGTCGAGGCTGACGTACAGTCCGCCCGGGGCCGCGTAGATGAGCGGGGGCATTCCCTCCACGAACAGCTCGTAGGCGGTGTCCGGGTTGAACACGGGCACGCCGTGTCTGAAGTAGACCACTCCCGGCTTCAGGTCCTCGTCACGCGTTCGGAGCCCGACGACCATCGGCGTCGCCTCCAGGTACTCGCCCAGCCGGCGCATCTCCGCGCCGGTTTCAGCGTCGAGCGCGTCCACGTTGCCGAGGATCTTGAGCAGGATGAGGTCCTCCTCGCGTCTCGCCGCCACGTCGAAGCTCTTCGGCCGGACCGCACACCGGTCGCTGACGGCAAAGCCCGCGTCCTCCAGCATCGCGATGAGATTGCCTATCAGCGCAGTCCGGGACATACCCGATGGTAAGCCACTCGCCATATAAATACGTTGTGCCGACTCTCTCGAGGTCGTTCCGTTCGCCTGCGTGCGGTTTTCTCGAATTCGACGACCGGTGTGTATATATACCAGTTCGGGGCCGTCATGCGGCGCGTTCGAATCCGTGACCAGCGTTCTCGTTCGCTCGGTCGAAACCGCCTTGAGCGAGACCCGCAAAGACCGGGCGTGCCGATCGTCGCCGTCGACGACACCGACTCCCGCACGGACGGGATGTGTACGACCTACGTCGCAACGCGGCTCGCCGAGCGGCTCGCCGACGCCGGTGGCCGCGTCGAGCGACGCCTTCTCGTCCGGCTCAACCCCGCGGTGAAACACAAGACGCGGGGGAACGCGGCCGTCGCGCTCCACGTGTCCGACACGCCGCCCACGGACGCGTTCTCCATCGCGTGCGAGACGGTTCGGGAGTTCGCCGTCGTCGACGACGACCGAACCTCGCCGGGCGTCGTGGTCGCCGACCTCGACGTGGCCTCGAGCCCGGAAGCGGCGTCGGTGATCCCCGGCGACGTCGCGTCGTTCGCCCGACGGGCGCTTCGCGAACGGCTGACGATCGACGAGGCGGTCGGGATCGCAGACGCCCACGGATTCCGACACGCAGCCGTCGGTGCAGTCGCGGATCCGACCGCGGCCACCTTCGGGGAGGGACCGTCCCACCCGGGTCGCGGGCGGATCGGCGCGCTCGCCGCGATCGGCGCGTCGGCCGCCTTCGACGACCGAACGGTCGAACACATCTCATATCGGGCGCTCCCGCGCTGTGGGACGTCCCGTGACGTCGACGCGGACTCGGTCTTTGCGGCCGCGGACGAGGGCTACCCGACCGTCTGGGACACGGTCGACCGGGGCACCGGCGAGGTCGTCTGCGTCCCGAACGCGCCCGGTCCCATTCTCCACGGGATCCGCGGCGACGAGGCGGCCGCATGTCGTGCGGTCGCCGACGCCGTCGAGAGCGAACCGGTGGACCGGACGGCGACGTTCCTGACGAATCAGGGAACGGACGTCCACCTCGCGGACGGCCGCATCGGCGACCTCCGGGACGGAGCGGGGTATCGGGTCGACGGCGTCGTGGCGAACGCTCCCGAGACGAAACGTGGGGGGCACGTACACGTCGAACTCGTCGATCCGACCGACGCGAACGGGCCGACTGATTCCCGAACCGACCGGTCTCGCCCGCCCGACCGCGGCCGCCTCGTCTGTCTCGCGTTCAAACCGACGGGCCGATTCCGCGATCGGGTTCGGGCGCTGCGAGTCGGCGATCGCGTGACCGCCTGTGGGGAGTGTGAACGCCGCCCGATCGAGGGCGGCGACGCGACGCGTGAGACGCTCAAACTGGAGAAGTTCGCGGTTCGGGACCTCGTCCGGACCGAGCGGGCGACGCCGACGTGTTCCGACTGCGGACGGCGGATGTCCTCTGCGGGCCGTGATCAGGGCTATCGCTGTCGCGACTGTGGGACCGCGGCCCCCGGAAGGGTCGATCGCCCCATCGATCGATCGCTCGACCCTGGCTGGTACGAGGTGCCGCCTGCGGCTCGCCGACACGTCGCGAAGCCGCTCGTCCGGGGCGGCTTCGACGCGCCGGTCCATCCCGAACGGTAGCTGAGCCATCCGACGGGGGTCGATTCAGCCCGACCGTGCCGCTCGCGGCCCACATGCTTTTTTATCCCGGTCGTCTGTGTTCCGTCGATGAACGCCGTCACGCTCGGTCCCGCCGGCACGTACTCACATCGTGCGGCGCGGGCCGTCGCCGCCGAGGTGTCGTTCCGTGAATCCGTCACCGCCATCGTCGACGCCGTCGCCGCCGGCGAGTTCGAGCGCGGGGTCGTGCCCATCGAGAACAGCATCGAGGGCTCGGTCACGGAGAGCCTCGACGCGCTTGCGGACCACGACGTCGCCGTGACGAAGGAGGTCGTCACGCCGATCCGCCACGCGCTGCTCGCACAGACGCCGGAGTTCGAGGTCGTCGCCAGCCACTCACAGGCGCTCGCGCAGTGTCGAAGCTGGCTGGAGGAGCACTACCCCGGCGTCGGACTGGAGGCGGTCGCCTCGACCGCCCGCGGGGTCGAACGAGCCCGCGAGGACGCTCGGATCGCCGGGATCGGCCACCCCGACAACGCCGGCGACGACCTGACCATCCTCGCCGAGGACATCCAGGACCGAACCTCGAACGCCACTCGGTTCCTCGTCGTCGCGCCCGCGGAGGCGCGGTCGGACGCAGGCGGAAAGACGACGGTCATCGTCTACCCGAACGACAACTACCCCGGCCTCCTGCTCGAACTGCTTGAGGCGTTCGCGGACCGCAACCTCAACCTCTCGCGGATCGAGTCGCGGCCCAGCGGCGAGCGGCTCGGCGACTACCTCTTTCACTTCGACGTCGATGCCGGCCTCTACGAGGATCGGACCGCCGCCGCGGTGGAGGACATCGAAGCTATCGCAGAGAAGGGGTGGGTCCGCGTGCTCGGCTCCTACGACACCCAGCACGTGTTGGAGTGACGGGCGACGGAGTCCGACCGCTGCTCGAGTTGGTCCGAACTCTCCTCTATGATCGCGAGCGCTCGGGCGGCCACGGATCGCCGTT
>LFFM01003261.1_pt1 | contig 10295 bp, 10 predicted proteins | sample 643131 | NCBI WGS metagenome assembly LFFM01 (sample SAMN03777445, study PRJNA286221) | soda lake metagenome | biome: soda lake; feature: Kulunda steppe; material: water; isolation source: sample Tc-Br brine of Tanatar trona crystallizer | place: Russia: Kulunda steppe | collected 2011-07 | reverse complement strand
GAGCGGGCTGTGGACGTCCCACGTCGAATAAGCCTCTCGGATATGGAGGAACCTTCGACGGAAGCCCCTGCCTCAAGGAGCGAGCGCGTCAGCGCGAGCGAGTAGGCGGGGGTAGTTCACTCTGAAACGTTCACTTTCGGCAGGAATATCTGGACAGTTCCGGTCTCTGTCAGCGTTGCACGGGCTTGTTCGGGGTCAACGTGGGCATCGCCAGGAAGCGAGGCCGTACCACGTAGCGTCAACCCTCGACCGGGGACCTGCAGTTCATACTCGTCATAGTAATCACGAAATCGGTCGACCCGAACGGAGACAGTTCCATCGTCGTAGTCAATCTGGATATCCCGAGCGCTTGCGCCTGGTGCATCGAACACAAGCAGGAACTCCTCATCGTTTTCAAGCAGGTCAACCGGAAGTGGTTTGCACTCCTGGCTTCTGCTCAGTCCTTGCCCAAGCGTTTCATAAACCAGCTCTTCAACCGAATCAGCGATAGTCTGTCTCATAGCTCAATCTCCTCGAGGGGTGCTGTCTCACCACAGTACGGACAGGAAAAGTCAGTCACACCGACTGAATCGGGCATATCGTACGTGTAATGGAGTTCGAACATATCGAGTTCGCATCCATCGTCAGTACAGACGACTTCCAAAGTCTTTGGCATATCTGGATATAGGAGTTGGGAGGCTATCAAAACAGGGGTTTGATACTGGTATCTATCTCCAAACAACGGTAAGATTCAATTAGTCGGGCCAAGAACAGGAGGGTATGGCAGAGATACTCGCGGAAAACCTCTCCGGTAAAGCCGTGATGGGCTCCGACGGTGCGGAGCTTGGCATGTTGTACAATATTACGATGGATTTGGAAACTGGTCGTCTCAAGAACCTGGTGATTAACACCCACGAAACCTATGCAGGCGATGAGTTCGAGACCGATGGGAGTGGTCGAACTCTCATTCCGGTCAACCGTGTCCAGGCTGTCAAAGACCACATGATTATTGAACGGTAATTCCGAATGTACGTTCTAGACGCTTCTGCGTTCATCCACGATTTTCACACGGACAGTCAGATTGCCTCGATACCGATGGTACGCGAGGAACTCGAAGATGAAAGCGCTTATCGGTTCGATGCGCTCGAAGGCTCGGGGATGCACATGCATATCCCGGACGGTGAAACAGTCGAACGCATCGAACGAGCGGCTCGGGAGACGGGGGATTTCGACGAACTCTCTCGGACGGATATCAGGTTAATCGCCACCGCCTTCGAACTCGATGCTGAACTCGTCACCGATGACTACGCGATGCAAAACGTCGCGGATAAGTTGAACGTCGCTGTCGAACTCATCGCACGTGATGGTATCGACGAACAGCGAACCTGGACCTTCCAGTGCCAGGGTTGTGGCCGGGAGTTCGACGACAATCACGACCGCTGTCCCGTCTGTGGGAGCGGTCTGGCTCGAAAAAATCCAAATTAAGGAACAGCGCGGTTAGGACTCGTCAGCAGGAACAATCGTGAGCGGCCTGTCTGTCAATCGAGCGAGTCGGTCCGTTGTACTCCCAACGAGCGTTCCCGTAATGCTGCCTGCACCCTGTTGCCCGGCGACAATCAGGTCAGCATCGACCTCCTCTGCATACTCCAGCAGCGTGGCTGCGGGCTTCCCACGGAGAATCTCCGCCTTGAGGTCAACGTCTCTTCCTTCGTGTGCGCCGAGAATTTCGTCCAGTAGGTCTGCCGCGGCATCGTTGAGCGCATCAACTTCGCCGATGCCGAATTTCATAGGATTGTCCTGGACTTCAAGCACAGTAACGACGTGAACAGTCGCATCTGTGGTATCCGCGAGGGCAACCGCATGCGCTAACGCTGCGCGGGATGTGTCGCTGCTATCTGTTGCGACCAGAATTGTGTCGTACATATCATCGACTTTGCTCGTCGATGGCTTTACTGTTCTCACTAATGGCTGCCTGCTGTCCCATCGCAGTCGCTCGCAGGAGGTGAAAAAATGAGAATGCTTGCAACTGACTCAGCGCTTATTCGAAGTGACCGAGACAGGTCTGGTACTCGTCTGCGACTTTGTCCCAGTTGACGACCTCAAAGAAGGCGTCAATGAAGCTGCCACGGTCTGGGCCGTAATCGTAATAGTACGAGTGTTCCCAGACGTCCAGCGCGAGAATTGGGTGTGAGCCCCAGAGTGCGCCCTGGTCGTGTTTGTCGACGACAACATTTCGGAGCTGTTTGGCAACCGGGTCGTACACGAGCAGTGCCCAGCCACCGGCTGCGCCTGCTGCTGCCTCGAACTCTCCTTTCCAGCCCTCGTAGGAACCGAAATCCTCCTCGATACGGTCACGCAGGTCACCCTCTGGTTCGCCGCCACCGTTCGGGTGCATATTCTCCCAGAACAGCGTGTGGAGATAATGACCGGCACCGTTGTGGGTCACGCTTCGCATTGCGCCACCGCTGCTGCCGAAGTCACCTGCTTCACGGTTGTCAGCAAGTGTCTCCTCTGCGGAAGCGAGGCCGTTTACGTAGCCCTGATGGTGCGTGTCGTGATGCCACGTGACCACTTGTTCGGAGATATGCGGTTCGAGTGCGTCGTAATCGTATGGAAGCTCAGGTAGCTCTGGTTCTGAATGTTCTGACATTGTAATCCCTCCGACCCTAATAAACGAGTGGCTTCCTGTTAAAGGTTGAGAAGGCGGCCAGTCACTCGGCTCACCCGCAGGCTTTTATTCAATACCGGTCCCATCTCTCGGTGAGTACCTCTCGAAAACCTTTACACCGTATCCAACCCAACCGACAGTAACAGCCGACCGCTTTCCACATGAAACTCATTATTACAGAGAAGGATAACGCCGCCCGACGGATTGCCGAGATACTGAGCGAGGGGAGTGCCGCGACCGAACAACGTAACGGTGTGAACGTCTATCGATGGGGTGCACACTGTGTCGTTGGTCTCTCCGGTCACGTTGTTGGGCTTGATTTTCCCGAGGAGTACAGCAACTGGCGTGATGCAGAGCCGGTAGAGCTTATCGACGCTGAAATCGTGACAGAACCCACCCAAGAGAACATCGTTCGCACGCTTGAGGAACTCGCAGCAGAGGCCAGTTCTGCTATTATTGCCACAGACTACGACCGTGAGGGAGAACTCATCGGTAAGGAAGCCTACGAACTCGTTGAAGAGGCCGTTGAAGGCGATATCGAACGTGTTCGATTCTCCTCAATTACGGAAAATGAAGTTCGAGACGCATTTGCAGAACCTGACGAACTCGACTTCGACCTCGCTGCGGCAGGAGAAGCAAGACAGATTATCGACCTCATCTGGGGCGCTGCACTGACCCGATTTCTGTCGCTGTCAGCGCGCCAACTCGGTGATGACTTCATCTCCGTCGGTCGTGTCCAGTCACCGACGCTCAAACTTATTGTCGACCGAGAACGCGAGATTCAGGCGTTCGAACCCGACGCATACTGGGAACTGTTTGCGGAGTTGGCCAAAAACGGCGAGGGCTTTGAGGCCCAGTACTTCTACGATGATGACGGCAGCGAAGCAGAGCGCATCTGGGAGGAAGCAACTGCCGAACAGGTCTACGAGACGGTTCGTGACGTGGGTGAAGCACTCGTTACGGAGGTACGAGAGCGAACCAGAACTGACAGCCCACCGGAGCCGTTCAACACGACGGCCTTCATCAGCGCGGCTGGCTCTCTTGGCTTTTCTGCCGGGCAGGCGATGTCTATCGCTGAGGAACTCTACACGGCCGGATACATCACCTACCCAAGAACCGATAACACAGTCTATCCTGACGACCTCGACCCGGAAGCACTTGTTGAGGAGTTTCTCGACAGTAAGGAATTCCGCGAGGATGCAGAGTCTCTGCTCGAGTTGGAATCGCTTGAGCCAACTGAAGGCGACGAAGAGACCACCGACCACCCGCCAATTCACCCGACCGGAGAGCTACCCGACTGGGGCGCACTCAGCGACGATGAGTGGCAAATTTACGAACTCGTCGTCCGACGGTATTTCGCCACGGTTGCCGAGCCAGCAACGTGGAAACACCTGCGCGTCGTCGCAGAAATAGCGGGCCACCAGTTCAAAGCTAACGGCAAGCGCCTCGTCGAAGAAGGATACCACGCTGTCTATCCCTACAGTAGTACAAGCGAAAACTACGTCCCAGCGGTTGAGGAAGGTGAGACCCTTGCTGTCACCGAGGTAACCAGCGAGGACAAGGAAACCCAGCCGCCACGCCGGTACGGACAATCCAGAATTATCAAAAATATGGAAAAAATGGGGGTGGGGACAAAATCGACTAGACACCACACCATCGAAAAACTGTACGACCGTGGCTATCTCGAAGACGACCCACCACGCCCGACGAAGCTTGCTGAGGCGGTCGTCGAGGCAGCAGAGGCCTTTGCAGAGCAAGTTGTCAGCGAGGAAATGACAGCCCAACTCGAAGAAGATATGTCAGCCATCGCCGAGGGTGAGGCCACGCTTGATGAGGTGGCCGATGCATCCCGCGAGATGCTTGAGGAGGTGTTCGCGCAACTGCGTAACTCCCGCGAGGAAATTGGCGAGCATCTACAGGAATCGCTCAAAGCAGACCGACGACTCGGTCCATGTCCCGACTGCGGTGACCAACTACTCGTTCGACGAAGCAGACAGGGCTCGTATTTCGTCGGCTGTGAGGGCTTTCCGGACTGTCGGTTTACGCTCCCGTTGCCAAGTACTGGCGAACCGCTCGTTATTGAAGAGACGTGTGAGCAACACGAGATGAACCATGTCAAAATGCTTGCCGGACGGGATACGTTCGTCCATGGCTGTCCGCGATGTGCGGCTGCAGAAGCGGACGAAAGCGAAGACCGCGTCATCGGCAGTTGTCCCGAATGTGGCGAAGAACATGGCGGCGAACTCGCCATCAAGAAGCTTCGCTCCGGTTCTCGCTTGGTTGGCTGTCTGCGCTATCCTGACTGTGAGTACTCGCTGCCGCTGCCCCGTCGGGGTGAGATTGAGGTGACGGACGAGCGGTGTGAGGACCACGACTTGCCGGAACTGGTCGTCCATAACGGCGAGGAGCCGTGGGAACTTGGCTGTCCAATCTGTAACTTCGAGGAGTACCAGCGCGAACAGGCAATCACTGAACTCGAAGATGTCAACGGAATCGGAGCGAAAACCGCAGAAAAGCTAGAACAGGTCGGTATCGACAGCCCGGAAGACCTCGAAACAGCGGATGTTGAGCGACTTGCCAACGAGATCCAGGGGGTGACAGTTAGCCAACTTCGCGATTGGCAGGCACAGATTCCTGGGTAAATTGGCAGAAACAGCTCTTTTTGTTCTGAGGTCACGGACTTGTCTGCGCCGAGAGTTTAACTGCATTCACACCTACTACCGGCTGTGACGACGAACGCTTTTGAGGCAGGATTTCAGTCGGTCGGGAGCGAGTACGAAACCGTTGAACTCCCTGTCGAGGGAACAGTTCCGGACTGGCTCTCGGGGACGCTGATTCGTAACGGACCAGGCTCGTTCACCGTCGGGGAGACGCGGCTAAACCACTGGTTCGACGGGCTGGCGATGCTACAAAAATACGAGTTTGACGCCGGCTCAGTGCGTTACAGTAACCGATTTCTCCGAACTGAAAGCTACGCGGATGCCGCCGATGGAACGCTAACCGGACAGTTCGCAACGGATGAAGACGGGCTTTCAAAGGTACTCAACTGGGTCCGGAACATCGGCCCGCCGGACCCAACCGATAACGCGAACGTCCATATCGCCCGCCTCGACGGTAAGTTTGTGGCACTCACTGAGGTGCCAAACTGGGTCAGTTTTGACCCCGAAACGCTTGCAACCGCCGGCAAGTTCCGCTTTGCTGACTCGTTTACCTGTCACATGATTAGTGCCCACCTCGTTCACGATAACCACAGGGGTGAACACATCGGGCACGCGCTGGAATTTGGCCGGACGCACCGCTATCATCTGTTCCGGATTCCCGACGGAACTCGAAGACGCGAGCTAATTACGACTATCCCTGCTGCGGGTAAGCCTGCCTACGTACACAGCCTCGGAGTCAGTCAGCGCCATATCATACTGGTTGAGACCCCACTCCGAATTGACCTCAAGCGAACCCTGTCGCCATTTCACGAGGGGTTTTTCGACCTGCTTCGATGGGAAGATAACCGGGAAACTGAACTAACGATTGTTGAGCGAGATACCGGTGAGATAGTGCGACGCCATGCGGTAGAGCCGTTCTTTACTTTCCATACGATTAACACGTACGATACCGAAGATGGCGTCGTTATCGACCTGATTTCGTTTGAGGACGAGAGCATCGTCAACTCGCTCAGTCTCGACGCGCTCGAATCAGAGGGGTTCAACGGGACTATTCCAGGACGAGCGGTCCGCTTTTACCTTCCGTTTTCAGGGACACCGACACGCAAACGACTGTTTCCCGGCGGGGTTGAACTACCGACTGTGCCGGACGAGCGGATGACCCACCCGTACCGGTACGCCTACGCGCAGGCGACTGACCGGCAGGGTGCAAACGGAGTCGTAAAAATCGATACCGAACGTGGGCAGTCCGTCGAGCGATGGGAGGATGGCCTATACATTGAGGAGCCGATTCCAGTAATTCGGCCGGATGCAACCGCCGAAGACGATGGTGTTGTGTTGGCGACGGCCCTTGACGTCAACGCTGAGCAGTCACTACTGTTCGTGTTCGATGCCAAGACGCTCACCGAACGAGCAAGAGTAACACTTCCACAGCACAATCCGTTTGGCTTCCACGGTCGGTTTTTCAGTCGACCTCAAGAATGAGACCCTGGAGATTCAGCCGAAGAGAAAAATAAGATGCTGGCTGTTCAGTCGTCGCCGAGGATAACGCGTTCGGTCATCTTGCGTGGGTCAAGCACCTCATCGGCTTCCTCTTCGGTGAGATACCCCTTCTCGATGGTGACTTCGCGGACAGTCTTTCCTTCCTTGAGGGCCGTCTTTGCGACATCGCTGGCTTTGTCGTAGCCGATTGCCGGGTTGAGGGCCGTGGCGAGTGCCATGCTCTGTTCGACCTGCTCTTCACAGAACTCCTTGTTCGCTTCGAGCGGCGCAACAAACCGTTCGGCGAATATTTCGCTGCCGTTCGAGAGAATCTCCGCGGACTGGAGGAAGTTGTGTGCCAGCACCGGTTTGTAGAGGTTGAGGTCAATCTGCCCATCGGCTGCACCGTTCGAGATAGCTGCATCGTTGCCGACGACCTGCGTGTGAACCTGGTTGATTGCCTCCGCGATTACCGGGTTAATTTTGCCGGGCATGATAGAGGAACCGGGCTGATTTTCGGGCTGTTCGAGTTCACCAAGCCCGTTCCGTGGGCCAGAGGCCAGCAATCGGAGGTCGTTTGCAATCTTGTTGAGGCTGCCTGCAACGGTCCGGAGCGCACCGTGTGCCTCGCTCATCGCGTCGTGTGCTGCCTGGGCTTCGAAGTGGTTGTCAGCTTCGCGGAACTCAAGACCAGTTTCCTCGGAGATATACTCCGCTGCGCGCTCAGGGAACTCCGGGTGCGTGTTCAGGCCGGTCCCTGTTGCAGTGCCACCGAGTGCGAGTTCTCCGAGGTGGGCGCGGACGGATTCAACGCGGACGATTCCCTTTTCGACCTGTGTTCGGTAGCCGCCGAACTCCTGACCGAGTGTGACAGGTGTGGCATCCTGCAAGTGGGTTCGACCTGTTTTGACGACATCCGCAAACTCGTCCTCTTTGGCCGCAAGGGCTTCTTCGAGCGTTTCAAGCGCTGGAATGACGTCTTTTTCAACGGCTTCGAGTGCCGAGATGTGCATCGCTGTCGGAATGACATCATTGCTTGATTGGCCGTAGTTAACGTGGTCGTTCGGGTGAATTTCACGAGTGCCAATCTCACCGCCGTAGAGTTCCGTCGCACGGTTCGAAATGACCTCGTTCGCGTTCATGTTTGAGGACGTTCCCGAACCGGTCTGGAACACATCGACGACAAACTGGTCGTCGAATTCGCCGGCAATAACCTCATCGGCTGCCTCGATAATGCACTCGGCTTTGTCCTCGTCAACGAGACCGAGGTCACGGTTTGCCTGTGCAGCACCCTTCTTTACGACGCCGAGCGCGCGGATGAACCGTCGACCAAACCGGACATCACTGATTGGAAAGTTCTGGACCGCCCGCTGGGTCTGTGCGCCCCAGTAGGCATCGGCCGGAACTTGCATCTCACCGAGACTGTCCTGTTCAGTGCGGTAGTTTTCGTCAGCCATACGTGTGGCTTCGACCGGCGATGCGTAAAAGCTACTGATACTACTGGACGTAAGCCTTGAAACAATCTCGCCACCTTGGGGTGGCGAGTATGGTAAAAAAAAGTTACGTCCGGCAGTATGAAACAAATCCGAAAACAAATGTAAGTAAATAATACGTATCAGGACAGTATGCGGGGGAATAGCCTGAGCGAATAAGATGAGAGCGCATATATGTCCCGAGAGAGACCCACACTGGTATGGAACGTGTCGACGTTGCAATCGTCGGAGGGGGCCCCGGTGGCTCCTCGGCTGCGTGGAAAGCAGCCGAGGGCGGCGCAGAGACCCTCCTCATCGAAAAAGGAGTTCCCAGAGAGGACCGCGAGCGCCTCGGCCCTGACTCCACCGATGCGGCTGGATTGCTTGATTACTGGATTGACCTGATGGATTTCGCTCCTGACGAGATTCCGGATGACATTATTCTCCGCACGCTCGATGGGGCCGACTTTATCGGACCGTCGGAAACGCTCGCTATCGACCATACCGGCATTGAGTCAGCGTACTCCGAGTTTGGGCTGGCGTTTGACCGAGCGGCGTTCGACGACTGGCTTCGTGACCGCGCGGAGGAAGCCGGCGCGACCTATCAGGTCGGCGACAGCGTCACCGACGTCGAATCAGACGTGAGCGGTGGCAGTCACCGTCATACGCTCTCGCTATCGAACGGCGAAACCGTCGAAGCGGAGTATCTTGTCCTGGCTGATGGGCCACAACGAACCATCTCTATCGAAACACTTGACCAGTTCACAACGGACGAAAAGCGTATTGCTGACGTCATGAACCCACGGGAGGCAAACCACATTGCCTACCAGGAATACCGCCGGATTCCCGAGGAGCTGTTCGAGAAAAACCGTCTCAAATTCTGGTGGGGTGTGATGCCTGGCCATACTGCCTATCCATGGATTTTCCCAAATGACGAAAATATCGCTCGCGTCGGGCTGACGATGCCAATCGGGCTAGATATCGACGACTACGACCCATCCGAGTGGCAGTTACTCTCTGAAGAGGATGAGCAAATCCCACAGGGGAAAACGTATCTAAAACGGTTGCTCGAACAGGAGTTTCCGTCCTACTCGCTCGATGATTTCCCGCTGGTCGAAGACCGTGGGAAACGAAAGGGAACGGAAACATATGCAATCTCTTCGACGCGCCCAATCGAATCACCCACCGCAGCAGGTATCGCCGTTGTGGGCGGGGCAATGGGTGGAACCTCTGCTTTCCACGAAGGGGGCGACCACGTTGCCGTCCGTACCGGAAAGCTCGCAGGCGAATTAGCCGCGGAAGGGGACCTCAGTAGCTACAACCACGCCTGGAAGGATGCCCTTGGCTCGGAGTTTCGCCGGAACGTGACCATGGCTGATGTCGTCGAACGGTACGGACCCACAGAGTGGGACACTGCGTTCTCAACAGTCGATTCGATGGTCAACCGGGGTAACTATACACTCTGGAGCGTGGTCAAAGCAGGCATGACTGGCATGAAACTCTTCAGCGATTACAAACTGACAAAGCGTAACTATCGGAACGGCCAGTACGTCCAGTTTGCGGAGTCGGAATACACGCTGTGAAATCCACCAGTTACGCTGTACCTCCACTAATCTCGGAGAATGCGCCCGTGGGCGTCTATCTCCCCATCACGGATGCGGGTACTGCTAATTCGTGTTCCATCTTCGGCAACGACAAACGGGGCGGTATGGATTTCAAGTCGGTGAAGCCCATCCTGAACGCGCCTGCGATTGATTTTGTTTGCTCGGCGCTGGGCTTTGGCCTCCGGTGAGATAATAAGCGCGTCAATATCGTCACGAGTTGCTGCTGGCCCCTGTGTATCTTCGAGTCGGAGAATTTCGTATGAGGCAGAGTAGGTATCGCTCAATTTCGCCAGTTCTGCATCGAGGTCACTGCGCCGCTTTTCGAATTCGCCCAGCTGCTCAATGTGCTGGGGATTCGTTCTCGTCCGGGTTGCCAGGTCAGTCGAAGTCAATCCGACGATGACATGGCCGTCACCAACTCCATCGTGGCTCG
>LFFM01003260.1_pt1 | contig 10296 bp, 9 predicted proteins | sample 643131 | NCBI WGS metagenome assembly LFFM01 (sample SAMN03777445, study PRJNA286221) | soda lake metagenome | biome: soda lake; feature: Kulunda steppe; material: water; isolation source: sample Tc-Br brine of Tanatar trona crystallizer | place: Russia: Kulunda steppe | collected 2011-07 | reverse complement strand
GGGAACACGCCGCCGACCTCGCGCGTATCGACGGCTACTCGCTCGCGGTGACGACGACGCCGATCGAGGAGATCCTCGAGGAGCTCTCGACGGTCAGCTGAGCTAGTCGATCGCCCCTCGACGGTCAGCTGAGTTGGCCGATCCACCCCGACGCTCGGCCAAGTCTACAGGTAGCGCAGGCCGAGTGCCTCGGGGCTCGGCCCCGAGACAGTTCACACGAGGCTGGCTCCGTCGAACTCCCCCCGGGAGAACTCGACGTCGATCAGCTCGAGGATCGTCGGCGCGATGTCATAGAGGTCGACGTCTTCGATCGTCGCCGACGGCTCGTCGACGAATAGTGCCGCATCGTCGAAGCTGTGCATACCGTTTCGCGGGCCGGTGTCGAACACCCGGTCCCCGCCGCTGAAGCCGGCTTTCAGGTCGTAGCCCTTCCGTGGGATCGCCACGAGATCGGGGGCGATCTCGTCGTGGTCGCCCCGGAACGCGGTCTCTTTCTCGACGACACGGTCGATCACTCGCTCGCCATCGGGATCCTCGAGGGCGAGCAGCTGGGATTTGAGCTCGTCGCGGACCTCGTCGTACTCCGATTCGGGAACCGCCCCGCGGGGCTCTCGGCCCTCGAGGTTGAGGTAGAACCGGCCGGGGATAAACGAGTACGCCCGGGTGTCGTCGGCGATGTCGTTCAGTTCGGCGGGCCCGTCGGTCCCGAAGGAGAGCCACCCCTCCTCGCGGAGCCACGCGTTACAGTGGACCTCGTACTCGAGGGTCGTAAAGCCGTGATCGGAGGCGACGATCAGGGTGACGTCCTCGGGGAGGGCCTCCCACAGTTGGCCGACGTACGAATCGAGCTTGCGGTAGAACTCGAGGAACTCCTCGCGGTACTTCCCGTCGTGTTCGTAATCACGGAAGAGAAAGTGGTTGACCCGGTCGGTGGTCATGAAGACGCCGAAGAACAGATCCCAGTCGTCGCCCTCGACGTAGCGGGAGAACGCCTCGAACCGGGCGTCGATGACCTCGTGGGCGTCCTCGAGAAACGCCGTCTTGTCCTCCTCGTGGCCGAGTTTCGGATCGACGTCGATCCGGTACCCCATCGACTCGAGTTCGTCCCGAAAGGTCTCCGGGAGCGCCGCCTTCTCCAGGCCGGGGGAGAGAAATCCCGAGACCATCCGCTGGACGTCCCGCTGTGGAGGGAAGGTCACGGGGACGTTCATCACCGTGGCCTTTCGGCCCGCCGCGGCCACGCGATCCCAGACGCGCTCGGCCTGGACCTCCCGGCCCATCGGAACGTAGGTGTCGTAGGTGCCGGTCTCCCGATCCTGGAAGCCGTAGACGCCGGTCTCTCCGGGGTTCATCCCCGTCGTGAGCGCGGGCCAGCAGGCGCTCGACTCGGGCGGGACGATACTCGAGATCTCCCCGGCGGAGCCCTCCGCGGCCAAAGCCGCGAACGTCGGGAACTCCTCGGGGTTCGAAGCGAGCAGACTGTACGGCACTCCGTCGATACCGACGAACGCGACCCGCGGCGAGCCGTCGCCCCGGAGCCGGTCGAACAGACCCATAGCGCCCCGTAGTCCGACCTGATACAAGAAGGTTCGTCCCACTCTGCCCTCTGTGAAACTCCCGTTCTCGGCGACTGCGTCCGTGGCTATCCCTGCCGGCCGTTCGGCGCGTCGGGATCGAAGTTCGCGGGCACGACCGTCGGATGCGAGACGCCGAAGCTGACCTCCTCGTCGGGACCGTTCGGAGCGGTTGCCATCACGGACGTAGCTACGTCCTCCCCCCGAATAAAATTACCCATGCTCATAACTCATCGGGTCGATCGGCCCGATAACCCGTGCGTATCACTCCCTGCAGGTGGTCGATATGGCTCGCCGGTAAGTGGTCGAGTATCGTTCGCTGACGGGCGATCGAGTATCGTCCGCCGGCAGGATGTCGGGAAGGCCGACCGTCGGGCGTATACTTACCGACTACCGTCGTCCTGGGACGCTCCGTCGTCGTCCACGGCCGCCGTCTTCTCCCCGGCGACGCTTCTCTCGACCGACTCGACGCGCTCTTTGACCTCCTCGACTTGCTCCCCAACGCTCTTCTCGACGGCTTCGCCGACACTCTCCTCTACTGCTTCGCCGACGGTCTCCTCCACCGTCTTTTCGATGGTCTCGTCGACGGTTTTCTCGACAGTCTCGCCGACGCTTCGGTCGACCGTCTGTCCGACCGTGTCCTCGACGGTCTCCCTGACCGCCTGTGTCATCCAGTCGGGATCGAAACGGGCCATCTTCCAGACCACGTGAACGATGTAGGAGGCGAACACGCCGAGTCCGAACGCGAGACCGACCTCCGTGCCGAGGACGGCGATCAGCACGATCGAGATCAGAATCAACACGCCGTAAGTGAAATCGACGATCGCGTCGACACGAACCGGTCTCACGACCGGAACCGCCCCGTTGACACAACAACAGCCGGCCCAGTCAGGTCGTCCGTAGCCGCCGTCAGGTCGTCCGTAGCCGGTTCGTCCGCACGCGAGCGGTCCATCGGAAGCCGTCGACACGACTCGACGAGCCTCGAGCATCGGAACATGGGAGTGGGTTCGGCCGAGCGGTTGAAACCGTTTGGGATCGACCGGCGATCACGCGGTCGCCCGGTGTTGGCCGTGGGCGACGCCGATCGCGAACGTGATCAGCCCGAAGATCGCCATCGACGGCATCACCATCATCAGTATCGTCTCCGGGAGCATCGGAGCCATCGGCGTCACTTCGGGGAGGACGAACAGCGACGCGGTTCCGAACGCGACGACGGCCACGAACGCGACCGCCGCGGTGACCGTGTTCAGCTTGAGATCCATATCCGGCGGTTAGGGATCGCCCGACGTAACTGTACCGGGATAGCTACGGGGACGGGCGAACGAGGTTCGCGAGCGCCACGAGCGCGCCCAGAAACCAGCCCAGCAGAAAGGAAAAGCCAAACCACATCAACACGAGTCCCTCGCCCTCGACGAACAGGAACTGGTCGGTAAGCGAGAACGTCTCCCTGAGCCAGTCGTTGAGACCACCGACGTAGAGGAACGTATCGAGGACCCACATCGCGAAGGCGTCGCTCGGGTCGAATACGGCCGCCTGGAGCGTGGGAACGAACAGCGCGGCGACGACCGGCGGGAGGAAGATCGCCGTCAGCGAGAACGGGTAGCCGAGCAACACGGTCGTCCCTCGGCCACCGACCCGCGAGAAGCCGACCCCGAGGGCCGCCGAGATGGTCGCGACGACGCTCGCGGCGGCGACCGCCAGGAACGCCTCGTACGGGAGCTGAACGTGGGCGACGACGGTGAGCGTACCCCAGACCACCACGGAGAGGCCGACGACGCCGGCGATCCCGAGCCGGGTCGCCGTGGAGTCGAGCTTCCCCGCGTAGTATCGGGTCGCAAAGCCGAAGACCGTAAGCGGGTAGAGCACGAGCAATCCGAGCGCCCCGAGGACACTCCAGGCGTGGTAGGCGATCTTCTGTGGGGTCGTCTCCGGTTTCCACTTGCCCATCACGGAGTGGCCGCGGCCGCGCTGTCTCGGGAACGCGATCTCCATCCAGGCGCCGTGGAGCCGATGGAGGTCGACCCTCACGGCGTCGACGATCCCGCCGCCGCCCCGACGCGAGCGGGTAGCCATACGGCACACACGCCGCCGGCGTACCGTTAACTTTCGGGTTCGTCACGGCCGACGGAGCGTCCGGATCCGTGACCAGTTCCACGGATCGGGACGATTCCTTCGCCCGTCGATCAAAACGTGGATACGGGCTCGGGTCGAACCGGTCACGTACTGGTGAAACACGTGACCGAAAAACGCGAGTACACGGGCGATTATCCGGAGAAGCGACTGTATCTCCCGGGTCCGACGGAGGTGCGCGAGGACGTCATCGAGGCGATGTGTGAGCCGATGTTCGGTCACCGGATGGACCGGATGACCGACCTCTACACGACGATCGTCGAGGACACCAGGGAGTTCCTGGGGACCGACCAGGACGTCATAATCCTCAGCGCCTCGGGGACGGCGTTCTGGGAGGCGACGACGCTGAACCTCGTCGACGAGCGGATGCTCGTGCCGACCTCGGGTGCGTTCAGCGAGCGCCAGGCGAACGTGGCCGAACGTCTCGGCAAGGACGTCGATCGTCTCGAGTACGACTGGGGCGAGGCCGTCGATCCCGGCGACGTCGAACGGGCCCTCGAGACGGGCGAGTACGACGCCGTCGGAGTGGTGATGAACGAGACGTCGACGGGCGTCCGCAACCCGGTCGAGGAGATCGGCGAGATCCTGGGTGAGTATCCCGACACGTACTTCGTGGTCGATGCCATCTCCTCTCTCGGCGGCGATTACGTCGACATCGAGGGACACAACGTCGACGCGATCTTCACCTCGACCCAGAAGGCCTTCGCGATGCCTCCGGGACTCGCCGTCTGTACGGTCAGCGAGGCGGCCTACGACCGCGAACTGGAACGGGAGTCTGCCTCGTGGTACGGCGGTTTCCAGCGCTGTCTCGACTACTACGACCGGAAGGGCCAGACCCACTCTACGCCCGCAATCCCGCTCATGCTCGCCTACCGCAAACAGATGAAACACATGCTGGAGGAGGGCCACCGGGCCCGCGACGAGCGCCACCGGGAGATGGCCGAGTACACCCGCGAGTGGGCCCGTGAACACTTCGATCTCTACCCGGAGACGGGCTACGAATCTCAGACGGTCACCTGCGTCGAGAACACCCGCGGAATCGACGTCGCCGAGACCGTCGAACGGGTCTCGGCGGAGTACGACTTCGTTTTCTCCAGTGGCTACGGGGCAATCGGCGAGGAGTCGTTCCGGATCGGCCACATGGGCGAACACACCGTCGAGTCGATCCGGGAGCTGACCGACGCGATCGAGGACGTGGCCGACCTCTAGTTCGACGCCAGGTGTCGTCTCGACGTCGGGTCGCGCGAACGACGAACTGGTGCCAGGGACCCTCTCAGTCCGCGGTCAGTTCGGGGTCGATGTCGCCTCCTCCCCCGCCGCCGAACAGCCGACCGCCGAGGGTGAACACGTGGAGGACGGCCAGCCCGAGCACGTAGGTGAAGCCGATCGGGAAGGCGACGACGAGCATCGTCAGGACCCCGCGGGCGCTGAAAAGCGCCGCGAGGAAGAACACGAGCAGGACGATCCCGCGCCAGGCCCGGCGCATCGACCGGTAGCTGGCGATGCCGCCGACGTGAAACAGCGCCATCGTCACGATGATGTTAAAGAGGAAGCCGACGCCGACGGTCGTGTAGATCACGAGCCAGAAGAAGCTGTTCATCCGGTAGGAGACGACCATCTGAGCGTTGATCGCGTCGGCGACCAGATACGAGATGACCGCGGGGGCGATCCAGAAGAAGCCGATGTAGGTGCCGGCGGCGAAGCCGAGGGCCAGTGCCCCACCCCAGACCAGAAACACCCGGGGGTCCCCACGGACCAGCCCTCGCTCTCTGGCCGCCGGCCACGAGTAGTACAACAGGAGCGGCAACACGGCGACGACGGCGGCGATGAAACTCACCTTCACGATGAAGATCAACACCTCGACCGGGTGGAGCGCGATGAGCAGCCCCATCTCGTCGATCAACATCTCGAGGGTCATCCCGACCGGATCGGCGTCGTTTCTGACGGCGACCTCGTGGAGCACCTCCTCGGGAACCCGGTCGAGAAAGAGCAACAGGACGTCCTTGAGCGCTCCCTGGTAGAGCAGGAAGAACGTCCCGGCCAGGACGATCATAAAGAGTGCGACGAGCCGGAACATCTTCGAGGTGAGACTGTTGAGGATGAAGGCGATGTCGTAGGCGTAGCCGCCGATGTCCTCCTCGGTGGTCTCCTCCTCGGTGAACGAGTCGACGACGCCGGCGGCGGTGCTCTGGAGCAATCCGCCCTCCTCCTCGGCGCCCTCGGCGTCGGCCGCGGCCCGAGCTTCCTCCGGGACCTCTCCCTCTTCGGCCTCTTCGGCTTCCGCGTTGAGCGTGTCGAACCGATCGAGGATCGCCTCGGCTTTCTCCCGGTCGTCGTCGTACATCGCCTCCCTGGCGATCTCTAGGGCCTGATCCTCTTCCATCTCGAGGAACACCCGCGCGGAGAGCTCGGGGACGTCGTCGGCGTCGAGCACCTCGAAGTCGACGTCCTCGAGGTCGGCCGACCGGAGAACGGCCTCGGGGGGGTACACCGGACTCTGGAGCACCTTGATCGTGTACGCGAGCAGGGCGAGAAAGCCGACGGCGACGGCGACGATGAGCGCGGCCCCGATCTGTCCGAGGAGCCCACCCTCGGCCGCCAGGACCTCGATCGTCGACTCGCCGGTCGGCCGGTATCCCTCGGGGAACCGCGGGTAGATCTCCCGCCCGATCCACTCGAACGCGCCGAGGCCGATCGCCGCGAGGACGGCGAGAAAGCCCGCGAGCATCGTCCCGGCGAACTGGAGCACCCGGCGTTTCATCAGCGCCGTCCCGGAGCCATACCCCTTCGCGGCGCCGCGTCGGCGGATGTTGGTCACGAGCTTCGCCAGTCCGAGGCTGAACACGTAGAGGATCACGAGCGGGGCGGCCCACATCAGCAGCGTGAACGGGTCCGGCGGCGAGAACAGCGCCCCGAAGACGGTGATGCCGACGACCGCGTACCGCCACTTGTCCCGGAACGTCTCGTAGGGGACGATCTCGGTGTACGCGAGCACGCTCATAAACAGCGGGAGCTGGGCTGCGAGGCCGAACGAGAGCGTCAGGAGGGCGATGAACTCGGTGAACTCGGTGATGCCGAAGCTGGGTTTGACACCGGCGTCGACGCTGACGACGCCGAGGAAGTTGAACGCGTAGGGAAAGAAGATGGCGTAGGCGTACGCGACCCCGGCGACGAAAAGCGTCGCCGAGGTCAGCGCGAAGCCGGCCTGGTAGCGTTTCGAGATCGGAACGACGGAGCTGACCCCGCGGCGGCGCAGGGCGTCCCGGGAGAAGTAAAGCAGGGCGGGGATGGCGACGATGATCCCGACGAGCAGCCCGATTTTCGCCTGCAGGAGGATCACCTCGAACGGCGTCCGGGTGATGACGTCGGTCGCCGCCGCGGTCGTGAGGTCCATCTCGGCTTTCGCCGTCGCCTCGAGGAAGTCCCAGATGTAGATGCGGAGTGCATAAAACGTGCCGACGAAGCCGAGCAGGAAGACGATGAACACCTTCTGGAGGTGTTTCTGTGCGCTCCGGAGCATCGCCCCGAGCGTCTCCCGCCCGGCGTTGACCGCGCGGACGGTGTCCTCGTCGACGGCGGAACTCATCTGACCTCAGAGTAGCCCGGTTCCAGTTATCAACCTTTCGAGCGAACGGATCGGATCCGGCGGCAACGACTCGGCCGGGTGTTGGACCCCATCCAACGGATCGAATGGGGGTGGGGTCGGCGGCAAGGACCCGGATGGGCGCCGGAAACGGGTCGGAGTGGGCGTCTGGAAGTGAGGCGTCCGGAGACGCCGAACGGATCCGGACTCCACTGGTGTGTCCCAGCCGTGGGCGACGACGCCCTCGTCGGAAGCGACCGGGTCGCTGCGTGCGTACAAGAAAAAGGCCTATAACCGGCGCCCTATCTATCAGTGGATAGATGGCGGACGAGTCGGAGCCCGAGGACGGCGGCGAGTCCGGGGAGCCACAGGAGGGTTCCGACGACGCGGAATCGATGGAGGGCCTCGACGGCGTCGACCCCGACGATGGCCCCCGATCGGCCGAAGAGGAGGCCGAGCGGACGGCCGACGACGGGGCGCGTGCCGGCACCGACGGCGACGAATCGGAGGAGACGGATGGCGACGACACCGGCGACGAACCGGAGGAGATGGACGGCGACGAACCGAGCGACGTGGACGGTGACGCAGACGACGAACCGAGCGACGTGGACGGTGACGTAGACGACGAACCGAGCGACGTGGACGGTGACGTAGACGACGAACCGAGCGACGTGGACGGTGACGCAGACGACGAACCGGGCAACACCGACGACGAGCCGGGGGAGACGAGCCGGGACGGCGCCACCGGAACGGACGACAACGATATGACCGGCGGCGACGAAGGGATGTCGGAGAGTGAAGAGCCATCCGACGACGACGTTCCGGGCGGCGACGAGCGCCGGCGAGAAGCCAAGACGGACGGTGAAGGGATGACCGACGGCGAGGGGATCGTCGACGACCTCCCGGCCAGCCGGGACGAGCCCGACTACCCCGATCCCGACGACGACATCGGCGGCATCTCGACGCCGCCGGACGACGAGGAGATGCCGCTTGCGGATCACATAGAGGAGATGATCCTCCGGGCGGCGGTCGTGCTCCTCGTCGGCTCGGCGGCGACCGCGATCGGGCTCCTGTGGGCCTCCCAGGCGATCGACCTCATCTGGGGTATCGTCTTTCCGCCGGGCGTCGACGAACCCCCACACGTTTATCACCCGCTGGAGCTGTGGCTCACCCGGATCAAGGTGGCGGCGCTACTCGGCATCCTCGTCGCGCTGCCGGTGTTAGTCTACCAGTCGTATCTGTTCATGCGTCCCGGACTCTACCCCCACGAGCGTCGGTACTACCTCGCGGCGGTCCCGACGAGCCTCGTGCTCGCCGCACTGGGGATGCTCTTTTCGTTTTTCGCCGTCCTGCCCGCCCTCTTCTACTATTTCACCTTCTACGCCGAGGACAGCGCCCTGATCGCCTACGCGCTCGGGGAGACGTTCAACCTGGTGTTGACGCTCACCGGCTTCCTGGCGATCGTCTTCCAGATCCCGATTTTCATCATGCTCGCGATCATGATGGGCGTCACCACGAGACAGTGGCTCACCGAGAAACGGCTCTACTTCTGGGCTGCCTTCGGCGGGCTCTCCTTTCTGTTCACCGCCGATCCGACGATGATGGCTCCGGTGCTCGTCGCCCTCGTGATGATCGCGCTGTTCGAGGGGACGCTGTTGCTGTTGAAGTGGACGGGCCGGTAGCGGATCACGTTCGGTCGGTCCGATTTCCCGGTCGGCGACGCAGCTTCGGGTCGCCGACCGCACTCACCCGAGCAGCAGGGAGTCGATCCCGTCGCCCCGAGCGCTCACCCGAGCAGCAGGGAGTCGATCAGCGCCTCGGGGCCACGCTCCTCGTGGATCCGGCGCTGGCGCTCGGCGCCGCTCTCGCGGTCGTACACCGACCGAATGCCATCGATTCCCAGCCGTTCACACTCCAGATCGACGACCTCGCCGAGATCGAGGGTCTCCTCGAGGTCCCGGGAGAGAAACGACGCCTCGTGGCCGTGTCTGATCGCCCGCCACTTGTTCTCGTCGAGCAGCTCCCGCCGGTGGTCGTTGCCGGGCGTTCCGTCCTCGTACTCCTCGGCCAGTGCCAGCACGAGGGCGTGGGTGTACTCGACGAACGCCAGGGTGATCTCCGGATCGGTCTGGGCGTCCGGGGCGCGGACCTCCACGGTGCCGTGGCCCGTGTGCGGGCGGACGTCGAACCAGAGCTCGCCCCGGTCGCCGATCGAGTCGGCCTCGAGCATCCGCCGTTCGAACCGGTCGAACGCCGCGTAATCCTCGAAGTACGTGGGCATGCCCGTGTTCGGCAGCGCCTCGAAGATCTTCGCCCGGGCGGAGTCGAGGCCGGTGTCGAAGCCGTTCCAGTACGGCGAGTTCGCCGACAGGGCGAGCATCACCGGCACGTACCAGCGCAGCTCGTTTGCGATCCAGACCGCCTTGTCGGGATCGTCGACGCCGACGTGGACGTGCAGTCCCGCCGTCGTGTTCCGGTGTTGGGGGTACTGGATCCGGTCGAGCTGGGACCGGTACCGGGGTTTCTCGGCGTGTTCGAGCTCGCGCCACCGGGCCATCGGATGGAGGCCCGCGGCGGCGATATCGAAGCCGCGTGCCCGCGCGTGCTCGAGCAGGGCCGACCGAACGGCCCGGAGCGTCTCGGGGACGTCGCCCGGCTTCTCGATCAACGGCGTCTGGGTCTCGAGGACGAACTTGAACAGCTCGTGGTCGAGCCGGCCGTCGAGGATCTCCGGCGGTTCGCTCCCGTAGACCAGCTCGTCGGAGCCGCTCGTCGGCCGGCCGTCGCCGTCGACGACGAAGAACTCCTCTTCGATTCCCAGCGTCCCCATCCGTGTGAACGATTCCGGCGAGCCGCGATCCATCGTACCCCCGTTTCGGCCGGGGTGGTAAATACGGTTTGGAGCCGGCAGCTTCGGGTCCGGCCGCGAGCCGACGGCGTTTCGGCGCCACGACGGAACGGCGACTAACGGCGATTCGGCGCCACGACGGAACGGCGACTAACGGCGAT
>LFFM01003259.1_pt1 | contig 10297 bp, 9 predicted proteins | sample 643131 | NCBI WGS metagenome assembly LFFM01 (sample SAMN03777445, study PRJNA286221) | soda lake metagenome | biome: soda lake; feature: Kulunda steppe; material: water; isolation source: sample Tc-Br brine of Tanatar trona crystallizer | place: Russia: Kulunda steppe | collected 2011-07 | reverse complement strand
GCCGACGACCACGAGCACCGCCGTCAGCGGGTCGACGGGCCCGAGGATCAGCTCGTTCGCGAAGATGTCGAGGAACCGGCCGACGTCGCCGAGGAGTCGCGTGACGAAATCGAGGAGCGCGATCATATCCGAATGTTGGGTCTGGGGGTACTTGGGTGTTGTAGTTCGGGCGGTCCGCGTCCTCTCTGTCGCCGTCGAGGATCCGCGGCGGATCCGGGTTCCGGGAACCGAACGGCTTACACCCGACCGACACGGATACGAGGGTAATGAGTACCCTGCTGTGGATCCTGACGGGGATCCTCGCGTACACGGCCGCGACGATGTGGCTCCGGAACCGGGGATACCTCCCCGACGCCGTGCGCGTCTCGGGCCCGCTGACGACGATCCACACCCGCCGCGGACGGGCGTTCCTCGACCGGCTCTCCGGCCCGAAGCGGTTCTGGCGAGTCGTCGCGAACCTCGGCCTCGGCGGCGCGCTCGTCGCGATGGTCGGCTCGTTCGTCCTCATCGTCTCGACCGGGATCTCCGCGCTGGCGACCACTCAGCCCTCCGCGGTTCAACAGCCGCAGAACTTCCTCATCATCCCCGGCGTCAACGAGTTTCTCCCGCTGTCCGTCGCCGGCGAGATCGTCGCGGGGCTCGCGATCGCGATGGTCGTCCACGAAGGAGCCCACGGCCTGCTGTGTCGCGTCGAGGGGATCGACATCGAGTCGATGGGGCTCGTGCTGTTCGCCGCGATCCCGGTGGGCGCGTTCGTCCAGCCGGACGAGGAGGCGACCCAGGAGGTGTCCCGCGGTGCCCGGGCGCGGATGTTCGCGGCGGGCGTCACGGCGAACACGCTCTTGACGATCGTCGTCTTCGCGCTGCTGTTCGGCCCCGTCGTGGGCGCGATCTCCGTCGCGCCCGGCTACGCGGTCGGCGAGGTGAACCCCGGTTCGCCGGCGGCCGCCGCCGACATCGCGCAGGGCGACCGGCTGATCGAGGTCGCTGGCGAACCGGTCGAGACCGCCGACGAGTTCGAGGCGGCGATCCGTGAGGCGGACGCCGACGCCTCGGTCGTCGTCGACGACGGCGACGGCGAACGGACGGCCGAAGTCGCACGCGAGCTCCAAGCGGTCGGCTCCGCCGGCGGCAACGCCCTCGGCGTGGAAGTCACCGACCGGCCCGTGACGATCACGGCCGTGAACGGCGAGCCAGTCCGAACGGAGCGTGCGTTCTTCGAGGCGGTCGACGACGCGGAACAGGCGACGGTGACGACGGCGTCCGCCGGCACCGAGGACGGGGTCGGCGACGCGACCGAGGGCGTCGAGATGGCGATCGGCGCGTACGTCGTCGGCGTCCAGGAGGACGGCCCGCTCCACGAGGCCGGTGCGGCGTTCGGCGAGTCGTTGACCGTCGTCGAGATCGACGGTGAGCGCGTCTACGCTGCCGGCGACGGCCCCAACGGACTCGCAACGGTGCTCGGCGAGCGCGAGCCCGGAACGACCGTCGAGGTCGTCGCATACACGACCGCACAGGAGCGCGTCACCTACGACGTGACGCTCGATCCCCACCCGAACCGCGACGGCGGGTTCATCGGTGTCAGCGTCTTCCCCGGGACGAGCGGACTCGCGCTCGACGACTTCGGTGTCACGGAGTACCCGGCCGGCGCGTACCTCGAACTCCTCGGCGGGGACGGGGGCGACGCGCTCGCCGACGTCCAACCCGCCTTCGCCGGGCTGATCGACTCGCCACTGGGGCTCGTGTTCGTGACGCTGATCCTCCCGCTCGGGAGCCTCTTCGGGCTTCCCTTCAATTTCGCGGGGTTCACCGGGGAGATCACGAACTTCTTCGTGCTCGACGGCGGGCTCGCGGTGTTGGGCGGGGGCGCGTTCCTGCTGGCGAACCTGCTGTTCTGGACCGGATGGATCAACATCCAGCTGGCGCTTTTCAACTGTCTCCCAGCGTTCCCGCTCGACGGCGGCCGGATCCTGCGGATGGCCGCGGAGGCGGTGATGAGTCGGCTCCCGCTGTCGGACCGGCACGCCGCCGTCCGGACGATCACGGTCTCGTCCGGGCTGCTCATGCTGTTCGGCCTGATCGCGATGATCTTCGGGAACCAGATCCTCGGCGCGCTCGGGATGATCTGAGGCGACCGGTCGGCGAGGTCGTCGGCGTCCCGCCATCGCGGACGGCACCGCTTTGCCATCGCGGTCGTCGGCGTTCTCCCATCACGGACAGCAACGTCCGCCGCAGGGGAAACCGGTTTCTCCCCGCGGGCTGACGGGTGGATATGAGCCACGCACGCACCGTCGAGATCGAGGGACACATCATCGACAGCGGGACGATGCAACGCTGTTTCGGCGCGGTGATGGATCTCGACGGCTCCTTCGACGTCGAGCAGTTCGACGTCGGGACCCACGAGGAGGCCGAATCGTACTGCCGAATGCGGGTGTCGGCCGACGACGAGGAAACGCTCCAGGCGATCCTCCACGAGCTCCACCAGAACGGCGCGGTGTTAGAGAACCCCTCCGACGTGGAGCTCGTCGCCGCGCCCGCCGACAAGGTCGTCCCTCCGAACTTCTACTCGACGACGAACCACCCGACCGAGGTGTTGTACGACGGCGAGTGGATCGACGTCGACCGGATCGAGATGGACTGTGCGCTCGTCGTCGACCCCGACCCGGACGGGGGCGACGGGCCACGCGCTTACACGCGGGTTCTCAACGCGGTCGAGGAAGGGGACCTGATCGCGACCGACCAGTCGGGGATCCGGGTGCACCCGCCGGAACGCCCCCGGAGCGGTGGCGGCGCGTTCGGCTTCATGCAGGGCGGCGTCTCCTCGGAGCGCCCCTCCGAGTCGACGATCCGCGAGGTCGCCGAGGAGCTGCGGGACGTGAAAGCTGACGGCGGGAACGTGATGGTCGTCGCCGGCCCCGCCGTGATCCACTCCGGCGCGGGCGAGGCGCTCGCGCGACTGGTCGAGGCGGGGTACGTCGACGCGCTGTCGGCGGGTAACGGGTTCGCGACCCACGACCTCGAACGGTCGCTGTACGGCACCTCCCTCGGAATGGACGTGGAGACGCTCGAACACCCACGGAAAGGACACAAACACCACATCTGGACCATCTCCGAGATCATCCGGGCAGGGGGGATCGAGGCCGCCGTCAAGCAGGGGAAGGTGACCGAGGGCGTGATGTACCAGTGTGTCGAGAACGATGTCGACACCGTGCTCGCGGGGTCGATCCGCGACGACGGCCCGCTGCCGGACACGATCACCGACGCGGTCGAGGCGCAAGACGCGATCCGCGATCAGGCACACGACGCCGACGTCGTGTTGATGCTCGCGACCCTGCTCCACTCCGTCGCGGTCGGGAACTGCCTCCCGTCGACGACGAAGACCGTCTGTGTCGACATCAATCCGGCGACCGTCACTCAGCTGCTCGACCGCGGCTCCGCGCAGGCGGTCGGGATGGTGACCGACATCGGGACGTTCGTGCCGACGCTCACGGAGTTCGTCCTCAACGAGAACGGCGACGAGGCGAACGTCGAGGGCGACACCTGATGACGGTCGATATCCGCCCGTACGACCCTGGGTTGGATACTGACAGCCTCTATCGATGTAAACTCGCCTTCGAGCGAGGGCTCGGTGAGAGCACCGGCGGCGACGACAAGGCGGCCGCGTACGAGGACAAGCTCACCGACGCGTATCGCGACGCGTGGCTCGCGTGGGTGGACCGCTGTGTCGACGACGACCCGCGGTGCGTGACCGTGGCCGTCAACAACGGGACCGACGCCGACAGCAATGCTGACGCCGACAGCGATGCCGACGCCGGCGTCGTCGGGTACGTCTTCGTCCTTCCCGAGCGATTGGCGTTCGTCTTGGACGCCGCGGTCATAAACGAGCTCTACGTCGCTCCAGCGTATCGCGGCACCGGCGTCGCCGACGAGCTCGTGGCGGCCGCGCTGTCGCTTGCGGCCGACCAGGAGCTGCCGTTAGACCGAGTGGTGCTCGACGTCGACCCGGCGAACGAGCGTGCCCGGGCGTTCTACGACCGGCACGGCTTCGAGTCGTGGGGAGAGATAGTCTCCCGCCCGATCGGGCAGTGAGTGCGACCGCTCCGAGATAGCGACGCGTCGACGACGGTCGGCAGTCCGTGGACGACGACGGTCACCGTTCCCGTCTACCGGTCAGTCGGGATCCGGGTACGACCCGGCCCACACCAGCCGCGGGACTGCGACGAGAAACGGGAGCAGGAAGGCGACGAACAGGGGCGAGCCGGACGCGTCGCCCTCAAGCACGAGGAACACGCCGGTGCCGACTACGATCGCCGCTGCCAACACGACCGAGATGGTCGCGATCCGACGATCGATCGGCCGGAGATCGGTCGTCCCGACGGGGAGGTCGAACGCCTCGACGACGCCCTCCGGGTCGGCGACTGGACCGACGACCCGCGTCGTCTCGTCGTCGCCCCACCCGGTCGTTATCGTGAACGTGCGGGCGTCAAGCAGGCGATCCGGCAGCCTGTTCTCGACGACCTCGACGTCGCGGAGTAGATCAATGGGTGCCCCCCACTGCGGCTCGCCAAGCCACGTGTCGTACGCGACGATCCGGTCGTCGTACCGCCGGTATTCGAGCGACGCGTATCGGAGGACGAACCCCGCGATATGGACCGCGATCGCGGCGAGACAGAGCGCGATGACGAGCGCGAGCGTCCCGGCTACGAGCGCCGGGGGCGGCTCTCCCCCAATGAACGTACCGAGGACGGCGACCCAGATCACCGCGAAGCCGCTGATATAAAACGCCGCGGGCCAGGAGAGCGTTCGCGCGATCGCGGTCGCGACGACCGCGCGGCGGTGCGTCCGAAACCGGGCGTCCGGGGCCGGTAGTCCCTCCCCGTCCGATCCGTCGGTTCCGGGAACGCGGTCCGTCTCGGGTGCCTCGCCACCCCAAGAGCGGTCGATCGGGTTCCGGGTCGTTTCGGTGTCTTCCGTCCCGCTTGGGCCCGCGAGCCACCCGGTGACGCCGTCACGTGACGACCGGACGGTCGACCACTCGAGGAGGAGCTTGAGCCCGACGAGAACGACGAGGATCGCGACCCCGCCACCGACCGTGTCGAAGACCGGGAGGGCAAAGCCGACGAACACCAGAAAGAACGCCTGGCGGACCGGCGTTTCCACGACCGCGTACGGCGAGACGGTCTCGTAGCCGCGGTCGCCGATGTACTCTCGAGCGACTTCGACCAGCTGTCCGGCGAACAGCGCGAGCGCGGCCGCGAGCACCTCGGGTCGCGCGAGAAGCGCCGCGAGGTCGAACACTTCCGAGAACACCGCCCCGGCGAACACTAGAAACCATCCCGCGCTGCCGACGACCGCGGCCGCGAACGGGATGTTTCGAGGGTACACTGGCGGGAGCCACGCGACGAGGCGAACTGACCCTCGCTTTTCCACCAGTTCGGCGCTCGTGACGCTGATGAAACCCGCCTTGCGGTCCGATGGCGGGGGCCGGGCGGCGAACAACGCCTTCACGCCCGCCAATGGGATCGAGAGGCCGACCTCGATGGCGTAGATAGCCACGAGCGTCGCGGGATCCCAGCCGAACCGGACGACCCCGACGAGCGGGAGGAGATTTGCGACCAGCACCGGGAGGAACGGATCGATTCGAGCCGACAAGTCGGATCGCGTGGAGGGCATCGATCGTCCTCGAAACACAGTTGGTCTCGAGTGATAAGCGCCACGACGGCCCGCCCGCGACCCCATCTCGCGGGAACGCCATCGAGGAGTTATGTAGGACGCGACCCCATCTCTACCTATGCGATACCTCGTTGCCACGGACGGATCGACGCTCGGGGACGAAGCGGTCCGGTACGCCGCGCGACAGGCTGCCGCGTTCGAGGGGACGCTCGTCATCGCGCACGTGTTGACGCCGGACTCCGAACTGATCGACGGGACGCTCATCCTCCCGGGCGAGGAGGCGGCTGTTGAGGAGGGTGAACGTGTACTATCGGCGGCCCGCCGGGTCGCCGAGGACGTCACCGACGAAGAAGGGACGGAAATCGACGTCGAAACGGAGCTACTGACCGGCCGCCCGGCGGACGCGATCACGGCGTTCGCGGACGAGGCCGACGCCGACGCGATCCACGTCGGTCACCGCGGGCTGAGCGAGGAGCGCGAGCAGGTGGTCGGCAGCGTCGCGAAAAGCGTCGTCGACAAGGCGACCGTCCCGGTGACCGTGATCCGGTAGTAGTATCGGGAGCCGACTCCGGCGCGTCCGTCGGCGACAGACCCTTGCCCCGACGGCTCGAACGAACCGGTACGAATGGATGCGGGCGAGACGGGAGCGTTCCAGACACTTCCGAGGACCGAGGCGGTCCGGTCGCTGACCGGTGCCGACGCTGTCGACCACCCCGGAACCGTTGTCTGGCACCGGGAGGACCTGCGCATCGCGGACAACCCCGCGCTCGCGGCGGCGGCATCACTAGGAGACGAGCGGGAGCCTGAAAAAGCGGCCGGCGAACGCATCGGAGACCCGTGCGTACTCCCGCTTTTCGTCTTCGATCCCGCTTTCTACGGCGACCGTGGGATGGCCTGTGACGCCCGGATCGAGTTCCTCCACGACAGCCTGCGCGACCTCGACCGCCAGTACCGCGACGTCGGTGCGCCCGGACTGACGTACGCCCACGGCGACCCGATCGAGGTCCTCCGTCGATTCGTCGACGCCGGGTGGGACGTCGTCGCGACGCGTGACCCGACGGGTCGATACGGGCTCCGTCGCGACGAACGGGCCCGCGAGGAGCTCGGCGTCCGGTTCGTCGACGGGGACGGACTCGTGCGCGACGCCGACCGACCGCGACGGGGCTGGAAGAGGTCAGTCGAGTCGTGGCTGGCCGCCGACCCCCACTGTTGGGACCCGCGTACGGTCACCGTCGAGCGGATCGACACGGGGATCGATCCCGGGTCCGTCGCGGACGCGTACGACGTCGACGGCGAGAAGTCGATGGTCCCGGACGGGGGGCGGGAAGCGGGTCGTGACCGCTTGGAGTCGTTCACGAGTCGGATCGGCGAGTACCCCGGAAGCATCTCCTCGCCGGTCGACGCCCGCGACGGGACGAGCGGGCTCTCGCCGTACCTCCGGTTCGGCTGTCTGTCAGTCCGGGAGGTCCACCGGCATGTCGACGGACACGCGCCGGACGGGCGAGGGAAGTCGATGTTCGTCTCCCGACTGTTCTGGAACCTCCACTATCGACAGAAGCTCGTCGACTGGCCCGGATGGCTCGACGAGGCGGTGAACCCGGTCATGCGCGGTTTCAACCGCGATCGGCACGATCCCGCGCTCGTCGACGCGTGGAAGGCCGGCGAGACGGGGTTCCCGATGGTCGACGCAAGCATGCGATGCCTCCGTGAAACCGGGTGGCTCAACTTCCGAATGCGGGCGCTCTGTGCGAGCGTCTACTTCCATATCCTCCAGCAGCCGTGGCTGATCGGTGCGGACCACTTCCACGAGCACCTGATCGACTCGGTCGCCGCGATCAACTACACGCAATGGCAGTCCCAGTGCGGGCTCGTCGGTCGTCCCGGCCTCCGGCTGTACAACCCCCACAAGCAGGTTCGCGATCAGGACCCGGACGGCGAGTTCATCACCCGATGGGTGCCCGAGCTCGCGGACCTCCCCGCCGAACACCTCCCACGACCGGCTAAGGCCCCGCTCGCGGTACAGGACGAGTGTGGCGTTCGGATCGGCGACGAGTATCCGTATCCGGTCGTCGACTACGAGGCGGCGCGTCTGGAGTTCCGCGACCGCTATGCCGCCATCTACCCGCGTGCCGCCGCGCGACTCGCCGACGAGACGGTTGCGAGACGCGCATCGCTCTCCGGTGGGGTCGACGGCGCGACGTCGATCGCGACTGAACACGGGGACGGCGGGATCAAAAGCGAGTCCACCGACGATGACGGTGGCGGCGGAACCGCCGGCGGCGAGGCGAGCGACCCGGAGCGTCCGGGCAGCGCACAGACCGGCCTCGACGAGTTCTGAGCCGAGTGGAACAGTATCGGCGACGGGTTTACGTGTCACAGGCGCTTATATATCATATGAACAAGAACGTCGGATCCATGGACAGACGTGTTCGTGTCGCGGTCGGTGCGGTCGTCGGAACGCTCTCGCTCGCGACGCTCGCCGGTGTCGCCCCGTTGCCGGCGCTCGCCGCGCCGGTATTCGGCGTCGTGGCTATCGCGGCGCTCGGGACTGCCGCGACGGGGACCTGTGGGCTCTACTCGCTGCTCGGCGTCGACACGTGCAGCGTCCAGCCCGATCGATAGCTGCTCACGGTTGCGTGGCTTTGACACCGTCGGCGTTCGTAGTGACCGCGCTCATTCGGTCTCGCGCAGGTGTCGGTCGACGCGCTGAGCGAGCGCGGAGCGAACCGCCGATCCGTTCGGTGGAACCGTTTCGTCCGCGAGTGCTGGGACCTCGCGCGCGAGCCGCTCGAGGACCTGGTCGACAACCTCTCGGACCTCACGAGCGTCGTCCCTCCGACAGGATGAGATCGCCCGGACGAGGTGACGATCGGTGAGCTGATCGTCCAAGAGCGTGTTAACCGGGTCGGAAGTGTCGATGGAGTCAGAAGTGACGGTATCCGTCACGGAGGCGAGATCCGTGTTCCACCGAACCGCGCTTCCGCCCGCTTTGTTGTGGAAGACGACACCGGCGGCGGGGCCGTCGCGGTACTGCGAGTTGGGGATCGGATAGTCGGTCGGGTCGAAGTGGGCGGCGCGGACCTCCTTGTCGAGCGGTTCCGTGGCGGGGATCCCGACTAGATCGAACGCCCGCCGGACCGTGTCCGGCGGGAGGTAGCGCTCGCGGTCGGCGTCGTGAACCGCGGTACCGAGGAACGGCGGGATCCGGTTGAGGTCGTACGCGAACCCGCGGGCGTGTGTCGCAACGCCGAAGAACGTCACCGATTCGGGGGTGTCGACAGCGGCCGCGAACGCGTCGCGAGTGAACCCCTCACGAACCGCTCGGACCGCGGCACGATACCGGAGGGGAACCGCGTCGTGGTCGAATACGCCGCTTCGGTCGCCGAACTCGAGGAAACCCGTGTCCGTCAATCGGAAGCGAAGGGGGTCACCCAGGATCTGCTCCGTGATCCAGAGGTGCCCCGAACCGAAGGTGTCGTGCGCGGCGGCGTCCACGGCTGACGCATCGGCGGTGGGAGAAGTTTCCACGGCGGGCGAATTCGCGTCGGAGGAGGCGTTTTCCGACCCGTCGCCGAACACCTGCTCGACCGATGGACGCGAGGGAAACCCCTGTATGGAAGCCATACCGGCCCGGTCGGCGGGACGGGGTGAAAAGCTGGCGGGGGCGGGGGCAAGGGCGAGAGCGGGGGCGGGGGCGATACCGGGGAAGCTACTTCATGGTCAACCGTAGACTGCCGGTATGGAGGACCAACTCTCCCTGCTCGTGGTCGGCGCACACCCGGACGACTGCTCGATCAAGGCCGGGGGGCTCGCCGCCCACTACGTCGCCGCCGGCCACGACGTAACGTTCCTCACGGTCACCGATGGAAGCGCGGGACACCACGAAACCGACCGCGCGTCGCTCGCCGAGCGACGGAAGCGCGAGACCGAAGCGGTCGCGGACACGCTCGGCGAAGCTGGTCGCGAGCGCGACGGTCGTGCTCGTCACGGTCGGCGTCGTCGGTAGCGTCGCGTTCGGCTGGGACCTCGAACGGCTGGTGACGGTCGGCTTCGTCAACCGGTCGCTCCAGCTGGCGACGCCGATCACGCTCGCGGCGATCAGCGGGCTGTACGCCGAAAAAAGCGGGGTGTTCAACATCGGGCTGGAGGGGTTCATGATCGTCGGCGCGATCGCGACGGCGGGCGCGCTGTTCACGCTCGGCGGCACCTCGCCCACGCAGGGCGATATCTGGCTGGCGATGGGGGTCGCAGTGCTCGTGTCGCTGGCGCTGACGGTCGTGTTCGCGGTGTTGCTGATCAGCTACGAGGCCGACCAGATCGTCGCCGGGCTCGCGGTGTGGTTCATCGGGCTCGGCTTCGCGCCGTTCACGGCGTCGCTGATCTGGGACAGCCGGAACAGCCCTGGGCTGGCGAGTATCGACACCGTGACCGTGCCCGGGCTCGCGGAGCTGCCCTGGATCGGTCCGGTGGTGTTCGACCAGTCGCCGCTGGTGTTGTTGACGCTCGTCGTGGTCGTCGTCTCGTGGGTGGTGTTGTACCGCACCCGGTACGGCTACTGGGTGCAGGCGGCCGGCGAGAACCCGAAGGCGCTCGACACCGCGGGGGTGAACGTCACCCGCGTGCG
>LFFM01003257.1_pt1 | contig 10305 bp, 11 predicted proteins | sample 643131 | NCBI WGS metagenome assembly LFFM01 (sample SAMN03777445, study PRJNA286221) | soda lake metagenome | biome: soda lake; feature: Kulunda steppe; material: water; isolation source: sample Tc-Br brine of Tanatar trona crystallizer | place: Russia: Kulunda steppe | collected 2011-07 | reverse complement strand
GTGGCAGATCGTCGACGAGCCGGGCAACGTGTTCTGTATCCACGAGTGGGACGTCAACGGGACGTTCGTGCCGTTCAAGCAGTAGCGTGCCTCTCGGAGGTTTTTAGGAAGATCGTCGACGGCTGAACGCTCTCGGCTGGCTTGCGTAGCGACGTCCCGACTCGTTTCAGCGCACCGACCCGTGGCGGTCCGTCGGAGTTTGACCTCGACGATCGGACTCACGCGTCGACACCTCCGCAGTCAGCGTCGATGCTGCTTCTCGGACGGGAGTTTCAAGCCCCGGTGTTGTCTCAGCGTGCAGGGTTGCGTGCTCTCTCACGGAACCCCACACGGGCCGGCTGTTCCAGCAGCGCGGCCCACGTCCTTTTCAGGCCCGACGCGTCGTCGATGACGGCCGAGTGGGTCCGTGACTGACACGCGTGGTGTGAGTGGATCGACGAGCATCGGTGAGCGTCGGGCTGTCGACTTATTATGAAAACCGGATGCCTGCGATGAGCCGACGGACCTAACGTGTTGAAATCGAGAGTAGGGACGGGTCTCGTTTATAAGCAAACTTGGCGCACGTACCGCCGTCTTTGGGTTATGAATCGTGCGACGATAGAATGGGGCCGGAGGGATTTGAACCCCCGATCGACTGATATCTCCGGTGCGCCTCGGAACTCCAGAGGGTCGTCAACACGAACGATGATCAGTCGTCCGCTCGGTATATCAGTCTGGAGCGTCGTCCCGGGCGCGGGCCTCTGGAGTCAGTCGCCATGCCTGGCTTGGCCACAGCCCCGCGTTCCTGCGCTCGTTCGTTGTCGGAACACGACTAAAGGGGTTTCGATCCGCGACGATCGACTGACGCGGCGGGCGTCGGCGGGGCGTGGACGAGGCGTCGACGGTTCGCGACCTGTGACGGTCACTCGCGGTCGTCGTCGCTCCAGTCGCACTCCTGGCACTTGTAGCCGGTGACGAACTCCGTCACGCTCGGCATGTAGCCGACGGCGATGACGTCGCCGCCGCAGTCCGGACACGAACGGTCCGCGTCGACGATGTCTTCGGCCTCGAGGATCGACGACCCTTCGACCAGCTCCGCGAGTTTCTCGGGCGTCACCATCCGCCCCTGCACGACGCGATTTGACATACGTGCCGTACGCGACGCCGACACCTAAAGGCCGGCGACACGCGACCGGCACGGACGCGGGGACTGGACGGTGTCCTGCCGCACCGTGTCGTGTTACAGCCAGGGGGCCCGCGAGTCGTCCTCCGAGAACGGGTCGGAGCCGTCGTCGCCCCCGGATCCGGGAACGATCCCCCCGTCGTCCGAATCATCCGAGTCGTCCGAGTCGTCCGAATCGACCGAGTCGGTATCACCGCCGGCATCGGCGACACTGCTCCCGCCGCCTGCATCGTTCGCGCCACCCCCGTCGCGTACGTCTTGGGGGACCTCAGGATCGTCGCCGGCGGCCGCGTCGGCTCCCGAAACGTTCTCTCCGCCGTCACCGGCCACGGGGTCGACGCGATCCGCGTCGGCGGCGCTGTCGCCGCCGACCGCGCCGATCCCCTCGGCGTTCGGGTCGTACGCGAACAGCGCGGTGACGCCGAGGACGGCTAGCGCGATCGGAGCGTCCGTCTGCATGACGCCGACGGGGCGCAATAGGATCGGGAGCGCGAGCACGCCGAGTGCGACCGCCGACCCGAACCGGAACCGGTCGATGTCCACGCGCCCTTTGAGCTGTGGCGACAGCAGCGCGACGGAGAGCGCGAACGCGACGCCGATGGTCGCGGCGGCGGTGCCCGGGAGGACGTACTCCGTCGAGGTCTCGATGGCGATGTTCGAAGGGTCGAAGCTCGCGATCAGCCCGAGCCCGATGATGACCGCGGGACTGGGCAGGTACTCGCCGATCTCCGAACTCGCCGTCTTGGCGGCGATCGCGAGGATGACGAGCCCGGCGAACCGCTCGAAGATCTCGAGGTTCAAGAAGCCCTCCAGCGTCGGTGCGAGCGCCGCCTCGACGGCCGCCACCGGGATGATGACCGCGCCGATGAGCAGCACCGAGATCGCCATCTCCTTGCGGGTGCCGTCCATCTCCGCGAGGATCACCGCCATCATCGCCGACCCGCCGAAGATCAGGATCCCCGTCTCGATGACCCCCGCCGGCGACGCCAGCACGCCGGCGACGACGAGCGCGGGGAAGATCCCGTCGATCAGCGGCAGCGCCATGACGGTCGCGAGGAGCTTCGTCGCGCCGCCGACCTGTCGCTCGAGCCGTAACGCGATCGGGTGTTGTGAGACGCTCATTCAGGGTCGATGGCCCTGACCGACGGGTACACGGCGGGAAGCGGGCGACCCACGATAGCCGCGGTGGCGGCGTGCGGAGTCGGATCCGGATCGGGTCCGACGAGTCCGTGTGACGGGGGTGCGCGTATTGCCGGGTGTAAAGGGCGTGCCGAACTCGAGGGTCGGCTGACCGGCAATGCGCACGTCGCTGGGACTGTCGGAGTCCATACACACCGTTCGGTCCCGATCGCTGTTAAAGTTTGTGTGAGGGTTGTCCGCACGACACAGTAGTATCGCTCCTCGATTTATATGCGGGGCCGTGGATACGACGGTAATATCAACAATTGGCCGAATATTCATCGCCACTACGCCGTCGAACGATGTTCTACACGAACGATCAGTCCCGTTGCAGCGGCCGCTTCGTGTCGCCCGATCGGACCGGTCGATGTCGGGATCTCGTCCGGTCGTCCGGTCACCCCGCCCGATACGGGGCCCTCGTCGGCTCGATCAGTGCGGAGGAACCGCCGGGACCGATCATCAAGGTTCAATGCGGGCGAGCGAGTGAACCGTGTATGAGCGACCAACAGCTCCGAAAGGAGGCGCACGACCTCGACGTCACCGTCTGGGTCGGCAAGGCGGGTATCGACGCGGTCGTCGACGAGCTCGACGACCAGCTGGACGACCGGAAGCTCGTCAAGGTCAAGTTCCTGCGGGCGGCCCGTGGCGGGACCTCGACCGACGAGCTCGCCGCGGAGCTGGCCGAGGCGGTCGGCGCTGACCTCGTCGAGACGCGCGGGAACACGGCCGTCCTCCACTGATGGCGGCGGGGCCGCTTCAGGCGGTGATCGCCCCGACCCAGGAGACGACCGCCCCGATGCAGGAAGCGACCGTTCCGGCGCAGGTCGCGCCGATCCGTGACTTCCTGGAGCCGTTCTTGGGGCCGGCCGCCGGGATCGTCGTCTCCGCGGCGATCTTCGTCGTCGTGCTCTTCGCGGTGTACGTGCTGAACAAGTCGGTCCTCAACCCGCTGGTCGAGCGACTGCTGGACCGACAGGGGCTCGAACCGCACGCGCGACGGCCGTTGAACAAGATCGCGACGTTCGTCGTTCTGTTCGCCGGCGTCACCGTCGCGTTCGGGGCGGCCGGCTACGACGACTTCCTGCAGTCGCTGGCGACGATCGCCGCGGCGGCGACGCTCGCGGTCGGGTTCGCCTTACAGGACGTGATCCGGAACTTCGTCGCCGGGATCTTCATCTACACGGACAAGCCGTTCAAGATCGGCGACTGGATCGAGTGGGACGACAACTCCGGCGTCGTCGAGGACATCTCGTTCCGCGTGACGCGCGTGCGGACGTTCGACAACGAGCTGCTCACCGTGCCGAACCACGCGCTCACCAGCGGGGTCGTGAAGAACCCGGTCGCGAAGAAGACGCTGCGGCTCAAGTTCGTCTTCGGGATCGATTACGAGGACGACATCGACCGGGCCACGGAGATCATCGTCGAGGAGGCCGACGCACACGAGGGGATCCTCGACGACCCGGCCCCCTCCGTCCGACTGAACGAGCTCGCCGACTCGTACATCGGCCTCCAGTCGCGCATCTGGATCGACAACCCCTCGCGCTCGGACTTCGTGAAGATCCGCGCCGACTACGTCCAGTCCGTCAAAGAGCGGTTCGACGAGGCGGACATCACGATCCCGTTCCCGCAGCGGACCGTCTCGGGCCGCGACGCCTGGGAGGAGCCGACCGCGTTCGGCGGACAGCCCTAGTCAGGGACGCGGCCGGGCGATACGCTACGCGATCGAAACGAGGCCGGCGCGGTGCGTTTTTCCGTCGCGGCACTCCCGCGACCTCACCGGTTCGGCGTGTACTCGCCGAACTCCGCGCGGAACGTGTCGGACACCTCCTGTACCGTCGCGTACGCCTTGACGGCGTCGACGACGTGCGGGACCACGTTCTCGTCCCCGCGTGCGGCCTCCCTGACGGCCGCGAGCGCGTCGGCGACCGCTTCCTCGTCGCGGTCGGAGCGCACGGCCGCCAGCCGCTCCCGTTGAGCCTGCTCCTGATCGGGGTCGACCTCCTCGAGACCCATCTCCGGCTCCTCGTCGACCTCGTACTCGTTGACGCCGACGATGACCCGCTCGCCGGCCTCGATCTCGCGCTGTCGCTCGAAGGCGACGTCCTGGATCTGCCGTTGGACCCACTGGCTCTTGACGGCCTCCAACGCCCCGCCGCGGCGGTCGATCTCCTCGAGGATATCGAACGCCTCCGCCTCGATCCCGTCGGTGAGGCTCTCGACGTAGTACGACCCCGCGAGGGGGTCGATCGTGTCCGCGGCCCCCGACTCGTGTGCGAGGATCTGCTGGGTCCGGAGCGCGGTCCGGACGGACCGTTCCGTGGGGAGCGCGAGCGCCTCGTCTTTCCCGTTGGTGTGGAGGCTCTGCGTGCCGCCGAGCACGGCCGCGAGCGCTTGGTACGCCACTCTGACGATGTTGTTCTCGATCTGTTGGGCCGTCAGGGTGGAGCCGCCCGTCTGCGTGTGGAACTTGAGCTGTTTCGACTTCGGGTCCGCGGGCGAGAACCGGTCCTCCATGATCCGCGCCCACATCCGCCGGGCGGCGCGGAACTTCGCGGCCTCCTCGAGGACGTTGTTGTGGGCGTTGAAGAAAAACGAGAGCTGCGGCGCGAACGCGTCGACGTCGAGGCCGGCCGCAACGGCCGACTCCACGTACTCGATCCCGTTCGCGAGGGTGAACGCGACCTCCTGGGCCGCCGTCGAGCCGGCCTCCCGAATGTGATACCCCGAGATGGAGATGGTGTTGAAGTTGGGGACCTCCGCCGCACAGAACTCGAAGACGTCGGTGATGAGCCGCATCGAGGGCTCGGGCGGATAGATGTAGAGGTTCCGCGCGACGTACTCCTTCATGATGTCGTTCTGGACGGTTCCGCGGAGCTCCTCTCGGGGGACGCCCTGCTTGTCACCCATCGCGACGTACATGGCGAGCAGGACCACGGCGGGCGCGTTGATCGTCATCGACGTCGACACCGAGTCGAGCGGGATCCCCTCGAACACCGTCTCGAAGTCGTCGAGCGTGTCGATGGCGACGCCCGATCGGCCGACCTCCCCCTCGGCCATCGCCGCGTCGGAGTCGTACCCCATCTGCGTCGGGAGGTCGAACGCCATCGAGAGCCCGGAGGAGCCCTGGTCGATCAGGTACGAGAACCGCTCGTTGGTCTCCGCGGCGGTGCCCATCCCGGCGTACTGTCGCATCGTCCAGAGCCGCCCCCGGTGCATCGTCGAGTAGACGCCGCGGGTGTACGGCTCCGCGCCCGGGAAGCCGACGTCGTCGCGGTAGTCGTGGTCGGCGACGTCCGCCGGCGTGTACAGCGCGTCGACCGACTGACCGCCGGTGTCGGTCGTGAAGGCGTCGCGCCGCTCCCCGAACCGGTCGACGGTCGCGTCGTAGGGGCCCTCCTCCCACGCCGCTTTCGCCTCGCGGATCGCGTCGAGTTCCTCGGGGTCGAACATTACTGATCCGGTCGGCCGACCGAAACTTAAGTGTGGAGGTCGCGAGGTGAGGGAGTCGCGTGACGGCGGTGGGGTCGAGCGTACTCGGCCGACGTCACGTGACGGCGGGTCACGAATGCGTCAGTACACGAATGCGTCAGTACACGAACGCGTCGGTGTCACGAACGCGTCGATACGCCGGGGACGGCGACCTGGCTCACCCCTCCACGTCGAACAGCCGCTCGGCGTCCGTGACCTGTCGCCGGTAGAGCCCGCGTTTCTTCAGCCGCGGCACGGGATGTGTGTGCAGGGTTCCCTCGCCGAGGTCGTACACGAGCGGGAACACACACGACCGGCGGTCGGCGACGGTGTGGTCGTCGATCGCTGTCGCGATCGACTCCGGCTCGGGATCCGGGTGGGCGAACGTCACGTAGCCGAACAGCGTCGTCGACGCCTCCCGGCTCGTCCCGAACCGATCGATCAGGGCCTCGCGGAACCGTTCGACGTCCGCCCGGACGTCGTCGGGACCGTACCCGGTCGCGTCGACCACGGTCGCAAGCGACCGGAGGTCCCCGATCGTTCGGTCGTCGGCGCTCGTCTCCCAGGCCCGATCGAACCGGTCGTGGTCGGGGGCGACCGGGTCGAAGCCGTGTTCCCGCGCCGCCGCCGCGACCGCGTCGCGGTACTGTTCGATCTCCATGTCCATCTCTCGCACGATCGATACATAAGGATACTGGCGGCCGCCGCCCTGCGGGCCGGCGCAGCCGGCGGCTCAGCGTTCGCTGCCCGGTTGCGTACCGTCCGACTGCGTACTGCGCGATTGCGTACCGTCCGACTGCGTACTGCGCGATTGCGTACCGTCCGGGTGCACGCTGCTCGGTTGCGCGCCGCTCGCCCGCGTACTCCCCGATCGCGCGCTTCCCGGCTGCGGGTCGACGTGCGCGGCGGGCAGCAGGTCCTCGAGCGCCTGCGCGTCGAGCCACTCCAGCAGGGCGACGAGCTGGTCGGCAGCGGCCTCGAACAGCCGCTCGGCCTTCTCGGGGGTCACGTCCGTCGGGTCGCCGAAGCCGCCGTTGCCGGAGTTGTCGATCGCGTCGTAGTTCGTTCGGGCCCCGTGGACGACCGAGCCCGAGTCCGCGAGATCGACGAGCCCGCCGTCGCGGGCGGCCTCGAGTTCCCCCTCGCGGACCAGCTCGGGGTCGATGTGGGTGATCATCGCCGTCTCCTTGGGACCGGCGTGCGGCCCGTTGTGCGCGAACAGCTCGTCGACGAGGCCGGGGATCGACTCGTCCCACATCCACTCGATCGCGTACACCTCGCCCGCCCGGTGGAGCCGACGCCCGACCTCGCGGAGGTGCGGGACGTTGCCGCCGTGGGCGTTCACGTAGACGACGCGGTCGATCCCGTGGTACGCGAGGTTGCGCGTGAAGCTCTCGACGTAGTCGCGGAACGCCGGGGGGTCGACCCACATCGTCCCGTGGAACTGCCGGTGGTGCGGGCTCACCCCGACGTCGACCGTCGGCGTCCGGAGGAACCCGGTCCGGTCGGCGGCGGCGGTTGCGAGCGCCTCGGCGATGAGGTGGTCGGTGGCGAGCGGGAGGTGCGGGCCGTGCTGTTCGGTCGAGCCGAGGGGGACGACGGCGACGGACTCCTCGGCGACGTACGCGCCGAGCTCCGGCCACGTCCGGTCTGCGAGCTCCATGCGAGCCCCTTCACGCCCCGAGGTATCAAACCCGGCATCGCGGCGAGCGAGGACGTCGGCGACGTCGAGGAGTCCGTCGGCGGCGTCGCGACCGGCGTCGAGGTGTCCGTCGGCGTTCGCCACCCTTTTTGTCTCCTCCGGTCCAACCTAGGGCCATGTTCGGAGGCGGCGGGATGAACCCGCGCAAGATGAAGCAGATGATGAAGCAGATGGGTATCGACGTCGACGAGCTCGACGCCGAGCGGGTCGTCATCGAGACGGCCGACGGCGACCTCGTGTTCGAGGGGCCGCAGGTCACCCGAATGGACGCACAGGGCCAGCAGACGTACCAGATCGTCGGCGACCCCGAGGAAGTCGACGACGCCGGCGTCGGCGGTGCCGGAGCCGACGCCGACGCTGATGACGCCTCGGACGATGTCGCGGGCGCGATCCCCGAGTCCGACGTGGCGATCGTCGCGGAGCGCGCGGGAGTCCCCGAGGACGCCGCCCGCGAGGCCCTTGAGGCGACCGACGGCGACCTCGCCGCCGCGATCGCGACTCTGGAGTGACCGACGCCGCGTACCTCCTGGTCCACGGCGACCGGGAGTACCTGCTCTCGCCGGGCGAGGAGTTCGGAACCGACCTCGGCGTCATCGAGGTGCCCGCGGACGTCGAGGCCGGCGACACCGTCGAGACCCATCTCGGGACCGTCTTCGAGGTCCGCGAGCTCCGCGGCCCGGACCTGTTCGACCACCTCGAGCGGACGGGCGCGCCGATGATGCCGCGCGACGTCGGGCTCGTGATGGGCCACACCGGCGTCTCGGCCGGCGACCGCGTCCTCGACGCGGGCACCGGCTCCGGGATCCTCTCGGTGTACCTCGGCCGTGCGGGCGCTGCCGTGACCACCTACGAGATCGACGCCGACTTCGCCGACGTCGCCCGCCGAAACACCGAAACCGCGGGCGTCGCGGAGCGCGTCGACGTCCGGACCGGCGACGTGGTCGACGAGCTCGACGACCTCGCCGCCGGCGAGCCGTTCGACGTTCTCACCCTCGACACCGGCGACGCCCCCGACGCCGTCGCGCGCGCGCCGGACTTGCTCGTCTCCGGCGGGTTCCTCGCGGCGTACTCCCCGTTCGTCGAGGGGACTCGGGAGATCGTGACGGCCGCCCGCGACGCCGGGCTCGTCGGGATCGAGGCGATCGAGACGATCCAGCGGGAGATGGACTTCTCCGACCGAGGGTCGCGCCCGTCGACCGCCGGCGTCGGTCACACCGGCTACCTCGTTTTCGCGCGGGCTCCCTGACCGGCGGAACGCTCGTCCGTCGCCCTGATCGGCGGAACGTTCATCCGTCGGCGTCGACCAACACGTGCCATGGACGTCAGCGACGACCTCGAAGCCGGCCTCGTCGGTCGGCGGGACGTCGTCGCCGTCGGGATCGGACGCGAGCTCCTCCCGGCGCTGCTCGCCGCCAGGCGGCGAACCGACGGCGGCACGTGGCGGCTGCTCTGTTCGTCCGCGGTCGTCGACGCGCTCGGTCGCGCGTTCGTGCTCGGGACCGACCTCGCGACGTGGGCCGCCGACGGTGGCGGGATCGATCTCCGGACGAGCGACGGCTCGGCGACCGACCGGACGCTGATCGCGACCCCGGACCGGGCGATCGCGCTCACGGGGCCCGAGGGGAACCGGACGCTCCTCGTCGAGCGCGCGGTAGGGGGTGGGTCGGAGGACGGGGAGGACGACGGAGCAGGAGACGGGGACGAGAACGGCGTCGAACGTCTGCATCGGACGGCTCGCGCGTGGTTCGATGGAGGCACCCCCGCCACCGTCGGCATGCCCTCGCGGGAGCGGCTCGTTTCGTCGGCGCGGTCCGCGCTGGACGAGCGGTTCGCCGCCGAGCTGACCGACGTGCTCGACGCGCTCGGACCGGGGGACCTCGACCGGTCGCGACCCGTCACCGACCGGACGCTGCTCGTCGCGCTGGCGGCCCGCCACGACCACCTGTTCAACGACGTCGGGACGTGGGCCGCCTCCGTCGGGGTGACGCCCCGGCAGACGCTCACCGCCGACCGGCGAGCCCTCGAACGGGGCGGCCTGATCGAGACGGTCAAGGTCCCGATGGGCATCGGCCACCCGCACTACCGGCTCCGCGCGGTCGACGAGAGGCTGTTGCGCGTGCCGCCGGCGCGGCTGGTCGACCTGCTCCGCGACCGACTGGGGGACGTGGACGTCGGCGGCGCGGGGGCGGGCGGCAGTACGGAGGCTGGCGGCGGCGCTCCGTCCCGTCCCGTGGACGACCGACCGGTGTGGGATCGGAAGCCCTGAGCCCGTCGGTCGTCGGAGCCTCGGCCGCGTCGGACGCCGTCGTCCCGTCGGTGCCGCCGCCGGCGACTCAGTCGGACCGGTCCGACAGGGCGTCGGCCAGCGCGGCGGCCTCCGCCCCGGAAAGCGTCACGTCTGCGTGTCCGGTCCCGAGATCGCCGGCCGTCACGTCGACGCTCAGGACGACCCCGTCGTCCCCGCGGGTCACCGTCACCTCCGCGTAGTCCGGCTGGTCGCTCGGCGGTCCGATCTCGACCTCCCGCTCCCCGCGCGTCGCGCCGACGACCGCCCGGTTCGGCGCCGACACCCCGATCGACTCGCCCTCAGTGTCGTCCGTCATACCCGTTCGTCGGTCCGGACGGGACTTATAACGACTCCCCGGCGCGTCGCCGAGAACGGCCGGTGGGGGTGCCCGGTCGAAGGGGCTGGTGAGGGCGCTCGGCCGGAGAGGTCGGCGGGAGCGCCCGGTCGAACGGGACAGGGGTGCGGCCGGCGGGCTACAGCCGCCCCGCGTCGACGTCGTCGACGAGC
>LFFM01003256.1_pt1 | contig 10306 bp, 9 predicted proteins | sample 643131 | NCBI WGS metagenome assembly LFFM01 (sample SAMN03777445, study PRJNA286221) | soda lake metagenome | biome: soda lake; feature: Kulunda steppe; material: water; isolation source: sample Tc-Br brine of Tanatar trona crystallizer | place: Russia: Kulunda steppe | collected 2011-07 | reverse complement strand
TATTCGCTACCGGGTCAATCGCCGGGATGTCCAGCGCCTTCGGACCGGATTGTTGTTGCTCGTCGAGATGTTTCACGAGGCCGGTTCTCGCCGGATACGGCCCATGGTCGACAACAGTCGGTATTTCGCCAATTATCGAAGCGCCCGGGCCCATGTGGCGCGCCAGACTAGTCCCTCCGATTTTTCGATGTACTCCAGCCATCCCATGGGGACCTGCCGCATTGGCGCCGATTCCGATCGCTGTGTGGTGCGCCCGTCCGACGGGCGTACCCACGATGTCGAGGGCCTCCATATTGTCGATTCGTCGCTATTTCCGACGGCGCTGGGCACCAACCCCCAGATCACGATCATGGCCCAGGCGCTGGCGCTTGGCCGCCGCATCGCCGGGCGGGCATAACCCCTGTATTGCTTGGACGTTGGAGTCGCCTGCCATGCCCCTTGCCACGGTCCCACTCGATGATGTCTGCGATGATGGCGACGTCGTCGCCTTTGAGTATCGCGATCAATTCGATCGGCGATGCGGTGGCTTCGTCCTCCGTTTCGGCGGCCAACTCTACGCCTATCAAAACCGCTGTCCGCACCGGGGGACGCCGCTGGACGCCGACGGCGACCGGCTCTTTGACGGCATGGAACTCATCTGTGCGACCCATGGAGCTCGATTTACACCCGACGGTGGCCGTTGCGTCGCCGGTCCCTGTGCCGGGGATCGCCTCCGCAGGCTGAGCGTCGACATCGACGGCGATCGCGTCGTCATCGACCGCCTCGGCCCGTCGTTGTGAACCGCTCCGGCAGTGGTCGAGCTTTATAATCGCCGGCTCGTGTCTAGGTTCCCAGTCCCACATTCGACACTGTATTTCTCTGTGTGCAAGGGAGTGATGAGATGACGCAAGGTGATCATGTCTACAAAATCGTAGAACTCGTCGGGTCCTCAACCGAGGGGCTCGAAGAAGCCATCGACAATGCCATCGATACCGCCGATGACAGTGTTCGCAACATGCGCTGGTTCGAGGTCGAGGAGACCCGCGGCCACATCGAGGACGGTGAAGTGGCTCACTATCAGGTCATGGTCCGCGTCGGGTTTACGCTCGATAAATAATGACGGACGGGCCGCCGCCGGAGTTCCGACCGGGGTCGACCTCCGGCGGCGATGACTCCCAGTAAATCGCCACCACGTGATCAACGGGGCCATGTAGGGCACGGGGGGATGTCGATGACCACTAGCGGGCGTTTGGAGACCACATCGACGGCCGCCTGGTTTGTCGCCGTGACCGTGCTGTCGGCGCTGCCGGCCGGATTGTACCTTCTGGGATTCACGCTCGAGAGTGGCGCCGGCGACTACCGCGATGAGCTCTTCGAGGCCATCGGCGGCCAGGCCCAGGCCTGGGATTACGGGCTTGTTCAGGGCGCGATGGCCTACTCGATGCTCGAGTGGTCGGTGGTGTTATTGGCGATGGCCACCGCGGCGCTGGCCTATGCTCATTTTCACGTTCGCCAACAGTCGATTGCGTTGATCATCGGCGTTGCCGCCTTCTGGGCCGGGGCCATTACCGCCTTTCACCTGCTGGCGTTTCACGGTTTTAGTATGCAGGTCGAAAACCCGTCGGCGTTTATCAAATTGAACTGGACACTCGGCCAGGGATTTACGGCGCTGTTACTGGTGGGGGCGTCGGTGCTGGTGATCTGGCGTCAACATCGGCAGCCTCAATTCGAAGTCGCCCATCTGGTGGCCGTCGTCGGCGTATCTTCCGCCGTGGCCTACGCGGTGATATTTGTGACCGCCCGGGCCCCCGAGCTTCCATTCGTCGTCTGGGAGGAGGCGCTGATCAGCAAGCCCATGGATCTGGTGCCGCTGGTGGTATTTGCTGGAGCGGCCATCGCCGTACTCCCCGCCCTTCACCGGGTGTGCGACCGACCATTTTCGCTGGCCCTGTGGGTCAGCGCCGTCCCGCTGATGGCCAGTCAATTGTATATGGCGCTCTTCTCGGAGGCCTTATTCGACGCCGGATTTACATCGGCACAACTGACCAGAGGGTTGGCATTTGCGATCATCTTCGGGGGGCTGGCCGTAGACTACGCCCGGACCTGTCGATCGGAACACCACCTCAAACAGCAATTGACGATTACCGACCGGCGGATTCGACTGCTGTTTAACAATGCCGCCGAGGCGATTGTGATGTTCGATCAACGAGGCAGTATCGTGGCCTGGAATCGCCAGGCCAGCGATATCTACGGGTGGAGTCGGCGCCAGGTCCAGGGACGAGACATCGGCGAGGTTCTCTTCGGCACCGGTGATGGGGAGGCGAGGAGTCGGCGTCGAGCATTTCACCAGAAGCTACAGCACTTGGAAGACGACGCAGCCGGCGGCGACCAACAATTGTGCGAGCAGGTCATCGAGCGGCGCGACGACTCGGAGGTGACCATCGAATACACATTGGCCGCCACGACGGAGCGCGGCGAGACGATCTACGCCATGCTGGCGCGCGACATCACAGAGCGCAAGAACTTGCAGCTGCGCATGTATCAGATGGACCGACTCGTCGCCGCCGGCACCCTCGCCGCCGGTGTGGTCCACGAGATCAAAAATCCGATGACCTACGTGGGAGCCAATCTCGAATTGGCCCGCGAGATGGTCGACGCAATGCAGTCCAGACCGCCGGATTCCGACCGCGAGATCGAATCCTTCGGCGCCGAACTTCGAGAGGCCATCGACGCCGCCGAAGAAGGGAGCGAGCGGGTCCAGCGCATCATCGACGATATGCGCGTCTTTTCGCGGACCGGAAACGGCGACACCGAGCCGGTGTGCATTCGCGAGACCGTCGAAATCGCCATTCGAATGACGCGCGGAAAAGTTCGGGAATATGCCCAGATCACCACCGATTTTGAACCGACGGCCAAAATCGAGGCCGACGTCACCCGGCTGTCACAGGTCTTCGTCAATTTGATGCTCAATGCCGGTCAGGCCATGGCCCGAAAGCCCTCCCAAGACCACGTCATGGCCGTCCAGATCGCCCAGGAGGCCGACGAGGTGGTTGTTCGTTTTAGCGATACCGGCCCCGGGATGTCCCCTGACGTCCAGTCCCGCATCTTCCGCCCCTTCTTTACGACCAAGTCCGACGGCGAGGGAACCGGTCTGGGCCTTACGCTGTCGAAGACGATCGTCGAGGACTTCGGCGGCGAAATTTCCGTGGAATCGACGCCCGAAGAGGGAACGACCTTCGAGATCCGGCTTCCGGCCATCGACGACTCACCGCCAGCCCAGCATTAAAGACCCCACGATAGTCGGGACGGGGCTGCTCCGGGAGCGCCGGGCTGCCCAACAATCCGGTCTGGACTGACAGCGCCATGGTCCCCCATGACAGATCGTCGCCACCGTGTTCTGTCAGGTACCGACGCGCCAATTCGGTCGGTCATGAGGCAGCGCTGCGGGGAGCACCGTCGGACTTTGCTGGCGACTGGTTTCGCAGCAACTTCGTTCTGCCAGTCTGGCGCATCGAGCGCGCTACCTGGGCTGTACCATCAAGATACCCATATCCCTGAGCTCAGAAAGGATTCGAGGAGATCCGTAGGTGCCTCCAGAAGACTGGTAAATCTATTTGATGACCGTCGTTAGCTCCCGGTCCTTCCTGTCGCGAGCAGATGGCTCGTGTCCAGGCCAGGCGTCACATTCGCTGATGGAGACAATCAGCACATTGTACATCGTGGTGGCCGGAAATTCCGCCCGGTGAGTGCTCATAAGTTCGAAGACCCGTCGGAGGTCGTCGAATTCGGCTCCTGCGCAAACCAGGCCGCCGCCTGTTGTTGGATTTGGCGTCCCTGACGCAGCCTGCGATGTTCCTTCCGGAGCTGCCGAAGATCCACCTTCTTATCGGATGTTATACCGTTTTGGCGTCTTCCAGCGTCGCTCTCGTACTGTTTTACCCGGTTTCGAATCGTCTGATCCGAGAGCTCGAACTCGTGGGCCAACTCCGGAATCGAGATCCCAAGCCTTGTAAAGTGCAATGAGTTCCTCGCGAAATTCCTGTGGATATGGGGCTCTTCCTCGCGACATATGTTGTCCGCTGTGGAAATCCTATTTGTACAACGTCCACAGAACCGGGGAAACTCGAAATCTCGTCGGAGATAGTATGAGCCTGGTACGGGGGTTGGTTTTGGGGCTGAGTGCTCGCCGATACCGCTCCAAAGAGGGGCGCAAGAAAAACTTTTTCAAAAAACTCTGTCACATTTTTGTCGCTTGTTCGTGGAACGAGATGAGAGGTCGAGCGGGAGAGGCCCGTTCGGTCGTCGATCATCTGGAACTGACCACGGGAGCAAGCGATGCGAATCAAATTTCACGGTGCAATCGGAACGGTAACCGGCTCGTGCTACGAGCTATATGAACCCTCCAGCAATGTGCGGTTTTTGGTCGACTGCGGGATGCAACAGGGCGAAAGCGGCGTGCGTCAGTGGTATCAACAGGGGTTTCCATTTGACCCGGCGAGTCTGGACTTTGTGGTGTTGACCCACGGCCATCTCGACCACTGCGGGTTGATTCCGTTGTTGTACACACAGGGATTTACGGGCGAGGTCTATTGCACGCAGGAGACGACGGAGGTCGCAACCAAGGTGCTGCGCAATTCAGCCAAGTACAGCGATTTATACGACGGCGCCGATGTGGAGCGGGTTCGGTGGCGGGAGCACGGAGAGGGGCCGCTATTCGAAAAGTGGTTTCAGGCCGCCGGTGATATCTACTTTCGCTACTTTCGGAGCGGACACATCCTGGGGGCGACGAGCGTCGAATTCTGGTGGGGGGCACCAGGCGATAATAATCGCATCCTATTTTCCGGCGACCTGGGAAATAACACTCAGGGAGCGGAGTTTCAGCCGCTGATGCGTCACCGAATGAAGCCCGACACACGTGATACGGCCAATGATCGCTACGTGGTCATGGAGTCGACATGTGGAGGTCATGACATGAGTGCCGCCCACCGGAGTTTTGAGAAACGCCAACAGCGGCTGTTGGAGGTTATTCAACACACGGTGCGACAAAAGCGTGGTACATTGTTGATGCCCTGTTTTGCCGTCCAGCGCACACAGGATGTGCTCTTTGACCTGCATTATCTATTCGCAACGCATCCGGAGTTGTCGGATATACCGGTGTATTTCGATGCCAATATGGCCGACGAGATCAATCGCTCATATGCCAAAGGGCTCGGACGACAGACGGATTGTATCGACGGCGACATCAAGCCGACGTGGCTCAACGAAAAACTCTTTGAGTGGATGGGATTGGGCTCGGCAACACCGGAGAGTCGACAACTTTTGGTCGACTTACTCCAGGAGATGCTCGTCGAGGAGGTGACGCTGTCGAAGCGACGCAAGAAACACCGCTCCCCGGTGGTGAGGCAGTGGAAAAAGATCTGGCGCTCCGTCGATACCGGATATGAAATGCCCGAGGAGGTCGGAGGGCCCTGTGTTGTGGTCACCGGAGGCGGGATGTGCAGCGGTGGTCCGGTGGTCTCCTATCTTCAAAAGTTGGCGCGCCAGGCGATGCATACGGTGCTGTTGACGGGCTACTGCGGGGCGTCGACCAACGCAGGAAAACTCCGGAATCTCGCCGGTAAGTCACGGGCGCAACGGCGCAGTTGCGAAGACGCGCTCGATGTTGGAGGTGAGCGCTCGATTCCCTGTTCGGATGTCCGAGCCGACATCGAGCATATCGGCGGCTATTCGGGCCACGCCGATCGAAAGGAACTCATCGACTGGCTCTTTCCAGACGGTGAGCGAGGAGCGACACCGCTGGGAGCCACCGTGTTTTTGACGCACGGTACGGATAATGGCCGGATGTCGTTGAGGGATAATATCGCCGGATACGCCCGGAGATTGAATAGACAGGGAGCGGAGATTCCGGGCGGTTTCGAGGTGGAGCTTCCGACGACAAAGCACGGCTGGTTCGACCTCGACTGCGGTAGATGGGATTCGAGCAATGCGGCTGCGGGCCAGCAAGAGCGCAGCGATGAGTCTATCGAAAACGCTGTGACAAGCGCTTCTCAGTACGTCGTCTGAGTGCGTATGTGATCGCGGGCCCGGGAGACGAGTTGGCGTGAATTTCCCGGGCTCGTATTGAGCAGATCGGCGATCTCACGATGGGAATGGCCGAGCGCAAAGGCCTGTAAAGCGTCCTGTTGGTCGCTGGAGAGGCTGCAAAATGCCTGTTGAACGGCCTTGAATATCTCTCGGTCCGTGGTTTGCCGTCGCTGGTCGGGCGGGTAGAGTCCGGTGGTATCTTCCAGTTCGATAGAACAGAGTTCGGCTTCCCGGACCCGCCGATCTTCGAGGTCGACGAGGTGGTTTTGGAGGGTGGCGTGGAAGTAGGCCTCGATATTGTCTTTTTCGTCATTTCCGTGGGCTTCGCAGACCTTGAGGATGGCGCGAAAGACGGCGTCCTCTGCCCGCTGTTCGTCTCGGAGTCTGCGATAGGCCCTCCACTGACCCTGTTCGAAGATCTCGGCAGAGGTGTCGCCCAATGTGTTGAAACACTCGTCGCGGCGGCGGGCTTCGATCTCGTCTTCTTCGGTCGCGCCGCCGCCGGAGAAAATACCCATGAACTGCGCTTCCTCTTCGAATTGGTCGGTGGCGACAACCGACTCTTCGTCGTCCATTTCCCCGAGTGCGGCCTCCAGAAGTAATACGCCAATCCCGGCGGCCACCGCGAAGAGCATTGACGCCGTGAACATCGTTCCCGTGAAGACGCCCGCTCGATAGCGCCTGTGGGCCAGCCAGTCGTAGGATTTTCGCGCCATCGCCCAGGATATTCGAACGACCCACGGGAGGGCGACGACGACGGTGACCAGCCAGTACCCGCCGATGGTGCCACTCAAAAAGATTGGAAGGTTTTGGTCGCCACCGAAGAGAACGGTCAGAACGATAAGCATGGCGACGCCGATGCCGATGAAAATCCATATCGGCGGCTTTAGCACGGCTTTGATCAACCCGTCGAGTTGGTGTCGCGCCCCGCGCCAAAGTCCCACGCAGACCCAAATAGAGATACCCAGTACGAGTCCGGCCCACAGTGATTCCCAGTAGCCGTCCGGGATGTCGGAGCCGGTTGTTCCCGTCATTTTGCCGGCAATGCCGATACCGATGTCCGCCCATACCATGGAGGCCACGATATAGATCGCCGTGGCAATGACGATGGTCACAAGGCCGATGGACGCCGCCAATGACCACCGCGGAAGAGTCGAAAGTGTCGACTCATCGGAGGATCCCTCGACGGGGGGCGCGGTGTGAATATCACCCGTGTCGGAGGCCGGAGCCCCCGGCTGTGGGTCATTGTCTTCGTCGGGGGGAGGACCGATATCTTCCACTGTCTAATCCTGATCTCAAAAAAAACACAGCAATATCTGTTGACCCCTCATTTGGACTCGATTGCGTGTAGCGTAGACAGTGGCGACGAAAGCATCAACCGGCGATTGGGTCGGGAACAGTAAGGCGGGATGCCGTCATTTCAGGCAGTGTTTCGACCCGTGAGATGGCACGAAGGCCGGGAGTCGGGGGGGGCCGTGGATGCGGTGGCGGCCAAGATGTGGTTGCCGTTGCCCCTCCCCGGTCGAGACGCAAATTCGCGGGAGCGAGTCATTCTCCGGGGAGGGGTGGTGACTCAGTCATTCGAGCAGGCATGCCAGCAACGGCTCTGGCAGTCGTGCCAGCAGTCGGTGGCCACCTCCTGGTTTCGAACCATCGATTCTCCGAATTCCTCTTCGTATAGATCGGCGGTCTCGAAGAATGCCTGGTCGAGGTTTTCGGCGTCCTCCTCGCCCCGCATCCCGAAGTAGGGGAAATGGTGAAAATACTCCCCGAAGACCTGCTCGCAGTCGCGGTGGTAGGCCCGGGTATCGAGGATGTGGTAGTGCCAGATAGTGTCGATCTGACCGGTGGGGACGATGGCCTTGTCCTCGTAGCGGATATTGAGCGTCAGGTAGCGCTTGTACTCCAGCTCCGCCTCGTCGCACTCCGCCGTGGTCCACCCCTTGCCCTCATCGGGTTCCTGGAGCTTCATTTTGACCATCGATAGATCGAGGGCCGCCACATCGGGATCGACTCCGCGCGCTTCGAGTTCGGCGATGCGCTCATCGGAGATCCGGTCCGGAACGTCGAATTGGTGTTCGTTCTCCGCTTCTTCGGAGCCGCGGTCGCTGTCCGGTTGTTGTCGCTGGACCCAGTGGCGCTTGAGGTGGCGCCGGTCGCCGTCCTCAATGGCCGTTCGGCCGTGAAGCATCCGCGTATTATCCAGGAGTAATACATCGCCGGGCTGGAGCTTGAGCTCGATGACCTCCGTGGCCTCCAGAGCCTGACGAAAGGCATCGAGAGCGGCCCTCGATCGGTCGTCGAGGGCCTCTTCGACGAGCCAAAACGAGTAGTAGAGCTTCCAGTGATCGTCCTGGAGCCGGAGCATGGGGCGGCGCTCGGGGTCGTCGTCGAAGACCCGGTGTTCCGTCAGATAGACGTCGGTGAGTGCCTGTTTGGTGGCGTCGTCGAGCTTGTCGAGGACGCGACGACCATCGACCAGGAGGCTCTCACCGCCGCGCCGGGCCTGGGAGCGACACGATAGGGCGATGGTGTCGATGTCGCCGTGGTCGGTATGGAGACCGAGTTCACGGGTCGAGGTCACCAGACCGGGCCGATTGTCGTCGGCCTCAACATCGGTGACGTCGACGACGGTACCGAAGGAGGATAGTGAATTCTCGATGACTGCACTGCCGTTTCGAATCAGGACGTAGCCCGATTGTCGAAGCTGGCGTTGGATGTTGTCGATATCGAACGACAGCGAAACGCAAGTTTCGATGTCGGTGGTCGGGGCGGTAGCCATGGGGTGCTCCAGTGTCTGAGATTGAACAATTGATCAACGGTCATGGAGAGCAACCACTGGGGGTCGTCTCCGGCGGCCTTCAATCACAAGACGTTCTTCACCGCCGTTGCTGACAGTTAGAGACTTCGCCATTAGCCCCTCAACCGCCGACCGGCTGGAACTAAACGGGACGAAATTTAACTGAAACGGAGCCACCGGCGAGATGATGGCGAGCAGATTTCGGGTCGATCCGAGTGCAGGCGTAGCAGCACTACTCCAAGCGAGGAGCGACCGGAAGATGCCGCCACTCAGCCGCCGAGGCGAATGTTTTCAGTTGATTTGCGTGTCGTGTAGACAGGGAGATTGGAGGAGCATAAGATGGAGGCGATTCAAATAACCCGCATTATTCACGAGACGTCGTGACGAGGCAAAATCAGCATCGAGAGGCCTAAATCGAGCCCCACAGGCGGTGCGGAGCACCGTCGAGGAGTGCGCCCTGAGCGAAGCGAGGAAGTGCCCTTGGGGTGAGATAACGGCCTCTCGGTGCCTGATGCGCCGCAGTAGACGGGTCATGAATAATCGGGGATAAGACAATTGGCGCAATGGGGTGAATGAGACGCGAAGTAGGCAAATGACGCAATCAGATGTGAGGCGTTGGGATCTCTATATCGACGAGTCCGGAGCATTCAACGATTCGTCGGATACGGTCATTATCGGAGCTGTCGCGAGTTGTGGCAGCGACGATCCGAATGTATTGGCTCGGTTTCGGGAAGCGGTGCGAAGGAGTGCGCCGCTGGTGCCCTGGCCATTTCATCGATGGTTGGCCACCAAAGCCGTCATGTATCCGCTATGGCGACAACAACGGCCCGAGGTCGATGTCGGTGATACATTCGAGGAGGCATGTCGCGGAGCACTTGCGATATGGGAGCAGAAGTGTCCGCGGACGCTCTGCTACGTCCGGGATTGTATCGACGACGGTGATGAGCCATCGAGTTCAGACCTCGACAAATTGAGAGAACGGCTGAGGGTGGAGAACAACTCGGTCTGGCGAACACTTAACGCCAGGAGCCTGAGGGTCTGTGCAAGACTGGGAGAGTGCTTTCGAAGTGTCGCCAGTGTCGACGAGGGGACCGAAGGCGAGGAAAGCTCAGTCGTCTCGTTTCTGGTCGGGGAGTCCACAACCGGAGATGCCGAAGAAGGCGAGTGTGATCGCTACCTCAATATGCTCACCGGCTTGCTGGAGCGGGTCGGCGATGTCTTTTCGCGTCTCGACGGAGAACAGGTCATCACCATCCATCCCGCCACTCGGTGGGTGAGCCATCCATTGATTCCAGGCCGACACGATCTGAGCCGTGCACATATCAAAGATGCCTGCGAGCGCATCGAGCACAATTTCGAGGCAGAGACCGAATCGGGTCGTCGTCGCATTCGATTCTCCATCGGCAAAATCTGTCGCTACGACGACAAGGTGGCGCCGGGCAT
>LFFM01003255.1_pt1 | contig 10306 bp, 7 predicted proteins | sample 643131 | NCBI WGS metagenome assembly LFFM01 (sample SAMN03777445, study PRJNA286221) | soda lake metagenome | biome: soda lake; feature: Kulunda steppe; material: water; isolation source: sample Tc-Br brine of Tanatar trona crystallizer | place: Russia: Kulunda steppe | collected 2011-07 | reverse complement strand
CGATGCCCCGGTTCCAATAGTAATCGCCGCCACCTTGTACTTCCGTTGGTGTACGATAGTCACCGCCAATAACTGTGCCCTCAGCGACTAGTTCGTTATCTAAGTCTGCGTGTGCACCATCACCGACAAGTCCACCAACAAGCTGATATTCGGCTTTCACCGTTCCTTCGCTTCGTGAATCTTTGACTGTCCCCCCTGCTTGACCGACGAGGCCACCAACGTGTCTTTCACCATGAACGTAGACGTCTGCAAGTCGTACGTTCTCAATAGTTGATCCCTCTCCAGGATCATATTGGCGAGCAGGAAACCCCCAAGGGGTATTCTCACTGTCTCTCGGATAATTTGTAGCCCCAAATAATCCAACAAATTCTTCATCAGGGCGTTCAACGTGAAGGCCCTCTATCTCAAAACCAGCGCCATCAAAATCACCTTCAAATGTCTCCCAGTTTGAATCATCGTCTCCTCCCGCTTCGGTCGTATACTGGTTTCCTGTTGGGCCGATTGGTTCGAACCCTTTTCCACTATTCCAGTGCTCTGTCCCCTGCGCATCAATATCATCAATCAGCCTATAATTCTCATCGAGTCCGTGGTCGTTGATACACTGCAACTCGTCCACGTTGCTGATCAGATAGTGTCCATCGCCATCCACTTCGTATTCGACATCGCTACAAACCGGTCCATCACGCTCGAGGACGACTAACCCATCTTCTTCACCGTCGTCTGTTGCGGTAGTAACCGTCACCCGGTGGGTGCGTTCGGCTCCGGTGGCATCGTACTCGAAGGTGACGTTCGTTGTACCCTCTGCATCGATTGCGACGTCTTGCTCATCGTCGACGCCATCACCCTAGAGAGAAACTTCATCAATGATGTCCCCGCCGAGACTCTCGAGTTCGGCTTCGACTTCAACCGAACCACTTTCGCCTTCTGGGACCGGGCCGCCGCTGGTCGACACGTCAGTCACGACTGCCCGCGGTTCGACCTCGAGGGTAAGGTTTTCGTGGTCCGTGCCGGTTCGAACCGTCACATCCGTTTCGTCCAACGCTGTGGGTTCGTCCATGTCGGTCCACTCGAGGGTAACATGGTCACCATCTTCATCTGGGTGGTAGTCGGAAACGGCGACGATATCCCCGTCGAAGCCTTCGAGCCAGACGACGGTTTCGTCTTCAAGGCCAGTATCCTCGAGTTCGACATCGATATCGACATTGTCCCCGGGTCGGACCGGCTCCATCCCGTCTGCGACCTCAGCACTCTCGATATCGAGCGTATCGGCCTCATCCAACACGAGGAACTCACCCGGGTCAGTGAATGTGTCATCTTCCGTGGAGACATTGTACTGATAGGTCGTTCCAGAGACGAGTTCCTCGTGATCGACGTCGAACTCGACTGTCTCGTTCTCCGCGGGATCGAGCTCGAGTGAGACGGTATCCTGGTCAACCTCGGTGCCATCATCACCATCGGTGACGGAGAGTGTGACGTCCTGTGTCCGCTCATCGCTGAACGTGTTGACGATCTCGGTTTCGATCGAGAACCCATCGTTGCCAGGGACGACCTGTCCATCCGATTCAACGGCCTGTTGGTCGGCAGGAATACCGTAATCCGCTTCGATCAAGAATCCGCCGCCTTGTGTTACCTCGAACGCCCCGTCTTTTTCACTACGGGCTTCAGTTCCGACCGAGAACTCATATTCGCCGTTTGGCCACTCCGTTTCGTTAATCTCCCAGGTGATGGTGCTCTCGTTTCCGGGTTCGAGGTCTATCGCCTCGGTTGACTCCGCCTCAGCCTCTCCTTCAGCGAGACTCACCTCGAGCGTGGTGTTCTGTTCACCAGATTCACCGAGATTTTGAATGTCTGCGCTGATCTCGATGGTTTGCTCGTCCGACTCTTTCACCGTCGAGATATCGGTGACCTGGTGATCTGGCGTTTCGTTCAGATAGATGAACGATCCCCGATCAGTTAGCGTGTCCTCACCAGGATACGTTTCGATGTCGTACTCGTATTCGGTGCCGGGTTCGAGACCGAGACTATTGGTTGTGATCACTTCGTTCGGTGTCAAATCTTGGCTAGAAATAATATCTCCCGAGGCAACATCACTAGCAGCATATTCTTTGGGATGATTATTTGCTGGGATTTCATCTCCGTCCTCGAAGATCGTGTACGTTACCTCAATTTCATCAGCCTCTCCCCCGACGTTCTCGAAGGTTCCGTCAAATCTGAACCGATTATCTCGAAGGAGGTTATCATCGATCGTATTGTCCTGCTGATCGACAATTCCGTGATCTTCTTTAACTTCCAGCATCGGCGGAATAGGGATATCCGTCACGGTAATAATAGCCTCAGTGTCTCCCGTATCAGTATCGACAGTAGCGTTATCGGATTGCGAAGCAATATTTTCGAAATGGCGCTCCCACCCGGCTGCGTACTCGCTTTCTACCTTGATCGAGAATTTCTCTCTATCCTTATGCTCTCTCACGACCTCGTTTAGCTCCTCGAGCGTGTCACCCGCCGCGTCCGGGTTACCAAGCACTCGTGAGGGGTTGTCCTCGAGTTCGTCGCTTCTGTTGATCTGGGTCACAGCAAGTTGGATGGAATCATTGGCGTCGATTCCGATTCCCGGTTCCTGGTGGATCCGAACCTCGGATCCGGTGTCGAACCAGATACCACCACCTTGATGAGCAATCGTCCCGTAAGTATTTTCCACCTCGATTTCGCCCAGAGTGAACCGATTTTCATCAAAATCAGCATCGCCGGTTTCGTTGTGCCAGGCAACGGCTATCTCCCCCTCCTCAGTCACTCGGAGATCATCGTACCCACCCCCGGGAAGGTTACGAACATCCCCAGTGGTTGCAGCGGTCATCACATCGTGATCGATCGACCCCATCGTCGACTCGAGTTGTTCGCCCCCCATCTGACTCTGTAACCCATCGATTACGGTTCCACTTACCGCGAAAATTGCAAACGCGCCGATCGCGACGACCCCCAATAGGATCACGATCGCAACAATGTTGTTTTGCCCCCGTTCAGACTGCTCCTCGGGATCTGAACAGGCCCCTCCCGAGCCTCGATTCATGACTGAATTCATGAATATAGCGTACTTAAAATTACCGACATTGGGTGGCTAATCTTCAACTGCAGGTAAGTTGGGATCACCCTCACTCCGTCTCCTATTTTTTGATGAGATCAGGACTCGAGCCACTCCTCGCCTGTTCTTTAACAGCGATCCAAACCAGGTCGTCTCAGCTGAGTCGCTCTTCCAGTCTCCACAACGATCCTACCAAAGGGGTCGATCAGCGGAGACGTAATCCACCCCTCGAACCGCTAACAGCTTCGCCAAGAGCGGTCGTTCGACCGTCCACGAGTGAATCTCGAGCCCGAGCGCTCGAGCCCGATCCACGAGCCCCGTCGTGAGACATCGCCAGTAATGTGCCCCGATCACCTCACAGCCGAGTTCGACCGCAGTCGTGACCGGATGCACCAGTCGCCGACTCACGAGTAAGCCCGTTGGCTGATTTGGATCCAGTTCGTGCAACCGACGGAGTTCCGGTGTCAAAAACGACGTCGCGACCACCCGATTCGAGACGCCTTCAAGCGCAGCAAGAACGTCTTCGGCAATGCCGAGTGACTTCATCTCGAGGTTGACCTCGAGGCCGGGAGGGGCCGCGTCGAGGGCCTCCTCGAGCGTCGGAATCGACTCCCCAGAATCCAGGACTTCGAGGGTGCGAAGTTCCTCCAGCGGGGTTTCAGACAGAGTCCCGTGGACGCCCGTCACGCGCTCGAGCGTCGGATCGTGAAAGACGACGAGTTCACCTGAGCCACACCGACGGACGTCGAACTCGACGGCGTCGGCATGTGTCTCAGCGGCCCTGATCGCACCCAGTGTGTTCTCGGGAGCGACGGCGGCGAACCCACGATGGGCGATGAGTTGCATGGGCAGAAAGAGGGTCGTTCGTGGCTTGAACGCTTTGCTCTGAGACGGTTTGCAGTACGCCAATGGACGATTGGGTACATCTGGTGACGGGTATAACTGGCTGGGATACCCGACAGAACGATGGAGATGCGGGTTTCTCGGAGCTAACGTTTTACGTCTACTCGCTAATGTACGCACGATGTCATCGTCATCACCAACATACGACTTCGACGGTGCCGTAACGGTTGTCACTGGCGCGAGTGGGGCTCTCGGGAGTGCCGCCGCCACCCGCTTTGCAGCACACGGAGCCACAGTGTGTGCCATCGACGTCGTGGCTCCCGAAGAAGCCGATTCCCAGCTCCAGACAGACTCGAGCATCCACTTTTATCAGGCCGATCTCACTGACGAAACTGCAACGGCGGAGGTGTTCGAGACGATCGAAGACGAGCATGGCAGAATCGATCACCTGCTCAACATTGCTGGCACCTGGCGGGGCGGTGACCCAATCGAGGAAACGGACCTCGAAGAAGTGGAGTTGCTTCTCGACGTTAACCTCAAGACGGCATTTCTCGCCTCGAAACACGCGGTGCCTCGGCTTCGGGAGACTGGCGGTGCAATCGTGAACGTGAGCGCACGGTCCGGCCTCGAAGGTGGGTCCGGTGACGGCCCGTATCGAATTACGAAGGCTGGCATTCGTATTCTGACGGAGACGCTGGCCGATGAGAATCAAGGTGAGGTTCGAGCCAATTGTGTGATGCCGAGTGTGATCGATACGCCGATGAACCGAGAGATGATGCCCGATGCGGATCACGACTCGTGGGTCGAACCCCTGGAGATCGCCGACGTGATGGCGTTTCTCTGCAGTGACGGGGCCTCTGTGACGAGTGGTGCGAGCGTGCCGGTGTACGGCGACGCATAGGCTCCCCTCTAACAGGCGAGTGCTGTATCGATGGCGATCGGTTCAACAGAGACTCCGAGTTCCCAGACTGGGTCAGTGGACGACATGTTGCGTGAACTATTTGAGGGCCTGTGTTAGATTGGAGGGTACGAATGGTAACGGGAGACATACGAGAGTCGGTCACAGGGCTCACGCTCGAGGAGCGGTTTGGGTTGCTCCTCATCGCTGGTGTTGTGCTCATGCTGCTCGATCTGGTTCGCCGGTTGGTCGTTGGGGACCTGGCGTTCAGCACCTTCATGACGTTCCTCTGGCGTGGGTTGGTCGACGGTCTGGTGATTGGATTGGCCGCAGTCGGATTGTCGATGACATACAGCATCCTGCGATTTGCAAACTTTTCACACGGCGACCTGGTCACAGCCGGTGCATTTACTGGGTGGACGGCCGCGTGGGTCGTGGGCGGGATTGGCGCTGCGGGCTTTGGTTCGAGGATACTGTTGAACGCTGACCGAGGCACGTCGGCTCGTGAGATCAACTTACACGTGTACGCGGAGCCGCTGGCCATCGTGGCCGGACTCGTCGTGGCTGCCCTCGGAACGATCGTTGTCGCCCTCGTGATCGATCGTCTGGTGTACCGTCGAATGCGAAACGCGGGGGGCATCCCACTGTTAATCGCGAGCGTTGGTGTCGCACTTGCCCTTCGGTACGTCATCGTGTTCTTTTACGGAGAGCGCACGCGAGGGGTCGTTCGGAGTACACCGACGTTATCAGCTGAAGACCACGCATGGTTGATCTGGACGGACTCTATCGCCGTTCACCAGTTGATCCTCGTGGTTTCGGCGGTCACGCTCATGGTCGCTTTGCATCTCGTCTTGCAACGAACGAAACTCGGCAAGGCGATGCGAGCGATGGCTGATAATCGCGACCTGGCACTCATTACCGGCATTCCGACCGAGCGGGTGATCCTGGCAACCTGGGTCATTGGGGCAGGGCTGACCGGGGTCGCCGGATACCTTATCGTCCTCGAGCAGGAGACATTGGGATTCAACACGGGCTGGTTCCTTCTCCTGTTAATTTTCGCCGCGGTCATCTTGGGGGGAATCGGGTCAATTTATGGCGCCATTGCTGGTGGATTGATCATCGGTATGGCAGATAACATGATGTTGGTGTGGATTTCCGGTGATCTGACCAGGGTTGCTGCGTTCTTGTTGATGATCCTGATCCTGATTTATCGGCCACAAGGGCTGTTCGGGGGTGTTGAGACGGCATGACGGACGAGCAACCAGAACAGGACGACACCGGTGAATCTGAAAATCAGGACACCCTGCGTGATCGATTCGATGCGCTCCCTCGATGGCAATCCGACCTGCTGTTGATCAGCCTGACCGTCGTGGCTCTCTATGCGTTTATCATCTTCCTCGGCCTCGTGACCGGAATCGGGTTCGGCGGCGTGACCCAGACGTTACGGGCAGTCACATTCCTCGCAACCGCCTACGCACTCGTTGTGCTCGCCCTCAACCTCCATTGGGGGTACACGGGGCTGTTCAACATCGGTGTCGCCGGATTCATGGCCGTGGGTGCGTACACGATGGCCATCGCGACTGCCGACCCGGACCCCGGTGCCACTGGCGTTCCTGGTCTCGGCCTGCCGGTTCCCGTTGGTATCATGCTAGGGATGATTGCAGCCGGACTGGTCGGTCTCGTCGTCGTGTTGCCCGCCCTGCGGATCCGTGCTGACTACTTCGCGATCGTGACGTTGGCGTTCGCCGAGGTAATTCGACTGTTGATTACCTCGGGGGCCCTCCGTGAGTTCGAAATTGCTGGGCGTGAACTCGGAACCGGTGGGGGCGCCGGTATCAACTTCGCCCGATTAGATACGGTAATTCCGAACTGGATACTGTACCGCGGTGGGGACATCGAGCAAGGGACGAACGTCCTCGGCTACCAGTTACTGAGTATTACCAACGCACTCGGTCTCGAGCGAACGCTCGTTGAGAACTGGCTCTACACGCTGACGATGGTCCTGATGGTTGTCGCGGTGTTCTGGCTCCTCGTGCGGACGGGGAACTCACCTTTTGGCCGTATGCTCAAGGCGATCCGCGAGGACGAACTAGCGACCAAATCGCTCGGGAAGAATACCCCAATGGTCAAAGTCAAAGTGTTCGTCCTGGGGTGTGCGATTATGGGGCTCGCCGGTATCTTTTGGCAGGGTCGCAATGGCTACGTCGATCCAAACGCGTTCCTCCCAATCGTGACGTTCTACATCTTCATTGCACTGATCATTGGTGGCTCAGGGTCGAACACTGGCAGTGTGATCGGAGCGATGGTCTTCGTCGGGCTTCTCTTCGAAGGACCTCCGTACGTACAACGGATCGTGCGTCAGAACGTCGACCTTCCACGTCCCTCGACGGTGTACGATGGGTTCGTCGCCCTCGGCGGTGGTGATCCAATGCCGCTTATTGGGTACACCGTTGGCGAGTTACCGAACCTTCGATTCATCCTCTTTGGCGCGATCTTGATCGCCCTAATGATCTATCGGCCTGACGGCTTGCTCGGGCACCGAAACGAGCCAGCCTCACCGATTGACTTGCGGCGCGAACGCTCGCCTCGAGAGGGATTGGCTGATCCAGCCCGGACGGACGGAGGTGAGTCCGATGACTGAACTCGAAGAGTCAGCAGAGACCAACGCTCAGGGGACGGACCACCCACTCGAGGTGACCAATCTCCGCAAGACATTCGGTGGTGTCGTCGCCGTTGATGACACCAGCTTCAGTGTCGAGCGTGGATCGATCACCGGGCTGATCGGCCCGAATGGGGCGGGGAAGTCGACGACGTTTAATTGCATCACTGGCGTTCATGCCCCTGACTCCGGTGACGTCCGCTTCGAAGGCGAGGACATTACGGGGTTAAAACCGAATCAGATTGCCGAACGTGGACTCGTTCGAACGTTTCAGATCGCCCGTGAACTGAGTGAAATGACAGTGCTCGAAAACATGTTGCTCGCCTTCGCCAACCAACAGGGGGAGGCACTCTGGCGATCCGTGACGCCCGGCATGCGAAAACGAGTTGTCGAAGAGGAACGTGCATTCCTCGAGCGTGTGTGGGAGATTCTCGAACTCTTCGAAATCGATCACCTCGCCCACGAGGAAGCGGGCAATCTCTCGGGAGGACAGCGCAAACTACTCGAACTCTCTCGAGCGTTGTTGACAGATCCGGAGATGCTGTTGCTCGATGAGCCAATGGCTGGGGTCAACCCATCGTTGGAAAAGAAACTCCTCGAGCGGATTCACGAGTTACGGTCACAGGGGTACACCTTCCTCCTGGTCGAACACGATATGGACGTCATTATGGAAAACTGTGAACACGTGGTGGTCATGCATCAGGGACGAGTGCTGGCTGAAGGTCCACCGGAGGCGATTCAAGCGGACGAACAGGTTATCGAAGCCTACCTTGGGGGTGAGGTCTGATGCTCGAGGTGGACGCACTCGAGGCAGGGTATGGCGACCTCCAGGTGCTCTATGACGTCGATCTGACGGTCGAAGCGGGCGAATACGTGACCATCGTCGGCCCGAACGGGGCCGGGAAATCGACGGTGATGAAATCGGTGTTCGGGCTGACGGAGTACATGGGCGGGACGGTGACCTTCCAGGACAACGAAATAAGCGGTCTTCGCCCCGATGAGATCATTACGCAGGGAATCGGGTACGTCCCACAGAACGACAACGTCTTCCCGTCGATGACCGTCCGTGAAAACCTCGAGATGGGGGCGTACATTCTCGACTCGGTGCCCGAGGAGGCGATGCAAGCGGTGTTCGACCGGTTCCCCATCCTCGAAGAGCGCCAGGATCAGAAAGCAGGGAGCATGAGTGGTGGCCAACAGCAGATGGTGGCGATGGGTCGGGCACTGATGCTCGAACCGGATCTGTTGTTACTGGACGAACCATCCGCTGGGCTCGCACCCGACCTCGTCGATGATATGTTCGACCGGGTCGACATCATCAACGAGACCGGGACGGCTATCCTGATGGTCGAACAGAACGCCAAGGAGGCACTTCGGCGGTGTGACCGTGGGTACGTCCTGGTGCAGGGTCGAAACCGGTATGAGGACGCTGGCGACGAGCTCCTGGGCGACGAGCAGGTTCGTCGGGACTTCCTGGGTGGGTAACGCCCTTTCTCGAGTCGGTCAGTGGTAATTCGACGCTCACTCACTCTCGAGTCTGGGCTGGCCTCGGTTCTGTTCGCGCAAAAATCGATGGATGTGGATCGCTATTCAGCTTCGAATTCGATCGTATCTGTGACCGTAATTTCGAAGTCCTCGAAGTCGTAAATGTCGTAGGCCACGGTGGTCATGTCACCGTTTTCGTCGAATTCAACGGGGCTCGAGGCACCCTGGTACTCGATCTCGTCACCGTTGGCAGCCATCTCGACCGCTTCTGGGAAGTTCGACGGCCCGACGACCTCACCGCCAGGATTGGAGACTTCACGGATCTGCTCGCTAATGACCTGTCCGTCGTTGTCCCCACCACGGAGGTTTGCGAGGATCTGCACCGCGCTGGCGTCGTACGCCTGGGCGTTGAACACCCCCGGGCTCGAGCCGTACTCTTCCTCGTATAGCTCGTTGAACGCCTCTACTTCGGGTCCGTCCGCAGCCGGGGACGTCCCGATCACGTTGTCCATGGGGTTGTCGACGTCCGTTGGAAGGTCATCGTCGATCAGCCCGTCGGTAACCATGATCGGTAACTCATCGAACTCGCTGTAGAAGTCCCGGAACATCTGGATGCCACTGACGGGGAACGCAACGATCATCAAGAAGTCCGGTTCGGCTGCCAGAACTGACTCGAGCTCGGAGACGTACGAGGCCTGTTCGGGCTCGAAGGCCTCTTCCTCGAGGACCTCGCCTCCGAGTTCCTCGAAGCCACTCGTGAATTCGGCGTTGAGCGCCTGTCCGTACGCGTCGTTCAGGTGCAGGGTCGACGCCGTCTCCCACCCCTGATCTTCCCACGCGACTTCTGCCATGACCGCTCCCTGCAGGGCGTCACTCGGACACGTGCGGAAGACGTAGTCACCGTCAAGCTCCGTGATCTCGGGGGCCGTACTGGCCGGTGAAATCATCGGCATCTGTTCGGGGATCGCGACGCTCTCAGCAACCGGAATCGTCACGTCGGAGGCGGCTGCTCCCGTGAACGAGGGGTACCCGGCAGCGGCCAGGTCCTCCGCTCGAGCGATACCGACTTCCGACTCGGTCTGGCTATCTTCCCGTGAGATATCGACGGTAACCGGGCTGTCTGCATTGGCGAGTTGGATCGCCGGGAGCTCCGCAGCGTCAGCGATCGGCGTTCCCAGTTCCCCGAGGTCGCCGGTTTCAGGCTGTATGATGCCGTGCATGACGTCCCGCTCATCTGGATCGGTCCCGGGGGCGTCCGGAGCGGCCTCATCATCGTCATCTGCCGTATCATCAGTGTCGTCCGTGTCGTCGGTGTCGTCGGTGTCATCAGCTACTGGATCGT
>LFFM01003252.1_pt1 | contig 10312 bp, 9 predicted proteins | sample 643131 | NCBI WGS metagenome assembly LFFM01 (sample SAMN03777445, study PRJNA286221) | soda lake metagenome | biome: soda lake; feature: Kulunda steppe; material: water; isolation source: sample Tc-Br brine of Tanatar trona crystallizer | place: Russia: Kulunda steppe | collected 2011-07 | reverse complement strand
GATGTGCTCGACCCGCCAGCCTCGGTGGCGCAACACGCCGTTGAAGGGCGGCTCGCCACTGACGGTGCCCGTCAGGCGGATGGCGTGGGCGTCAAAGCCGGGGTCGATCGTCACCTTTGAGTTTTCGTTGTCGGTCATCACCGGGGCCAGCGTCACGTGTTCGTCCAGCACCTCGCGGCAGCCGCTGTGCACGTTGCGCACGGCCGCGCCAATCTGGGCATCGTCGTAGGCCTGGATGTCTTCCTGCAGAAAATCGATCAGCCGCCCCTTGCGCTGCAACAGCGACAGGAGCTGCACGGCGGGGACGGGCGACGGGGGTTCCGGTGCGGACGGCGTTGCCACTTCCTCTTCGGCCGTCTCCTCGGGTGATGGTGGGGCGACTGGTGTCGGACGCAGCCGCTCCAGCGTGAACCAGAGGGCCAGCGCCACGACGGCGCCCAGCCCGGCCAGCAGCGGCAGTTGCCCCGACAGGGCCTCCGGCGCAAGCAGGGTCAGTACGGCCACGAGACCGGCGATAAACACAAGGATGACGACCAGGGCGGTCAGGGAATGCTTGGACATACACCAGAAGAGATTGGGGACGAAAGTACGGTACAGGCCCGGCGGCGGTTGGCGCCACGCAGGAATGGTAGCACCGGCTGCCGTAGGCGTTCCACAAGCGGCCGGAAGTTCCAAAACCGGCTCAAGGTTCTTCCCGGCCGCAGGTTCAACCAGTTCCCCGATAGAAGCGCTTTCGCCACGCAAGTTAATGCACTCTTGACGTGTCGGGCGCGAGGGCTTCACAAAGAGCAGCTTTTTCTGGGATGAGCGTGGGAATTACAGCAACCCATCCTCCACCTATCACCCCGGGTGAACAGGAGGAATCTCCCATGCTTCGGGCCATCGCCATTCCAGCGCCGAGACAGAACACGCCCCTTCTCTCGTCCTCGTCGTCTCGGCGGGGATGCAACGCCAGGGCCGTCCCGGTCCTCATATCGGGCGACTACCATAGCAAAACCGTACCGCCCTCGCTGCTGTTTGAGGTTCGCGCCGATACGGTGTCAGGGGGCACGAGATTAGAGGTAGAGCGGACGCCGGGACGGCGTCGCTCCCGGGACGGACGCGACGAGGCCGAAATGGCATGAGAAGCGCCATGCTCCCCCGTCACAGACTACATCACCGGCTGTCGATGATGATGCGCGGCGGCGACTGGCCGCGGGCGTATTCGAGATCGTTGTGAATGAAGACCGCATAGGGATAAATGCCGTCAGGGGCTTCGGTCCGGATGGCCAACACGAGCGGGCGACCATCGCGGACGATGCGGCTGCCGTCCCCAAAAAGGGTGGTCTCGAGGAACTGGAACGACGCATCGGAGCCTCGCACGACCCACCGGACCCGGTCGCCCCTGCGCACGGTGATGTCACTCTGGCTTTCATCGCCTTCTACCACGACGCGCCATTCGTTGTCGATAAGTTTTACCTCCAGGCGATGCTCTGTGGGTCGCGTCTCTTCCTGCGCCTGCGCGTGCTGTCCTACACTAAAGCAGAGGGCCGAAAGCAACAAGATGGTGGCAATGGCCACGCTACGGTGGAGTGCATGGTAGGTCATTCTATTCTCCTCACGTGAGTTTTAGCGATTTTGGATTGCCTATGCTCTATCATCCACGGTCATCGTATCCCACAAGCTGCCGAAGCGTGGATCGGCAATGAGGGCACGAAGCTCCGGCTGGGCCAAGATCTCAGCGCGCGAGTAACCTCGATTTATCGCCCGTTCAATATACTGAAGCGCCTGCTCGCGCTCCCCAAGACGCTCAAAGGTGGTGGCTGCAACGTACAGCACAGAAGCGTTCTCGGGGGCCATCGTTAGCGCGTCCTGCAGGTAGCCTCTGGCGCGGGCATCTTCTCCAATCATCGCATGATACCCCGCCAGACTCGCCAGTATGTTCGGGTTGTTAGGATTGATCTCGTGCTCGTCCAGCGCCCGTTCGATCGCTCGCAGGTAGGTCTCGCGGGCCTGCTCCTCCTGCCCCAGTATCTTTTGGTAGGCAGAGGCCAGATTCCCCCAGATGACGTAATTGCTCCCATCTATGCCAAGAGCGATCTCATACATGCGTGCAGCGTCCGCATACCGCTCTTCGATATAATACAGGGTGCCTAAATTAGACGCCGCGCTGTGCGACGGCTCTACAGCGAGCGACTCTTCCCACATAGCCTGGGCATTCTCCACATCCCCGGTGTAGTAATACATGCTGCCCAGATTCATATAGCCGCGATAGTTATGCGGCGATCGCTCGATGACCAGGCGAAACTGCGCTTTGGCTTCTTCATAGCGGCTGGTGCGTGCGTAGAAAGCCCCCAGCGCGTTGTACCCCGCCCAGTACCCTGGTTGAAGACGAATTGCGCGCAGGTAGGTGTCTTCGGCAGCAGCCATATCGCCCACCGCCTCATACGCACTGGCCAGCCCCCGGTAGGCTTCCGCATTGGCGGGATCGGAGGTGAGGGCACGCGTGAAGTTGCGGATGGCCTGCGCGTAGTTGCCAGTCCCCGTATAGATTAGCCCCTCCGTGATGTGTACCTGCGCGAGTGTTGGGTTGAGATCTGACGCCCGCTGCACCTGTGCCACGGCACGATCAATCCAGACGGGCGCCCGTGTCGATTCGAATTTGCGCCAGTAGGCCTGTCCAAGGCCGGCATGGGCCAGCGCAAAGTCTGGATCCAGCAGAAGGGCCGCCTGAAACGCACCGATGGCACGGTCGATGCTTTCATCCTCCTCGAAACGCTGCAGGTACCCCAGGCCCTCTACATAGGGCCCAAAGGCTGCGGTAACGGACGTTCCCCCGGCGCGGAGCACCTCGCGCTCGTCCATCTGAAGTTCTACGTCGAGCATGGCAAGAAGCCGCTCCACCGCCTGATCGTGTAGCAGTAATACGTCCGCAGCCTCCACATCGATGACCGACGAGTTGAGCTGTCGCAGGTTTTTCGCGTCGATCAGCGTCACGGTCAACCGCAGCCGCTCGCCCATGGGCTGCAAGCTGCCTGTGATGGCGTAGTTGACGCCAAAGATGCGCTCGGCCTCGCGGGCAGTGGAGACGTTAAAACTCCGCACCTCGTCCGCCGGGATCACCCACAGGTCGGCCTGAAACTGCCCCATCTGCGTCAGATTGCTGGTGATGGTCTCCACCAGCCCTTCGCTGAAGACCTGCCGCTGCGGATCCGCGCCGATATTTGTGAACGGCAGGACCGCCACATGCACGTAGTCCCCGCCGGGGCCCGGGGCAGAAGCCTTCATACCGCCGAGTCCAAAAATCATGGCTACAGCGCCGATGAGCAGGACCCCCGCGAGGACAGCTGCGCCCGCTACCAGCCTTCGTTTGGAGAACAGCGACGCCGCAGACACCTGGGCGGCTGCCGGACGAGAAGCGGAATGGGTTGGCACACCGTCATGGGTTTGCGTCGCGGGCTCGCCTGCTCCGCCATTCGTCAGCGCCAACAGCTCCGCCAGAAGTATTGAAGTGGACGGGTACCGGTCGGCCGGATCTTTGGCGAGGCACCGTAGCGCAATAGCCTCGAGTGCCTCCACCGCGTCGCGGCTCTCTCCTCCGGCTCGTGTCACATGGATTGGAGAAGGACCCTCATTCACAATCGCGTACATAACCGCGTGTTCATAGTCCTCCCCGAACGGCAGTTTTCCCGACAGCATCTCATAGAGGACTACGCCAAACGACCAGAGGTCAGAGCGCGCATCCAGTGCCTCGCCACGTACCTGCTCAGGCGACATGTAGGCGGTAGTGCCGAGCGTGGAGCCGGTCTGGGTCAACGCACCCACGCCCGCCATTTTGGCCAGGCCGAAGTCTAAAATCTTGACTTCATTCGCTGACGTAACCATGATATTAGCGGACTTAACATCACGGTGCACGATATCTTTTGCATGTGCCGCGTTCAGGCCGCGCACGATCTGTGTGGCGTATAGTAGCACCTCGTCAACATCGGGCTGACCTACATGCCTGTCAGCCCCGCGGAATCGCGCCCGGAGCGTTTCGCCTTCTACATACTCGATGACGATGAACGGTGGCCCGTCGTCCGGCTCCTCAATGGTGTAGATCTGGCAGATGTTGGGGTGATTGAGCCGGGCCACCGAGCGGGCCTCGTGGAGAAATCGCTGTTGGTTCTCCCTGGACATCGCCGACTGCTCGGGTAGAAACTTTAAGGCCACGTCACGGGAAAGCCGCTGGTCACGGGCTTTGTAAACCACGCCCATCCCGCCTTCACCGAGCTTCTCGAGGATCTCGTAATGGGCAATCGTCTGGCCAATCATGAGGACTCCCCGGCTATGTAGTGGGACCTACACATGCGCGATACCACGCTGGGATAGAAGGCAGAAATTCATGCCCTGAACCTCTTTACGGTTAGTAGCGTGAAGGTACTTACGTCGATATCCTGACTGGTGACGGCGGTTGCCGTCGGCGAACGGTGCTGTAGTGCCATCTTCCATTGGTAGAGCTCCCCGAGGGTAGGCCGTAGCTTTTCCAGCAACGCTGCATAGCTCCCGTCCTGCTCATACCGATGGATGGATGCCATGCTATCCCACAGCGAAACCGAGACCATCTCTCCCTCCTTGTCAGCATCGTCAATCAGGAAGGCGTAGAAACATCCCTGCTCGGCGCGCAGGGCGGGCAATACGTGCCCATTGTACATCTCCTTAAACTCCGTGCGCTTCCCCCGGCGCACCTTGAGTGAGAGAAGGCGCAAGACGGCAGCACCCGTGGGTGCCTCTGCGGGCAGAGGTTCACCGTCGCCGGTAACCGGATACGCACGAAGCGTGGGCTCCTTTTTGACAGGAGCGAACTCCACCGTGTTGTCCTTGGAGAGCTGAATTTTCCACTCGCTGCCCTCTTCAAACAGGTCCTCTACGACAGCGATGTTTTCGCTGTATTTTCCAGATCTGACATAGTCCTCGGCGGCTTCCTCGGACTGCCATAGCGTAAGTGAAAGGAAACTCCGCGGCTGCTCGTGGCGATGCAACAGCCCGGCAAGCACGCACCCGGGCGTGTTGTCGAGCGCCGGTAGAATGACATCTGCGTAAAGCTCCCGCAGTTGGGGCTCGCGATGCGCTTTCACCAGCGCCTCTACCATTCGTAAGTGCATGGCCGTATTCCGTTAAGATGTAGGATCTCGCTGTAGCGCGAGTGCGGTCACGTCATCAAATAGATCGGCCGCCCCGCTATGGCGCAGGCACGCCGCCACGACCTGGCCGATGAGTTCCTCGGGAGGCGTGCGCGCAGTCACAGCGTCGCGAAGCAACGATAGCAGGCGCTCTTCGCCAAACATCGCTCCGTCGATGGTGCTGACATCCGTGATGCCGTCAGAAAAGACGAACAGACAATCGCCTTCCGTGAGCTGGACAGTCTCTTCTTCATACACCATTCCTGGCATCATGCCCAGCGGCACGCCTCCCTTCTGCAGGCGACGATGTGAGCCATCTGGACGAAGCAGGAAGGGATACTCGTGCCCGGCGCTGGAATACGTAAGCGTGTGCTGCGCCGTATCCAAAATGGCGAGAAACAGGGTCGCGAACTTGTCGGCGCTGGTGCTCCGGTACAACTGGTTGTTTGCGTACCTCAGGATGTCGCCCGGTGCCGTCAGGTGATAGGTTTGCCCACGGAGGATCGCCTGCAGATTCGTCATCAGGAGCGAGGCTGGCAACCCCTTTCCACTGATGTCGCCGAGGCACAGCGCCCAGCGATGATCGCTCATCTTAATATAATCGAAGTAATCGCCTCCCACCTCCTGCGCGGTGACGTTGCGCCCGGCCACATCATATCCCGCGATATCGGGCGCCTTGGCTGGCAGCATGCGTTGCTGGATGGCAGACGCCAGCTCCACCTCGCGCCGCATGAAGAGGTAGGCCTTCTCTTCCTCATGCAGCCGTGCATTTTCCACCACCTGGGCGGACTGCGCGGCGATGATAGACAGCATCCGTTGATCGGAGTCGGAAAAGCCCTCGTGCGCTTCGGAGCGTTTGTTGTAGACCGTCAGGATGCCAATCAACTTCGACTTGACCAAGAGCGGCGCACTCAACACTGAATGAATGGACTCCTCCCATGTCACGTTTTTGAAGCGCGTATCGGTGGCCGGCTCGTTGATGAGCAAGGGCCGTTTGTTGAGCTGCATCCAGCCCAGTAGATTTTGATTCAGGTGCAGCGGCGAGTGGGCGCTCGTGCTGATCATGCTCCGCACGAGGGTGTGCGAGGGACTAACGTCGTCTTTCCCAAGCAGTGTGATGTCGCCCTGCTCCGCCTCAAGGGCCCGGATCGACCGCCCAATGATGGAGCGCATGATCTGCTCGCTATCGAGGCTCCCGCTGATGGCAAGCGCCAGATCGTTCAGAAGCGCCAGTTCGTCGACCGCACGCCGCAGCCGCACATTTTCCTCCTTCAGCCGATTGAGATCGTCTACGGTTGAGCGGGTGGTTGAGTCTGGTGTGTGTGAGCGTGGCATAACCGCACGGTTAAATGGGGCTGGTGTGTGCCAGCGCTAAATCCCGAAACGCAACCGAAACTGGGATACGGCCCCGACTGGTGAGGAGTACGAAAGATACGCTTCTCCCATACATAAAGTCCCGATCTTCGCTATCGACCGACCGACAGCTTTGGCGCTTGCTACCGTGCGCCGCATGGAGTGAGTAGCCGTCCACGCTCGCTGCCCCCCGGCGAGTCGGCTACATTTTCTCCTCGCTCCCATGCTCCGCGTGGGAGCGCATAGCCAGTGCGCTCCGCGTGCGAGGTTTCGCGAAGCTGCGGCGCTATACGATGGCACCGCCATTCTCCCACCCGTCATGCTGAGCCTGGCGAAGCATCTCGCGCAATCGAGCTAAACGTGCCACGGATCAGACCGAGGCGGCAGGGCGGCGCACGGCTTAGGAGAGTAATTGCGACCCCGAGCCGCCGGATGACGTGCCACTACAGCCAATCGACCGGGCGCCTCGGCTGTACCGGCGGGTGTAGCTGCCGAATGGGCGGGGCGCGGTTCTGCCTGTGCCTTGGCGGTGCTATCTCCACCCAGCCCAACCGGCACTGCATCTGACAGCACCGCCGCGCTCCACAACCCCTCATCCTCGACCTGATCGAGGATCCATACCCAGGTTTGCACAGAGCACGGGCGTCGAAGCCTTGCGTAGAGGGTTACCTGCCACGCTTCATCGTGGGGATAATAGGCTACACCGCTGCCGCGTGGCACCACCTGATGGATCCTCGCTTTCTTCCTCGCTCCCATGCTCTGCGTGGGAGCACCTGTTCAGCACGCTCTGCGTGCGAGTAAACGGGATGAGCCAACCGTGACACACGGAGCTTCACTTACGCTGACGGCACGCCACCTCTGCCGCATCCCGTGGCCTCGGACGGAGGACCGTCCACCTGCGGGCGCCGACGCAGAGCATCGGCGCGAGGAGAGATGAGACAGCGCAAAGCAGTAGCCCACGAAGAAGGCCCCGTTGCATCTCGTCGCGTCCGTCTCGGGCGCGACGCACAATCGGAGCCGTCTCGGCTCCATCTTGGCGCGCAGCGTAAGGCTTCGCCATGCGCTGCGTGGGCATCTACACCAAAAAGGACATTTGCCTACCTTACAGCAGTGTTCGCTCGACGACAGTAAACAGCAATTGCAGCAGAAACTTCGTCACGACGACGTACCAGGTGACTCTTACCCAGTACATTGTGGCGTCAGATAGCGTCTTTGGCCACCAATAGCCGTAGACAATGAAAAGTGCCGTCGTCTCCGTCCCCCCGGCAGTCCGCGCTGGCTGGCTGGTAAAACGCCACCGCCATCCCGCTACTGGTCGTCTGCCACGACTGTACGCTCATGAAACCCGGCGGGTTGAAGGGGTCGTCATCGTCTTCCGGTGGGCCCCAGCAGTCGAAGTCATAGGAGCCGCTTCCACAAATGGAGCCAACATCCCCACGCCCCGTGTCTGCCTTGATGTCGGGCCGGGGACGGCCCTGAAGGATGCGTTCCGCCCGGGACGGACGGCACGAGGAAGGAGCCCCAACCCCGTGTCTCCTCACCGTAACGCACCCAGTACCCTTCTATGCCACTGCCTAACTATGGGAGAAAGGGAAGCATTGGTTCAAAGTCTTGATCGAAAACAATCGCAGTTTCAGATGGAGCCCAATCGGCATCCGGCTCTGGCCATTCAGAGGGTGGCCGAAGAACCTTCAAGACGAAGTAGTACTCGCCCGCCTTATAGAAAGCATATTTCCGGTATTCATCCTCATTATTTGCAACATCAAGCGTAGAAGAAAGATATGCGCAGGCTTCAGAATCCTGTAAATTATTTAGTGCACGAATGGAATCAGCAGAGGCTGAGATACTATTCTCTTGACGAAGCAGATAATATGCATCCTTTGTCAAAAAGTTTTGCACAATTATGGCGGCACGCTCCGATTGGTCCGGGCAATCATACTCAAAATGACCCGCAGTAGCGAACGAGTGAATGACCAATATGAACCCAAAAAATAAGTAGTGCATGGTATTTTCGTGTTTAGTTATAACTTTTTCAAGATCCGCAAATATCGAAGTATTCTCTATTATCCATCAAAACTTCGCCATCATCTGATACGCTCGCTTCATGTAATATTATTTTTTCTTTATCTATTATTACGTGATATAGATCTGATTTACCCTGCTGAGCCCTCATTTCAGCAATCCGAGATGCTGATCTTTTATCAAGAAAGGATGGTTCTGTATTTGCGCGCAATGTTAAAGTACCAGGCTCGTCACTTACTAACTCAGACAGCCCTCCCATTTCGTCAATTGCCTCAGCGGAATAAAGCTCTTTAATCAGTAGCGTATCCGCAAGAGCCTCGCCATGTTTAAATGGATGTGTATGGATTCTCGCTATTGCATTGTCCGGCATGTGATCAGGGCGTGTGCCCCTTATTCCGGTATTACGGTACTCGATATCAGCGCCGGGCACTTCATGAAATCTCACGATATCTATCGTCCCGTCATTATTCTGGACGATCCAGCCGCCCTGTTCCCGTCGATCACTTTGATTGCTCGTCGCGTTGGAATCATCCATCAGGTCCTGCAGAATACCCTGTTCGTCCAACGATTCCATGATCGCCTGGAGTTCCTCGTCGCCAAAATCCTTTTCCGAGCAGGGGGTCGGATCACCATCCCCCGGGCAATCCGCACTGGCCGGCTGGTACACCGCCACCGCCATCCCGCTGCTGGTCGTCTGCCACGACTGCACGGACATGAAGCCCGGCGGGTTGAAGGGGTCGTCATCGTCGTCCGGCGGCTCCCAGCAGCCAAGGTCGCAGGGCTCATCGCCGCCTTTCGTAGGGCATGAGCAGCACGCGCTGCATGGGCCAAAGCATGGTCGTGCTACCATATTGCTTCGGGCTATGCTTTGTCACTGCCACTCCACTGGCACCCCTGCTTCTACCGTGGCGATGGACGGGGGACCGTCCCAGGTGCGCGCCGACGCAGAGCTTCGGCGCGAGAAAGGGCCGCTATTGCTAACGCAACTCACGCTCCCAGACACCCTGCGGTCGGGTTGCCCCCGAAAGAAACTCCACACCTATTCTCTCGACCCCCGCGTCTTCATCCACCTCATACCAATGAATAGCGAGACAGCGGTGCGGTGTGTCGGTCTCTTGCTTGATTAGTTTCAACGTCACATGCTTCTCCTCCACCTCCGATGCATGCGGCACCTCAAACGGGCCACAGGTGTCAGTCAATTCGTATGGCCGAATATCAATGGTATCGCCATCAGCGGCCAGCGTGATCATCTGCCCATCATCCGAAAAATGCTGTGTCCAGACGGCATCTTCGTCCTGAGTCTTCCAAGAGCCCTGGAGTATCTCCGGCAGCTGTTCACGTGTCTCTTCCCACTCAAGAATGTTATCTTCAGGTTCTTCCACAGTGCAGCTGCTCTGTAGCAAAAGCACGCACAGAAGCGGCATGAAAAAATTACTCCACCCACAGTGGTTGAACCAATAGTCGCTTATTCGCATGTTATAGAGACGTTTCCTGTTAGATCATCGTAGCGAGTTTCTCGACTTGTTAATCCTTGGTTTACACCATCTGTTATGGCGGATGTTACACTTTCCACCGTCCATTCACCCTCGATATCAGGGATGACATACGTTTCGAAGTACCACAGGGCGCTCATAGCCGCTATCACCGGACTCAAGACGAGATCCGGAATCGGTTAAGTCCCTATTCTTGTGTAAAGCGGTAGGCCTATAGAAAAGGCCACCGTCTTCTGTTAGGTTAGAGAAAGCATCACCAATCACAAACCTAACATACCAACGATGGCCGACCTTCAGTTTACG